>Ga0137368_10003916_pt1 | contig 15902 bp, 23 predicted proteins | sample SagtaG_13_FD_104917 | JGI IMG/M metagenome (GOLD analysis project Ga0137368, IMG submission 104917) | Vadose zone soil microbial communities from Sagehorn Ranch, Mendocino, California, USA - Sage1_L_100_16 metaG | ecosystem: Environmental > Terrestrial > Soil > Vadose zone | place: USA...
GCCGATTGCGAGCCGGACACCCGTCTCGCTAGACTCCCGATGCCCCAAGGGGGCGCGTAGCTCAGCGGGAGAGCGCTGCCTTCACACGGCAGAGGTCACAGGTTCGATACCTGTCGCGCCCACACTCCGTATCCGCAGGTTACAGGGGCCTAGCGGTCCCGTGGATCCTCGCTTGACAGCTCACCGGGTGACCTCGGGCAGCAGATCGGCAGCATATGACGTCCAGACCGTCCATATCGCGGCAACCCACGCGCGAGGAGCGCCGCGCGCGCGACCCGCTCGGTGACTTCCTTGTGTGGTGGGATGATGTCACCCGGGAGGACGCTGACGAGCTCGAGCGGGTCTTGGACCAAGCCTGCTGCAATCCACGAGCTGCCGAACGGGAACGCGCTCTCCAGCGCCACCTAGAGGAGCATCCGCTGCTCCTCATCCAGCACATGGGCGGTGGGCACGGCCGCTGGGTGATCCCCCAGAAGAAGCTTGGAGCCGAGTTCGTCCCGGACTTCGTGATCGGCGAGTCCTACTCGGGTGGAGGGAGCTGGACTCTGGTCGAGCTGGAGAGCCCGGCAAGCTTGATGTTCCGCAAGGACGGAGATCCATCGGCCAGTCTTCAGCATGCCCTGCGGCAGCTCACTGACTGGCGGGCGTGGCTGATGCGGAACCGAGACTACGCAGCGCGCTCCCGCAACGACAATGGTCTCGGTTTGACCGATATCAGCCCGAACTCACGTGGGCTCGTTCTAATCGGTAGAGAACGCGACCTCGATCCTGCAGACAATCCACGTCGACAGCGGCTAGAGGAAGACAACATGATCATGCTTCACTCTTACGACTGGTTAGTCAGACAGGCTCGCGGCCGCGCAGAGGCGATGGAACGGGCTCGAAGGGAACGTTAGGCGCGACTGGCAACCCTCCTCTTAATTGAAGCTCAGACAAGGCCGAGGCGATGTCAGATCCCCAAGCCGCGACTCCAGCTGCGAACCCATACCTGCGGCGTCTCGAGCGTCTCGTTCGAACCCTCATCCGTGGACATTTCGAGGGTGCCCGGAGCATTTGGAAACTTCAACTGGACCTGCTCCAGCTCCAACGTGACGTGCAAGCAGCAATCGGCGCTACCAAGAAGCGCGCCAGGAGTGACCCGGCCTCGCGAGCGGACCTCGAATCGCTGCGGGAGGTACGTTGGCACGCTCGACGGTTCGGAGACGCAATAGCGTGGTTGCTACTCGGCCTTAATCGTCAACTCATCTACCCGCTGGCCCGGAATGAGCCTCATCCTGTAACGCCGGAGGACCATGGGAGTCGCGGCATGATCGGGATCGCGACCGCCCTGTCAAATGACGGGTGGGGATTTCCACTTCTCCACGACATCACTGACTGCCTGCGGATCGGCGACGTCACCTTCGTTAAGATTACGCAGGATCATCAGATTCGAACGGTTGAGATAAAGACTCGCCTTCTCGAGGAGCGGCCGGCCGCAGATGGCAAGACAACCTTCGAATACCAGGTGACCGTGATTCCTGCTCCCGATGAGTACATGCCGGCCCTGATTCCGGACGGTGAGCACACTGGCCGCGATCTCCCACCGAGTCCCAGGGAACCTTCACCGGAGCCGTCTGCTCGGGTCATACGCCAGGTTCGACGCCTGCACGTGGCTCGGGCACACCAAGAGGTCCAGCCGGGCACCTTGACGGAGATCGACGGCAAACCGGCCTTCTCAGCACGCGCCACGGTCAGCAGGTCCGGACATTGGATAAGCCTTCGTCGTGTAGTGCGCCGCGCCCGTGCAGGCGGCTACGCCAGCGAGAGTGTGGAGAATACGTTCCTCTACGTTGCTCTATACCGGCCAGAAGGAATCAGCGTTGACTCGGCCCAATCTCAATATCCTCAAATTGCTCAGGATCTTCTCGATTCCGGAATTCTGTTTGAGGAGAGCAGAGGAAGGAACGAGTTAGTTATTAGCTCTGTTCCCTCGCCAGAGGGGCGGGGGCCCCAGCTCTTTTTGCCATACTATCTCTACTCCCTGCCTCAAACGGCGATTATCGATCTACTCCGTGGTCGACTCGCTATATTGGTCTTGGTAAATTCTGGGCGAATCGTCGCCGCACTGGAGGAAGAGGGTTACGAGGTTACTATTCCCTCGGGAAGGAATGACTTCGGCAGCGATTCACTGGTCATTACAGCGACGCTCGAAGACAAAGCTGGCCGCCCATTCCCCGTTGAGCTTCATAATCTCCAGGTTCACGTGCTCGAGACGATCTACGAGTTCCAAAGCGTGCAGTACATCATTGAAGTTGCAGCAGCGATGCGCGGCGTCGCTGAAACTGCTGTCGAGCGCCTCAGCCAATCCACGTTCTCACCCCGCCGCGAGGCTACATAATCCTTCGCCATCACCACCGGGCACGGCATCGTTTCGACGGGACGACTGACGCCAGCTATCTATCTGAACCGGATCGAGGGGCACTACGGTCCCGTTGTCGCGACGGTAGTCCAGCTACCCGAAGCGCGATTACTAACCGCTGCTCGATAGCGGCCACCACGCGCGCCTCCATCTCTGGGGTGGTCCACCGGTAGCGGAGCCCGATCACGCTGCCACGCCGCTCCTGGTCTCCACCACCGCCGCGACCGCTAGCGTGGCCCATCAGCTCGTCAATCACGCGGGCGGGGATGCCCGCGTCCTCCAGCCAGGTCGAGAACGTGTGGCGTAGATCGTGCGGGCCGTGCAGCTCCAGGTTGGCCAGCGCGGACTCGCTCGGCTTGGGCTCGGCTGGCGACCACCACGTCGGTTGCCCGTCGTCGCTGATCCTGCCGGCCAGCCCTGCGGCCTCCAGCCGCGCCAGCGCGGCCTCTACGGTCGGCGGTCGGAGCCGGCGACCGTGCGTGGCGAGCAGGTCGGCGAGCTGGTGGGCGGTCTGTGATGTCCCGGGCTGGCCAAGCACCTTGAGAACGCGCCTGGCGGTCGTCGGCAGGTCGGCGGTCGGGTCGCCGATCCTGGCGATGGCGGCGCGGTAGGCGCGGCGGAGGTTGTAGCGGGAGAGCGCCGTTCGGCTGCCAGAGGGCACGCCGTTGCCGCCGCCGGGGCCGCCGAACACTAGCGCGTGCGGGCCGCGGCTGGGCGTGAGCTGGTGGGCGATCGCGGCGGCGACCTGGTCGGCGAGCGGGACGGGGCGGATGCTGGCCCGCGTCTTGGGTCGGTTCTTGTAGCCGCGGCCGAACTTGCCGGCGTCGTAGCGGACGTTCACGACTTCCAGCCGCCGAGCGTGGAGGTCGACGCGGGAGGCGCGGAGGCCAAGGAGCTCCCCTGCGCGTAACCCGGTGCCGGCCAGGCACAGCAGATGATCGCGGAATCGGGGGGACGTCGCGGCGAGCAGGTGACCTAATTCCTCCGGGGTGTAGGCGCGGCGCTTGACGCGGCCAAGGAGTAACTCGGGATCATCAGGCCGCTTGGGCGCCCGCACCTTGGTGACGAGATTCCGCTCGATGCGCCGATCATCTTCGGCAGCCTGCAAGATGCTGTACAGCACTGACCGGCAGGCCATGACCGTCTCGTGCTCGCGCTTGCCCTTCAGCTCGTTCTGCCAGCTGCGCACGACCGTGACGGAGATCGCTCGGAGTTGGCGGGCGCCGAAATAGGGGAGGATGTGCAGGCGAAGCCGGGTATCGGCGGCGGCCAACGTGGACGGCGATCGGTCAGGGTCGGACTTGTAGGTCTCCCACCACTCGACGGCCCACTCCGCGAACGGTTGCTTGCCGAGCCGCGGGTCAACCCAGGTACCGCGGGCGAGGCGGGCGAGCAAGTCATTCTTGAAGTCGCGCGCCCGATCTCTCCCCTTGAACGTCTCGCTGCCTTGGCTGCCGTCGTCCAGGCGCCACCAGACCTTGTAGCGACCGGATGGAGTCTTGCGGATACCTGCCGATGCCATCGATGTGCTCCTTGCTGCGGGCGGCCTGCCAGCGCCGGAGGGCGGCGCCGGCCGGGTGCTAGGGTTCGAGTTGGTGGCAGTTGGTTCCGGGCCAGGCTGGCGCCCGGTCGGGCGCTCAGGCCGCATAGGCGCGGCTGTGGCAGTCGCAAGCCGCCCGGCGGGTGCTGTGGTATCCGCGGTTCGCTCTGAGGGCGTTCTCGTCGGATAACGTGACGCCTGGGGGTTGCCGCCGGGTGCTGGCCGTCCAGTGGTGGGATCAGGCACTCGCCGGGGTGCCGGGGTGTGGGTGGTTGGCCAGGCACGCCGCGCGGCGGCCCGGCGGGGTCGCCGGCCGTGTGGGCGCTCGCCGTCCGCGTGGTGTGACGGTGGGTTACACCGCGCGGGAGAGGTGCGCGGGGAACCCCGCGAGCTATACATAAGCTCGCGGGGCTCGCGGGGTTCCCCGCGCACGCTCTCCGCCAAGGGCGCGCGGACCGCGCGGCGCGCCGCTCGCGCCGCTCGCGCGGTGTAACCCGCCGTCACAGTTCGGATCACGGCTGCATCTCGGAGTCGAGCGCGTCGGCGGCGGGCTGGGTCGCTGGTGACCAGAAGCGCGGCATGCCCGGGATCGCCTCGGTGCCCTCGGCTAGCCCGGCGGCCTCCAGCTCGGCTAGCGCGTCCTGGATGGTCCGTTCCTTGAGCGGGTGGCCCTGCGCGGCGACGTGGTCGCCGAGGTGCTTGACGGTCTGCATTCCCCCGCCGGCCTCCAGCGCGGCCAGCACCCAGCGCCGCGAGACCTTCAGCGGCTGGCCATCGGCACCCAAGAGCGCTTGGTCCTGGTCCCCGGCGGGGTCGTCGTCGGGTAGGACCTCGGCGGCGTACTCCAGCGGCGATGCCAGGTCGGCGGGGTCGAGGGCGCGGACGGTGCGGCGCACTCGGAAGCGGGTGTCGGGGATCTCCCCGCCGACCAGCTGGAAGCCGAGGACCACGGCGCTGGCGCCCTCGGGGGTCGAACCGCGATAGGCGATCGCCGCGCTGGCGAGCACGCGGCCCCAGGCGGAGGGGCCGGCGCCCGAGATGCGCTTGTGGTCGGTGCCCTCGCCGGTCTTGTTCCAGTGGGTGACCACCACCAGCGCCGCGCCGGCCTGCTGGCAGATCGCCTGAATGGGCGTCAGCACCGCGCCCATCTCGTACAAGTTCCCGCCAGTGGCCTGCCCCGCGGCGGCCAGATACAGCGGGTCAAGGATGACCAGCCGCGCCGGGCGCTCGGCAAGCTCCCGCTCCACCGTAAGCAGGTCGGCGCCAGCACGCAGCATCGGCACGCGGAAGCACACGCGCAGGCCCGGGTTGGCGCTGACCTGCTCCAGATCCACGCCCTTGTGGGCGGCGATCGCGCGGAGCCGCCGCACGATCGACCGTTCCCCGCCCTCCCCGAGGAACACCAGCACCCGCCCGGGGGTGGGACAGGAGTGGTGCCCGAACCACGGGTGGCCGGCGGCGACGGAGACGGCCAGGTCGAGGGCGGCCCAGGTTTTGCCGGCCTTGTCCTCTGCGGCCAGTACCCCGTAGGCGTCCGCGGGCCATAGCCCTTCGATCAGCCAGGCGGGCGGGCCGGCAGCGTCGACACGGGCGGCGACGTCGGCCAGGTCCTCGATCACCAACCCGCGCTCCACCACCCCGACCGGAGCTCCGGGGGTGTCCTGCCCTGGGCGGCGGGGTAGGTGGCGGACGTTCCCTGCGCCCGCCGGGGGTTGGTCCATCGGCGCCTCTGGCCAGGGCACCCCGTCGCGGTCGAGGTCCGGGCCGATCCGCTCGCTAGTCACCGCCCACCCCCGGGCCGGGCGGGTGTGGGCGTGTCGGGGCGGGGGTGGGCGCTGCCGTTGCGCAGCCCGGAGGCGATCGTGGGGCCGATCTCCCGCTCGCCCAGGTCGACCTGGCGGGCCACCTCGGTCAGCGCCTGGGTGATCTCGGCGGGGTCGAGATGGCCGGCGGCGGCCAGCCGTCCAAGGCGGAACGCGGCCAGGTACAGCGCGTGGTTGCGACCCTTGCGGCCGTTCTCGCCGGGCGGGGTGGCGGCCAGGCGGGCGCATTCGGACCGCAGCGCCGCCGGCCCGTAGCCGCCGCCCACCACCCGCAGCCCAGGGCCACCGCCGCGCGGCGTGCTTGGCCGGCCCGGTGGGGTCAGCAGCGCCCGCAGCCCGGCGGGGGCCTCGGGCAGCTCCAGCGACAGCGGGCGGACCCACCGGTACCGGCTGCCGCTGGCGTGGCGGGATGGTGCTACGAGCACGTAGCCGCCCTGGCCGCGCCAGTCCACCCCCGGCAGGATCCCGCCGGGGCTGCCCGCCCCGGTCGGGGCGAACAGCAGATGCCACCCTCCCCCACCCGAGCGCGCCAACGGCCCGACGCCGAGCACTCCCGGGGCGTTCTGCAGGATGGCGCGAAGCGCCTCCACACCCTGCGGGCCGTCAACGTCGGCGACGTCGAAGCGGTCACCGGTGCGAAGCGCCACGTTGGCGGCGGGCCAGCGCCGCCACCAGTCCCGCACCCTGCTCAGGTCCGTGCTGGCCTCGTGCACGCCACCCCGCCCCGCCTGGCGTGCGCGTAACCGCGGGTGCTTCCCCGGCCGATGGCAGCCCGCGCCCGCGCGGCAGGTGCAACCACCGCCCGGGGCGGGCTCAAAGCACGGCAGCACCGGGTAGCCCAGCGCCGCGTACACCTCCGCTGCCCGCCCCGGCGCCAGATCCTCGCCGAGCACGGCCAGCAGGTCGCCGGGCTCCAGCCGTCCAGGCTCGCGCGATGCTCGGGTGGGGACCGGAACCACCGACACGGCTAGGCTCCTTCCAGGTGGAGTTGACGCGGCCCGTCCAGCTCGGCGACCACCGCCGCGCGCCAGGCCAGGGCGTAGCGGGGGCAGTTGGCACAGTTGCGATGCCGCACGCAGCCCATCAGCGGGGCTCGACGCCTGGCGGCGTACGACCAGGCCAGCGAGTCGGCGCTGTCCAGGCAGTCGGCGTAGCGGGCCAGCCCGCGCCGTTTCACACCGAAGCCGTGCAGCCTCAAGCCCAGCCCGGACAGCTCGCCCACGATGGCGCCGATCTCACCGCTGGCCTGACGGCGGCACACGCTGCCCAGCCCGACCAGCGGCGCCGTCGCCAAGTCCACGCCAGCGGCGGCGTAGCGGTCGACGCAGGCCAGATAGTCACCTTGCCGCCAGCCCTGCACGACCGGGATGAACGGCAGCCCGGGGGCGAGCTGCCGCAGGCGGCAGTAGTTGTCGACCGTGCGGGCCTGATGCTCGGCGATTGTCAGGCCGGTGCGGGCGAGCATGGCCGGCTCGCACATCCAGTCCTGCGGGCTCGCCCACGCAAGGCGGCCGATCTCCTCCGCATAGCGCGCGACCGCCGCGACGTACTCGCTGGGCATGGTCCGCCAACCGCCGAACAGCGACAGCTCGGTAAAGCCGCCGGAGTCCAACGCCCACCGGCATCGCGCCCGTGGCAGCCGCCGCCGGGTGTGGAGCGTGCGGTGACTCACAAACAGCGGCACGTCCATGCGGGCGAGCCATCCGGGCTGGTGGGTGCCGAGCAGGAAGGCGGCCCCGTTCACAGCAGCATTCCTTGCAGGTCACGGTTGGTCCGGGCCCGGGCTTTGCCGGCGCGCTCGGCGGCGACCGTGGGATCGGCGGCGACGCGGCAGTAGCCCGGGTGCAGGTCGACGCTGATCCCGACGCGGCCAAGCGCCACGGCCACATGGGCGGTCGTGCCCGTGCCGCCGAAGGGGTCGAGCACAACGGCGGGCCGGGTGGGCGGTGGGGTCCACCGGTCCAGGTGGTAGTTGCGGATCGGTTCACGTGGCCGGTCGGGGCGCTCGTGCCCGGTGCTGCGGGCGCCCCGGCCGGCGTCGTCGTCGTGTGGCTGCCAGCTTCGGCCGCGCCGCTCGGGATGGTCGGTGAATGGCGTGCACGCGCAGGCGTAGCCGACGACTGCGGCGGCGGTGATGGCGCGCACCGGGAACCCGGCGGTGCCGTCCGCCAGGCGGCGCCGCTCCAGCGACCTGGGGCCGTTGGTGGTGCGGCCCTGGGCGTCGTGGCAGCGGTCGACGACCGGGAAGCGGCCCTGCCCGCACGCCACGCAGATCCCGGGCGGTGACCAGCCGCGGACAAGCCGGCGGGGCCACTCGGCGCCGAACGCGGCGTAGTGCTCCATCCCAAGGTGGGCGGGCAGCCGCAGCGGCTCGGCGGGGATGGTCCAGACCGAGGCGGGCAGCCGCCCTGCCGGGTGGCATGCTTGCTGCGGGTCCACCGTGTTGGGGGCGCCGACGCCCTGCTGTGACCGGTCGGGGGTGAAGCGGTTACGGCCGGCGCGGGCCTGGCTGGCCGGGCTGTGGGGCTCGCGCAGCTCGTCAACGGCCGCGTAGTAGCGGGGGCTCTTGACCAGGTGAAACCAGGTCTCGTGGGTGCGGCGCACCCGGTCGGTGACGCTTTCTGGTAGGCCGTTGGGCTTGGACCAGATGACCTCCGCGCGCAGGATCAGGCCGAGCGGCGGATCCGGATCCGGGCTGCCAAGGCGGGCGAGCATGCCCGTGCAGCCCAGCGCGTACGCCCACGGCAGGCCCATGAGGCTCTTGCGGGCAAGGCCACCGGTCGGCCGGCGGCCAGGGCGCTGCTGCGCGCCGTTGGTCAGCGTGGACGAGGAACCGTCCGGGCCGCGTGGCGACGTCGCGTAGGTGTCGCCCAGGTTGACCCAGATCGACCCGGCGGGCTTGAGCACGCGGGCCATCTCGCGGGTTGCCTGCCACAACGCCCGAAGGTAGGCGGCGGGGTCGACCTCCGCGCCGACCTCGCGGGCGTGGCCGCTGCCGTAGGCGCGCAGCGCGAAGTACGGCGGCGAGGTCACTACCAGGTCGACGCTCGCATCGGCCAGCGGCAGCCGCAGCGCGTCACCACGCAGCACCAGCAAGCCAGAGCCCCGCTCGCCCATCAGCCCCACCGCCCCGGGTCGGCGCATCAGCGCCCGCCCCCTGGCCTGGTAGCGGCGGGTGATGGCCAGCACGTCGGCGACGGTAGGCCGCGCTGAGCCGTGACCTCGGCGTTCTCCCCCCGGCAGCCCATCAGGGCGAGCAGTCCAGCCACGGCGCAGGCGATGAGCAATCGTCGGGGCACGGGGTCTCCTTCCTCGGGTTCAGGCGAAACAGCGGGTGAGGTCGCGGACCGTCCCGGCGCCGTAGGCGCGGGCGGCACACCGGACGTGGGCGACGTAGGCGGCGGTCGGCGGGTTGGCGACAGTGCCGCCGTAGTAGCCGGCGATCGCGGGGACGAGGCCGCCGGGCCGGGCGGCGCCATCGGCGCAGAGCTTGCGGGCGGCGGCGGGGATCGCGTCGGCGGGGTCGTAGGGGCTCCCCCGCCCGTAGGTCGCCCAGGTCGACGGCGGCCCATCGGTGAGGTTGAACTGCATCGGCCCGGCGCAGCAGCCGGCGCTGTTCAGCCCGGAGCGCACACCGGGGAGCTGCGCGCGGCCGTGGTTGGACTCGACCTTGCCGACGCCAGCGAGGATCGCCCACGACAGCCCCGGGCAGTGCTGCTTGGCGGCGCGGTACAGCGCGAGGTAGCCGGCGGGGATGTCGGCCCGGGCCGCGGCGGCGGGGTTCGGCTGCGGGGTGACGCTCCCCTGCCGTGGCCTGGCCGCGCCGTGCGGCTTCTGCTGCTGCTCGGCGACGCTGGGGAAGATGCCCAGGCCGGACGCGACGATGACGCCGATGATGAACCAGGGCGCGAGCTGGAGCTTCCGCCGGACGCTGACCTGCGGGTAGCCACCCCCGATCATCGGAGGTTCCCGGGGCGGGCCGCGGCGATGTAGTCGCGGCGGATGCTGGTCTGCCGGATCGGGCGGCTGTGGGTGTACGCCTCGACCATCCGCCCGGGCGCGCTGACGATGGCGACGTGCCCGAAGGGCCGGTAGGTGTCGTAGAACACCAGGTCGCCCGGCCGGAGCGTCGCGCCGCGCGGGAGCGCGGCGCCGCGGGCGGCGAGCCAGGCGTACTCGTCCCGGGCGGTCATCCGCTCCCAGTTCAGCCCGGCGTGCGACCAGGCGTACCAGGCCAGCCCAGAGCAGTCGAAGCGGCCGGGTCCCTCGTCGCCCCACACGTACGGCTTGCCGATCTGCTCGCGTGCCAGCCGGACCGCCTTGGCCGCGCTGGCCGCCCCGCGCGGGGCGGCGGCCAGGGGGTCGCTCCCACGCCCCGCGATGTGGCCGCCAGGGTTGGCGATGTTGCCGATGGCGACGTGCAGGTCTGCCGCCTCGGCGAGGCTGCTCAGGAACGCCGTCACCGGGGCGTGGAACACCAGCAGCACGATCGCCAGCAGCCACGCAAGGCTGTTGAGCCTCCGCGTCCAGGAGGCGTCCGGCTGCTGGTGTCGCATCACGCGGGCAGCCCCAGCCGCTCCCAGCGGCGAATCCGCTCGATCCGCTCGGAGTAGGTCTCGGCGTTGTAGACGCCGTACTCGCGGGTCTCGTCACCGTGGATGCGGCACAGCAGCCGGACCGGGCAGCCACGGCACACCGCCTTCGCCTTGGCGATCTGCTCGGCGGCATCGGGGGCCGTCTCCTCCACCGTGAACCAGTCCGGATCGACCTCGGGCGCGGTGCAGGCGCCACGAGCCATCCACTCGCGGCCACCGCGCCACGGCCCGGCCGGCAGTGTCCGCGCGGCCCGCCACTCGGTGGCAGCGGGACGGCCCGCGCTCCCCCGCTCGATCGTGACGACGCCGGAGGCCACCGCCGTCACGCCTTCCGCCCCCCAGGCGCGGGCACGTCGTGGTCGAAGCGCCACTCTTCGAGGAGCCGGCCCGCATACCGGACGCCGAGCGCCACGCGCGCGGCGGCCATAGCGGCATGGACGCTGCTGTCCGTGGCGACGCCGAGCTGTTCCACGGTGAGGTGAGAAAGGTACATTTCGACCGCGCGGCGCTTGGTGTCGCCCTGCCGGGGCCGGGTCAGCCTTGGGCGGTTCTCACCCTGCCGACGCTGGCTCACCGCTTCCGCCTTACGGACGTGCGAGCACCGTTGGCCGACTTCTGCGCGGCGGCCTTGTAGTCGGTCAGGATGCGGCCCGCGTAGCTCTCACCGACCGGCATCCCCCGCTCGGCGAGGGCCACCACGACCGAGCTTGCGGTCGCCACGCCGAGCTGATCCGCGGTCAGGCCAGAAAGGTACATTTCGACCGCGCGGCGCTTCGTCGCCTCGCTGATTTCGGCGGGCTCGATCTGAGGATTTCTCACCCCTCCGGAGCTGGGCATCTGCCCAAACGCGCCCTGCGGGGGGAACGTCCCCGCGCCGTAGCCCGGAAACGGACTTCTCGGCAGGCCGTAGGAGCCGTCCGGGAGCTGGACGACCGTGGTCTGCGGGGGAGCGAGGGAGGCGTACTGCGGCGGCGGCGCCTCGTACTGCATCGTCTTGCCGGTCGCCAGCGCGAGGACCTTCATCAGGAACGAGATCAGCAGCGTCATGAAGATCCCCGCGACGGGGGGGACAGCGGTCACCAGCCGCCAGTCGGCGGGGACGCGGGCGACGTTGAACCACACGGTCAGCGCGCCGAACATGACCATGAACAGGAACGGGACCGCGCGGTTGACGCCCTTGATCATCGACACGCCGACCAGGACCACCTCGGAAGCGAGCAGGGCGGCGTCCACGCACAGCGGGAAGATCCAGGCGTTGCGGCCCCAGCCGGTGACGGGAGCGGAGGCGACCTCGCGGAGCGCGATGAACGACAGGGAGAACGACGCCACGGCGACGCCGATCACCAGCAGCAGCGCCGCGCCGAGCACGGTACGGAGGTTGGTGGGCAGCTCAGACCAGCTCAACGATGACTCCTCTGGGTGGTGGTGGGTGGGGTGGCGGCGCGCTTCTTGGCCTGCTTGGTGGCGCGCCAGACCTTGGCGAGGAAGTCGCAGGCGCTTCCTGCGACGCCCTCGACAGCGGCCGGGCAGAGCTGGGCAGCCCCAGCGGTGGTGCGGCCCCCGGAGTGGGGCAGGGTGGGCTTGGTGACGCCGGTCCCGATGACCAGCAGGACGGCCAGGACGGCGACCGCGGCGTACTCGGCGAGCATCCGCAGCAGATAGCCCAGGCCGGCGTTGCGGTGGCCGGTGAGCGCGACCACCAGCAGCCAGGCCAGGGCGACCATGAGCCACCCTCGGGTGGAGGTGAGCTGCCCGGTCAGCCAGGCGGCGGTGACCAGGAACGCGGCGACCAGGAGCAGCAGCCAGGGACGGCGCGCCGGCCGGCGGGGCCGGGTGGGCTCACTCCACTCGGGCTGCGCGGCGCGCCGGTCGAGGACCGCGCGGAGCATCAGCGGCCACCCTTCCGAGCCATGGCTGAGCAGTACGGGAAGGGGCAGTTGTCGCGCATGTGGCGCCGCTCGGCGGCGTAGAAGATCGCGGCGGCGCGGCCGTCGGCCTTGTCGATGCGCCGGCGCCCCGGTGTGCCCCATGCGCCCCAGGCGGGGGTCTGTCGGCGGTCCATGACCTTGCGCCAGGCTGCGCGGGCGTCTTCCATGGCGCGGTGCCGTGCGACGATCGCACCCTGGCGGGGCCCGTAGTTGCTGACGAGCTGCTCGTACTGCCGACGGCGGCTGTTGCGGAGCATCAGCGCCCGCCTCCAGCGTCCGAGCTCGCCTGCGCCGGCGGCTCGTCATGCGCCGGGATCCAGGCGCCGCCCGAGTCGGTCGCCGGCGGGCCGGCCGGGGTGGGCACGTAGCCCTCGGCTGCGGGCGCGATGGTGGACACGACCGCAGCCGACGCTGCCCCAGGCGCCGGGGCGGCGTGGCTGGTCGCGTTGGCGACCACGAGGCCGAGCAGGAGCGCGGCCAGGGCGAGCACCAGCACGACGTTGGCCAGGCGGCGCAGCGGCGAGCGGCGGCCGGGGCGCGGGAGATCGTGCGCGGGAATGCCCCAGGGGGTGTTCGCGTCGTGGGTGTCGGTGGCGTCGTGGCGGGTGGCGTGGGCGCGGGCATCGCGGAGCGCGGCGCGCCAGCTCGGCGGCGTGTCCGCCTGGTGGCAGCGGCGGCAGGTGCGCATGACGATGCCGCTGCTGTAGCGGGTGACCAGGCCGGCGGTTCCGACCTGGCGAGTCTTCTGGCGGGACATGCGAGGATCACCTGACCTTCGTGTTGTTGCGGTGCTTCGGGGTAGCGAGCCGGTCCCAGACGCAGACCAGGCTCAAGCCGGTGACGTAGATGGCGAACGGCCACTCCAGCAGCAGCCAGGGGGTAAACGGCGATCGGACCATGCCCCGGAACAGCAGCGCCTCGACGACCAGCAGTCCCAGCAGCAATGGCATGGGTTGCCTCCTTTCGGGTTGGTTGCGGGGGCGCGTCCGGGGAGCCGGGCCGGGTTGGCGCCCCCGCGACAGGGATCAGCGGGTCGGGGGCCAGTCGGCGGGCTCGGCGTCCGGGGCGGGCTCAGGGTCGGCCGGCGGGTCGAGGTCGATCCGCTGGATCGGGGCGGCGGGCCGGCGGTGCTTGCGGCGCCGGTCGACCAGGAACACGGCCACGAAGCCGGCGAACAGCACCAACGCGATGGCCAGAATCACGGGGGAGTCACCTCCTTCCAGGTGGTGGTGGGTGGGGCGGGGAAGGGGTTGACCAGGCGGTCAGCCCAGCCGGCGGCGTAGCCGCCGACGATCGAGGCGACGAACAGCACCGCCACCACGAACAGCACCGCGCGGAACCCCAAGCGCTTCACCGTCGCCTGCCCGTGGTCGGGTCGCTGGCGGCGGCGACTTGGAAGGGGTCGAGAGGCCTGGCGGTGCCGCGGCACAGCGGGCAGCGCCGCGCGGCGCCGCCCTGGTTCTTCAGGCGCCGCTCGCGGCTGCGGGTGGCCGGGTACTCCACGAAGGCCAGCTCGAAGGTCAAGCCCGCGGCCAAGGCGACCTGCACCAGCCGGCCAGGGCCTGCCCACCTGGGGTTGCGGTGCTCGCGCACGATCCGGCGGACCAGGTCCTCGGTCCATCCCCAGTAGTGGCCGGCGTACTGCCCGCGGCAGCCGTTGCCCCGCAAGGGCTGGTGCTCGCCGGTGGCGGGATCGCGGAAGCAGAGCAAGTACACGAAGCCGGGCGGACCCTGGTCCGGCTGCGCCCACGGCTGGGTAGGCCACCACCCCACCGCCGCGGCAACGTCGGCCGTGATGCTGGCCGGCACTGGCGGCCGTGTGGGCAGGGCTGGCGGGATCGCGTTGGCGGGGTGGATGGCCAGCTTGACCGCGTGCCGCAGCCGGCTCAGGTGCACCTGCGCGGCGACCGGCAGGCCGGCGGCGGCGCCGGTGTAGTCCAGGCTGGCCAGCAGGCTGGCGGCCACCTCCACCACCCGACCCCGCACGCGCAGCGCCACCAGCGCGGCCGGATCGACCGCCCCTGCCGTGGGCAGCTCCACCGCGGCCGTCACCGGACCGCCCTCCGCTGCGGCGCATACACGGTGCCGGCCCGCACGATCGAGATGGCCGGCCACTCAAACCACAGGTCCTCGATCCCGTAGCCGTCCTCGGGCGCGTACTGCCCGCGGGTCCTGGACACCGACCGGAACCGCAGCCCGAACACCGGGTACGCCTCCGCCAGGAAGGTCTCGCCGTAGGGATCGGGGTCGCCGGTCGGGTGGCCGATGGCCACGTCGCCGAGCTGCGGCGGCCACCACGGCTGCGCCTCCATCGCGGCCCAATGGCCGCTGATCGCCGCCAGTTCCCCGCCCAGGTCCCGGGCGGCCTTCAGGTCCTCGATCTCCGCCAGCGGCGCCAGCGCGGCGCCGGCGCCGCGGAGCCGCCCGGCGAGGTAGTAACGCACCAGCCCGGGGCTCTTGCGGGAGGGATACGGGCCGTCGCGGCGGTCCAGGTCCAACACCTCCGCCAGCCGGTCAACCGCACCGGCGGCGGCCGGCGGCTCGGCGATCAGGCGGAGGTTCAGCAGGTCGCTCACGCCGCCTCACCGCCCTCGACCTCCGAGGGGTCGAGCAGATCGGCGACCCGGTCGCTAAGCGACAGCGCCAGCTCGCGGCGCCACACCGAGGCCCGCCGTACCCGCTGCTCGGGTACCGCATCCCAGCAGCCATGCTCGGCTCGCACGCCAAAGGTGGGGTTGAGCCGGTTGAACGCATCGGTCATGTCCAGGCGGCGGCCCACCTGCACCGACCGGCGCACCCGTCCGACCGCGTCAGTGTCCAGCGCCCGGTGAATCCGGATCGGCCGGTCCCCGCCGAGGTCCTGGACAAGACTTCCCAGGGCGCCGGCAAGCTGGTAGGCAACGTTGGGCTGGGTGGTCGCCTCGGGCTCGTGCTCCTGGATCAGGCGGCCCATCTGCTGTTGGATCAGGCTCACCAGTTCCAGCGCGGCGGCCGGGTCCACTCGAGGCGACGGGGGGGCGGTCATGCGGCCTCACCACCCTCGGGGCTGGTGGGTGCCATGGAGCAGTAACCGCCATGGCGCTGGCAGATGCCGTTGCCGTCCCAGACGTGCCCGTCGGCCATGGACAGGGCGCGGTGTCGGCGCTGGCGGGCGCGGTCGACCGCCCGCATCCGTGCCAGCTCCACCGGGTTGGCGCGGCAGCGCTGCCGAGACTCATGGGAGGCGGCGCGGGTGCAGTCCTGGCACCAGGCCGACAGCCGACCGTCACGGCGCTGGTAGAACGCGCTGGCGGGCTTGGTCTCCCGGCAGCGCGGGCACCGCTTGTGCGAAGAGACGCCGGCCGTCATGCGGCCGCACCCTCGGCCGGGGGTGCGGCCGGCGAGGACTCGGGAAGCGCAGCCGGCGCGAACAGGCCAGCGAGCGCCCACTTGGGGATGTAGATCGTGTTGCCGATGCGCTGGTGCGGCAGCTCGCCCTTCTCCACCCAGCCGTAGATGGTGTTGGGGTGCTTGCCGAGCAACCGCGCGACCTTGGCGACGGTTTAGGCGATCGGCTCGTCTTCGGCCTGATCGCGTCTGGAAACGCCCTGCTCTGTGGGCAAGGCGGTACCCTGAGCA
>Ga0137368_10003924_pt1 | contig 15896 bp, 16 predicted proteins | sample SagtaG_13_FD_104917 | JGI IMG/M metagenome (GOLD analysis project Ga0137368, IMG submission 104917) | Vadose zone soil microbial communities from Sagehorn Ranch, Mendocino, California, USA - Sage1_L_100_16 metaG | ecosystem: Environmental > Terrestrial > Soil > Vadose zone | place: USA...
ACACGAACGAGAGGAGCATACCTGCGACAAACGCTGTCAGTGGCGCAACCAAGAGCGATTTGAGGTCGGTGAGACCGTACGGCGCGAATGCGAGCACGGACCAGGCAATCTGCAGGAACAACCACAGGGACATCAGGAAAACTGCTGGAACTTCCACAAGCAGCGGTGGAACAGGCACGAGCACGAGCACTTTCGCTGCCGGATAGAGCGCGAGGTATGCGCCGATGACGCCGGCAACGCCTCCGCCAATGACGGACGTCCCTTCCACCGGCAGCCAAAGCTGCTGAAGAACGAACGCGCTCGTCGCGCAAAATGCATACAGCGCAGCAAATCTGCCGCGTCCGAGACGGTCCTCGACAGTCCATCCGAATAGCCACAGGTAGAGCATGTTGATCGCAAGCTCGAGGACGTGGTCACGTATCGTTGCGAGGGAGACAACGATGGTGAGCACGATGAGCCCGATCGTTGCGATTGGAGCCGTACGGGTCGGAATAATGTCTGTAACTGGAATCATGAAGCGCGTTCTGCCGCGGCCTGTAGACTGTAGATCTTCAGAGACGGCCGGCCGTCGACCGTGGACGGGCGACCGTTGACTGTCGACTGATCACCGCTTGATATCGAATGAAGTGTAAGAACTGTGGCACCGAAATCGCCGACAAGGCGCTGATTTGTTATCGCTGCGGCGAGCCGACGACGGCGCCGCGTGTGCAGCCGCCGGCCCGGACGCCGGCGCGTGGACCGCTGCCCGTCGCGATCGCGATGATTGTGATCGTTGTCCTCGCAGCGTTCGGCATGCCGTACCTGCCGGCGGGCCCGGCGCGTATCGCCGGCTGGGTGGTTCTCGTCATCCTGGTTGTACTGACCGCTCTTCGTCTGAAGCCTGGCCGGAGGCGTCTGAAGCGCTGAGGTATTATGGAGGATCGTTCGATGGGCGCTGCACGTCTCCACGTCAATGACGGCCTTGGCAGTCGGGTCGTCATGCTCGACAAGCCGCTGATTGCCATTGGGCGCCGCGGGGAAAACGATCTGCGGCTGGTTGGCAGCGATGTGTCGCGCGACCATGCCGAAATCGCGCAGACCGACAAGGGCTATGTCCTGCGCGATCGCGGATCGCGCTACGGCACGTTCGTCAACGGCGAGCAGATCTCCGAATACCAGCTCAATCACGGCGACAGGATTCAATTCGGCCGCGCCAGCGGCACCGACGTCGTCTTTCTGATCGAGGACGCGCCACCGCCCTCGTCCGATCGGATGCACCAGACGTCGGTCGGCGACATCCGCCAGCTGGGCGCGCTGCTGGAGGGACTCCGAGCGCTCGGATCGGGCCGCGTGCTCGACGAAGTGCTGGCGCTCGTCCTCGACGCCGCGATCGAAGTAACTGGGGCCGAGCGTGGTTTCATCATGCTCGCCAACGATGAGCGCGCGCTCGAGATGAAGCTCGCCCGCGCGAAGGGCAAGATCACGATGCCGGGCAGCCGCTTCGATACGAGCCGCAAGATCCCCGAAGAAGTGTTCGGCACCGGCGAGCTGAAAATCGTCGCCGACCTTCTCGACGGCGACTTTGCGAACGTCCATCAGGGCACCGTCATGCTCGGCATCCGGCACGTCATGTGTGCGCCGCTGCGGCTCGTGAGATATCTCGACCGCGCCGACATGGTCGCCGAGCCGAAGATCATCGGCGTGCTCTATCTGGACAGCCGCGAAAAGGGAACGATCCTGTCGCCCCACACGCGAACCGCGCTCGACACGCTGGCGACCGAAGCGGGAGTGGCAATCGAAAACGCGCGTCTCTACCGCGAAACGCTCGAGAAGGCGAAGATCGAACACGAGCTGAGAATCGCGGCCGAGATTCAGCGCTCCCTGCTGCCGCCTGGCCGCCACGACGGGACGTATTACCAGGCCATGGGCTCGTCTGTCCCCTCGCGATCGATCGGCGGAGACTTCTTCGATTACACCGACATGCTCGACGGCAGCTTTGGCTTCACGCTGGGAGACGTTTCGGGAAAGGGTCCGGCAGCCGCGCTGTTGACCGCAAAGATTCAGGGTTTGTTCACCGCCCAACTCGGTGAAGGGACTCCGGCCAGCACCATCCGTCGCGTGAACACCGGCCTCGTTCGGCGGCCCATCGAAGCCAAGTACGCGACGATGTTTCACGGCACGCTGACCGCCGATGGCGTGCTGACGTACTGCAACGCAGGCCACAATCCGCCGGTGGTGTTCGGGCCGGGCGGTCTGCGGCGTCTCGCGTCGGGCAGCATGCCGGTGGGCTTCTTCGAGCATGCGCCGTACGAAGACGTTGTCGAACAACTCCAGAAAGGGGACGTCGTTGTGATCTTCAGCGACGGCGTCACCGAAGCGCTCGACGCCCAGGGCCAGGAGTTCGGCGAAGAGCGGCTCATCGAGCTGCTCCGGCAGTATCACACCGCCGATGCGGCGAGCATCCTTGCTCGCATCATGGAGGATGTGCAGACGTTCGCGCACGGCGTGGCCCAGCACGACGATGTGACCGCGCTCGTGCTGAAGTATGTCGGGTAAGCGCGTCCGGCGCCTCGTCCTCGCCGTCTGGGCCGCGTTGGCGTTTGTCATCTGGAATGTCGTGTACGACCGCGAGGTGTCGCTTGCGGGCGCCGAGTTCACCCGCACTCAGGTCCAGCGGTATCAACGAGGCGAGCCCGTCGCCTCCATCAACGCGGCATTTCGTCCACGCGTTGCTCACGCGGCCCAAATTGCGTCAATCTGGGGAGGAGGCGTGCTGACCACCGGAATCGTGCTCAGCAAGATCGCCGAGCGTCAGAGCCGACGCGCATGAAAGACGGTCTCATCTACGATTGGAACCTCGTCGGCGCAGGCCACCGGCCGCCGGTCGTCATGCTGGACGACGAGACGCTGCGCGACGGGTTGCAATCGCCTTCCGTTCAGACGCCGAGCATCGAACAGAAGATCCGGATCCTCCACTTGATCGATTCGCTCCAAATCGATACCGCTGATATCGGACTTCCCGGCGCGGGCCCGCACGTCGTCCGAGACGTTCTGCGGCTGGCGAAGGAAATCGGCTCGGCCCGGCTGAAAGTGCGCGCCAACTGCGCTGCCCGGACTCACGTCCACGACATCACGCCTATTGCGGACATCGTCCATCGCACGGGTGTGCCGATCGAGTGCTGTGCGTTCATCGGATCCTCGCCCATACGCCAGTACACGGAAGGGTGGACGCTGGACTGGCTGCTGCGCAACACCGAGGAGGCCGTGACCTTTGCCGTGAAAGAGGGTCTCGAGGTGATGTACGTCACCGAGGATACGACCCGTGCGGACCCCGACAGCCTGCGTGCGCTCTACAAGTGTGCGATTCATGCCGGCGCGCGCCGATTGTGCATCGCCGATACGGCAGGGCATGCGACGCCGACCGGCGCGGCGGCGGTCGTGAAGTTTGCGGCGGAGGTGATTGCCGAGACGGGAGCGGAGGTCGGCATCGACTGGCATGGTCATCGCGATCGAGACCTCGCCGTCGGCAACAGCATTGCGGCACTGGAAGCGGGAGCGTCGAGACTGCATGGCGCCGCGTTGGGCATCGGCGAACGCGTTGGTAATACGCCGATGGATCTGCTGCTCGTCAACCTCGTGCTGATGAAATACACCACGCGCGATCTACGCACACTGGGCGAGTATTGCCAGCTCGTGTCGCAGGTCTGCGGCGTGCCGATTCCCGACAACTATCCCGTCATCGGCCGCGACGCATTCCGCACGGCAACGGGGGTCCACGCCGCAGCGGTCGTGAAAGCGTGGAAGAAAGGCGATCGCGAGCTGATGGACACGGTGTATTCGTCGGTTCCGGCGAGCATGGTCGGCCGCGAGCAGGAGATCGACATCGGGCCGATGTCGGGCAAGTCGAACGTTCTTTATTGGCTGGAGAAGCGAGGCATCACGCCGACCGATCCGCTCGTCGAACGAATCTTCAAGCGTGCGAAGGCGTCAAAGCACGTGTTGACGGAGGAAGAAATTCTCGGCGAGGTGTATCAGGTCAACGAGATTCCTGACAGATAGGGGCGATGCATGCATCGCCCTGGATCCGGTGCGGGGCAACTGACGCCAGGGCGATGCATGCATCGCCCCGGATCCGGTGCGGGGCAACTGACGCCAGGGCGATGCATGCATCGCCCCTATCGTGTCAAATGCTTTTCGATCTCGGGCAGCGCCGCGACGACAACATCGCCGACGATCTGAAGGCTTCTCGCGCTGACATTCTCCAGCGTGTCCGCCGCCGTATGCCACGCCGGGTAATCCAGATCGATGAGGTCCACGGCCGCGACACCTGCTTCGAGGAACGGCAGGTGGTCGTCTTCGACTGGTGCGGACGGCGAGACGAACTCACGGTCGTGCCCGAGCTTCGCTGCGGTGTTCCAGATGATGTCGGTCAACCAGCTCGTTGAATTCTCTTCGCGCCGGATATTCAGATTGCGATCGCCGATCATGTCGAGCAGGATGAGCGCCTTCAGACTGGCAAGCGTGCCTGCCTTCCGGCCGGCCTCCACGTAATACCGGCTGCCGTAGGTGTGATCGGTCCCGCGCCATTCCTGAACGGCCTCTTCGCCGTCCAGGAACAGGAATTCCAGTGTGAACGGACGCGGCTTGTCCTTGAGCACACGTGCGAGCTCGAGCAGCGCGGCCGTACTCGATCCGCCGTCGCTTGCGCCGACGAACCGGAACTCGCGGAACAGCTTGGTGTCGAAATGACTCGCCAGGACAATGCGCTCGGGGCGATTGCCGGCGAGCGTCGCGATGACGTTGGCCATCTTCACGCGGCCAACCGGCGTCACCGCTTCGAAGGGCTGCTCGATGGCCTTGATACCGCTGGCGGCGAGCGTCTTGATGATGAACCGGCGAGTCTCGGCGTTGGCTGGTGTTCCGGCGACGCGCGGCCCAATCGCGACAAGGCTGCGAAGATCCTCGAATGCCCGGTTGCCGTCGAACGCGCCATCGGATCCGCGTCCCGCACCGGTCGTCTGACCCGCGGCAACGCAGCCGAGCGCGATCGTGATTGTCAGCGCCAGACTACTGACGCTTTGCCATCGGTACATAATCACGGGGTCCCGACCCGATGTAGATCTGTCGTGGCCGTGCAATCTTCTGCTCGGGATCGAGCAGCATCTCTTCCCACTGTGCGACCCAGCCCACAGTCCGGGCAATTGCGAAGAGCACCGCGAACATGTCGACGGGGAAGCTCATCGCCTGATAAATCAGTCCTGAATAGAAGTCGACGTTCGGATAGAGCTTTCGCGTGATGAAGTATTCGTCTTCGAGCGCAATTCGCTCGAGCTCCAGCGCGATGTCGAGCAGCGGATTTCTGCCGGTGACTTCGAACACTTCGTCCGCGGTGCGCTTGATGATCTTCGCGCGCGGGTCGTACGACTTGTAGACGCGGTGGCCGAAGCCCATCAGGCGCCCGTCGCCCGCCTTGACTCGCTTGATGAATCCGGGGACGTGATCGATTGAGCCGATCTCTTTCAGCATGCGCAGCACCGCTTCGTTGGCGCCGCCGTGCAGCGGTCCATAGAGCGCGGCTGCAGCTCCGGCAAGCGCCGAGTACGGATCGACGTGCGAGCTGCCGATGCTTCGCATCGCGCTGGTGGAGCAGTTCTGCTCGTGATCGGCGTGCAGGATGAAGAGAATGTCGAGCGCGCGCTCGAGCGCCTTGGTCGGGGTGTACTTCACTTCGGTCATCTTGAAGAGCATGTTCAAGAAGTTGCCGGTGAAGCTGAGATCGTTGTCCGGATACACGTACGGCCGGCCGATGCTGTGGCGAAACGCGTAAGCGGCAATCGTCGGCACCTTGGCGATCAAGCGATGGATCTGGCGCAGCCGCGCGTGCTCGTCGAAGATCTGTTTGCCGTCCGGGTAGAAGGTAGAGAGCGCCCCGACGGTGCTCACGAAGACGCCCATCGGATGCGCGTCGTAGGTGAAGCCTTCCATGAACTTCTTGATGTTTTCGTGGACCATCGTGTGCATGGTGATTTCGTTGGTCCACTGACTCAGCTGCGCCTGGTTCGGCAGCTCGCCAAACAGGATCAGATACGCGGTTTCGAGATACGTGCTGTGCTCGGCTAATTGCTCGATGGGATAGCCGCGGTAAAGAAGGACGCCGCGATCGCCATCGATATAGGTGATGCGGCTGCGGCACGCCGCCGTGTTCATGAATGCCGGGTCGTAGGTGATCAACCCGAAATCGTCCGGCCCGGTTTTGATCTGCCTGAGGTCGGTCGAACGTATGGCGCCGTCGGCGATCGGCACTTGGTACTGCTTGCCCGTGCGGTTATCGGTGATTGTCAGCGTGTCAGCCATCGGTGTGATCGTCGGGTTCTTCGTCCGGCTGCGGGGGTGAGACGGGAACCCGGTAGCTCTCGTCGGCCCACCGGCCCTGATCGATCACCTGACAGCGCCGGCTGCAGAAGGGGCGCCAGTTGGGGTCAACCGGACGCGCGTGGCACAGCACGCACAGAGCGGGTCGATCCATCCCACGTATTCTAGTTGCATTGAGTGCATGAGGAAAATTCGGCAGGAACCGTCACTGTCGCGCAGCCGCGTCGCGTCGCACGTGGCAAGGGTTATGGCTCGGCACGCACTCCAGGCACTCCAGGCGCGCTAGGCACGCTAGGCACTCCAAGCACCCTAGCCCGTTGTCAATGCACGGTCTGTCCCGCGGCAGGTCGCGCTCTTTTGGCAGGGTTGGCGCGCGCCGTTCGGCTCGCCAGTTCACCTGACGGCCGCGTTCGGCGCTTGGTCGTTTTCGTCGCGGCATCGACGTCGCTGAGATGCCGCGCGTCAATCCGAACCTCTCGCTCGAGCTCCTGGGCGAGGACAGGGAGCTGGTGGTTTGCCGCCCAGACCTCCAGCTCGCTGTCACCGACCGCGCTCACTAGCAGGTGAAGTTCCTTATCACGCGTCCGTACGTCGATGGACTTCACGATGCCGTTCCGGCTGCGGTCGAGCGATTCCGCAATTCGCAGAAACGAGGACAGGACGCGGACGGCGTTTCGTAACCGACTGGATAGGTCTCGATAACCCTCATGGCGTCGCGCCGGGGTGGCACGGCGATGGTAACGCGTGAGAAGCGCGATGACTTCGATCTCCTCGGGTTCGAACCCCCGCAGATCGCCGTTCTTTATCAGGTAGTAGGAATGGTGATGATGCCGCTGATAGCTGATGTGCATCCCGATGTCGTGGAGCAGCGACGCGAACTCGAGCCATTCGCGCTCGCGACTACCCAGTCGATGGAGATCCTTGGTCTGGTCGAACAGCGACAGGGCCAGCCGCGTCACCTGTCGTGAATGATCCGCCTCCCAGTTGCACCGTTCTGCCAATTCGATCGCCGACCGCCGTCGCACGTCTGGATATCGGTCCACGCGCGCGATCTCTGTCCGATGGCGGCTGATGTAATCGAGCACCAGTCCCTCGCGCAGTGCCAGATCGCAGAGCGTAATCTCGCTGGCATCGAGCTTCCTGAGCAGCGTGTCGATGAGCACGGCGCCAGCCACCGTGAGATCCGCGCGTCGCGGATCCAAACCCGGCAGCTTCAGCCGTTGCGCGAGATCGAGCCCGGTCACCGTTTTTCGAAGGCGCCGGATGCTCTTCGCGGAAACGCGCAGGTTGCGAATCTCGCCAGGCACGGCATCGCGCTCGAGAGCGGAGGCCACCGTGCCCACCGACAGGATCGTGCCCGACGTGCCGATCACCTGGTCGTAACCGGCCGACACGATCTGTCGAAGATAGCGGTCGACCTGTTCGCCGATGAACCGCGTCAGCCTCCGCTCATCGCGTCCGCTCAACGGATCGCTCTTGACGAACCGCTCCGTCAGCCGGATGACGCCGATCTTGAGGCTTCGCGCGAATCTCACCTGGTCTCGCGTGCCCAGCGTGACCTCGACGCTGCCGCCGCCGATGTCGATGACGACGGCGGCTTTCGGCGTGTCCACGCCGTATACGGCCGCGAGATGAATCAACCGTGCCTCGTCGCTGCCAGTGATGATGCGCGGGCGGATGCCCGTCGTCCGCTCGATTTCGGCGAGAAACTCGCCCCCGTTTTCCGCCTCGCGTGTGGCGCTCGTCGCCGCAGCGAGGATCTCGTCCACCTGATGCGATTTCGCGAGTCGTTCGAATTTCGAGAGGGCCTGGAGCGCGCCGCTCATGGCGCCGTGCGTCAGCCGCTTGCCGTCGAGTCCGCCTGCCCCGAGCCGGACCATCTCTTTTTCGCGGTCGATGACCTCGAACGAAAAATCCGGCCGAACCCGGACGATGATCATGTGGACGGAGTTGGTGCCGATATCGATCGCTGCAAGTCGCATAGGCGGTACTCGGTATAATGACGGACTCTACTGGAGCATCTCGACTGGCTCAGGATCGGCCGCTCCACTGTCGCGGCCTCGACCACGCGTCGGACCGCATGACAGCTACTATCGTGTTGTCGTATACAGGCCTCTAGTATGGACCATCGCGCGGAACTGCTCGTGCTGCTTCGGCAACGCCTGGAGAATCTGCTCGACGCGATGCCCGCGGTACAGGTCGGCGACGTGCGCTCTGTTCATCAGGCCCGCGTTGCCACGCGCCGTCTGCGTGAGGCGCTGCCGGTGCTGCGCAAATCGCTGGATGCACACGCGATCGATCGCGCCAGGCTCCGTGTGCGGCGTATGACACGAGCGCTCGGACCTGTGCGCGAGCTCGACGTTGCGCTTGGAAATCTCGACGATTATGCAAATCGGGGCGTGGCGTCGGCGCGGGCAATTTCCCGAGTACGTCAATCGATCGTGCAGGAACGTCTTCGACGCCGCCGGGCAATGCTTGGCGAGATTACACCAGGTAAAGTCGAACGACTGCGCCGTGAATTGTCCGCCGTCGGGTCGGGTCCGCGGGTTGGCGGCCGCCCGGGGGCGATACGCGATGCAGTGCACGGCGTAGAGCGGCGCGCGAAACGGCTCGAGGAAGCGATCGATGCGGCCGGCAGTCTATACGATGCCGACCGCCTGCACGCCGTCCGCATTGCCGCCAAGAAGCTTCGGTACGCGATGGAGATTGAGCGAGAACTCAAGCGATCGCGGGTGACCTCGCGCATCCGGCAACTCAAGAATCTGCAGGACCTTCTTGGCCACGTGCACGATCTGCACGTGCTTGGCGAGCACGTGCGTGGGCTTCAGATCGATGCGACGGGAACGGACCGTCGTCTGGCCGACGACTTGGAGAGCTTGATTGCGGCAATCGAGCAGGACTGTCGTAAAGAACATGCGGTCTACATGGGCAGGCGTGAATCGATTCTGAAGCTCTGCGCCAATCCAACGCTCACTGAGCCACGGCCCTCCGCGGTAGCTTAGTCGCATGGCGGCGACCATCGAGCTCTACCTCATCCGACACGCCATTGCCGCGGAACGCGGGCCGAACTATCCAGACGATCGAGAGCGGCCTCTCACGAGCGAAGGGATTGCGCGTTTCAAGCTTGCCGTTGACGGACTCAAAGATCTGGATGTGACGATCGATCTCGTGCTCACGAGTCCGCTCGTTCGCGCGAAGCACACGGCGGAGTTGCTCGTATCAGGCCTCCCGAAACGGCCGCGCACAGAGCAGCTCGAAGCGTTGAGTCCGGGCGGACGGCTTCCGGCCATCCTCGAGGCGGTGACGAAGTTTTCGAAACGCTACCGCCGCATGGCCCTTGTGGGTCATGAGCCCCGCATGGGCGAGATCGCCGCGAAGCTGCTGCAGGCGCGAGGCGAGATTCAGTTCAAGAAGGGCGCCGTGTGCTGCATCGAGCTCGATGGCACCATGCCGACCGGCCCTGGCGCTCTCCGGTGGCTGCTACCGCCGCGCGCGCTTCGCAAAATCGCAAAATAACCTCAATCCTCGAACTCACCACTTCCGTCGAACTACTCTGATTTCCTGATACCTGATACCTGATACCTGATACCTGATACCTGATACCTGATACCTGATACCTGATACCTGATGCGCGCCGTCGTCATCGTCAACCCGCTGTCCGGGCGCGGCCGCTACGAGCCGCAGATCCGCGCACACAGCGCGCTCGCTGCGGATCTTCTCCACTCGTTCGGCCTGACGACATGCGTCCGGTCCACGGCAGCGGCCGGCGACGCGCATCGGTTCGCGAGACAGGCTGCCGATGAAGGTGCGGACCTGGTGGTTGCATGGGGCGGCGACGGCACCGTCAACGAAACTGCTGCGGCGTTGATCAACAGCGACGTGCCGCTTGGTATCGTCCCGGCAGGGTCGGGCAATGGACTGGCGTGGGACCTCGGGCTCCCGTTCGAGGCGACGGCTGCGCTGACGGTTGCCGCCACCGGTCGTGATTTCGTGATCGATGCCGGACAAGTCCACGACTCCCTGTTCTTCAACATCGCCGGCGTCGGTGTCGACGCGGTCATCGCGGCGCGGTTCGCGGAACGAGGACCCCGCCGTCGCGGCGCGCTCGGCTACCTGCAGCTTGGCGTGACAGAGTTGATGCGCTATCGCGCGCAGCTGTACACCATTGCCATTGACAACGACCGATTCGAACATCGAGCGATGCTTCTGGCGCTCGCCAACGGCCGCCAGTACGGCAATCGCGTCTGCATCGCCCCAGGCGCGCGGCTCGATGACGGGCTGCTGGAACTGGTCATCGTGGAGGAGCTCTCTACGATCGCGATTGCGATGCGGCTGCCATCGCTGTTCCGCGGCACGTTGCGCGCGGGCCGCGGCGTCACCATGCGCGCCGTACGCGAATTGACCGTTCGTACCGACGCGGCTATTCCGTTTCACGTCGACGGCGAACCGCGTGTCGGCCCATCAGAAATTCGCGTCTCGACGTTCCCGAGAGCGCTGCGGGTGCGCGTACCGCAAAGCTATGATTCTTCGCGGGTTTAGTGTTTCTTTGTGCGTTCGCCCAAACGAGTGTTACGTGGAATTTACAGACACTTCCGAAAGAACCGCGTTAATGATCTGTCAGTTATGTATGCGTTTGCGAAAACCATTCAGAAGGCTCACCGCACGCGTCGATACACAATTCGCGAAATCGAGACGGGCTGGGAAGTTGCTGATCTGGGGCCCCGAGAATTTACAGGCGCGTGATATCCTCGTTACGTCTCCGTTGCCGCTGCTATTCAATGAATCATGAGTTTCGTCGCCGACGCCGCTGAAAGGGGCGTTCAGATTCTGTCTGCCTCACCGCCATGAAAACGCATACCGCTCTGCTCGTCACAATCGTTTTGGCGTTGGCGCCACCGTCGGCGCAAGCACAATCCCACGCCTTCAAAGACAACGTCGCGAGAATGATCCGCAAGGTCGGGGTCCACGGCAACGTGAGCTTCCGCCACCCCACCGACACTGATGTGACAAAAGGCACATCGCTTGGTGGTTCTATCGGGTTGAGTCCGGGCCGTACAAACGGTTGGCGCTACCCGGTCGGGTTGACGATGTTCAGGGAACATCTCCACAGCCCGAATGGAGAGGAATTCTCACTGGTGAGGACCCGGGCGATCACGGCCGGAATCGGCTATGGCTGGCATTTCGGCAACCTCAGCACGGGCGTGCAGCTCCAGACCGGCCTGTCCTTCAATCACGGCTCGATTCACGGTGACATGCCCCGCGCCTTTGGCGTACCGAACGGGGCGGTTTCCGTCCATGCCGGCAAAGCTGTGCTCCTGAAACCGGAAGTCAAGGCTGAGTACTTCCTGACGCCCAAGTTTACGCTGAGGGTATCGCTGGATTACATGCGCCTGCGACCAGATATTGTCGTGACGACGCCTACCGGGCAGTTCGATGATCGCTGGGATCTCAGCAACGTTCACGCGAACGTTGGGATCGGCTTCTACCCGTTTCGGAAGTAACTCTCATTTGGTGTCAGACGCGACGCGATCCTTGAACCGTCGCTCTTCTCACAGCGGGACGAGCGACATGCTTTCTAGTCCACGAACCGGTATCCCAATCCCACGATCGTTTCGATCTGATTGGCTGCGGCGCCCAGTTTGCTCCGTAGCCGGCCGACGTGCACATCAACAGAGCGCGTTTCGATCGAGTGATCGTAGCCCCAGACCTGCTCGAGCAGCCGGTCGCGCGAGAGCAGGCGATTGCGGTTCTCGATCAGGTATTTGAGAAGCTCGAATTCACGCCTCGTCAACCGAATCGGTTGTCCATCGACCGTCACATCGACAGCATCGAAATCGGCGACGAGGTGCGCGCCGCGATAGATGGCCGGCCGTTCAGGTTGTGTGCGCCCTCTCCGGAGGACCGCACGCACACGCGCGGCCAGCTCGCGCAAACTGAACGGTTTCGTGATGTAGTCGTCCGCTCCCATCTCGAGGCCTGCCACGCGGTCGCTTTCCGATCCCCGCGCCGTCAGCATGATGATGGGAATGTCCCGGGTCGCAGATTTGGCGCGAAGCATTCGACAGACTTCGGTTCCGCTGATCGAGGGCAGATTCAAGTCGAGAATAACGAGATCCGGCAGTTCCTCAGTGACCATTCTGAGGGCGGTGTCGCCGGCGCCCACAATCTGTACGTCGCACGCGCCGTCCCGATCGAGCGTATGTCTGACGAGCTCCGCGATATCGGGTTCGTCTTCGACGACGATGACACGGGTTTTCAGACCTCCGCGGCGCGTGGCGACGGCGGCTCTCGTTGCGTGTTCCTGCATGCTCAGCACCTTGGCTCTGACGGTAGCGGGACGACGTTTCTGTCCCGTGACGCAACGGTAAATTGTAGGTTACGAGTAAAACTACAGTACGAAGCCGTGAGGAATTGTCGAGTCTTTCGGAACGATGATGATTCCGCTGCGGATGTAGTAGCCGTCGCCGTCCTCTTCCTGAACGCCGCGCGAGTTGATGAGCCGCGCCCCGTCGCCGATTCGCGCATTCTTGTCGACGATCACGCGATCGAGCTCGGCGTCGGCGCCGAGACCCAATGGGACTACGTCCCGCGACGGGGTTGCGTTGGGATCGTAAAAATCCGCGCCGAGCAGAACCGAGTTGCGGATCTGCGCGCCGCGACGAACGATCGTGCGAATGCCGATCACCGAATCTGAAACGGCGGATTCATCAAGAAGACTGCCGTCGGCCACGATTGCGTTGTGCAATTTGGAGTCCTTCACGCGAGATGGGGGCAAGAAGCGCTCGTGCGTGTAGACCGGGCACGCGGCGTCATAGAAATTGAAAGGCGCCTCCGGCTGTGTGAGAAGAACGTTGGCGTCGTAGAAGCTGTCGATCGTTCCGACGTCCGCCCAGTAGCCGGAGAAGAGATACGCAGACACGCGATACCGGTTGAGCGCCGCGGGAATGAGCTGGCGGCCAAAGTCGTTGCCTTCTTCGCGCTCGAGCATCTCGAGCAGGACGTGACGCGAAAAGAGATAGATTCCCATCGAGGCAATGAACGGCTTGGTCTCGCCGCTGACGATCACGTCTGAACCCGCCGGGACGCTGGTTCTCATTTCTGCCAGACGTGCCGCACTGGGCTTTTCCTCGAACGCCGTGATCTGGCCGGATCGATCGAAGGTGAAGATGCCCATGCCTGTGGCGTCTTTCGCCGTGGACGGCAGCGCTGCGATGGTGATATCAGCACGATGTTCGAGGTGAGCGTCCAGCAGCCTGGTGTAGTTCATCCGATAGAGATGATCGCCCGCCAGGATCAGGTAGTACTCGGCGTCATCCGCTTCGAAGTGGCGGCGCGCCTTACGAACCGCGTCCGCAGTGCCTTCGAACCAGGCCGTGCTTTCCGGTGTCTGCTCCGCCGCCAGGATTTCGACGAACCCTTGCGAGAAATGGTCCATACGATACGTGTTGGCGATGTGACGGTTGAGTGACGCGGAATTGAACTGCGTGAGCACGTAAATGCGACGGACATCGGCGTGCAGGCAATTGCTGATTGGCACATCGATGAGCCTGTACTTGCCGCCGATCGGGACGGCCGGCTTGGATCTCAACTGTGTGAGCGGAAAAAGCCGGCTGCCCGCCCCGCCGCCAAGAATCAGTGCGAGCACTCGCCGCATGCGGGCGCGATCGCAAACCCAGTGCCGAAGTGCCCAGTGCCGAGTGCCGAGTGCCGAGTGCTCTATGTCCAGTGCCCACCGCCGAGAGCGCTCACGTAGCACTCAGCACTTGGCACTTAGCACTCGGCACTTGGCACTTGACGATCTCGTTTACCAGAATCCGAGAATCCGCCACCACCACACCCCGACTGTCAGCCAAATCAGAAGATTCGCAATCGATACGACGAATCCCGTTCGCCACCAGTCGGCGAAGCTCACGTAGTTCTGGCTGAAGAGAATCGGACCCGTGGTCGTTCCGTAATGTGTCAGACCGGCCGTGAGGTTCGCGAGACAGAGGAGGCTGTAAACGGCAAGCGGCGCGGGAACACCGACGGCAATGAGCAGCACGACAAACGGCGGCAGCATGGCGAGCATGTGTGCCGTGATGCTCGCAAAAAAATAGTGCGCATAAAAGAACACGAGGAGTACCAGGAGAAAGACGGCGATCCACGGGAAGCCGCTGAATCGTGCGCCGACCTGCTCCGCAAAGACCCTCGTCACGCCGGTGTTGTTCAGGAGCTCGCCCATTCGTAAGAGACCGCCGTACCAGATGAACACGTCCCACGCCGCGCTCTCGCCGACGACTTCCTTCCAGGCGAGTGTGGCGGTCAAGAGGAGGGCACCGAGTCCCGCCATCGCCACCAACGTGACATCGATCCGATGCCATCCTGACGTGATCCACATCACCGCGACCGTGGTGAAGACGACAAGCGCGATCGCTTCGTGCCGTCCAAGCGGCCCCATGCGATCGAGCTCGCTTTTCGCGAACGCCGCGGCCTCAGGTGTCCGCCTGATCTCTGGCGGCAGCATGCGATAGACGACCCACGGCACGAGCAGGCAGGAGGCGATGCCCGGGAGCGCAGCCGCCGCGAACCAGCTACTCCAGGTTACCTGCACGTTCGTGAGCTTCGTCACGAGCGACGCGCCGAGAATGTTGCTGGCCTGGCCGGTCAGGAACATCGCGCAGGCAACCGCGGAGCCTTGGTACATGGCGGCGAACAGAAAGGTCCCAAGACGACCCGCAGTGGGACCAGGATGTGACTCGAAGAGCTGCGCAATGGCTTTTCCGACCGGCATGACCATGCCGGCCGATCGTGCGGTGATCGACGGCACGCCGGCGGCAAGCGTCACGTCGGTGAGAACGAGCGCGTACGCGATGCCAAGCGACCGCGCGCCGAACTGTCGAATGAACACCAGGGCGATGCGACGCGCGAGGCCGGTTTGCATCAGCACGCGCGCCATGAGCATCGCGGTGAGCACGAGCCATACGGACGGTTCTGCGTAGCCGCCGAGCACGTCGCGCATCGGCGTGCCGTTGATGGCCATCGCGATCAGGCCGAGCACGACCACCGCCGCGCTCGGGAGCGGCTGCAGCATCTGTCCGGCGATCACCGCCAGGAAGATGGCAGACAGGCGCCAGCCTTGGGGCGTCACACTGGCGGGGGGCGGGAGTACATGGCCGACCAGCAGATAGACCGCGCACAGGATCGCGAGACGCCCGTATTGCGGCATGCGCCGGCAATTCTATGCGCATCGGATCGCGCGCATTTAACGCGTTCGTCGTTCCGGCGACGAATCGCGGTTACGCGGCCGACCTATGCTGCCAGGGCGTGAAGATCAGTGTGATCGTTTGCGCGCACAACGAAGCAGCGTTTATCAGCGCTTGTGCGTGCTCGCTCCTCGCGCAGACGCGGCCCGCCGATGAAATCGTCGTCATCAACAACGCGAGCGACGATCGTACGGGCGACATCGCTCGGATCCTGCCTCACATCCGGGTGTGTGACGAGCCGCGCCAGGGCCTGCTCATTGCCCGCGTGTGTCGGGTTGCGCTTTCCTATCTCATAGCTTAGAG
>Ga0137368_10003933_pt1 | contig 15885 bp, 15 predicted proteins | sample SagtaG_13_FD_104917 | JGI IMG/M metagenome (GOLD analysis project Ga0137368, IMG submission 104917) | Vadose zone soil microbial communities from Sagehorn Ranch, Mendocino, California, USA - Sage1_L_100_16 metaG | ecosystem: Environmental > Terrestrial > Soil > Vadose zone | place: USA...
CGCTGCTCCAACAGGCTGGCCGGCACCTCTTCGCCCTGACGTACCTGTGCGATCGCTCGGTCCGCCGCTTGCAGCTGCGAACGCCAAGCTGCGCAAGTCCTACCGGGGACCACCACCCCCGTTGTTGGACCGACGAGAAGCAAGGCCAGTGCCCCGACGACGAGGAGAAGAATCAGCCAGTCGCGCAGCCTTGAGGGAAGCCACTCGGGTAGCCAACATCGCCGGTCCTGCGTCATTCTGGAGCCTCGCCACCGAAGGTCAGACGAGCGCACCCGTGCGCGGGATGCTGAGGGCGGCCAACAGCTCTCTCCGGCTACGGCCCCCATGGTCGAACTGTAAACAAATCCCGCTCTTTGGGGGTGCACTGAATCTCCAGGACAGCCCGCGCGCGGTCACGCTGCTCCAGGAGGCTGGCCGGCACCTCTTCATCCTGTCGTACCTGACTAATGGCTCTGTCTGCCTCCTGAAGGCGGACACGCCACACCGCGCATCCCGCTTCGGCGACGCCCAAGATGCCGCAGCCTACGAGCAGGAGCAGGATAATCAGCCACTGGCGCCGCCTCGACGGCAGCCATCCGCGGACCCTCGCCATGCTCCAACTTCCGCCGCGGTGGTGCATTGACTGCCGGTTCGACAGCCGCTTGCGCGTGCGGCTCCGTCCGCATACCCTGTCAAGGGGCCGTGTACGCCGCTGGAGGAAATCCGATGCGCATCGCCGCGCGGAGCCAAGCTGCCAGTCTGCACGTCGGGCCGGCCAGCCTGAGCGCTGTCAAGGGTGACAGGCAGCGATGAGCGGGCCGATGGACGGAGACAGGCGCGAACCTGCCGGCGCTGCTCCGCCGGCACTTAGCGTCCAGGACCTGCACCTGCGCTTCGGCGGCGTCGTCGCGCTCGCGGGCGTGTCGCTAGCCATCGACCAGGGGAACATCTATGCCATCGTTGGTCCGAACGGGGCTGGCAAGACCTCGCTACTCAACGTCGTCTCGGGCCTGTACCGGCCCAATCGGGGCCGCATCCTGTTCGAGGGGCGAGATGTCACCCGCCTGCCGCCCCACCAGATCGCCGGGCTTGGTATCGCCCGCACCTTCCAGAACATCGCTCGCTTCAAAGGCCTGACCGTGTTGGACAGCCTTTTGCTCGGTCGGCATCTGCACATGCGCACCAACGCCGTCACGGCCGGCCTCTTCTTCGGACCAGCGCGGCGAGAGGAGATCCAGAATCGCGACTCCGTCGAGGACATCATCGACTTCCTCGAGATCGAGCAGATCCGTCGTCAACCGATCGGCACTCTGCCGTACGGCTTGCAAAAGCGGGTGGAGCTGGGTCGCGCTCTGGCGATGGAGCCAAAGGTGCTGCTGCTTGACGAGCCGATGGCCGGCATGAACATCGAGGAGAAGGAGGACATGGCCCGCTTCATTCTCGACGTCAACGAGGAACGCGCGACCACCGTCGTACTGATCGAACACGACATGGGCGTGGTCATGGACCTCTCCGATCGGGTCGCCGTGCTGGACTTCGGCAAGGTGATCGCCGAGGGTCCACCGGCCGAGATCAAAGTCAACCAGGAAGTCGTTCGCGCCTACCTCGGAGAAGAAGACGAGGCGCTGCGCCAGAAGGAGCTCGAAGCCGAGGCCGCCTCCAGCGAAGCACAGGCCGAGGCCGGCGCCGCCGAGGTGCTTGGGTGAAGCTCTCAGAGGATGGGCAGATCCGGGCGAACGCGGCCGGGGATACCCTGCCGCAGCTGCTCCTGGGCCACGCCCGGAGTCGCGACCGCCGAGTGGCCCTGCGCCAAAAAGACCGTGGCGTCTGGCAGGAGATGAGCTGGGGAAAGTACGCCGAGCATGTGCAGCGGTTTGCGCTTGGCCTCGCTGCGCTCGGGCTGGAGCGCGGCGACAAGGTCTGCATCGCCGGCGACAACTGTCCCGAATGGATCATCGCCGAGCTGGCCGCCCAGGCGGCCGGCGGCGCCTCGGTCGGCCTGTATCAAGACTCGCTGGCGGCGGAGATGGCGTACGTGATCGACCACTGTGACGCCAGGTTCGTCGTGGCCGAGGACCAGGAGCAGGTCGACAAGATGCTCGAGATTCGCGACCAGATTCCAAGGGTCCAGCGGGTGATCTACTGGGATCCGAAAGGTATGCGCGGCTACCGCGACCCATGGCTGCTTCAGTTCCAGGACGTGCAGGCGCTCGGCGACGATCTGTACTCCCGCGATCTGGCACGGTTCGAGCAGATGGTCGCGGACGGGCGGCCGGACGATCTGGCGATGATCGTGTACACGTCGGGCACGACGGGACGGCCAAAGGGCGCAATGCTCAGCCACCGCAACCTGATCGCGGGGGCTGAGGGGCTTCGGAAGGCCGAAGCCCTCTCGGAGCAAGACGAGTGCCTGTCGTACTTGCCGCCAGCCTGGATCGGCGAGCGGACCTTTGCCACCTCTGGCGCGCTGGTCTGTGGCTACACGGTGAGCACGCCCGAGAAGCCCGAGACGCTCTACAAGGACCTGCGCGAGATCGGTCCGACCGTGCTGGTCGCCCCACCCCGAATCTGGGAAAGCCTCTTGACCCGAGTCGAAGTCGACATCGCGGACAGTACCTGGCTCAAACGCCAGCTGTACCGCCGACTATTGCCCATCGGGCAGCGGGTAGCAGATCTACGGCTGTCCGCGCGGAGGCCGCCACCAGGGCTTCGTGTGGCCCATCTCATAGCCAACCGTCTCATTTTGCGACCGCTGCGTGACAGCCTCGGATTGCTCCGCGCGCGACACGTCTACACGGGTGGCGCGCCACTCGGCCCCGAGATCTTTCGCTGGTACCACGCCATCGGCGTGCCGCTCAAGCAGGTCTACGGCCAGACCGAGACGACGGGCCTGTGCACCGTTCATCCTGACTCTCAGATCCGCGACGAAACCGTGGGCGCGCCGCTGCCGGGTGTAGAGGTCCGTATCTCAGACGAAGGTGAGACCCTCATCCATGGCCCGCTCGTCTTCCAGGGTTACTACAAGGACGAGGGCGCCACCCGAAACGCGCTCCACGATGGTTGGCTGCATACCGGTGACCAGGGCCTGATCGGCGAGCAAGGCCAGCTCGTCGTCGTCGACCGTATCAAGGACCTGATGCGGCTGGAGGACGGAACGCGCGTAGCCCCGCAGTACATCGAGAACAAGCTCAAGTTCAGTCCGTACATCAAGGAGGCCGTCGTCATCGCCCACGACCGTCCGCACGTGGCCGCGTTACTGAACATCGACTTTTCGGTCTTCGTCAAATGGGCCGAGCGAACGGGGCTCGCGTACACGACCTACGCCGATCTGTCGCAGCGTCCGGAGGTCGCCCAGATCTGCCTGGCCGAAGTGAAGCGCGTTAACGCCGATCTGCCCAAGAACATGCGCATCGGCCGCTTCGTCATGCTCTATAAGGAGCTGGACCCCGACGACGAGGAGATTACGCGCACCCGCAAGGTACGACGCAGCGCGATCGGGGAGCGCTACGCACGTCTCATCGAGGCGCTCTACGATGGCACCAGCGCGGTGGCGGTCGAGGCGAAGGTCAAATACCGTGATGGTCGCCAGGCCCGCATCGAGACCCTGGTGAACGTGATCGCCGTCGAGGCGCCCCAGCCGGTCGAGATCTGACGTGGAGCGAGTCCTCGAGCTTGTGGTTCAGGGCTCTCTGGTCGGAGCGTTGTACGCGCTGGTGGCGCTCGGGTTCGTGCTCGTGTACAAGGCCAGCCGAGTCATCAACTTCGCCCAGGGCGAGCTGGTCATGATGGGCGGCTATCTTGGGGTCGTACTCACCGCGACCTACGGTCTGCCCTGGCCGGCCGCGTTTGCACTGACCCTGGCCATCAGCGCCCTGGTGGGGATCATCGTCGAGCGCACGGTCTTGCGACCGCTGATTGGACGTCCGCTCGTGTCGATAGTCATGGCGACGATTGCGCTGGCGACGTTCATCCGCGGTGCCCTGCCGACCATCTGGGGACCCTCGACCATGGCGTTCCCGCCGCTGTTCCCGCGCGAGCCGGTCATGATCCTGGGCGCGCCGGTCTCTCAGGTCTACCTCGCGGCGTTCGTCTTCACCATCCTCTTCATCGTGGTGTGTGGTGCTTTCTTCAAGACCCGCCTGGGCATCGCCATGCAGGCGGTGGCCGATAACCAGCGCGCGGCGGCGTCGGTGGGGATCAGCGTTCGTCGCGTGTTCGCCCTGTCGTGGGCCATCGCCGGGATGGTGGCGGCGGTCGGCGGGATCGTCTGGGGTATCTTGTTGGGGGTCGACAACTTCCTGGCCCTGCTCGGGTTGCGCGTATTTGCCGTGGTCATCCTCGGCGGACTCGACTCAGTGGTCGGGGCGATCGTCGGCGGCGTGCTCGTGGGCATTTTGGAGAATCTGGCCGGAGCGTACGTCGATCCACTGGTCGGGGGGGGCTTTCGTGATACCGCGCCGTTCATCGTGCTGGTGCTGGCCCTCATGCTGCGGCCCTACGGTCTGTTTGGACGTGAAGAGATCGAACGGGTGTAAGCCATGCCCGATGTCTGTACCACGACCTTGAGGGAGCGGCGCCTCTATCGCCGTGGAGAGATCGAGCGGGCGTAGGCGATGCTGAGTCGCAAGACCGCGGTCTACAAGACGAGCTACGCGGCCGACCTGGCGGTTCAGCGCGTGTTTCTCGCGAGACTGGCCTTCTGGTCGGCGATCGCGGCCCTGGTCCTTCTGCCGCTGGTGGCCGGCCGCTACTGGCTGAACGTCGCCAACCTCATCTTGATCGCCGTGGTGGCCACGATCGGTCTCAACATCCTGGTCGGGTACGCGGGCAGCATCTCGGTGGGACACGCGGCTTTCGCGCTCGTCGGCGGCTTCACGGTGGCGATCACATCGTCCCGCTGGGACGTGCCGATGCTGCTCGGCTTGCCGCTGGCGGGAGTCGTGGCGGCTCTCGTCGGGGCGTTTTTCGGCATTCCGTCCCTGCGGGTCAAAGGTCTCTACCTCGCCATCGCGACTCTGGCGGCACAGTTCATCCTGGAGTGGTTTGTCCAGCACGCGGACTGGTTGACGGGTCTGGCCGGAGGGCAACAAACCATTTACATGCCGGATCCGGCCCTCACGCTGCCGGGCCTGCCGGCGATACCGATTACAACCGAGGCGAACCGCTACTATCTCTTTCTGCTGCTGGCCCTGGCCGGCGTCTATTACGGCGAGAACCTCTTCCGCACGCGTATTGGCAGGGCCCTGATCGCGATTCGTGATCACGACGTCGCCGCGCAGGCGATGGGCATTGAGATCTTCCGCTACAAACTGCTTGCCTTCATCATCAGCTCATTCTATGCCGGGATTGCTGGAGCGATGCTGGCCTATCACCTCGGGGCCGTAACGCATGAGCCCTACACAATTATTCTGAGTATCCAGTGGCTGGCGATGATTATTGTCGGCGGGCTCGGGAGTATCCCGGGTGCGATCTTCGGGAGCGTCTTTCTGACCCTCTTGCCGATCGGCTTGCGAGAGCTGGTGGATTTCCTACGACCGTATTTACCCTTCCTGGCTGATCGTTATGCCAACATACGAGATATGCTCTTCGGCATAGTCGTATTGGGCTTCCTCATCCTCGAACCTGAGGGGCTTTACAAGCTGTGGCGAAACATCCGCAGCTATTTTGAGCTCTGGCCATTCTCATATTAGGAGGTGGAGGCACGAAGACGAGCGATCGCTTACCAGCTGTCAGCTATCAGCGATCAGCTGTCAGGGCTTGGGTGTCATCCTGAGCGCAGCGAAGGAACCGCGGCCCGGGCACGGGTTCCTCGCGGAGTTTATCCTGAGCAACGAAGGGCTCGGAATGACAAGCCGGCGCCGACGGGCTGTCAGTACACGAGAGCGGAGGGAGGGTAAGAAAGCCATGAAGAGGAGCTGCACATCGATAGCGGAGCACAGGCGCAACGCGGCGCGGCGACTTGGTCTGGCTGTCGTCGCGCTAGTTATCGCCAGCCTCGTAGGCTCGGCGTGTACTCAAGCCGCGCCGCAACAGGCAGCGGCCAAGGAGCCGCTCAGGTTCGCGGTGTTCTTCGACCAGAGCGGGCCGACGGCGAACATCGGCACGGAGTTCCAGCCAGGCTATCTCGATTGGATCGAGATGATCAACGCCCAGGGCGGGGTCAATGGCCGCAAGATCGAGACGGTCGTGCAGGACCACAAATACGACGTGCCGACCGCGCAGGAGATCTACAGAAAGTGGGTCTCCGAGGGTTACGCGGGCGTCCTGACGTACGGGACGCCGACCACCGAGGCGCTGACGCCCTCGCTAACCCGCGATCAAGTGGTCGCGATCACGCCGGGCTTCGGCCTCTCGGCTGCTGCGGACGGCAAGAAGTTCCCGTACAACTTCATCGCCGCAGCTACCTACGCCTCTCAGGGTTCGGCGATCCTTCAATACATCAAGGACAGCTACAAGGGCTCGGGTAACCCGAAAGTCGCGTACCTGTTCTACGACAATGCGGCCGGGCGAGACCCGGTCCCGACCTTCGAAGAGTTGGCCAAGAAGCTGAGCATCGACCTGGTGGCGATGGTACCGGTGCCGACCACCACGCTGGACATGAACCCGATCATGGCCGACATCAAGGCCAAGAACCCCGACTTCGTCGTGGCGCACCTGTTTGGCCGAACGCCGGCGCTGTCGATGCAGGCCCACAAGGCGAACGGCATGACTCAGCCCTTGATTCAGTTCGTCTGGGGCTTCAGCGACAGCGACGTGAAGGTGGCCGGCCCGGCCGCCGAGGGTGTCTACGGCGTGCAGTTCACGGCCCTGGCCGACGACCGTCCCAAGGCGTTCCAGATGTTGACCGAGTTCGCCCAGAAGAACGGCAAGCAGCCGAACCCGCTCATGGAGACCAGCGCCTACTACGCGCGAGGCGTTCACATCGCCGCCCTCCTGACCGAAGCGTTGCGAGCAGCCGGCGACGCGAAGCTGGACGGTCCCGGCTTCAAGAAAGCGCTCGAGTCGATCAAGAACAGCGACGTCTACGGCATGTCTTCGCCCCTGACGATGAGCGAGGGCGATCACGAAGGCACGCGCCAAGTGCGCATGTATCAGGTCCAGAACGGCAAGATCTCACGGGTAAAAGACTGGTTCGCGGGTCCCGAATGGTTCGAAGGACGGCCGAAATAGCGGGATAGGGGGATAGGGGCTGACGCCCTCACCCCCAACCCCCTCTCCCAACTTTGGGGAGAGGGGGCGCACGAAGTGAGGGCCGCACTGGAAGACACGAGGCCTATCCCCTATCCCCCACCACGATGCTGCGCCTGAACAACATCGAGGTGCTCTACGACCGGGTAATCCTGGTCCTGAAGGGTCTCTCGCTCGAGGTCCCTGTCGGCCGGATCGTGGCCCTGCTTGGCGCCAATGGCGCAGGTAAGAGCACGACGCTCAAGGCTATCTCAGGCTTGCTACGCGACGAGCGCGGGGAGGTGGTCTCCGGTACGATCGAGCTCGACGGCCAGCGCCTTGACCGCCTGGACCCTGCCGAGATCGTGCGCCTTGGGGTGCTCCAGGTGATGGAGGGCCGTCAGGTGTTCGAGCACCTCACCGTGCGTGAGAACCTGATCGCGGGCGGCTACACCGCTCCCGGGGATGCAGCCGAGCGCTTCGATCGGGTCTATGACTACTTTCCCGAGCTCAAGCGCCGGACCTCCGCGAAGGCCGGCTACCTGTCGGGTGGCCAGCAGCAGATGCTCGTCATTGGACGCGCCCTCATGGCGACGCCACGCCTCATGCTGTTGGACGAGCCCTCGCTGGGCCTGAGCCCGATGCTCCAGCGGCAGATCTTCGAGATCATCCAGCGGATCAATCGGGAGGAGGGCGCCACCATCTTGCTCGTCGAGCAGAACGCCAACGCGGCGCTGCGCATCGCACACCACGGCTACATCATGGAGGGCGGTCGCATCGTGCTGGACGGCGAGCCAGAAGAGCTGCGCCAAAACCCGGACGTCAAAGAATTCTATCTCGGCCTCACGGAGCTCGGATCGCGACGAAGCTATCGCGACGTGAAGCATTACAAGCGCCGCAAGCGCTGGTTGTAGCGCCCTACGGACGAGCGAATTCCCGGAGCCGTTCGCCGGCAATCCCTAATTCCGCAGCAGCTCTAGGTCCGGCGAGAGCAGCCCGCGGTCGCCCAGATAAAGAGTCTCGACCATCCGTTCCCAGGCCGGGACCGCCCAGGCTGCGTCGTCTTCCCAGTAGTAGAAGGTCAGCAGCGCGCCGAAGACCGTGTTGCTGCTGAACAGGATGCGGGCGTGCGCCACCCTCCATTCGTCGCGGTCGGTGTCCTTCTCGTCGTAGGAGTAATCCATCCAGGCGATCTCCATCCGGTCCCGTCTGCGAATCACCGGTTGCGCGAAGGCCGCGGCCGGGTGGTCCTTCTGCACTACCGCGCGCAGTATCTGGTCGATCGGCGGCGCCGTTGGCAGGAGCGGCGGCAGCTCCATGCAGGAGATCTGGAGCGCGCAGGAGTCGCTGGGGTCTTTGATATTCACATATCCCATCCCCTCGGCCTTCCCCTCCACCAGCCAGCTTCGCGGCACGGCCAACGTCGCCGCCCCCGCGTTCAGGATCAAAATATTCTCGTCGTCCCGCCACCACCGTTTCTTCTGGCCCGAGGCTGCCATGAGGAAAATTCTAGCCGAGCGTTCCGATGACCAGGGGAGATCGGTTTCGTTTGGTATGATGCCGACGAGCAGACGGGCAGGAGAGACACCATGGCGCTCCCACGGCGACAGCCGGTTCCATCAGTTGTGGGCCAGCGGATGACCCTGAAGGATTTCCTGAAGCTGCCGGAGGAGAAACCCTATCTGGAGCTTCGAGAAGGGATCGTCACCCAGAAGATGCCACCCCAGGAACGGCACGCCTTTCTCGCAGCGGTGGTGATCGAGCTGATCAACGCGTTCGCTCGTCGGCGCAGGCTGGCGATGGCGATTCCCGAGCTGCGCTGCCTCTTCGGAAACTCGTACCTGGTGCCCGATGTCGCCATCTACCGCTGGGACCGCCTCCGGCGCAGGCCGGACGGCCAGGTGGAGAACGCCTATGTGGGCCCGCCGGATGTCGTCGTGGAGATCCTCTCGCCAGGCCAATCCCTAAACGCTCTCGTCGACAAGTGCCGCTTCTACACCGCACACGGTGTCCCGATCGTCCTGCTCGTTCATCCGGCCAGCGAGTCGGTCCGCATGTTCCTGGCCGACGGCAGCGACACCACCCTGCGGGGCGACGACCGGATCGACCTGGACAGCGTCTTGCCTGGCTTCGAGCTCACGGTCCAGATGGTGTTCGATACCCTGGTGGACTGAACGACTTCTCACCAGCGTGACTCTTCGAGAGACGGGAGGCAGCCGTGCAAAGCTGGGAGTATCTCGAGATCGAGGTCGGGGCGTTTTCCAGGGGCGGTAAATCGCACACCAAGTGGACCGACAGTATGGGGCGAAGCGGGGAGTTGCAGCAGTTCGGACTTTTGGACGGCCACCCGAACCCAGCTCCGCTGCTGAACGAGCTGGGGGCTCAGGGCTGGGAGCTGGTCGCGGTTGTCGGCCAGGTCCATTATCAGCAGCTCTACCTGAAGCGGCCCCGAGCGTAGTAGCGAGACGACCTACGACGGTGTCGCCCGACCTGTCCTGTACTCATCCGGGCTGCGGCGCCCCTGCCGCCCGCCGCTGCTACTTCTGCCTGAGATCCTATTGCTTGCCTGGACCACCTCACCGTCACGGCCGCCGGCGCGATCTGCAAATCTTGCAGCGAGGCCGAGCGACAGAGCGCAGGCCGCGGCGCAACGGCCGAGAGCGTCGGGATGCGCACTGGCCCTGGCAGTGGGTGGGCTCTACGCGCTGTTGGGGCTAGTCGTCGCCCGAATTGTGTCGGGAGTCCTTGGCGCAAGGCGTCCGGCCCCGGTAGGATGATCTTACGGGGAGGGGTGAGCCATGACCGTCACGTCACCAGATGCCGGGTCAGAATACAGCGCCGCTCCTGAACCTCCTGGTCCGCTGGTACGCTTGTTCGGAGCGATCTGCTCCATCCGGTCCGTCCGACGGGTAGGCATCACGCTCGACGGGGGCCCGCTCGACTTCTGGGTCTTCACCCGCGGACAAACCCACGAGGACGAGCAGCGCATCTACCTGAACGTGCGGGCGTACCGCGCCACTCCCAGGACGGCCGCGCTCGATCTGCACGTCATTTCGCTGGACGATGTTGACGAACAGCTCATCCCAGCGGTCGACATCCTCTTCGAGCGGTAGCGGTGGCCGCGCGGGATGCACACCTCGAGCAGGCCACGACCAATCGCCAGTTTGCGGAGCATCTCGTTCGCGATCGCTCAGACGACCCCGCTGCCATGCAATGGGCTGTCACGGCGGCGTTCTACTCCGCTCTCCACTGCCTGCAGGCGCACCTGCTCGTCCACGGCATGCACCCACGCACGCACCTGACCCGAGACCGACTGCTCTCAGACCCGGCGTATGGAGTACCAGACGACGTCTACGCAGCCTATGAGGCGCTGAGGCAGCGCAGCGAAGGGGCTCGCTACCGCATGCAACGCTTCACTGCCGACCGGGTGAGGCAGGAGATCCTCGCCGGGTACCTGGCGAAGGTTATGGCATTCGTCGGCCTATAGGTATCACGTGACTGTCGCGTGGATTTATCGTGAGTGACGACTTCTTCGATCCGCGCAGCGAGACGCTGCCAGCCGACGAGCGGCGTGCGTACCAGGGCAAGTGGCTTGCCGAGCTTGTCGCACATGCTTATGCGAATGCGCCGGCCGTCCGCCGAATCCTCGACCAGGCTGGGATCGGCCCAGCGGACCTGACGACGGTCGACGCGCTCGAGCGGCTGCCGATCACCCGCAAGGACGAGCTGCTCGATCTGCAGCGTGCCGACCCGCCGTTCGGCGGTTTCCTTGGCATCCCAGCCGACCAGCTCCCCCGAGCGTTCATGTCGCCGGGCCCGCTTTGGGACCCGCAGGGCCCGGAGCCGGATTACTGGCGGTTCGCTCCAGCGCTGTACGCGGCCGGATTCCGACGGGGCGACGTCGTCCTAATCGCCTGCGCCTACCATATGACGCCGCTCGGCTTCATCTTCGAGGAGGCAGCGCGCTACCTCGGGTGCGTCGTCCTGCCATCTGGAGTGGGCAACACCGAGCTGCAGATCACCATGGCCAGGGGGCTCGACGCGACGGCGTACTGCGGCACGCCCAGCTTTCTCAAGATCATCCTGGACAAGGCGGTCGAGATGGGCCTGCACCCGCGCACCGATCTGGCCATCCGGCGCGCCGCGGTGGGCGCCGAGATGCTGCCCGAATCCCTGCGCGTCGAGATGCAGGAGCTGGACATCACCGTTCGCCAGGGCTATGGAACGGCCGAGCTGGGCTGCCTCGGCTACGAATGCATGGAGCTGGGTGGCATGCACGTGCCCGAGGACGCGATCGTCGAGATCATCGATCCGGTGAGCCGAAAGAACGTGCCAATCGGCCAGCCAGGCGAGGTCGTGGCCACCGTCAACCGTAAGACGTACCCGCTGCTCCGCTTCGGCACGGGCGATCTGTCCGCCCTGATCGACGAGCCGTGTGGCTGTGGCCGCACGTCGCCCCGTCTCGTCCGGATCTTGGGTCGGGTCGGCGACGCGGTGAAGGTGCGCGGCATGTTCGTCCACCCGGGCCAGTTGAGCGAAGTCATGGCCCGTTTCCCGGAGGTCGAGCGATTCCAGGCCCTCGTGACGCGCGCCCAGCACCGCGACCAGCTGGCGGTCCGAGTCCAGACCAGGCGCGAGGAGCACAGCGGGATCGTGGATCGGCTGGCCGAAGCGATCCGCGAGGCGGTCCACGTCCGAGCCGATGTGGAGCTAGTGCCCTCTGGTACCATTCCCGATGACGCCAAGCCCCTGGTCGATCAGCGAACGTGGGACTGACGAGCCGTCACCTGTCAGCCATCAGCTGTCGCTTGCGCGTCATCAGTTGAGCTGGGTGAGACCAGCAAGAAGCCGATGACTGATAGCTGATGGCTGACCGCTCGATCAAGACGGCTGCGCTCGTCGCGCTGGGCTGCAAGGTCAACCAGAGCGAGAGCCGCCAGTGGAGCGCTCAGCTGGCGCTCGTTGGCGTCGAGCTTGTCGAGTACGGCCGTCCGGCCGACCTGTACATCGTCAACACTTGCACCGTCACTCACGTCGGCGACAAGAAGTCACGCCAGCTCATTCGCCAGGCATCGCGCGCCAACCCCGACGCCTGCGTGGTCGTCACGGGCTGCTATGCCTCCGTGGATCCGGAGGCCGTCGCCAGTCTATCCGGTGTGGACCTGGTCGTACCCAACCAAGACAAGGAAACGCTGGTCCTTCGCCTGGCTGAAGAAGGCCTGGTGCCGCCACCGTCCGAGTCCAATCCCGAGGCCTGGGTCCATCCGTCGGAGCGGCCAGACTGGATCACCCTCGCCCCCGCTCTGAGGCGCAAGGCCCGAGCCTTCGTCAAAGTACAGGATGGGTGCAGCAGCTTTTGCACATACTGCATCGTTCCCCGTGCCCGCGGGCCGCAGCGCAGCCGCTCGATCGACTCGATCGTCAACGAGGTCAAGGTTCTCTATAACCTCGGCTACCGTGAGGCCGTCCTGACCGGCGTCCAGATCGGGGCTTACGGCTCCGACTGGGACCGCCAGAGCCGGCGGGTCAAGAAAGGCAGCGGGCCCAGCCTGACCGAACTGGTCGAGCGTATCCTGGCCGAGACGCCGATGCCCAGACTGCGCATCTCCTCGATCCAGCCGCAGGACTGGCCGGATGGCTTCGTCGAGCTGTGGCAGGACCGGCGGATGTGTCGCCACCTCCACTTACCCCTCCAGAGCGGCTCTGATTCGGTGCTCAAGCGGATGGGACGCCGCTACCGAACGCCGCAGTTTCTGGCGCTGGTCGAGTGCTTGCGGGCAGCCATACCCGACGTGGCGATCACGGCCGACGTGATGGTGGGATTCCCTGGTGAGACCGAGGCCGAACATCGCGAGAGCGTCGAGTTCATACGCGAGATCGCAATGTTCGAACAGCACATCTTCCGCTACTCCGCGCGGCCCGCCACCGCGGCCGCGCGCCTCCCCGACGACGTCCCACCCACGGTCAAAAAACGGCGCAGCGACGAGGCCCACGCTCTCAATGCACAGCTCCACGCCGCCTTCCGCTCGCGTTTCCTGGGGCGGACGATGGACGTCCTGTGGGAGGAGCCGGTCGAGGACCATCGCACACTGGTAGGGGCAGGGCTTGCCCTGCCCACAGGGGGGCAGCAAGCAGCGCCCCTACAACGTGCCCCCACCTACTGGAGCGGGCTGACCGACAACTACCTTCGGGTGCACGCGGCCGGCGAGCGGCTCGAGGGCAGGTTGACCCCGACCCGGCTCGAGCGACTTGCCGGCCAGGGAATCCATGGAGGGATCGTGTGGACGAGTGCATCTTCTGTCGCATAGTCGCGGGCCAGATCCCCAGTCAGATCCTCTACCGGGACGAGCTAGTCACCGCGTTTCGCGACATCGAGCCCCAGGCGCCCGTTCACGTCTTGTTCGTCCCCAACGAGCACCTGAAATCAACGGACGAGCTCGACGAGCGCCATGAGACGCTCATGGGCCGCTTGCTGCGCGCCGCCAGCCAGGTTGCTCGCCAGGAGGGCGTGGCCGATCAAGGCTACCGCCTCACGATCAACACCGGCCGGAGCGCCAACCAGCTCGTCCCTCACCTCCACCTCCACCTGATGGCAGGCCGAGCGTTCGGGTGGCCGCCGGGATAGACGGCTCGCCACCACGCTCGAGGCAGTCTGGCTTGGATGCCATCCTGGGTCCGAGATGGTGCGCAGAGCCATCCGCCTTCACGCCGGCCGCTCTCTTGCGGGAAGCGCGGCGCCAGAAAGGGCTGGCGGCGATACCCATCCCGCGCATTTGCGTGCTGGATCCCGACGGCGACATCGTGCAGCATTTGCTGGCGAGTGGCCGCGCCGCGCTCGACCCCAGCTGGCCCTGCTACCACACCCGCCTGCACACGTTCGCGCTCGACGCCATCCCGTGCGGCATCATCGGCGGGGCGGTCGGCGCGCCGTTTGCCGTCCTGGTCGCGGAGGAGCTGTTCGCCTCAGGCTGCCAGCTCCTGATCAGCGTCACCTCGGCGGGCCAGATCAGTCCCAGCGGCGAGCCGCCATACTTCGTCCTGATCGAGCGGGCACTTCGAGACGAGGGCACGAGCCACCATTACCTGCCGCCGGCGGCGTACAGCCAGCCACGTCTCGAGCTCTTAGAGATCGTCCGAGTGGGACTCGAGGGCGTGGGCATGCCCATCACCGTCGGCGCCACCTGGACGACCGACGCTCCCTTCCGCGAGACCGCGTCCGCGATCGAACGAGTGCGCTCGGAGGGCATCCTGGCAGTCGAGATGGAAGCGGCGGCGCTCTACGCCCTCGCCCAGGCGACCCGGAGGGACGTTATTTGCTTCGCGCACGTGACCAACCAGATGGGACAGGCTGAGCAGGATTTCGAGAAGGGCACAGCGCAGGGCAGCCTCGACGCCCTACGAGTGATCGGGGCCACGGCGACCTGCTGGCTGGCGGCGACGCGCGGAAAATGAGCGGGCGGCCGCCGCGGCTTGTCGCCGACGGTTCTCTGCGTCCTACTCCGTTCGGAGGAGCGGGTCCAGCGCGTCGCGAAGCCAGTCGCCGAGCAGGTTGATGGCCAGCACGGTGACCGTGATCGCAACAAAGGGCGGCCGGGGATTCCCCGGCCGCGCTCATCTAGATCGCGGCGACGATCAGTCGATCTCGCTGCCGTCGCCCGTCGCGCTCGCCTGGCCGGCGGCCACCAATTCCTTGGCGGTCTCGCCAGGCCCCGGGATCGGCTCCCAGCGCTCAGCCAGCCGCTTCATGATCTGCGGCATGGTCGTGTACTCCATCTCGTCGAGGCCCAGCCGATGCGGCTCGAACGGTCCGTGGCGCCGCATCACATACGCCATCTCGTTGGCCATCTCGCGCGCCTTGTCCCAGGCCGAATCGGCGAACATGTCGCGTGGGCCCACCAGCCGGCCCTCCGCCAGCTGGAAGCCGAGCGCCACGACCCGCGGCGGCCCATCCAGCCGACTCGGCCGCGCGTCCTCGAGCGCGCACGGCATGAGCGGGCCACAGTGCGAGCCGCGCATCCAGCCGCCCACGAAGTGTGGCCAGGCGAACGGCTCCAACGCCTCGCCGACCGCCGGCAACCCACTCTGGCAGCGAACGATCAGCGAGGGATCGTCCTTGCCCACGTAGCGCCCCGCGATCAGCGCCAGTTTGGTCGTCGTTGCCGAGGCCGTGATCTCGCCCAGCTCGCGCGAATAGATCTCCTTGATCACGTAGGCGTGCGGGGCGCCGATGAACATCAGCAGATCGTAAAGCTCCTCGGGACAGGACATCCGGATCTGGGCGTTCTCCTTCAAGTTGTGGACGACGAAGTCGAACCCCTTGTGCATCTTGTTGTCGATCACCAGGCCAGGGGTGTTGAACGGATCGGCGAAGATCTTGAAGAGCGGCAGGTTCCAGGCGCCTGGCTCGGTCTTGTCGGCCATGAAGACGATGAACGGCTCCGACGGCCGCTCTTCGAACTCCATCTCGCAGACCCCGGGCCCTAGACCGCGCACGTTGCCCGAAAAAGCGTCCACCAGCAGGTCCTGGCCGGCCCCGTATAGCTTTAATCGCTTGGCGACCTCCGTGACGTCCTGGAAGGTATCCCACGCCAGGCGGTGAATCTCGGAGCTGTCCACACCCTGGCGGTGGGTCATGATCAGGTTGATGTCGTCGCCGACGCGGGTCACGTGAAAGTCGACCAGGAGCTGCGAGGCGCTCAGCAGCTCGCGCGACCGAGCCAGCATGTCCGGGTGCACTTC
>Ga0137368_10003938_pt1 | contig 15877 bp, 13 predicted proteins | sample SagtaG_13_FD_104917 | JGI IMG/M metagenome (GOLD analysis project Ga0137368, IMG submission 104917) | Vadose zone soil microbial communities from Sagehorn Ranch, Mendocino, California, USA - Sage1_L_100_16 metaG | ecosystem: Environmental > Terrestrial > Soil > Vadose zone | place: USA...
ACCTTGGACGAGGTGAAGTGTTGGGGCTTGCCGCGCACCTCCCATATGCCATGATCTGGCTCCCGCCAGTGGGCCAAGGCGGCTTCTACCTGGGGGGCGACCGCCGCCCAGGCCTGGTCAGGGAGGTGATCGCGCAACCGGGTGTGTAGGTAGACGGAGTCCAGCACTGCCCCCCAGACGTCATGCTGACGTTGCCGATAGGCCGCGTTGCCGACCCGAACCGGACGGGCGTCCGCGTACCCGGTGAGGTGAGGCAGCTCGATCTCCTCAAGTTCGCGCTCGCCCCCACCCCATACATCACCTGGATGTCACCTCTTGCCACGCATCGGTAAGGAACGCGAAGAAGTCGTTGGCTTCTTTTTCAAACCCCAGGGCGTGCAGAGCCCAGAGCATGAACGTCGCGTCGCGGACCCAGGCGTACCGGTAGTCCCAGTTGCGTGCTCCACCCGGGTCTCGGGCAGTGACGTCGTTGCGGCCGCCAGCATGGCCCCGGTTGGAGCGTATGAGAGCCCCTTCAAGGTCAGGGCGCTGCGCTGCAGGTACGCGGACCAACGGTGATCGGGGAATCGGCCCTGGCCGAGCCACTGGCGCCAGAAGTCTGCGGTTTTCCTGAGCCGGGCGACCGCCTCGTCGATGGTCGCCGGTGCCGCACGCTCGGGCGACCACGATAGGGCGGCAAAAGCGGTCTCCCCCTCGCGCAGGTACGTCGAAGGAGATTACGGTCACGCGCGAGCGCACGCAGGCCAAGGTGATCTGGAGCTCACGCTGCGGACGGACATGCGGCTCGGGTTCGAAGCCTGGGGAGCGACCGCCCGGCGAACCCTGCCAGCTCCCGGGGGCTCGACTGTAGTCGAACACAGGGGCGCAGAACAGCTCCAGCTCCGCTGTTCCACTCAGACAGCGGGCGGTCCCATCGCGGACGGTCATCCATCCTGTTCTCGTCCTCCAGGTGGTCTCCAGCACGACCGTCCCTGGAAGGTAGCGCCGAGACTCCGGGGCCTGGAGGTCGGGAGGCCCGATACGGAAGATGCCCGCACTGCGATCGAGGATCGCCCCGAAGACACTGGGCGAGTCCGGTCGGGGCAGGCACATCCACTCGACCGCGCCACTCGGCGCCACGAGTGCGTTGCACTCGCAGTCCGAAAGGAAGCCGTAGTCGGCGATCGGAGGGAAAGGGCTGTCCCCTCCGACCGGCTCACCCCATTGGTTGTGGCCAAAAGCTCGCCCGCGTGCTCAGGTTCACATTGGATAGCTCGAAAACACGGTGGTCCTCGCCAAGTTCGATCGCATCCTCAGCTCAGAGGTACGCGTGGGAGCGCGTCTTGATCTGGCGCCGGCTCACCCGCCACGAAGACGACGGCACCGGTCACCGGTCGGCCTCCTCCGTCACCTCGGCAGTGCCGGGCATGGCCGCCAGCGCCTGCTCCACGTCGGCGATCCACTGCAGCAGCGCCTGGCGGGTGCGCACCCCGTGCAGCGCCGCCAGCTGCCAGAAGAACCCCTCTGGGAGGTCGTTGAGCCGATCCGCCGTGGCCTGCAGGTCGGCCAGGTCCAGCTCGACCGCGGCCCGGTAGTCGCGCAGCAGCGCCCCGAGCGGTTCGCGGCCGAGCCGGCGGGCGAAGAAGAACTTGACCAGGAACTCGCTGCGCACCCGCGGTGGCTGGAAGCCGGGCGTCGCCAGCCACCCGTCGAGCGCGGCGCGGCCCCGCTCGGTCAACCGGTAGACCCGCTTGTCGGGGACACGGTCCTGGGCCACCTCGGTGCCCGCAACGTAGCCGCCGTCCTCCAGCCGCCGCAGCTCCCGGTAGACCAGACTGCGGTGCATCGGCCAGAAGTAGGCCAGCGACTGGTCGGCGAACGCGGCCAGCTCGTACCCGGACAGGTCGCGCAGCGACAGCAGACCCAGGACAGCGAACGCTGTGGTCGGCAGGGCTGTCATGCTCACTTGTTGTTCTCACTGCGAATAGTCGAATATGTACTCTTCTCCGAAGTGTACACGTTAGGAACTCACTCTAGCGAAGGAGCCGCCATGCACACGCAGCAGCCGGCGGCTCCAGCCCCCTCGCCTGGGCCCGGACCGGTGACCGGTGACCGCCTTCGTGCAGCCGCTGCGACCGACCGGTCGCGGTGCTGGCGGCTTGGGCGAGCAGGCAGCCGTCACACCAGGACCGCGGCGCCAGCACTGCCGCCTCGGCGAGAGGCGACCTCGCGATGCCCGGGCAGGGTCGTCGCAGTGCTGCCGGAGAGGAGCAAGAGCGTGAGGCCATCGGCCAGGAGGCGGCCAGAGATCGTCGCTGGCTGTGATCGTCGGTGCAGCGTTCGTGACAGCACGGCGTCGCAGGTATCACAGCGCTCGGACGCTGCGGGCGAAGCACTGCGGCCACAATCTGGTCGTCGAGCCAGCCAAGCGGATCCGGGCTGGTGCGCAGGTGCGCGGCCAGCACGCGGTCGTGGCGTGCTTGGGCGGTACAGAAGTCACGCAGGCGAACACGAGATGCCTGGACCCGCTGAGCGCGGTGGTCAGCGTGGTCTTGCCGCTGGCCGGCGGCCCCACCACCGCGAGAGGAGGTGGCGCTCGAAGGATCGGGCCAAGTCGTCTACGCTGTGTCCTGGCATGGGGCCTCCCCACTTCACCCAAACCGGACGCCACAGGAGCAGGTGTGGAGTCCGGCTAAGGGGGCGAGTGAGCGTTGTGCTCGCCCCTCATCATCGCGGTGGTTGCTATCACCGCAGGTCAGAGGCCCAATGCGACGGGACGTGGCGCAGTTTGGCAGCGCACCTGCTTTGGGAGCAGGGGGTCGCCGGTTCAAATCCGGCCGTCCCGACCAGAAAGAGCATCACCCCCCACATCCTCGAGCGTGGCGACCGGCACCCACAATCGTGCCCAGCGGCCCCTATTCGGGGCTGTTCGACATCGGCGGGTGCCGGCTCTTCCTGCGCTGCACTGGCCGCGACAGCCCCACCGTGATGTTCGAGGCCGGCTGATCACCAACGACGAAAGGTCGGCTCGACCCGCATGATCGACGAGACGGGATATCCGGGCGCTCGCTGCCGCCACAGCTGGGACGCCCGGGTGTCCGGGCAGCGATGACGGCGTTCATGGGGCAGGCTTTGGCCAGGCGATGCTGGTGGGCGCCGGCCTCATTGCGGCTGAGGGGTCTGGTGCTGCGCCGCCCGCCCTCCCGCGACGTTCCCGCCCGCCCCGCACAGCCGCAGCGCCGTCCGCAGCCGACCGCCTCGACCTGAAGGCCATGCGCGGAGGGAGGTGGCGACCGGAAAGGGTGCAGGATGGAGCCATCGGTGACCAGCTCACAGGGCCTGACCAGGCGTCCTCCCGTCGGACCGACCGCACCGGCGCCAATCGCATTCCTGATCCTTGTGATCGGCCTGGCAGGAAGAATGCTGCGCCGGACCCCGCCAAGCGCGTAGCCAGGAACAGAGCGGCGCCACACCCGATCACCGCGAATGGGCTACCTCGCTACGCTTCTACCTACGTTCGCGCGCCGAGCATCAGTCGACCTTGGAGGCGAGATGGAAGAACGGATCGTGGTGGCTGACCCCGTCGAGGACCCGCAAGGCTATCAGCGGGAGCTGCTGGCGCTGCTGGGCGGGCAGGACCCGGTCGTGATGCTGACCGCGACGCCGCTGGCCGTCCGGGAACGGACGAGCGGGCTGTCCGAGGCCCTGCTCGGCAGGCGGCCCGAGCCGGCGGAGTGGTCGGTCGCGGAGCTGCTGGGCCACCTGTGGGACGCCGAGATCGTCTACTCGTTCCGGGCGCGCTCCATCCTTGCCCAGGACACTCCCCAGCTCGCCGCCTTCGACCAGGACGCGTGGGCGACCCTGGCGCAACCGGTGTTCGCGGAGCTGCTCGACGCCTTCACGGCGCTTCGCACCGCCAACCTCGTGCTCACCAGGCACACACCCGAGGCCATGTGGGGCCGCGTCGGCATCCACGAGGAGCGTGGCCCGACGAGCTTCCGCCTCCTGACCGAGACCATGGCCGGCCACGATGGTGCCCACCTGCGGCAGCTCGAGCAGACCATCACGGCGATACGTCGCTGAGACTCACCCGGGTGAGCTGGCACCGCGGGACTTCCAGGAACCCCGCGCCAATCGCGCACCAGCTCGAGAATGGTACCCTCGCCGATGTCCCAGCGGCCGGTCGGCCGCGCGCCCCAGCGGGTGTAGCTCAATGGTAGAGCTCGAGCCTTCCAAGCTCGTGACGCGGGTTCGATTCCCGTCACCCGCTCAACTCGCCTCGCAAGCGACAGGGGAACGCGAGACCGTGACGGTCGGGTCGCCTCCTGAGCTGGGATGATTCCCCCCCAAGACACCACCCGCAGCTCGGGAGGCGGCAGCGCCAAGTGTGTTACAAACTCATTTACAAGGATCAGCTACAAATGACGTAGCGCAGCTACGTAAAGCAGCGGAACGGACGCTATGCGCGAAGCTGACACGCGGAGCACCCCGAGCATTGAGGAAGTCGCTCGGCGTGCCGGCGTCAGCGTCAGCTCGGCCCGCAACTACTTCTCCCGCCCCGAGGTGCTGAGCACGCAGACCCATGCGCGCCTCAAGGCCGCTGTGCGCGAGACGGGCTACGTGCCGCGTGGCAGCCCCGCCGGCCTTGGGCGCCGGCAGCTCGGCCACATCGGCTATGAGGTGCCGCGCGCCGAGGACCTCGGCGGCAACACCATCTTCAGCCAGCTGCTCCTGAACCTGCTGTGGGCGGCACGCGCCGCCAGCTTCCGCCTGCACCCCTTCGTCACCGACAAAGAGCCCGGCTCCCGCGCGCCCCACTACCAACGCATGTGGGAGCAGCGCGAGGTTGGCGGTTTCATCCTGACCGACCTCGCCTATGACGACGAGCGCGTCGCCTACCTCCAGGACGCCCAGGCACCGTTCGTGCTCTTCGGGCGGCTCGGGGATGAGGCCGGCTACTGCTGGGTCGACAACGACAACGTCGCCGGCTCCATGATGGCCGTCGAGCACCTGGTCCAGCAGGGCCACGAGCGGATCGCCTACCTCGGCTGGCCGTCATCCGATGCCGTCGCGGACCGGCGCTTGGAAGGCTACCGGCTCGGCCTGGCCGCGGCCGGCAACCTGCCGGAGTGCGTCGAGGTGCAGAGCTACGGCCAGGTGGCCCTCGAGCAGGCCCACAGCCTGCTGCGCCGCTCGCCTCACCCGACCGCCGTGGTCGCCGCGTGCGACGAGTTCGCCTACGACGTGATCCGCGCCGCTGCCTCCCTCGGTCATGAGGTCGGCGGCGGGCCAGGCCGGATCGCGATCGTCGGCTGTGACGACGCTGCCCTGGCCGAGCGGACGGTGCCGACCCTGACGAGCCTGCGCCAACCGGTCCAACGCATCGCCGAGCGAGCTGTTGCCCTGATCATGGCCAGGATCGACGACCCGCGGCTCGAGGCCCATGCTCTCGAGCGACCCGAGCTCATCGTCCGCGAGAGCTCGCGGGCACGCGAGGCTCAGCACAAAACGGCCCCGCCGGCGCGCACAAGGCTCAGGACTCGAGCGTCGCCTCCACCGTGATCCGCACGTTGTTGCGGATGGCGTTGGAGATCGGGCAGCCCTGCTCCGCCTGCTCGGCGACAGCCTGGAAGCCGGCCTGGTCGAGGCCGGCCACCACGCCCCTGACCTGGAGCGCCGAGCTGGTGACCTCGAAGCCGCCACCCTCCTTGGGGTCCAGCGAGACGGTCGCGGTGACGTCGAGACGCTCCGGCGGGTTGCCGGCGCCGCCGAGCGCGAACGAGAACGCCATCGCGTAGCAGGCCGCGTGGCTGGCCGCGAGCAGCTCCTCCGGGCTGGTGCGGCCGTCCGGCTGCTCGACCCGCGACGCCCAGGTCACCGGATACTTGCCGATGCCGCTGCTGGCGAACTCGAGCTCGCCGCCTCCCCTGGCCAGCGAGCCCTCCCACAGCACATGTGCCCGCCGTTCGGCAGTCGCCATCATGGCTCCTTTCGGTACAGAGAGACCTTGCGCTTGCAAGCACCGGAGAACCCTAGGACCGCGACGGCCTCGCTGTCGAGACGGGCGCGTGCCCCAGCAGGCGGCGCACCACGAGCCCGCCGAGCGCGTTCAGGAGCGCGACCAGACCGAGGAGGGCGAACACCGCCGCCAGCCCCCACCGGTCGGCGACCAGCCCGCCCGCGGTGCCGGCCAGCGCGCCCACGCCGAACGACAGCGAGAAGTAGGTACCGTAGGCCGCCCCTCGCCGGCCCGCCTGGGTCGCGCGCGACACCAGCTGGTTGCTGATCGGCTGGCCGACGAAGATGAGCACGCCGAACAGACCGGCCAGCAGCAGGCCGAGCAGCCCCGCCCCTGCCCAGCCGACAGCCACGCCCACGACGATGGCCCCGGCGTACAGGCCGGCGTAGCGCAGCGCCAGGGAATGCCCCTCCCCCTCCGCCAGCCGCCCGCCGGCGAGCTGCCCCGGCACGCCGAGCAGGAGCACCGCCGCCGAGAGGGCGCCGCCCTTGGCCGCGGCCGCCTCGCCGAGCCCGCCGACCTGCGCGAGGAACGCCGGCAGGAAGACGACGAAACCCTGGAAGACAAAGCCCTCCGCCACCGAGAGGAGCATGATCGTCCCGATGGTCACCCGGCTCCGCTCCGGCGGCCCGATCGACCGCTCCGGCGGCAGCGCGCGGTCGAGCGGTACCCCGCGCCTGACGGCCAGCAGCACGAGCGCCGCGGCCACCCCGGCGAGGGCGTAGCTGGCCCGCCAGGTCCACGCTGACGCGATCGCGCCCGCGAGCAGAGGAGCGACCGCCGTGCCGAGGTTGCCCCAGCTCCCGTGCTGGCCGAGCACGCGCCCGCCTCCGGGCACGTTGAGGGTGATCTCCGCAAGCCCGGAGGGGTGGTAGAGGGCCCCGGCGGCACCGAGCAGCCCGAGCGCCAGCGCGAGCCACCAGATCCCGGGCGCGGTCGCGGCCAGCAGGCAGAACACGACGGAGAGCCCCGCGAAGATGCGCAGCAGCAGCGGCGCGCCGAGACGGTCGACCAGCAGGCCCCCCGGCAGCGCCCCGAGCCCGTACAGCATGGTGCTGATGGTGGCGATCGTCCCCAACGTGGTGAACGAGGACCCGAACTCCGCCCGCAGGGTCACCAGCACCGCCGGGAACACCAGCACCAGCCCGTGGCTCAGCGCATGGGATGAATAGATCGTCCGCAGGCGAACTCCGCGCTCCGGTTCCGCCCGATCGCTCATCGAGCGAGTATGCCAGAATTGCCTGAAGTCACGGCGGCAGCTCTTTCGCGTCCCCTCGAACTTGAACCTCGCGCCGCTCTGCTGCATCCGCGCGAAATAGCCGGGCACCTCGTTTGCCGGCGCTGGTGCGAACCGCGGTCCACCATTTGCGCGACGCGCACTGGATCGCTGCGGGCCTCCCATGGTTCGCTGCCGCCACGAGGTGGCGGGCCGGGGTCAGGCAATCGTCCCGGCCAATGCAAGAAGAGCCCAACCCCGCCCACCCCTCGGCCGGACGGGTCGGTGAGCCGGCCGATCGAGAACAGCCAGGAGCACATGGGGGCTGGCGCGCGGCGTCGCTGAAGGCGACGGGCACACGCGGCTGCCAGATCCTGCCCTCGAGCGCGTAGCCGGGCTCGTCCGGTAGCGCAAGCAGCTCCTCGGCGGCGGCCATGGCCAGCGCGGAAACGGCGGCGTCGAAGGCATCCTCGCTCGCGGCCGCCTGCCGGCGAAACTTGGGCGTAATCGGCACGCCCGCCACATATCAGTCAATGTCGAACTGCTCGCCCAGGCCATCCGGGATGCGATGCCCGCGGTCGTAGTGAAATTACCGGCCACCTCCCGAGCACCGGCCCAGTCAACGGGCTGGGGCGAGCAGCTCGACATCTCTTCCATCGGCACGGAAGCGGACGACCTGAAGTGTCCCTCGGCCGAGGCGGTCGCGCGGTCTCCCCCACCACGGTCCTCCAGCTACACCGGGTCCTGCACGATGGGCTGAACCACGCGCATCGCCGGGGTCTCGCCCCACGCAACGTCGCCGACCTGGTCAAGCCGCCGCACAAGGATGGAGACGAGTTCGTCACCCCTGTCGCCCGCGCAGGCGTGGCGGTTCCTCACCGCCGTCAAGAGCAGCCGGCTCGAGGCGCTGCGCGTGGTCGCGCTCCAAGTGACGAGGCAACCTCAGGGGTCAGGTCAGCCCCCCTCGATGGTGCTCTGCGACACAAGCGCTTTCCTACGCCGCGCTCGGCCCGTACGATCTGCCGTGTCGTCGAACACTCCCCGGACAGCTCCATGATCGGCGGGACAAAGGCTGGCCTCGCGGGGCGAGGGCGGGAGGTCGAGGTGGGGACCATGGCTGCATCCGCTGCGGCAGCTCCAGGCCGAATCTTCATCAGCTACCGGCGGGAGGAGACCGCCTACCCTGCCGGCTGGCTGTTCGACCGGCTCGCTGAGCATTTCGCCGCCGGCCAGGTCTTCAAGGACGTCGACTCCATCGAGCTGGGCGACGACTTCGTCGAGGTGATCACCACCGCGGTCGGATCATGCGACGTGCTGCTGGCGCTGATCGGTGATGAGTGGCTCACCATCACCGACGAGTATGGACGGCGTCGTCTCGATAACCCCGATGACTTCGTGCGGCTGGAGATCGAGGCTGCCCTGGCGCGCAAGGTCCGCGTTATCCCGATCCTGGTTGACGGAGCAAGGATGCCCAAGGCCGATGAGCTGCCGCCAAGCCTTACCATGCTGGTGCGCCGGCAGGCACTCGAGCTCAGCCCCAACCGCTTCGACGCCGACACCACGCGGCTGCTCAAGGTGCTGGAAAGGACCCTCGCCCAGGTGCAGGCCCAACCGGCGGTGGCGGCACCGGCCCCACCAAGGCTTGAGCTGTCGGCTACAGTGCTCGATTTCGGGCGGCTCCCCCTACACGGCCACTCGCCTGAACGAAGGGTCCGGCTCGGCAACGCCGGTGGTGGGACCCTCAACGCGCGGGTGACCACCCAGGCGAGCTGGCTCCAACTCCGCCAATTGAGTGACGAAGTCGCGCTGGCTGTGGACACCACGGCGGTGGGCGAGCACCAAGGCGTCGTCACCGTCGACAGCGACGGCGGCTCGGCCAACATTCGCGTGCTGGTGCTGGTCGACCCCAAGTCGCTGCCTGCCTCAGAGGCTGCTGTGATCCCACACCCTGAAGCAGTGCCCGAAAAGCTGGAGGGCACTCGGCCCGGCGCGGAGCAGGATGCGGCCCTCTCCAAGCCCGCACCGGCCCCAACGACCACAGCCGCGGCACCCAGTCTGACGACCTCGGCCGGTGGGGCGGTCGCGGGACCAGCCCCTGAGCCCACTCCGCCCCCTGCCGGCGTCGACCACCGTCTTCTGGTCGCGGGCCAACTGGCGATCGTGGGCGCGGGATTGCTGGTCGCGGGCTTGTTCCCAGCTTACGTGTCGACCGATTCCCTATGGACGGGCCGCCCTAGTGATCGGCCTGATATGAGGTGGTACGCGCTGTATGTGCTCTCCGTGGCCATCCTCGCCCTCGGCGCGGGCGTCTGCATGCTCATACCTCGCACCAGACGGTTGATCGGCCCGGGGCTCCTACTGGGCATCGTGGCTGCCTCGACCTGGGGACTTCTGTTCTTGGCCAGCGACCGGCTGGAGTACAAGACCGTTCGGTTCGGCGACGCCTGGCGGTTCGAACTCGTCGCTCACCTGGTCTTGGTGCTCGCGGCCTGCCTCGCCGGACTCGCGCTGGCACGAACTGCTGAGGTTCGTCTCATGCGCCGACCTCCTCAGGGTGAGCTTGCGTGGCTTGTGGTCCTCCTCGGTGGTGCCGGCGCGCTGGCGCTGCTCTTCCATGACCAGAACCTCTGGCGCATCCCCTGGCCTCCCAACCGCTGGCTTGTGGCGCCGTCCATCTGGGCGACCGTCATGGCGCTTGTCGTGCCGGCATGCGCAGCGGTAGCGGTGCCGCGCCTGTTCGGGGTCGCCCTCCTCGCGGGTTGGATCGGGGGCAGTGCGGCCATCTTCCGCTTCCACTACTTGTGGGACCGATACCAATACGGCGGGCACATTGGTGCCAATCCGATCATAACGTTCGGATTCACGCTGCTCGCGCTCTTGGTCGTAAGTGTCATTTTCGCTCGGGCTGCTCCAAAGTCCCAGGTCGAGCGCGCAACTGGGCAAGGCAAGCGTTAGAGCGTCGGAACGGCCGCAAACCGGACCTCGGCAAGCCGTCAACCAGCATCGTGCAGGGGCGCCCCGCGCGTGCAGGCACACGTTGACAGGCTGGCGGGCCTCCTTGACCTTGTCGCCCTTCATGTAGGCGACGTCGACCAGCGGTCGGTAGTGCGCGAGCACGGCGGCGACCCGGCCGGCGACGCCGCCGCCGATTGCTCGCTCCTCATCCCGGTCCGCGAGCTGGCTCCCCTCGGGGTCGCCGAGGAGGAGCCGCACGCGGACGCCAGCCCGGGCCTTGGCGCGCAGCGTCGGCAGCCAATCAGGGTGCTCCTCCGGCAGGAACAAACCGGCGAAGGCGAGCGCGTCCACAGACCGCTCGGCCTGGCGGAGCAGATCGGTCCACAGGCGCTTGGGCACGTCGGTGCGCCGCGGATAGGTCGCCACGACCTCGATCCCGGCCAGCGCTGGCCGCTGTCGTCCAGCACCTATCATGGCCAGCTCAACCGCTGGTGGCCGCCTGCGACATCCACGACGAGCACGGCCGCCGGGTGCACCTGACCCCGTACCAGTGGCGCCACACGTTCGCGACCCGGCTGCTCAACCTCGACGTCCCCCAAAGAGGTCGTCCGCCGGCTCCTGGACCACGCCTCGCCTGCCATGATAGACCACTACGCCCGGCTGCACGACCAGACCGTGCGGCGCCACTGGGAGCAGGCCCGCAAGGTCAACATCGCCGGCCAGCAGGTCACGCTGGACCCCGGCGGGCCGCTGGCCGATGCCGCCTGGGCCAAGGACCGGCTGGCCCGCGCCAGATCCGCCGGCTACGCCAGGAGAACCAGCGGCGACGCGAGCAGCTCGCCATCGCGCACGGCGAACTCAGGGCAGAAAGGCTCCACGGCCAAGCGGCACTACCGACTCCCTCGCAGCAGGCCAAGTCAGGAACGATTGGCCCTGCCACTGACCTCTCGTGCAGCCCGTCCTGTTCAGGCTGCCGAAGGCGCTGTCCGCAGGGCAGTTGCGCTCTTCTCGTCCGCATGGCAGCCAGCGAGAATCAGCACCACGAACGTGTGCAAGGAGACAGGAGTGCTCGCCGAGAACAGGCTGACCGAACCGAGCAGCGGATCATGAAGGCCGCTGCGACCGGTGCGCTGGTCGACCTGCGGACTGGCACGCCAGAGCTGGACGACCCGACCAAGGGAGCGACCCTGGAACGCTGCCCGCATCGTTCGGGCAGAGGTGCTGGTCGAGCTGCTGACCGATGCGCGGGAACCGAACGCCGTGCGACTACGGGCAGTGAAGCTGCGCGGAGCACGGATCACCGGCGTGCTCGACTTGGAAGCCACCACACCGGTCAGCCCGCTGCTGCTGCAGGACTGCTACTTCGAGCAGCCGCCAACCTGCGGGAGGCGCAAGCCCAAGCCGTGCGCCTGCCCGGCTGCCACCTGCCAGGACTTGCCGCCGACCAACTGGAGACCCGCGGCGACTTGGAACTCACTGATGGGTTCAATGCCGATCAGGTGAACCTGATTGGGGTGCACATCGGTGGTGGGCTCAACTTCAACGGCGCGACGCTGAACAATCCGGCAGGGGCAGCCCTGGACGGATCCGGGCTGATCGTTGACCAGAGCATGAGCTGCAGCGATGGGTTCACTGCCAACGGCGTGATCCGCCGGATCGGCGCCAAGATCGGGGGTCCGCTGGCCTTCACCGGCGCCGAACTGAGCAACCCTGACGGACGGGCGCTCAATGCCCAGGGCATGACCGTCGGCTACGGCCTGTTCTTGGGCAGCGCCATCAATCACTCCGGTCAGTTCATCGCCCGGGGCGGGGTACGCCTCATCGGCGCGCACATCGATGGCTTCGTTAGCTGTTGGGACGCGACGCTCTACAACCCTGGCGGGATTGCCCTGCATGCCCTTGGGCTCATCGTCAGAGAGAGCCTGCGGTTTGACGATGAGTGCACCACCGCCGTTGGCGAGGTCCACCTCAGCAGCGCCCGCATCGGGACCCTCCTGACCTTCGATGGTGCGACACTCACAAATCCGGGTGGCGCTGCGCTCACCGGCGAGCGGCTGGTGGTTGGCCAGTCCATGCGCTGCCGAGAGGGGTTCACGGCCCACGGGACGATCAACCTGACCGGCGCGCAGATCGAGGGGGTCCTCGACTTCACCGGCGCCGTGCTGGACATGCGGTTCCATGACCTGCACCACAGCGCCGCGACGCTGCTGCTCGAGCCTCGGCATCCACCCGAAGGTGGTCAGCGAGATGCTCGGGCACAGCCAGATCGGCTCACGTTGGACTTGTACTCCCACGTAACCGCTACGATGCAGCAGCAGGAGGTAAGGGCCCTCGACGACCTCTTCGGAGACCAGCTCTGACGTTAGGCAGTCAGTTAGGCAGTCAACGGCGGTCGCCGAGGGCGAAACCGCAGGCCAGCGCCCGTAGCTCAGTGGAGAGAGCGGCGGACTTCTAATCCGCGGGTCGGGGGTTCGAATCCCTCCGGGCGCACAGGTAGGAATCCGGTAGGAAACCGGTAGGTCCCCGGTGAGGATGGCGATAGGAAACCGGTAGGTCGGGGCGGCGTCCGGCGACCGAGCCTCCCGAGAGCTGCTACCGAGCAGACGCCCATCTCAGCGAGTTCATGGCATCCGTGGCGCACGCGATCCGAATCGCCCTGGCTTCGGTAGAGACTCTGGTCTTCGCTCGGCTGAAGCTGGACCTCGTGGGCCAGGGTTGCAGCGCTTATTCCCAGCAGGATGAAGTCCGAATTCCGCCAGCGCATGGCCGCCGCGAGCGCTAGCGTCGATCCATGGACATCACCACATCGCCGCCAGCATCGGCTACGGCAGAACGCATCACGTTCCAGATCACCACATTGCCACCCGAGGCACTGGACCGCATCCGCGCCCAGGGCTACGACGACCACGGCAACCGACTTCGCCCGACAATCGACAAGGAAGGCGGCGCGCCGCTGCGCTGCTGCCTGCGCGACTCCAGGCCCGGCGAGCGGATCATGCTCCTGGCCTGGTCACCGTTCCACCAGGCCAGCCCGTATGCGGAGGTAGGGCCGGTGTTCATCCACACCGAGCCGTGCGGTGGCTACGCCGACCAGGACGCCTACCCGGACGGCTTTCGGGCCCGCCGCCAGGTCTTCCGCCCGCCAATCTGGTTGAGCTGCTTGCGGACCATGATCTGCCTGCCGCCCAGTTCGACGTCGACCCAGCGCAGCCCGCACGCCTCCCCGCGGCGAAGCCCCCGGAAGGCGACGAACCTCATCGGGGCTCGGAAGTTGCCCGCGGGTGCGCCGGGAGGCGACCAGCAGCGCGACGACCTCGCCGACCTGGTGAGGATCGGTCGGGTCAGCAAGGCCCAGCAGGCCGGCAACGTGATCCAGGTCGGCTTGGGCGTGGCGTTGGCTGTCGAAGCCCCCGCGTTCCAGCCGTCGGCGCTTGCCGCCCGGGCCGGTGGGCAGCTCAAGCCGGTGGTACCAGCGTCCGTGGGTGGTGCTCCACGATCCCCGTGCCCGGCGCAGGCCAGGGCACGACGGGCCGAGCGGCTTGCCGGTGTTGGAATCCCGGCAGCCGCAGCGCTTGAACGTCGCCCCCCTTTGTCATCGGGTATTGTCCTTCCTGGTTGAGGGCGCCGCCGCTGCTCGGGAGGGCAGCACAGACCCAGCCAGGAGGCGGTGCCGTGCGGGGCCCGCCTCGCCAGCATGAGCCGGGCGAGCGCGGGGCGGTGGGCTGATCGGAGCCTGGTCAGGTCGGCGAGATCGGCCTCGACGCGATCACCAGGGGCCAGGACTTACCGCCGGTTCCGCTGGCCCTTGCGTCGCGTCCGACGGAGTGCAACTGCGGCAGCCAATACGCCGTCGGCGGCGGTTTGGCGTCCACTCTCGCCCACCCGTTCGATGCGTCTGGATGCCGCGGCGCCCAAACGCGCGGCACGGGTAGGGCAAGCGCTCGTCGTGTCGGACCGATCATGGCTGCCGGCGACTCATCCAACGTCAGGGCATGCAGCAGAAGGGATCGCCTTCGGGCGAGGACTTCGGGGTTCCACGTGCGCCCGATCACCTGGCAGTGGCACGACGTCTCGAACAGCACCGCCGTGCATTCGGCAGTCCCATCCGTTGCCCCAAGCCACAGCAGCCGATCACCCGGCACCAGCCGCTCTCTGCCGTTGATCATGCCGTTGGGTGCAACACCGTCACGGTCCAGAAACGGCACCGGGTCGACCTCGGCCTCCGGGTCATTGTCGCCAAGCCCCGCGACATAGCCCGGATCATCGGTGACGAAGATCTCCACGTGGTCGCCATCGGCGTGCGCCTGCCACACCTCGACGATCTGCGCCGACGCGGCGAGCAGTCCCGGGTAGGCCAACAGCACGAACGCCTGCCCCTCGCGGTCTGCTGGCCGGCGGCCAGACCCAGCACCGGCCGGGTCTCTTCCCCGCTGCTCAGCTGGGAGCGCGACACGTGCCCCACCAAGCGAACCTTCTGGGAAGGCGACGCCGGCCATGACCCGGGAACACGGATCGCGGCTCACCCGCCCGCGCGACCAGCGACGCGTACACGATCCGGCCGCCGCGGCGGACGAGCTGGCCCACAAACCGCTCACCAGCAACGGTCTCCAGCCGCGTTCCGTCCACGTGGCGGTCGCCAGCGTCGTCGGCCATGAGCGCCTGGTGCGTGCCCCGCCTCGGGTGATGCGGTCGCGGGTGCGCCGCCGCTCGGCACGGTCGGCCGCGTCGAGCGCGTCGGCGAGTTCCTCCAGCGAGCCAGTTCCAGCGGTGTCCAGCGGCACGCGGGTCGCCAGTGGCCGCGCCGGCGCACCGGCCTGCTGGCGGCGGACCATCTCGGCGCCGTAGCAGCCGCGCAGCAACGGCGCCCACAGGGTGTCCCAGTAGGCGACCGACGGGGCCCGCTCCATGCCGAGGACCGCGCCCATCGGCGAGCACCACCGCGCCGACCTGGCCGTCTCTAGGCACTCGAACTCCGCGACGAACCGGCGCACCACCACTGCAGCCGCTCCTGGCCCAGGATCGCCCTCAGGATCAGCTTGCGGGCGCGGGCGTTGTTGACCCAGCTCACCGAACAGCTTCAGGCGCCCCGGCACCGGCAGCGCCGCGACTATCCGCCCCAGCAGCATCGTCTCGGCCGGCTCGTCGAACAGCGTCGCGGCCGCCACCGTCCACGGCCGGCCAAGCCGCAGGCGCACGCCGACCTGCCGGGCACGATCGGTGATCCCCGGCCCGGCCAGGACCGCCGCGTACACGCCACGGTCCAGCTCGAGCATGCCAGTGTGCGCCGACGCCTCCAGCGCCAGCTGCTCGGCCGTGGTGTTGTAGAACGTCGCGCGGCCGCCGACGGCCGTGGCAACGTCGAGGAAGGCACGGACAACATCGACCGCGGCGGATGCCTGGCCGGCGGGACTGGTGAGGTCGTTGATCGAAGCAGCCACAGGGATCGGACCCTTCCAGGACGGTGGTTGCGCATTGGAGTTGGACGGCCGCGGGCAAGGCGCATGTCATCGGTTGCGTTGCCATCGCAGGGGCGCGGAAATGGCATGACAGTTCCCGCGGCCGCGTCTGGACAGTGCGAGCAAGCAAACCTGCCGGGCCGGCGACAGTCCGCTGGCCTAGGCGCTTGAGGAATCCGGATCGACAAAATGTTGTCTATGCCGCGGCGCTGCTGGTGATGCCGAGGTCGGCGAAGAGGGTCTGCATGCCGA
>Ga0137368_10003942_pt1 | contig 15868 bp, 10 predicted proteins | sample SagtaG_13_FD_104917 | JGI IMG/M metagenome (GOLD analysis project Ga0137368, IMG submission 104917) | Vadose zone soil microbial communities from Sagehorn Ranch, Mendocino, California, USA - Sage1_L_100_16 metaG | ecosystem: Environmental > Terrestrial > Soil > Vadose zone | place: USA...
GCGTTGCCGTTGCCGGCGGCAGCGGCCCAGCCGACTACCCCCAGCGTGATCGCAGCGGCGACGCCGAGTGGGACGAGGACCCGCCACGCAATCGCGCGGCGGCGGGGCGGATCGGGAGCCCGGGCAGCGGGCGCGCCGCCAGGGTCACTTACCGAGCTTGGGTCTTCGCTCATGGACCGTCAGGTCACACGACCATGGTCGGCACCGTCCCCGTCCCTGTCGTCGCTCGGCGGCGGCTCTGTCGGTACTCAATGCGAGTCAGTCAAGGTGTCCCTGCGGGACGCCGTGCGGGCGTGAAAACCAGCTCATATTGGGCGAAGTCGGCCTGTCGTCGTGATCGTGCTGTGGGGCACCGCTACCCGGTGCCGCGCGCTGTCGCAACGTCGTCAGGATTCTGTCGGAGAGCCTTTCGGGAGCGAGACGCCGGACGACCTGCGGATGCGTCTCTGGGCGTGTCCTGCCGCCGGAGCAGATCAGACCCTCGAAAGGCAGCGTCACCCTGACCAGCGGTCACGGTGACGCATGTTTGTACCCCGCGCGGCCGGGTTGTCAACCGCTGGTACGGGAGCTTTCCGAGCCCGGGTCCTGCCCCCCGGCCCCGGGCTCGCGGGCGGGAGCGTGGAACAGGGAAACGTGGGTGTCGACCGCGAGCCGAGCCATCTCGGAGCTCTCGGCCTCACCGGAGGCATCGCAATAGGTGCAGACCCAGCGATAGATCGGCTCCGGCATGTGCTCCCCCGGTCAGTGGCTACCTCCTCACTGTACGAGGTCATCGTGGCGAGCGCAGCTTCGTTCCCTTGATGACCTCAAGCATCTCTCCAACCCGCGGGTGGCGCATCCATCTCAGCGCGAGGTCGGGGCTGCGTAGCGGCGTTGCCGGGCGGGTCGGGCCGGTCGGGACCGACGTCGGTCCCGCGGCGCATCCGGCGGACAGGGCCACGATGACCGCCATGGCCGCCGAGCTCGACGGTGATGAGCCCGGCTGGCACCTGATCGGATCGGCCGACCGGTACTGGAGATCGTGACGACTGGAAGATCGTCTTGGTCCCGAGGTCATGGATGGAGAGCCCGGTCATCGAGATAGCCTGGCCCTAGGGCGTCAAAGGCGCCCTCTAGTGGCAGTTGACTGTCCCAGAGTCGGTAAACAAACCGCTCGTCCGGTCGGGCAGGAACTGGAAGTCCGCGCTTCTCGCGTGGAGGGTCGCTTTCAGGACGCCGTAGGTGTTGTTGTTGCGAATAAGGCTATTCGCCAATGGTGTGGAAAATCCGCTGAAGTCGCGTCCGCCGCTGCCGACGAGGATCTCGGTGATGCCTCTGGCATCATCACGCACGCTCTGCGGGTTCTGGGGCGCGAACCGCTCGTACGTATGGGAATGGCCAACGAGCATCAGGTCGACATTGTTGTCGTACATGGCCTGGATCAGCGGATCGACGCCAGGCTCGGCAAAGCTGTTGGAGGTCCACTTGGGATGGTGTGTGTAGACCAGCGTGCACGCGTTCTGGTGACTCTGCAGGTCGGTCCTCAGCCACGTCTCCTGTGCCGAGCCGGCGTTGCAATTGCCGTTATTGCGCGTGCATTCGCTGTTAAACGCCACAATATGCCAGGCCCCCACGTCATAGCTGTACCAGGCGTCGCAGTTCGACCGGCACCCTGGCTGGAGCGGCGTTGCCGCGTCGCCGAAATAGTTGAAGTAGCCGCTCGCACCCGAGGTGCCGAACTCATGGTTGCCCAGCACCGGCCTGGTAATTGCCTTGAGGCGGCCCCAGGTCGGGTCGTACGAGGCGGTGAACTGGCTCGGGCTCCCATCATTGTATTGATGGTCGCCGAGCGTCAGCATCCACAGCGGGTTGAGCCCCAGCACCAGGTCCGCTGTCGCCTGGTGGTGGCAGAAGCCGTTCTGGCCCAGGTTGTTGTTCCAGTTCGGATCCGCCGGGTCGCAGGCGATGTCGCCGACCGCCGCGACGACCGGATCACCACTCGACGGCGGCTGCTGCTCGAGCAGCAGCCGCGGCGCGTGTGCGGCGTCCTCTTTGCTGCCGAAGTTCTTGCCGGCCGTGCTGGCGCTCGTGAGGCCGAGGCTCACCGGGCCGTTGCCTTGGATGGCCCCCGTCACGTCCAGGTCCATCCAGGTCCCGGCGGTTGTCGGAGCGTTCGAGCCGATCAGGAAGCCGAATGGTGGCTTGTTGTTGAACGTTATCCCGCTTTCCGTCCAGCTCGTGTCCACCACCTGGTACACCCTGTAACTGGTGGTGCCGGTGGTCTCCACCCAGAGCCGCAGCGTCGCCTTGCCGGGCGCGCCGGACAGACCCGTCACGTCGAACTTTATGTAACTGTCGATTTCAGGGCTGGTGCGGCCGATCAGGATGGTATCGCTGCCAAAATTGCTGGCCGGCACGTCCGCCCGCACGTACGCGTCGGCGACGTCGACGGCGACCGGCGCCGTCGAAGCCGTGTTGGTCAGGTCAAACGTGGCCGGCGTGGACACTCCCGGTGTCGTAGCTGACACCTGGTACGAACCTGTCGCGCTGTTCGCGGTGAAGGTCGGGGCGGTGGCGATGCCGTTTGCACCGGTGCTGGCCTCGGCCGTCGCACCGGTCCCGGCAAAGGTGCCGCTCGGCCCGCTCGTCGGAGCCGCAAACGTCACACTCACGCCACTCACCGGGTTGCCGCCGGCGTCGGTGGCCCGCGCCGCGAGCGCGGTCGCAAACGCCGTGCCCGTCGCGGCGGACTGGTTGCTCCCTGCCGCCACCGCCAGCGCGGTGGGCGGACTCGTCGTCGTGAACTCCACGACCAGCTGCGTCGGGTTCGCGCCCTCCCTGCTCGAGTACTGCTTGAGGCTGGTGGAGGTGGCGTTCATCTCGAAGCTGAACGTGCCGCTGCTCTTCACCACCGACGTCACATCGACGCTGGTCCAGGTGTTGGCCGAGAAGTTGGTAGCGCTCCCGATCGTCGCCCCTACCGCCGGCCGGTTGTTGTAATTCAGGCCGCCCTCGGTCCACGAGCTGTCCGCCACCGAGTGCAACTCGTAGCCGCTGCCGCTGCTCGTCAGCGTGAACGCTCTGAAGGTCACCTTGGTGATCGTCCCGCTCACGGCGGGGACGCTGAATTTCAAAAAGGCACGGGTGTCGGGGGAGGTAACGTTCTTCAACACCGTGGCAGTGCCGAAGTTGGTGCCGGCCTGGTCCGCCTGCACATAGCTGTCCTCGCCGACCTTGACCGGCAGGCTGCTCGGGCCGGTTGTGTTCGTGAGGCTGAACGTGGCGGGGGTCACACCGGCCACCGCCGCGGTCACGGTATACGAGCCGGCCGTACCGTTGGCGGTGAGCTGCGGCGCCGTTGCCACGCCATCGACGCCCGAAGTGACAGAGGTCGTGGTGCCCCCGCCCGCAAACGTGCCGCTCGCCCCGCTCGCCGGCGCCGTGAACGTCACGCTGGCGCCCGACACCGCCTGGCCGTTGGCATCCGTCACCTTGGCGGCCAGGTCCGTGGCGAACGCCGTGTTGATTGCCGCACTCTGAGGCGTTGTGCCGCTCACAGCCGCGATCGCGCCAGGCGGACCCGGCGGTGCGGACGTTTCGATCACCAGTTGCGGCGCATTGGCACCCGACTCACGGCTCGAGTACGACTTCACGTTCGGCGTCGTGGCGTTCATCTCGAAGCTGAACGTGCCGCTGCCCTTCACCACCGACGTCACATCGACGCTCGTCCAGGTGTTGGCCGAGAGTTTCTTGGTCTTCCCGATCGTCGCCCCCACCGCCGGCCGGTTGTTGTAATTCAGGCCGCCCTCGGTCCACGAATTGTCCGCCACCAGGTGCAACTCGTAGCCGCTGCCGCTGCTCGTCAGCGTGAAGGCTCTGAAGGTCGCCTTGGTGATCGTCCCACTCATGCTGGGCACGTTGAACTTCAGGTACGCCGTCTGCTCCGGCGTACCTGACTGGTTGCTCAGCGTGTTAGCGGTCCCAAAGTTGCCGGTCGGCTGGTCTGAGCGAACAGAGCTGTCCTCGGCCACAGTAAGCGTCTGCGTGGCCGCAGTGGCCGCGACCGCTACGGGTACCGCGCCAAACTCCAACTGCGCCAAGCCCAACAGTCCAAGCATGCTGATCACGGCCATGAGCCGCCGGAAGGACAGGCGGCGATGTCGGGCCTTTGCCCTTGTCAACACGATCTCCCCTTAATGGCACAACCCAGTGCCCGAATCCGTGAGCTCCTTGCCGGGCTCTGGCACGAACTGCCACTGGTAGCGTCCGGGCCCGAGCCGTAGCAGGAGCACACCGAAGGTGTCCGCATCGCGGACCTCGCTGTTGGGCCTGACCGTCTTGAAATGGCGGTGGATGGCCCCGCCGGTGCCGACGACGAACTCGCGGATGCCGCGGGCGAGATCGAGGCCGCGGTCCGGGTTCTGCGGGGCGAAGCGCTCGTAGTCGTGGTCGTGTCCGTTCAGCACAATCTCGGCCCCGGCGTCGTAGAGGTCACGCCAGAACGCGTCGTAGTCGGCCTTGTCGCCGTGCAGGCCGGAGCTGAACCGGGGCTCGTGCCAGTACGCGAGCGTGCAGGCCGTCCGGTGGGCCGCCAGGTCGGCCTTGAGCCACCGCTCCTGGGCCGATCCGGCACCGCACCCGCCGACGTGCGAGCACTCGCTGTTCAGCGCGATCAGGTGCCAACTCCCGAGGTCGTAGCTGTACCAGCCCTGGGCGGGGTCGCCGGCGGTGCTGCCGAAATAGGAGAAGTAGCCGCCCGCATCCCGGGTGCCATACTCGTGATTGCCGACCACGGGGCGAGTGATCGCCTTGAACCGGCCCCAGGTCGGGCCATAGGACGCCGCAAAGCCGGCGAAACCGCCAGCCTCGTACTGCAGGTCGCCGAGCGGGAGGACGGCGTCCAGCGACACCCCGGTCAGCAGATCGGAAGTTGACTTCTGTTGGCAGGACCGGCCGTCCGCCAAGGGGGCCTCGCCCGGTTTGCAGGCGATGTCGCCGGCGGCGGCGACGACGACCTCGCCGCTCCTCGGGGCCGTGGTCCAGCCGGAGAGCGCCGCGCGGACCGCCGCGGTCTGCTCACCGTCGGCGTAGCCCGCGGTCTCGACGACGAGCTGCGGTGCCAGTGGCCCGGCCTCCCGGCTGGCGTACTGGATCCCCGACCGCCCGAGCCCGACCAGCGCCACGGTGACCTGGCCGTTGCCCTTCACCAGCGCCGTCACTCTGGCCGTGATCCACGTGCGGGGGCGGAACGGAGCGATGGACACGGCCGCGGACTGCAGCGGCGGTGCGGTCTTGTACTCGAGCGTGCCCTCGCCCCAGCCGGTGTCGGTGACCAGGTGGACCTTCAGCCCCCGACGGCTGCCGGACTTGGCGAACAGCCGCAGTGTCGCCCTCTGCACGGCGCCGGCCAGGCCGTGTACCTGGAAGCGCAGGTAGCTGCGGATGGTGTTGGGCGCAGTGTCGGTGCGGAGCACGGGTGCGTCACCGTAGTTGGTGTAGGGATGCCCGGAGTTGACGTAGGCGTCGGCGACCGGAACGAAGGTCCCCCGGATCGCGGCAGGGGTCGCGGCCGCCGTCGGGCCGGGACGCGCAACGGCGACGAGGACCAGGGGGACCACCAGCGCGAGCGTGACCGCCGCGAGCGTGACCGCCGCGAGGGCCGGCCGCCGCCGCGCCCACGCCAGGGACCGGTTCATCGGCACCGGCCCATCACCTCCAGGACGTTCCATTCAGCTCTGGTGACGCCGCCGGTTGCGCCGGCCGATCACCACGAGCGTGGACGCGATGACAAGGGTGAACCCGAGCCCCACGGCGAACAGTGCCGTGGGGCGCCGGACTCGCCCGGTGGGGTAGGAGGAGTCGAAGTCGGGCAGGTGGTCGGCGGTCTGCTGCATGTCCGCGAGCACCTGCAGGTACAGCGACCCGAACTGCCGGCTCGGCTCGATGTGCGAGTTCTCGCTGAACTCGTTCCAGCTGATGAGGCCGACGGCGTCGGGAGAGGAGCCGAGCGCGGCCTCGAACTGCCGACGGAACGTGGCTCCGCCCTTGCGGTCGACGACCCTTGTCCCACCGATCTTGCGGGCGTCGAACCCGGGCGCGGCAGGAGCGATCCACAGCCCCCGGTCGGCGTGCACGACCGCGGCCATCTCATCGAGCTTGGCCGTGTGGTTGTCATTGGTCTCCGGGTTGACCGAGGACCAGTAGTAGGCGTTGCCGTCGACGAGGCCGGCGATGCGCTTGTAGTCGCGGGCGCTGTGCTCCGAGGCGAGCACGAGCAGGTTCGGGCGGATCGGCCTGGTCACCGAGTCGACGTCTGCCGGGGAGTACTTCCAGGTGCCGGACCAGATCACCAGCGGCTTGTCGAACAGCCTGAAGGCCGGGTCGGCGGCGTACCGCTGGGCGAGGTAACTCAGGTCGCCGGCGACCCTGGCCGCCGGCTGCGGTCGCCGGTCGAAGTCGAGGCCCTGGTAGATGATCGCGAGCTTGAACCCTTCCGCGTCGGCTATCCGGACGAGCTTGTGGAGCCGCTTGTTCAGGAGGTCGGTGCGCTTCCAGCTCACGATGAACCCGGTGATGCCAGCGGCCTTCGCCCACTTGACGTGGGTCCGCATGACCGACTCCTCGTCACTGGAGTACCGGCCGATCAGCGGATAGTCCGACTTCGCCCGGTTCCAGGACGTCGGGTTGAACCAGATGTAGTAGTAGGCGAGCACCGGCACCGGGCTCTTGGCGGCTGCCGCGGGTGGTGGGGCCACGCCGGCCGGGACGGCGAGGCAGAGGCCGAGGCCGATGACGAGCGCCAGGCGCGTGCCCCGTCGGGTCATGCCGTCTCCTCCTCCGCCAGCTCGGTGGTCGCCATCTCCGCCAGATCGGTGGTCGCCATGGCGTGATGGTCGTCCCGGTCCTCACTCCGTCGAGCCCGCAGGAGCCGTCGGCGGATCAGTGGCAGCCCGCCGAGGAACGCCCCGGCCGCGGCGACGACGACCAGGAGGTCCAGCCAGGTGATGATCTTCAGGGTGAGCTGTTGCGGCCGCGTGATCGAGACGGACGCGGATACCGGCAGGCCGGGGCCCTCGATGCTGGCGTCGTACTCGCCCCGCGGCAGCTTGGAGACGACGGCCTCGTGGCGGCTGTCCAGCCGGTAGCGCACATGCTGGCCGTCGGGGTACCGCAGGCGCACGGCCGAGCCCACCGGCCTTCCGAAGATGGCGTCACGCGCCACGAATGTGGCGCTGTAGAACAGCAGCTTCACCGTGAAGGCGGCGTCCTCGGCCGGCTCGTGGCGCTGCTGCGCCTGGTTGACGACGTTGGCGCCGCTGACCCAGACGCTCTGCACGGTGTAGTAGATGCTCTTGATGGAGGGTCCGGCCTGCAGCGTCACGACCCTGGTCCCCCACAGCCACACCGGCCGCCGCAACCGGTCGCCGGAGAACCGTGACTCGACGCCGGTCGCGTCCTTCACCACCACTTCGGAGATCGACCCCCAGTCGACTGGGCGGCCCTTGAGGTCGACGAACGACAGACGGGTCTGGTAGTCCACGTCGAAGCCGGCGGTCACCTTGACGTCCCGTGTAGGAGCGATCGGCCACTCGGGCAGTCCGAACCAGCGCGCGAAGCGTGCCCGCTGACGCGAGGTGGAAGGCGGGGGACGAACCTTGATACTGGCCTTGAGGTCCACCCAGGACGAGGGCACGACACGGGCCATGCCGTCGGGCCCGGCCCTGACCGTTTGGCCGTCGACGACGAACTCCGTTCCGGGTAGCGACGGGCGGGTCTGCACGAGCAGCGCGGCCGACCCCGACGGCAGGGCGGCCGCCACGGCCGCGGAGGTCATGGCGGTCAGCGTGGCGGCGAGCGTGGCGGCGAGCAGCGCGACGGCGGCGGTCCGCTTGGCCGTGCGCACGACCAGGGTGGCCCTCCGTCTCGGCCGAGGCCTCACCGGGCACCTCCTCCAAGCTCGCGCTTGAGGCGGCGGAGCAGGACGACGTCCCGCGGTGGCACGGAGAGCTCGCGGGCGAACGCGATCAGCGACTGCAGGCGCTCGTCGGTGAACGCCAGGGTATGGTCGCCGTCGCGGCCGTGGCGCTCGGCCATGACGAGGCCCACGGTGCGGCCGTCGCGGGCCACCGGCATGTGGAGCCGGCCGGGTGGCGGCTCCACGCCATCGTCCCCCTCCAGAGCCGACTGGCAGTGGGCGAGACTGGTCGCCCCGAAGACCTTGAGCACGCCCGCGCCGTCGTCGAGGACCACCAGCGGGCCCGCACCGTCGTCGACCAGCACCGCGGCCATGTCGGCGCCGGTCCGCGGCTCCGTCCCCTCGGCGCCGGTCCCCGGAAGATAGCTCATGTACATGTCGGGCGGCCGCTCGCGCAGCACGCGGATCAGGGCCTCGAGCTGGGTGCCCAGCTTTTCGGCGGCCAGGTCGGGACGGAGTTCCGGCGGTCGTTGAGCCGATGGCCGCCTGGCCCAGCGCGGAGCCGACAACCTGGGCCTACGGGCCCAGGCCAGGACTGGAGGGTGTGGCCGGGACGCAAAGATGTGCGGGGCGGCGAGGAGGGCGAGCGCCAGGCAGAGGGCGACGCCGTACGAGGCGTAGATGACCGGCCGACGGCCCTCGGGCAGCGGCTTCACGATCCGGTCGACTGGGACGTACTCGGGCGGACGAGGGCCCGCGCGGAAGTCCAAGGCGCCAGCGATGCTGTTGGCTGCCGCGTCACGCGGCGCCAGCGGCGGCAGGTTCCAGTTCTCCTCGATGAACTTCGGAATCGAGGTGAAATCGAGCTGGGTGTGGTCCACGTAACCACGGCGAGCGTAGGCGCTGACCAGCAGGGCCGGTGCCCTGAACCCGTAGCCGTACTTGTCGACCCGCGGGGGCTTCACATGGTCGTACCAGCCGCCCCAGTCGTCATAGGTCCAGATGAACGCGGAGCTCCGCCACAAGCTCGAGCTGGCGAGCGCGTTCAGGAGGCTGCGGACGAAGCGCTCGCCAGCCTGGGGACGGCTCGGCGGATGCTCGCTGGCGCCGGACGGGACGATGTAGGAGACGGCGGGCAGGGTGTCGTGGGCCACGTCGCTGAAGTACTCGTCGATGGGCACGATGTGGCGCCGCAGCTTCGGGTTGTCGACGTAGCGCGCGTAGCTCAGCAGTGGCACCCGGACGATCTGCTGGCCGTGCTCGCCCTTGTCACCCTGCCTGACCGTGCGAAAGTTGATCGTGGGGTCGTAGTTCTGCACGTAGAACTTCCACGACACCCCAGCCTGCTCGAGACGGTCGAAGATCGTCGGCACACTCCCGAACCCCTCGGGGGGGACGGAGTCGTCAACCGGATTCCCGGGTGTCCCCGTGACCCAGTACATGTGGTTCCAGACGCTGCCGGCGCCGGCCGAGGTAAAGAACCGATCGAACAGCACGTACCGGTCGGCGACGTTCCAGTAGTAGGGGATGTCGCTGCCGTCGTAGTACCCCATGGGGTAGGAGCTGGTCAGTCCCTGCCGGCGGGAGACGCTGACGAAACCGTCCATACGGCCGCCGTTGCGCTGGCGGGCGAAAACGCTGAGGGTGTGCCCGAGGTCGGTGACCGAGCGGTTGCCGAGACGGAACGGCTTGACGCAGCCGGCCTTGGGCTCGTCGGGCCGGATCGGCATGCAGACCCCGGCCGGGATCCCGTCCGCCCCTGGATAGGTCCCGAAGTAGTTGTCGAAGCTGTGGTTTGCCTGCATGAGGGAAATGAAGTGGTGGATAGGGGTGCGGGGCGTATGCCCGGCGGTACGCCGGCCGGCTCGCGCCGGCTGGGCGGCGAGTGTGGCGACCACACCGAGCAGGGCGACGGCGGCGAGCACGCGCAGCGCTCTCATTGCCGGTCCACCCGGAAGATGATGATGACCGGCTGCCGGACGGTGGCGCCGCTGGGCGTGCGAACGGGCACGGTCTCCATGTGGACGGCTCGCGCCTGGTAGCGCTCCTTGTAGCGCTGCAGGTTGTCCGAGAAGAACTCCGAGCGCGCGGCGGAGTACGAGTCCCAGATCAGGTACTGCAGGCGGCCTTCGCGCAGCAGCCGGTCAGGGTTGGGCACCGGGTCGTAGGCGGGGTTGCGTCGTAGCGGGTTGGGGCTGACCGATAGGCCATAGACCCGCCGGTGGGAATAGAACTGCAGGATGTTCGCCATCGAGGGGCCGAGCGCGAGCATCTGGGCACCCGCCGGCACGTTGTCGCGGAGCCAGAGCCCGGCGGAGCGACCGCCCGGCACGCCGCCGGAGCCGGCCAGAAACACGGTCGAATTCGACGTGGTCACCCGGCCCCAGGTCGATCCGGCAAGCGTCGCGACCACGAGCATCACGGCGGCGAGCTGCAGCGTGACGATCGGGACCCGGCGGCGCCCGACTCGCAGCAGCGCTGTCGTGGGCCATCCGGCCAGCGCGCGGGCCGCGAGGATCGCCACCGCGGGAGCCGTTGGCAGCAGGTACTGGAAGCCCTTGACCGGCCACACCTGGAAGAACAGCAACGGGATCGCGATCCAGACCACCAGCAGGTTCTCGCGCCAGGTCCACTCACGGCGCAGCAGCACCAGCGCGGCCGCGGCGGCCAGCACCACCAGGTAGCCCATGGCGGCCGGCACGTGGGTCAGGTAGAAGCTGCCCGGATGGTTTGGCGGCCGGAAGAGCTGCCAGGCGAGGAACCCCTTGCCGGCCTTGGTGCCGCCACCGAGCAGCAGCGACAGCGGGAACGGAGCGATCACCAGCACGGCGCACCCAGCCGAGATGGCAATGTCGCGCAGCCGCGCCCGGATAGACGGCGACAGCGCGAGGAAGGCGTAGATCGCGGGAAGGAAGACGATGCCCGTCTCCTTCGCCAGGAAGGTGAGGCCGAGCCCGGCTCCGGCCGCATACAGCCAGCGCGGCCGCTCGGTGGTGGCGTACTGGGCGACCAGGTAGAGCGTCAGTGCCGCGAAGGTCGTGAGCGGCCCGTCGAGCAGCGCCTGCCTGCTCACCACCACGTGGTAGGGCATGACGGACAGCAGCAGCGCGGCCACCACGCCGACCCGCGGGCCATAGATGAGGTTGGCGGCGCGGTAGACGAACCAGATCCCGGCGAGCCCAAAGGCGACCGCGAGCAGCCTGGCCGCCAGGTCACTCACGGCGAAGTGGTACACCAGCGCGAGGCTGAACTGGTAGAGCAGCGGATGGGCACGGAAGATCGGGAAAATCGGCCTGAAGGAGGGGTGTCCGACGATCGACGCGGCCTGCCCCGCGTACACCGCTTCGTCGCTGTTGAACCCGAGCGCGTCGATCTGCCAGACGCGCAGGAAGACGCCAGCGCCAGCAATGATCACAACCGCGATCACCAGCATGCGCGTCGGCAGCCGCTTGGGCGCGAGCGCCCCGGCGATGGCCGTTTGCCCGGGTAGGACCTGTAGCCGCTCTCTCAGGTCAGCCACTGCGAAGTGAGTCCCTTATCCCCGGCGAGCAGCCGGGGGATCGTGTCCGCCCAGGAGAAGTCGTCCCGCGCCAGTCGCCGCACCCGCACGTTGCGCAGGAAGCCACGGAGCAGTTCCCGCTCGCGCTCGCGCAGCGCCTGGTAGTCCTGGCCGGCAATGGCAATGGCGGGGGCGAAGTACTGGAAGGGCGGGAAGCTGTAGGCGTCGTCGGTGTTGTGGATCATGATCTCCACGGCGCGCGCGTGGTCGATCTCCTCGAGCGCGGCCGGTCCGCGCTCGATCACGAACAGCTCCTCGACCCTCGCCGACTCGGCGTGGCGGCACGGCACCAGCCGCTCGACCATGTACTTCGGCGGCGGGATGACCGTCTGGGTGACAGCGTTGAGCGCCATGATGGGAAGGTTCAGGTCGGCCAGCCGGCCGCCCATCGACCGGCCGCTCTTCGAGTGGACCCGGCTCTGCACGGCCAGCCTGCACCGCTCAGCGCTTGTCAGCACCCTCGAGTCGACAGCGGCCAGGGTGTGTGAGCTGATGGTCAGTGGCTTGGGGTAGCTGCGGGCCCAGCCGCCCGGCTCCACGATGGTCATGTCGTCGGAGAGGAAGGCTCCCCCGTGCTCGCGCAGCAGCCGCAGGATGGTGCCGGTCTTGCCGGTGTCGGTGCGGGCCGTGAGCATCACGCCGCGACGGTCGAGCTCGATCGTGGCGGAGTGGAGCAGGATGCGGTCGCGCGACACCAGCACGAAGCGCAGCAACGCCTCCACGACGTTGGTATAGACAACGTGCGGGGAGCGGGCCAGCAGCGGGCCCACGGTGACGTCGATGTGGTCGGTGAAATCGAGCCGGAAATTCGCCCCGAGCCTTCCCAGGTGCTCCTCGTAGGCAACGAACGCCGGCCCATGGGTGACCACCGGCCGCCGGCGCGGCCCACGGCCGCCGACCGGGCCCACGCGGATGCTCACATCGGCCGGCCCGGCGAGCACCGGTACCTCGAAGCCCGCCAGCTCGTGCAGCACCACCTCGGACTCGAAGGTGACCAGACCGGCGACGTCGTAGCGGTGCGGTCCGACCCGTTGCCGCCGCCGCGCGGTGGGGATCGGCCGGCTCCGTGGCTGGGCGATGGCCGGCGCCGCACGCGCGGGCTGGGCGGTGGGCGCCGGGGCCGGCGCCTCCGCGACCGCCAGGTCCGTTGCCTTCCAGATGAAACGGTCGCTGACGGCGAAGCGTGAGAGAAAAAGGACGATCAGCGTGATCGCATTGGCGATCAGGTAATGGACGTGGAGCATTGACACCAGGAGCGCCAGCATCGGGATGCGCAACAGCAGGGTCGCGTTGTTCACGGCGCCGAACATGAGGTAGCGGAATGCCGCCGACCGCGCCTTGCGCTGGGGAAATACCCACGATTCCACCAGCGCATAATTCCACATGGTCGAGCCCTGCGTGGCGAGAATGGCGCCGACCAGATAATGCAGATGGCCGACACTGACCATTGACCAGAGCAGGGCTTGGTTGACGAGAAGCCCAGTCGCTCCGACGAGAGCGAATTTGCCGATCACCAGAGAGCGCAGCGGCACGAGCCTTGCCCGTAGCCCCTGCAGCGGCTGGTTTCCGTCAGCCAGCGTCTGGGTGAGATCCTGCAGTGGCAGCGAAGCGGGCAGGAGTGCCTCGGGATGCGATCTGGACAAATTCCCCCCTGGTGACGAATGCAGTTGAGCGAACTTCCTCGGTGGCGGCGAACCGTGGGGACGGAAGGGGCGGAAGGGAAGAGGTGGCCTGTCCCGAAGTGGAACAGCCTGGAAGGCTCGGTGGCCGCGACCGCGAAAGTGTAAACCGTTGAATAACCGGTGAATTCAACGTGTCCAGAGCTGGAACAGTCGGTTACGGCTCTTGTACTGATCTTGCGAAATTCCGACCTGCGCCACACAGGTGCAAGGAGGCGATCGAGTAGTACGCAGTTCGTCGGGTCTCTCGCGCCATGGGCACCCGCCAGAGAGCGTAGTGTCCGAACTGTGACTGCTGTAGTCCGACTACGGTCATCACGAGGATCGAGCGAAGCAGGCAAGCGGCGTGTGTCGCGATTCCCGTCTGCTCCGAGGGTTCAGCCTCGATCGGCGACCTCGCCTTGCTTACAGGCCCGCCCGCCACTTCCTGTATCACTGCCTGACGCATGGCAGGTATGATCCGACTGGGACAATGTGGTCGCAAAGGGGTGCTTCATGCGTTCACTGCGTAGTGCATTCCTGGTCGCGGCGCTCGCGGGCGCGCTTGTTGTGGCGGCACCGGTCGGGCCGGCGGCCGCCGACTCGAATGGGTCGTCGTGCCCCATTCAGGTCCAGGACGGGATGACGCAGCCGGTGTACTCGTTCACCGACGCGATCGAGCAACGGGTGTGGGTCGAGACGCCGCTGGACACCGACCACGATGGCAAGCTCGACCGGGTGGTGGCGGACATCTCCCGTCCGCGGGAGACCGACACCGAAGGTTGCAAGGTCCCGGTCATCTTCGAGCAGAGCCCCTACCGCAAGGGCGTGTGGTCCGACGTTCCGTACCCGAGCGTGCTGGTCGACCAACTCCCGCAGATCTCGCTGATGCATCCGCATGACACGCATTCCGGGGTCGCCGGCGTCGGCCTGCTCGGCAACCTCCCCGGGACGCTGGATGACTACTACGTGCCCCGCGGGTACGCGGTGCTGTTGGGCCAGAGTGTGGGCACCGCCGACTCCGACGGCTGCCCGACCAGCGGCGACTCGGCCGAGACGCTGGGCACCAAGGCGATCATCGACTGGCTCAACGGCCGGGCGAAGGCCTTCGACGCCGCCGGTCAGCCCGTCAGCGCGGACTGGACCACCGGCGACGTCGGGATGACCGGCGTCTCCTACAACGGCACGCTGCCCAACATGGTGGCGACCACCGCCGTCGAGGGGCTGAAGACCATCATCCCGGTCTCGGCGATCAGCAACTGGTACGACTACTACCGGGCCAACGGCCTGGTCGTCGCGCCGGGCACATTCCAGGGCGAGGACCTGGACATCCTCGCGCAGTACACCGCGGGGCAGGCGCGCGCCCAAGGCACGTGTGCCGACGAGATCGCCGAGATCACCAGGCTGCAGGACCGGGTCACCGGCGACTACACCCAGTTCTGGCGGGAGCGGGACTACGTGCCGGGCGCCCGCAGAGTGCGGGCCAGCGTGCTGGTCGTCCACGGGCTCAACGACTGGAACGTGAAGACGGAGAACTTCGCAGAGTGGTGGGACCAACTGGCGAAGTTCAATATCCCGCGCAGGATCTGGTTGCATCAGGGCGGCCACGGCGGCCCGGGCAACAACGCCACCTACACCCTGCCGGACGGTCGGGCGTGGACCTACCGGCAGACCCAGAACCGCTGGTTCGACTACTGGCTGTGGGGCGTGCAGAACGGGATCATGGACGAGCCGCGGGCGATCGTGCAGCGGGAGGACGGCACCTACACCACCTATGCCGACTGGCCCGACCCGGCCGCCCGGGCAGTGCCGCTGCAGCTGACCGCCACCGACGCGGCCGCGCCCGGCGGCCTGGCCACGGATGTCGATCCGGGAGCGGGCGTCAAGCAGAGCTTCGTGGACGAGGGCCGGACGATCGCGCCGGCCACCCTGGTGGCGGACCCGGACACTGCCAGCCCGAACCGGCTTGTCTACCGCTCTGCGGTGCTCGGCCAGGAGGTGCGGCTGTCGGGCCGGCCGGAGTTGCGGTTGCGCGCGTCCATCGACAACCGGGCCGACGCGAACCTGACCGGTTATCTGGTGGATTACGGTCCGGCGGGCTCGACGACGTTCGTGGTGACCCGGGGCTGGATTGACCCGCAGAATCGTACCGGCAGGGATCACACGCTGGCGGTCATGCAGGGGCAGATGTACGACTACCGCTGGACGCTGCAGCCGAAGGACTACGTCTTCCCCGCGGGCCACCGGATCGGGGTGGTGGTGTTCTCGAGCGACCAGGAGTACACGCTGCTGCCGCTCGGCGGCACCCGCCTGACCGTCGCTCCCGAGCACAGCCAGCTCACCATTCCGGTTGTCGGCGGGCAGTCAGCGCTCGGCTTCTGAGGCCGTTGGATCGCTGGCCCGTCAGCGTCCATGGCGGCTCGATGATGCCTCGGATCCGCCACGGGTAGTTGGTGATTGCGCAAGTTCGTGGCGGCGTGGATGGCCCGGTCGAGCCCAGCCGTGGCGGGGCCCCCCGATCGTGGCCAGGTGAGCTCGACCGGCGGCTTGGATCGTCGCGTAGGCCGAGCCGGTGCCAAAGCGCAGAACTGCCCAACCCGGCCGGGGTCGAACTACCCCTCTTTCGGGTTCGGGGAGCGGGGCACGAATCCCCGCTGGAGGGCGAAGCGGGTAAGGTCGGCCCGCCGGCGGGAGCCGGTCTTGTTGCGGATGCGATCCAGGTGGGAGTGGACGGTGCGGATGCTGACCTGGAGCAGC
>Ga0137368_10003957_pt1 | contig 15856 bp, 25 predicted proteins | sample SagtaG_13_FD_104917 | JGI IMG/M metagenome (GOLD analysis project Ga0137368, IMG submission 104917) | Vadose zone soil microbial communities from Sagehorn Ranch, Mendocino, California, USA - Sage1_L_100_16 metaG | ecosystem: Environmental > Terrestrial > Soil > Vadose zone | place: USA...
ACCGAGACCTGGGCGGGATCGACGACCGGCTCGCGGATCTCGAGGTCGGCCGGCACGCTGCCCTTGTCCACGCTCACCGCCATGACCTTCGTGCGCAGCGGATCGAGGTGCACGGAGATCTGCCGGGGTGTCCATTCGAACGGCTGGATCTGCGGGTCCGCCGAGATGACGTTGACCCTGACCATGGCGTCATCGGCGGCGTCGGGCGTGGCCGTCGACAGGTCGATCCAGGCCGTGAACGATTCGCCGCTCACCCGTGCGGCCGCATCGAGCGGCGCTAAGTAGCGGATGCTCGTGACGTACTGGACGCACCCCGTGCAGACGGCGCCGGCTGGCTGGTTGCGGACCTCGATCGGCACCTGGCCGCGCCACTCCTTGGAGTTCTGGGCGAGGACCAGCCCGACGTAGAGCAACGACGCCAGTCCCACGGCCCCCAGCTTGAGCGGCCAGTTGTGGACGACGATCGCAAGGAGGCGCCTCACCGGCGCCTCACCGCGGCGTGCCGGCCGCCGTCACAGGACCGGTGTCGTCGTCGGGCTCGTGTCGATCCCGGGTGTCACGCAGGCGCGCTCGCCGGCCCACCATCCGGCCGAGATCGGCGAGCCGCGGGGCTCGGCCGCCAGTGCTCGACCCACCGGGCAGACCGGTTCGCCAGCCGAGAATCGAACGCCGGCCGGCCATGGGATCCAGGAGGGCCTGGAGCGCCCGGGCCAGCTGCGCCTCCGAGAGGTTGCGGACGATGCGCGCCCGTTCCACGAGGCTGATCTGGTGGTTCTCCTCGGAGATGACGACGACCACCGAATCGGTCTGCTCGGTGATACCGAGCGCGGCCCGGTGGCGGGTCCCGAACCGCTCGGTGTGGACGGTGGTCTCCGCCAGCGGCAACAGCGCACCGGCCGCCAGGACCGTTTCGTTGCGGATGATGACCGCGCCGTCGTGCAGGGCGCTCCGCGGCGTGAAGATCGTCTCCAGCAGGTCCACGGACAGGTCGCCGTGGATCATGACCCCGGTCTCCGCGATCTCCTCGAGACCCGTCTCACGCTCGAGCACGATGAGCGCGCCGTGGCCCTCGCGCGACAGCAGCGCCGCCGCTCGCCCCACGATCTGGCCGATCCGCTCGGCGGCACGCTGCTCGGTGGGCGACAGGAGCCATGCGAGCGATCCGACCCGGCCGATCCGCTCGAGCGCACGCCGCAGCTCCGGCTGGAAGACGACGACCAGGGCGAACAGGCCGACGACCGCGCCGGTCTGCAGGATCTCGGACAGCAGCCGAAGGTCGAACGCGCGGGCCGCCGCATAGACCACGAACAGGACGCTGACGCCGATGACGAGGCGAACGGCCCGCGTCCCCCGGATGAGGCTGAACAGCCAGTAGATGAGGAGGGCCGTGATCGAGATGTCCACCAGCGTGGGCAGTCGTACCTGCTCGAGGATCGACTGGAGGAGCTGCGGCATCGTGTGGAAAGTGTAGCATCGGCCACTCTCGCTCCCCGGGCCGGGCCAGGCTCGGTCAGGGCGGCCTTGGCAACCTTACGAGCAGATCGCGGCCAGTCGGGCGTCGCCGGCGAATCGGTCGGCGATGACCTCGCACATCCGCTCGCGGGCGCCCCGGTCGTCCAGCAGCTCGATCAGCTGCGCGAGCAGGACGAGCTTCTCCGCGGCCAGCGGCCGCCAGCCGCGGTCGACGTAGAGCTCGGCCAGCGTCAGGTGGAGATCCGGGTCGGCCGGCGCGACGGCGAGCGCCTGGTAGCAGGCGTCGAGGGCGGCCCCGAATCGACCGGCGCGGCCGTGGATCCGGGCGATCGTGAGCAGGCGATCGCGCGCCGTCGCGGTGTCGCCCACGTCGAGGGATGCCTCGGCGTCCGCGGTCAGGGCGGCGACGTCGGGCTCTGGCTCCAGGACCTTCATCGCCCGGGCAAGGGCCTGCTCGGCGGCCTGGTCGCCGGCGGCCTCCCGAAGCGCCTCGGTCAGTCGCTCGAGATGGCGTCGCCGCTGCTTCGATTCGGCCTGTTCGAGCGCCCGAAGCACGGTATCGGAGGCGTCGGCCGTCCTGCCCGACGACTCCTCGACATCGGCCAGCAGGTCGAGCGCCTCGGCCGCCTCCACCCGACGGCCGGCGCGGATGAGCACGTCGGCCCGACCGGCCAGGGCCGCCTCATCACGCGGGGCACGGTCGATGGCCTCGTCGAAGGCGTCGAGGGCCGCGGCGGTGTCCCCGATGCGGAGGTGGATGCCGGCGATGCTCACGAGGGGCAGCGCCCGCTCGGGCACCAGCCTGGCGGCTTCGCCATAGGCGACGAGGGCGGCGTCGAGCCGTCCCTGCAGCGCGGCGACGTGCCCCTGGCGGAGGGCGTCCTTGTACTGCTCGTACAGCGAGGCGGTCACGGCTCGGGCTCCGCGGCGAGGAGAGCCACGAGGAGCGCCTTCTGGACATGCAATCGGTTCTCCGACTGGTCCCAGATCAGGCTCCGGGGGCCGTCCATGACCTCGTTGGTGATCTCCAGGCCGCGATGCGCCGGCAGGCAATGCATGACGAGCGCCTCCGGTCCTGCCGCATCGAGGAGGCTCGTGTTGACCTGGAAGGCCGCGAACGCATCGCGCCGCTCCTCGGCCTCCGCCTCCTGGCCCATCGAGGTCCAGGCGTCGGTATACACGACCGCCGCCCCGCGAACGACCTCGAACGGGTCGTCTGAGAAGACGAGCCGTCCGCCACTGGCTGCCGCAAAGGCCTGGGCGGTCGCGACCAGGCGCGGATTGGGCGCGTAGCCCGGCGGATGGGCCAGGCGCACCTCCATTCCGAACAGGGCGCCGGCCAGGCTGAGCGAGTGATAGACGTTATTGCCGTCGCCGACGAAGGCGAGGACGAGGCCGTCGAGCCGCCCGAATCGCTCCCGGATCGTGAACAGGTCGGCGAGCGCCTGGCAGGGATGCTCACGGAGCGTCAATCCGTTGACGACCGGGATCGAGGCCTGCGCCGCCAGCTCCACGACGACCTCGTGGGGGCCCGTCCGGACGACGATCCCATCGACGAACCGATCGAGGTTTCGGGCGACGTCCCGGACGCTCTCCCGGGCGCCGAGGACGACGTCGTTGGTCAGGTAGATCGCGTGGCCACCCAGCTGCGTCATGCCGGCCTCGAACGTCACCCGCGTCCGCAGGCTCGGCCGCTGGAAGAGCATCGCCAGGGTCCGCCCGACGAGCGGCGGCCGGCTGTGGCGGCGCGCCGCCCGGAACTCCGCCTTGAGCGTGGCGGCGCCCTCGAAGATGCCGTCGATCTCGCCAGCCGTTAGGTCCCCGACGCTCAGCAGGTCGCGTCCGAGCAGCGAGGCCGCGGTCGTCATGGCCATGGCTGCCTGTCGGAAACGGCTCCGCGCCGTCCTAGCGCTTCGTGTACTGCGGCGCCTTGCGTGCCCGCTTGAGGCCGTATTTCTTGCGCTCCTTCATCCGCGGGTCGCGCGTCAGCAGGCCGGCCTGGCGAAGCGGCAGGCGGTTGGTCGCCGGGTCCACCTCCAGCAGCGCCCGGGCGATGCCGTGGCGGATCGCGCCGGCCTGGCCGGTCACGCCGCCGCCCTCGACCTTGATCATCGCGTTGTAGCGGCCCTCCGTGCCGGTCACCCGGAACGGCATCCGCACGTCGACCTCGTTGACGGCGTTGCCGAAGTGCCCGTCCATCGACCGGCCGTTGACGACGATCTCGCCCTCGCCCGGCAGCAGCCGGACGCGAGCGATCGCCGTCTTGCGACGGCCGGTTCCGGAGAAGAAGGCGGGTGTCGTCATGGTCAGCTGGCTCCTCGTCAGGCGAGCGGCTCGGGCCGCTGTGCCTGGTGCGGGTGATCCGATCCGGCGTAGATCTTGAGCTTGCGGAGCTGCTGGGCCCCGAGCCGGTTGCGTGGCAGCATCCCCTTGACCGCCCGGCGGATGACCTCCTCCGGGCGGCGCTCCAGGAGGTGGCCGAGCGTCTCTTCCTTGAGGCCCGCCGGATAGCCGCTGTGGCGGACGTAGACCTTCGATTCGCGCTTGTCGCGGGTGACCGCGATCCGTGAGGCGTTGAGGACGATGACGTGATCGCCCGAGTCGAGGTTCGGCGTGTAGCTGGGCTTGTGCTTGCCCTCCAGGACATGGGCGACGCGGGAGGCCAGGCGACCGAGGGTCTCGTCCGTCGCGTCGACGACGAACCAGCGGCGCTCGATCTCGCTCTCGCGAAGCGTATACGTCTTGGTGGTCATCGTTCTCCGTACTCTTCCGCCGATCCGCCTCTACGTCGCCCGAGGACGACCCGTCGCAGGCTGAGCCCCTTGGCCGGGGCCATCGCCCCGTCGAGGGCCGGCCGCCCGGCGCCGAGCGCCAGCGCGACCCCTGCTTCATTCAGTTCGCTCCGCCCCACCGCCAGGAGGACGGCCAAGATGCGCCGAACCATCCCGCGGAGGAAGGCATCGGCCGCGACGTCCACCGTCACGAGCGATCCCGTCCGCCGCACCCGCACCCAATGGAGGGTGCGGACCGGCTGGCGGTCCGCCGCCCCGAACGCCGAGAAATCGTGCCGGCCCACCAGGGCCTGCCCGGCTCTCGCCATCGCGGCGGTGTCGAGCGGGACCCGCACCCCGAGCGCGTGGCGCTCGCGAAGCGGGCTGCGCGGCCCGTTCCAGACGGTGTAGCGGTATTCCCGGTACCGCACCGCATAGCGGGGATGGAACCTGGCCGGTGCCCGTCGCAACCCGTGGATCGCGATATCGCGCGGCAGGAGCGCATCGAGCGCCCTGCCCAGTTCCTCTGCCGAGAGCCGCCCATCGTAGGTGAACGCGATCACCTGGCCGCTGGCGTGGACTCCGGCATCGGTCCGGCCGGCCCCGTCGACCCGAAGCCTCCGTCCGCCCGCCAATCGGGCGAGGGCCGCCTCGAGCTCCCCCTGGACCGTCCGGGCGGCAGGCTGTGCCTGGAACCCGGCAAGCTCTGTGCCGTCGTATTCGACCGTTGCGCGATACCGCACCGGCGCACTCTCTCGAATGCTAGATGAGCTCGATCTGAACGATCTCCGCTGCGTCTCCCAGGCGCGGGCCGATGCGCACGATCCGGGTGTAACCGGACGTGCGATCCGTGTACTTGGGCGCGATCTCGTCGAACAGCTTGTTGACCACGAGCGGCTCGTTGGGGAATTCGGCCACGACGGCCCGGCGAGCCGCCAGGTCGCCGCGCTTGGCGAGCGTGATGACGCGCTCGACCTGGCCCCGTATCTCCTTGGCCTTGGCCTCGGTCGTCTTGACCTTCTCGTAGCGAAGGATGGAGACCGTCAGGTTCTTGTAGAGAGCCAGCCGGGGACCCATCTTGCGTCCGAGCTTGCGGCCGTCGATGCGGTGGGCCACCGCTCAGCTCTCGGTCTCGTCTTCTTCGGCGTACGGCTCGGCGTCGAGCTCGTCGAGGCCTTCGGTCTCGGTCTCGGGAACGATGAAGCCGCGCATCCGGAGTCGTTCCTTCATCTCGTCCAGTGACTTCTTGCCGAAGTTGCGCATCCGCAGGAGATCGTCATCCGAGAGCTGGAGAAGCTGGCCGACCTTGACGATGTTGTTGCGCTTGAGCGAGTTGTAGGCCCGCATCGGAAGGTCGAGCTCTTCGATCGGCATGTCCAGCATGTTGGGTGGCAGCGCCGGGACGCCGCCCGCGGCGCGGTCTCCGGGCAGGGCCACCATGCCGATCGTCACGAAGTGCTGGAACTCGTCCACGAGCCGGCTGGCGGCCCGCGACAGGGCCTCCTCCGGCGTGATCGTGCCGTCCGTCTCGATCTCGATCGTGAGCTTGTCGTGGTTCGTCTCCTGGCCGACCCGCACGCTGTCGATCCAGTAGTTGACCTTCTTCACGGGCGTGAAGATGGCATCCACGGCGATGACGCCGATGGGCAGGGCATCCGCTCGTTCGGCGCCGATGTACCCGACCCCGCGCTCGACCGTGAGGTCCATCTCGATCGTCACGTCGTCCTTGTCGATCGTCATCAGCACCTGCTCGGGGTTGACGATCTCCACGTCCGCCGACTCGGCGATGTCGGCCGCCGTGACGGGGCCCGCCCCGCTCTTGATGAGCCGGAGCTGGACCGGATGGCTGGCAAAGCTCTTGAGCCGCAGCTTCTTGACGTTCAGGACGATCTGGGTGACGTCTTCCTTGACGCCGGGGATCGTCGAGAATTCCTGGTAGACGTCCCGGACCTGGATCGAGGTCACCGCCGCTCCTTCGAGCGACGAGAGGAGGACGCGCCGGAGCGCATTGCCGATCGTCACGCCATAGCCGGCCTCGAGCGGTCCGGCTTCGTACTTGGCGTACGAGCCGGCCTCTTCGACCGGTTCGATCTGCGGGCTCTCTGGGAGTTCGATCATGATCGGGCCATTACCTCGAGTAGTACTCGACCACCAGCTGCTCGTTGAGGTCGAGCGGCATCTGGTCGCGGCGGGGCAGCTCGGCGACGGTCCCGGCAAGGGTTCCGGCGTCCACGGAGAGCCACTCGGGACCCTGGTGGGAGCGGAGCGTCTCCTTGGCCGTCTTGAACGGGTCGCGGGAGGCACGGGACTGCCGGACCTCCACCCGATCGCCGGGCTTGAGCTGGAAGGACGGGATGTTGGTTGGGCGGCCGTTCACCGAGAAGTGGCCGTGGCCCACGAACTGGCGGGCCTGCGCTCGCGACGTGGCAAAGCCCATCCTGAAGACCACGTTGTCGAGCCGGAGCTCGAGCATCCGGAGCAGGTTCTCGCCGGTCATGCCGGGTCGCGCGTCGGCGGCGTCGAAATAGTTCTTGAACTGACGTTCCATGACGGAGTAGACGCGGCGGACCTTCTGCTTCTCACGCAGCTGCAGCCCGAACTCGCCGACCTTGCGGCGGCGGACACCGTGCTGGCCGGGCGGGGTGGGCCGGCGCTCGAAGGCACACTTCTTGGTGTAGCAGCGGCTGCCCTTCAGGAAGAGCTTGGCGCCCTCTCGGCGGCAGAGGCGACAGACGGGATCGGTGTAACGGGCCATGCGCTCCTGACCTGGCTCAGACGCGGCGCCGCTTCGGGGCGCGGCAGCCGTTGTGGGGGATGGGCGTGACGTCGGTGATGGCGGAGACCTCCAGCCCGGCCGCCTGGAGCGAGCGGATTGCCTGCTCCCGGCCGGCGCCCGGGCCCTTCACGAAGACCTCGACCTGGCGCATGCCGTGCTCCATGGCCCGCTTGGCGGCTCCATCGGCCGACAGCGCGGCCGCGTACGGCGTGCTCTTGCGGGAACCCTTGAAACCGGCCACGCCTGCTGAGCCCCAGCTGACGACGGCGCCGCCCAGGTCCGTGATCGTGATGATCGTGTTGTTGAACGTCGCCTGGATGTGCGCATGCCCCTGGGGCACGTTCTTGCGCTCCCGGCGTCGCTGCTTCAGGGCACGCTTGCGTTCGGCCATGCTGTGGGTGGGTCCTCGTTACTTCTTGCGGCGGACGCCGACGGTCTTCTTGGGGCCTCGGCGCGCCCGTGCATTGGTCTTCGTTCGCTGGCCACGCGACGGGAGGTTGCGCCGATGGCGCTGGCCGCGGTACGAGCCGATCTCGATGAGTCGCTTGATGTTGAGGGCGACCTCCCGCCGCAGATCCCCCTCGACCTTGTGGCGGCGGTCGATGAGCTCACGCAGCCGGTTGACCTGCTCCTCGGTCAGATCGCGAACCCGTGTGTCGGGGTTGACGTTGCTCTGGGCGAGGATCTTCTGGGCCGTGGGCAGGCCGATCCCATAGATGTAGGTCAGGGCGATCTCCACGCGCTTCTCGCGCGGGATGTCGACGCCGGCAATACGTGCCATCGGATCAGCCCTGCCGCTGCTTGTGCTTGGGGTTGGTGCAGATGACCATCACGGTCCCGTGGCGGCGGATGACTTTGCAGTTGTCGCAACGGGCCTTGACGGATGCTCTGACTTTCACGGTTCCTCGCGATTGCGCTCGGGGGCGCGCTTGACTTGATCGTGTGGGCGTTACTTGAGGCGGTAGGTGATTCGGCCGCGCGTCAGGTCGTAGGGCGACAACTCGACGCGGACCCGGTCGCCGGGCAGGATCCGGATGAAGTTCATCCGAAGCTTGCCGCTGATGTGTGCCAACACTCGATGGCCATTCTCCAGCTCGACCGCGAACATCGTGTTGGGAAGCGGTTCGATTACCGTTCCCTCGACTTCGATCGCGTCCTTCTTGGCCACGGGCGTTGAGTTTCCCTTTCTCGTGTCGAATGCCGGTCCGGTGGACCGGCACACGAACGGGTAGCGTATCAAACGGCCACCGATCCGGCAACACGGGCTCAGATCGTGGTGAGGATCTCGGGAACCTCGGGCGGATGGCTCGCGGGGCGTCGCCTCCGACCGCGGTGGGCAATACGCAGATGAGAGCCTCGAGTGCCATCGTCATCAGACCGTCGTCAGAATCTCCGGTCCGGTATCCGTGATCGCGATCGTGTGCTCGAAATGCGCCGCCAGCGAGCCATCGCGGGTGACGACCGTCCACCCATCGGGCAGGACGAGCGTGTCGGACTCGCCGATCGTGAACATCGGCTCGATGGCCAGGCAGATCCCGGCCTCCAGGCGTCGTCCCGCCCAGCCGGTTCGATAGTTGGGAACCTGCGGCTCCTCATGCATCCTGCGCCCGATGCCGTGGCCGACGTACTGCCGGACGATGCCGTAGCCGTGCGGCCGGGCGATGTCCTCCACAGCCGCTCCGATGTCCTCGACGTAGTGGCCGGGGACGGCGGCCGCTATGCCGGCCAGCATGGCGAGGCGCGTCGTATCGATGAGCGACCGGATGTGGGCCGGCGGCTCGTCACCGACGAAGAACGTGCGCGCCGCGTCGCCATGCCAGCCGTCCAGGATGGCCCCGGCATCGACGGACACGAGCTGGCCCGCCCGGATCGAGCGATCGCCGGGGATCCCATGGACCACCTCGCTGTCGATCGAGATGCAGATGCTCGCCGGAAACGGCCGTCGCGGGTTGGACCCGGGGTAGCCCTTGAACGAGGGCACGGCCCCGGCCGCGCGGATGTGCCGCTCGGCGATGGCGTCCAGCTCGCCCGTCGAGACGCCCGGCCGCAGCTCGGACTCCACCAGTGCCAGGACCTCGGCCACGATCCGTCCGGCCCGGCGCATCTTCGCGATCTCGGCCGGCGACTTGACCGTCACCTGTCGCGAGCGGGCAAGCGCCATCTCAGGCGCTCCGCGCCGGACTGGCGAGCGCCTCGAGGAGGGCCGCGGCCACCTCCTCGATCTCGCCCCGTCCGTCGACCCGGGTGAGCACGCCCTTTGCCCGGTAGTGGTCAACGACATCCTCGAGGGGCGGGATCTGGAGCGCCATCCGTGCTCGCACGGTGTCCTCCCGGTCATCCTCGCGCTGGACGAGCGGCGATCCGTCGATGTCGCAGACCGCGTCGTTCCGGGGCGGCTTGGAGATCATGTTGAAGACATGGCCGCTGGCGGCGCAGATGCGCCGGCCGGCCATCCGCAGGACGAGATCCTCGACCGGGACGTCGATGTACAGGGCCCGATCGACCCGTGCGCCGCGGCGGGCCAGAGCCGCATCCAGGGCCTCGGCCTGCGGCCGCGTCCGGGGAAAGCCGTCGAGGATGGCGCCCTGGGCGGCGTCCGGCTCGGACAACCGTTCGAGGAAGACCTCCACGATCGTGTCGTCGGGCACCAGCTCGCCCCGGCTCATGTGCTGCTCGGCTTCGCGTCCGAACGCCGTGCCGGTCGCAACGGCCGCGCGGAGAACGTCGCCCGATGCGAGGACCGGAAGGCGGAGGTGGCGCGACAGGATCGGCGCCTGGGTCCCCTTTCCGGCGCCGGGCGCACCCAGCAGGACGAGGATCCTCACCTGCCGACCCTCGTTGCGAGCCTGGCATTGGCGGCTTGCTGGCCACCAGCCGTCGGGCGTGCCGGCATCAGCGGATGAAGCCCTCGTAATTGCGCATCATGAGCTGGGCCTCGATCTGCTTCATCGTCTCGACGACCACGCTCACGACGATGAGCAATCCCGTCCCGCCCAGCTGGACGCTGGCCAGGGTGGGCACGATCGCCCCCACGACGGCTGGCGTGACCGCCACGATCCCGAGGAACAGGGCGCCCGCGATCGTGATCCGGAAGACGACCTTGGCCAGGTAGTCCTGGGTCGGCCTGCCGGGCCGGATTCCGGGTATGAAGCCGCCGTTTTTCCGGAGTTGCTCGGCCGTCTCGTCCGGCTTGAACGTGAAGGCCGTATAGAAGTACGTGAATCCCACGGTGAGCAGGAAGTACAGGATGAGATAGGGCGCCCCATGCTGGTCCAGGAAGCTCACGATCCCGCGCGAGATGTCGGCCACGATGCCGACCGAGCTCGTCTGGAAATAGGCAGCCAGCTGGGCCGGGAAGATGAGGATGCTCAGCGCGAAGATGATCGGGATGACGCCCGCCTGGTTCACCCTCAGCGGCAGGAACGTGGAGCCGCCCTGATACATCCGCCGGCCGCGGACCCGGCTGGCGTACTGGATGGGAATCCGGCGCTGGCCCTCCTGGATGTAGATGATCGTGAAGACGGCCGCGATGCCGATCAGGCCGAAGACGACGATCGCGGGGATGTCGGGAGACTCCAGGAAGCGCCCGATCGCGATGGGGGCTCGGCCGACGATGCCGGCAAAGATGATGAAGCTGATGCCGTTGCCGATCCCCTTCTCCGTGATCAGTTCACCCAGCCACATGAGCAGGACCGAACCGGCGGTCAGGGCGGTCAGCTGGGTGATCGTCTCCCAGGACGACAGGCTGAGCGGCGTGGTCAGCACGTTGTTCTGGGCGTTGAGCAAGGCCAGGAAGCCATACGCCTGGAGGAGGGCCATCGGGACCGCGAGATAGCGCGTGTACTGGTTGATCTTGTTCCGGCCGTACTCGCCCTCGCGGCTGAGCGCCTGGAGCGAGGGGATCACCCCGGTCATCAGCTGCATGATGATCGAGGCGTTGATGTACGGGTTCATGCCCAGGCCGACGATCGAGAACGAGGACAGGCCGCCGCCGGAGAACAGGTCGAGCAGGCCGAACAGCGGGCTGCCGCTGAAGAAGTTGGCCAGTGCCGTCCGGTCGACGCCGGGCACCGGGACGTGAGCCAGGAACCGGAAGACGATCAGGATCCCGGCGACGTAGAGAATGCGCCGCCGGATGTCCGGCGCCCGGAACGCGTTCAGCAGCGATTCGAACACGTCAGGCGTGTGTCCCGGCCGGTGCCTCCGGCGAGTCGTCCTCGGCTGTCGGCGACGGGGCCGGCTCGGACGCTGGATCGGTCGTGGCGGCCGGTCGGGCGCCGGCCTGCCTGCGGGCCGGTCGTGCCGCCGGCTTGGCGGTTGCCGACGTGCCCGGCTTGGAGGCCGCCGGCGAGCCCCGCTTGGCGGTTGCCGGCGTGCCCCGCTTGGCGGTTGCCGGCGTGCCCGACTTGGCGGTCGCCGACGCGCCCGGCTCGGCGGCCGTCGTCGACCTGCCCGCCGATGCCCTCGCGTTCTTCCTCGATGGAGCCGACGCGGCCGTCGCCGACGGCGCCGCCTGGGCCGATGACGCGCCGGACGGCGGCTCGGCTGCCTCGGCGGACGGCTCGGCGGCTGCCTCGGCCGCCGCCGACTTCGCCGTTGGCTCGGCGGCGGACGGTGCCTCCGTCTCGGCATTGTGGGTGTCGGACCGGGCTTCGGCCGGAGGCTCGATCCCGAGCGCGGCCAGCGGGCCCGTCGGGATCTGGAGGACCTGGACCGAACCGCCGGCCGCCTCGATCTTGGAGACGGCCGACCTGCTGAATGCGTCGGCGACGACGAACAGGGCCCGGTCGATCTCGCCCTGGCCAAGGACCTTCATGGGCTTGTCCAGGGTGCGCACGAGCCCGACCGCCCGGAGGATCTCCTGGTTGACGGTGATCGGGGCGGTCGATGTGGCCTTGCCCGCCTTCGTCCCGGCCGTCCCCGCCGGCTCACCCAGCTCCAGGGCCCCGAGCTCGACGAGCGCCGCAATTCGCCCGAGGTTCACGACCTCGTATTCGACCTTGAACGGGTTGCGGAAGCCGCGCAGCTTGGGGATGCGCTGGTGTAGCGGGGTCTGGCCGCCCTCGAACCAGGGCGGAATCGAGGCGCCGGCTCGCGCCTTCTGGCCCTTGGTTCCGCGACCCGCGGTCTTGCCGCCGCCGGCGGCGATGCCGCGGCCGACTCGCGTCCGGGGCGTGCGGCTGCCGGCGGCCGGGCGTAGATCGTGGAGCTTCATGCCTTCTCCTCCGGAGTGCCGCGCTCGGCAGTCCCGGGGAGCTCCTCCACGGTGACGAGGAAGCGGACCTGCCGGACCATGCCCCGCGTCGCCGGGTTGTCCGGGACCTCCACGGTGTCGCCAATCCGGTGCAGTCCGAGGGCGCGCACGGTCGCCCGGTTCCGGGCGATCTGGCTGATCGTGCTCTTGGTCTGGGTGACGCGCAGCTTACCGGCCACCGCTGGCTCCCTGGCCGGCCGTGCCCTGGCCGCTGGCTCCCTGGCCGGTCGTGCCCTGGCCGCTCGCCCCCTGGCCGGCCCTGCCCTGGCCGCTCGCCCCCTGGCCGGCCCTGCCCTGGCCCGACACGCAATTGCGGGCGGAGCCGTTATCGGCGCGATCGGGGCTCGGCTGGCCCGCGATGAGGCTTCGCAGCCGCACACCGCGACGGGCGCCAAGCTCCTCGGCCGAGTGCAGGCCGCGCAGCGCCTCGATCGTCGCGCGGGTGACGTTCACCGGGTTGGTCGATCCATGGGTCTTGGCCAGGATGTCGTGGATGCCGGCCGCCTCGACCACCGCCCGGACCGACCCGCCGGCGATCACACCGGTCCCCTGCGAGGCCGGCTTGAGCAGCACCTTGCTGGCGGCATACTCCCGTCGAACCTCGTGGGGGATCGTGGTGCCGACCATCGGAATGAGGATGAGGTTCTTCTTTGCGTCCTCGACTCCCTTGCGGATCGCCTCGGGTACCTCGCCGGCCTTGCCGAGACCGGCGCCCACGTGGCCCGCTCCATCGCCGACGACGACGATCGCGCTGAAACTGAAGCGCCGGCCGCCTTTGACGACCTTGGCCACACGGTTGATCTGGACGACGCGCTCTTCGAGCGTCAGCTTGTTCGGGTCGATCCTGGGCACGTGGGCTGCTCCTCCGATCAGAAATCCAGGCCGGCTTGGCGGGCGGCCTCGGCGAGCGACTTGATCCGCCCGTGATACCGGTACCCGGCCCGATCGAACACGACGCGGCCGACGCCGGCGGACTTCGCCCGCTCGGCGACGAGCCGGCCGACCACCTTGGCCTCCTCGGTCTTGGTCTGGTTGAGGGCCCGAAGGTCCTTCTCGACCGTGGAAGCCGCGGCCAGCGTCCGGCCGGACGCATCGTCGATGACCTGTGCGTAGATGTGGTTGAGGCTGCGGAAGACCGCGAGCCGCGGCCGCTCGCCGGTACCCGCCAGGCTGAGGCGGATCCGGTCGTGGCGCTTCTGTCGTGCCGCGCCGCGGCTGGCGACCTGGGTCATCGTGCGCGTTCCTTCTCGGCTGACTGATCCACGGCTACTTCTTGCCGCCGATCTTGCCGGCCTTGCCGGCCTTGCGGCGAACGAGCTCGCCCGCGTAGCGGACGCCCTTGCCCTTGTAGGGCTCGGGCTTGCGGGTGGCCCGAACGCGCGCCGCGATCTCCCCGACGAGCTCCTTGTCGATCCCGATCACGGCCAGGTGGGTGGGGTTCTCCAGTTCGAAGGTGATGCCCTCCGGCGGCTCGATCTCGATCGGATGGCTGTAGCCAAGGTTGAGCTGCAGCTTCTCGCCCACCTTCTGGGCGCGGTAACCCACCCCCGTGATCTCGAGGGCCTTGCGGTAGCCGGACGAGACGCCGATCACCATGTTGGCCACCAGCGTCCGGGTCAGGCCATGGAGCTGCTTGTGCATCTTCGCCTCGGACGGACGCCTGACCACGATGCTCCCGTCTTCGGCGGCGACGACGATGTCCGGATGGAGCTGGCGGTGCAGCGTCCCCCTGGGTCCGTCGACCGTGATCGAGCGTCCCTCGATGGCGACCTTCACCCCGTCCGGGACCGTGATGGGGAGGCGACCGATGCGTGACATGACCGGCCTACCAGACGTACGCCAGGACTTCGCCGCCGAGCTCGGCCCTGCGGGCCTGAGCGCCGGTCATGATGCCCTGGCTCGTGCTGACGATGACGATGCCCAGGCCGCCGAGCACCCGCGGAATGTCGGTCTTGCGGGCGTAGACCCGCAGCCCGGGCTTGCTGATGCGCTTGAGGCCGGACACGACGGGCGCCTTGCCGTCGACGTACTTGAGGGTCAGCCGGAGGGTGTGGCCGGGCCCGGCCTGCTCTTCATGGACGTCCGCGATGAAGCCCTCGTCCTTGAGGATGCGGGCGATCTCCCGCCTCGTTCGCGAGGCCGGAACGATCACGTCGGTATGGCGCGCCCGGGATGCGTTCCGGATGCGGGTGAGCATGTCCGCGATCGGGTCCGAGATGTTCATCGATGCCCCTACCAGCTCGACTTCGTCACGCCCGGGAGCTCGCCCCGCAAGGCTCGTTCCCGGAAGCAGATGCGGCACAGCGCGAAGCGGCGCATGAAGGCCCGTGGCCGACCGCAGACGGTGCAGCGGTGATAGCCCGACACCTTGTGCTTGGGCGGCCGCTTGGCCTTGGCAATGAGTGATTTCTTGGCCATCAGTCTCCTAACCTCATCCGGCGAAGGGCATGCCGAGGAGCTCGAGCAGGCGCTTCGATTCCTCGTCGGTCTTCGCCGTCGTCACGATGCTGACCTCCAGCCCGCGGAGACGGTCCACCTTGTCGTAATCGATCTCCGGGAAGGCGAGCTGCTCCCGGAAGCCGAGCGAATAGTTGCCCCGGCCGTCGAACGACCGGCTGGGAATTCCTCGGAAATCCCGGATGCGGGGCAGTGCCAGCGCGGTGAGCCGTTCGAGGAAGTCCCACATCCGCTCCCCCCGGAGGGTGACCTTGGCCCCGATCGGATTGCCCGTCCGCAACCGGAACTGCGCGATCGACCGCTTGGCTCGCGTGACGATCGGCCGCTGACCGGTGATCAGGGCCAGGTCGCCGGTTGCAGCGTCGATGGCCTTGGCGTTGGTGAGCGCCTCGCCGAGCCCGATGTTGACGATGATCTTGCTGATCCCAGGCACCTGCATCGGATTCCCGTACTCGAACTGCTTGGCCAGGGCCGGGACGACCTCGGCCTTGTAGCGCTCCCGGAGGCGCTGGCTCATGCCTTCACCTCCAGCTGCTCGCCGCAGTTGCGGCAGACGCGCACCCGGCGGCCGTTCTCAAGCCTGGCATGGGCGACCCGCGTGGGCTTCTCACAGCGCGGGCAGACGAGCATGACCTTGCTCAATGCCATCGGCTGGGCGATCTCCAGGATGCCGCCCTGCTGGACGCGTGGCATCCGGTCGGTCCGGGTCTGCGTCTGGCGGGGCTTGGTGTGGCGCTTGGCGATGTTCAGCCCGGTGACGACGACGGCCGTCTCGGCGAGTGGCGTCAGGGAGCGCGCGACGCGACGCGAGCCCATCATCTTGCCGCGCGCCTCGCGCAGCACGCGCTCCACCACACCGCGCTTGCCGGCATCCTTGCCGGACAGGACCACGATGGTGTCGCCCTTGCGAATTTCGGGCACCTTGGTCAGGCGGGGTGCCTCCACGCGGGCCATCTAGAGCACCTCCGGTGCGAGGGACACGATCTTCATGTAGTTCTTGTCGCGGAGCTCGCGGGCCACCGGCCCGAAGATCCGGGTGCCGCGCGGGTTTCCCTGGTTGTTGATGAGCACGGCAGCGTTCTCGTCGAACCGGATATAGCTGCCGTCCGGCCGGCCGTATTCCAT
>Ga0137368_10003963_pt1 | contig 15847 bp, 9 predicted proteins | sample SagtaG_13_FD_104917 | JGI IMG/M metagenome (GOLD analysis project Ga0137368, IMG submission 104917) | Vadose zone soil microbial communities from Sagehorn Ranch, Mendocino, California, USA - Sage1_L_100_16 metaG | ecosystem: Environmental > Terrestrial > Soil > Vadose zone | place: USA...
GCTGCCGCGGCGACCCGCGCGACTTCGCGGGCCGGACCAGACAAGACCTCGACCCGGGCTAGCAGCAAGTCCTGGAGCGTCGCCGACACGACCGGCCGGCTGGCTGGGACGCCGCCGGCCAGCAGCTCCTCGGCGAAAAAGGGATTGCCCTCCGAGCGGGTAAACACCTCCTCCAGCAGTCCCGGCTTCGGTGGTCGGCCGAGGATGCCGGCCAGCAGCACCCTCAGCTCGGCCTGGTCGAAGCGGCGCAGCTCCAGCCGCTCGACGGTGGCTGCCCGGTCCAGCTCCGCCAGCAGCGGCCGCAACCGGCGGCGCCCGGGCGGCTCGTCGCTGCGGTAGGTGACCACCAGCACCACCGGCGCCTGCTGCAGGCCGTGGACCAGAAACGACAGCAGCTGCAGGCTGGACCGATCGGCCCAATGCAGGTCCTCGACGACCAGCACCAGCGGCGCCATGCCTACCAGCCGCTCCAGCAGCCCCAGCACCAGCGCGAACAGCCGCGCCTGGGTCCACTCGCCGCCGCGCCCGAGCTCGCTGGCCGGCCCGGCCGCGCCCAGGTCGGGGACCAGCCGGGCCAGCTCGGCGCGCCCCTCACCCACCAGCGCGTCCAACGCTGCAGGCTCAAGCGAGCGGACCAGGCTGCGCAGCGCCTCCGAGAAGGGCACATACGGCAGGGCGTCCTCCCCCAACCGGACGCAGCCGCCCACCAGCACCCTGGCGCCCGCGGCGCGTGCGTGGCCAGCGAACTCGGCGACCAGTCGGGTCTTGCCGACCCCTGCCTCGCCGCCGATCAGCCACACCGTCGGCTGACCGTCGGCCAGGCCAGCCAGCGCCGCGTCGAGGCGCTCCAGTTCCTCGGCGCGGCCGACGAACGCGACCTGGCTGCCCATGCTCGCATTATCCTCGCGGCGGTCGTGGCGCAACAGCGTGCCCTATGCCGCTCGTCGGCCCCCCAGGCCGCACCCGGCAAAGCTCCAAACATAGGGATCTGGGCGCGGCGACAATCGGGCACCTTCCAGATCCGTGCCAGGCCTCCCGTGGGCGACGCTCGTGCTGCGCGCTGCGAGATGCGCAGCGGCACAGCAAGGGCCACGCAGGAGGTTGCCATGTTCGCAAGCTACATCACTGAGGAGCTCGCGCGGCAGCACATTGCCGAGCTCATCGCCGAGGCCGATCAGGCGCGGCTGGCCGCCCACGCCCGGCGCGCCACCGTACGCGCATCGCTGGCGCGTATGATCACGCGATCCGCGGATGACCGTCGTACACCGTGTGCGACGGCACCGGCCGGCCTGGTTCTTGGCGAGGCCGACCATGCAGCGGTGCACTTGGGCCGCCGACGGCGGGCCGGCGCAGCGCCAAGCCCCCGACCAGCAGCCGCAGCTCGCCAGGCGGTTTTGCGCACCGCGGGCCCGGCCTGGGGCGACTGGACGCTATCGCGACGAACCTGGAAAACCCTCTAAACAGTCGAGATTCCGACCTGATGCGCAAATCCGGCGCGGCTGGGGCTACGGTGAGCGACGACGCGGGGGTTACGAAATGGACGTGAGTGTGGCCCCGGACGTGATCGGTACCGTCGGATTGTGCGTGGCGCTGCTCGCGGCGGCACTGGGTGGACGGTCGCGGCGGCGGCCACGCGGTCTCTCGGGCCTGGTTGGCATGCTGTGTCTGGGTGTTTTGGTGGCCGTCGGCATGCTGTACGCAGGGGCGACTGGTGGCATCACGGCCGGCCACCCGGTAACGGTCGCCAACACAATGACCGCTGACCCGGCGCCCGGTGGGCTCGACGTGCAGCCAACCGCGACCGGGTCGTTCAAGCACTCGGTGCCGATCCAGGTGCCCGCCTTCCGCGGGCTGGAGCCCGGCATCTCACTGGAGTACGACTCGGCCGCCGGCAACGGCGAAATCGGTGTGGGCTGGCGGCTGAAGGTGGGTTCCAGCATCGTGCGGTCCGGGCCGGACGGAGCCCTGCCCAGGTACGACGCTGGCGACGTGTTCCTGGTCGACGGGGAGAAACTCGTTGCGTGCGCCCCGAGCTGCGCCACCGGCGGCACGCACGCCACCCGCAAGCAGACCTTCGAGCGGTACGCCTTCGACGGATCCACCTGGACCCGGTGGCGCCGCGACGGCGTCCGGATGACCTACCAACCGGACGGTTCGGCGGCAGCCGACCCATACCGCTGGTCGTTGACGACGCTCATCGACCCGCACGGCAACCAGGTGAACTTCTCCGAGGACTGCCTGAACGCCTGCCTGCCAGGCCTGGTCACCTACGCCGCGGGTACTCACGACTGCGGTGGTACCGATCAGGACCCGTGCAAAGCCGGCGCCGCGGTGCGGTTCCACTACGAGCTCCGACCGGACGTGGTGAATTTCCCGACCGGTCGCGGCACCCGATCCGTCCGGCAGCGCCTGCGGACGATCGAGATCCGCATGGACGGTCGTCTCGTAACCGCCTACGCCCTCCGGTACGACCTCAGCCCGTTGACCGGCGCCTCGCTGCTGGCCTCGGTCCAGCAGTTCCCCGCCGACGCAAACGTGGCGACCGACGGGGCGGTGACCGCGGGACCGACCCCGCCCCTGCCGCCGAGCAGATTCACCACCGCGTCCACCGCGTCGTCGCAGGCAGCCTGGACGACGGCGACCGTCAACGCGCCGATGCCGACGGCGCCGCCGGTGGCCAATCCTTTCCTGCTCACCACGACCTCGGTGCCGAGAACCCGTGGCTGGGGCGAACACGGCGAGGACGGCGACGGCGTACCAAGCCCGCTCTTCGGTGATTTCGACGGCGACGGGCGGGCCGACGTGGCCGGCTGGGATGCGCACTTCGGTCAGTCCCTCGCGGTGCGGCTGGCGACGCGGGGCTCGTTGACATACACCCAGTTCCCATTCTCGATCGGCTCCGACGGCGCGAACTCCGCGCGGACCGGCTACGTCACCGACCTCAACGGTGACGGTGCCGACGACATCGTGCTGATGGACGCGGACGGACGCGTCGCGCGGGCGGTGTCCAACCGGGACGGCAAATTCACCATCGATCCCACGTTCGACGGGTCCGTGCCGTGGAACGGGCGGGTCGAGCGGCAGTGCACGGCGGCGGACCTGAACGGCGACGGCTTCGGCGATGTCGCATGCGCCTCCGCCGAAGGCATCCCCGCGCTGACCCGGATCGACGAGATCATCTCCACACCCGGGGGCGGCTGGAGGACGGCCACCGCCGCGCTGCCGGCAACCGCAACCCAGGTGAATGTCCGGGACCTGATCCTGGCCGCCGGTGACGTCGACGCCACCGGCACCACTGACATCATGCTGGCGTTCCGCGATGAGATCAGCAACGCGGTCACGTTCCTGACCGGTCTCACGTCCGCTGACGGGAATGTCGACTCGTGGATCACGACTCCGACCGGCTGGTACCACAGCGAAACGGACAGCGCCCACTGGAGCCTGTCCGCCGCTGACTTCGACGGTGACGGGCGCACGGACTACGCCCTCATCAGGGACGCGTCGAACGGCGGGTTCGGGGCCGCCGGATCGCCAGTGCTGATCGGGTTGTCCCGCAAGGCCGCACCGTCCGACATCGTCATCGAGCCGGCCGTCTCGGCGCACGGCGACCACGTGGCCACCGGCGACGTCGACGGCGACGGCCGCGCCGATCTCATCACCGGCAACCCCACCAGGATGCTGCGATCCCAGGGCGACGGCACGTTCGCCACGCCACAGGACATCCCGTCGCCGCGGACCTGCGCAGAGTGGTTCGAGCAGTTGACCGCGCCCGACGTCAATGGCGACGGGCAGGCAGATCTTGTCTGCGACGACGCCAGCGCCCACGATGCGTGGGGTAGGCCAGCCAACGACCTGTGGATCCAACCCTCGCCCGTGGCCGCGCCCACCCCGCACGAATGGCGCAGCTTCGACCGCAATGGCGACGGGCGCGAGGACCTGTACGCGATCGCCTACCGCAACCCCGACTACGGGGTTCTCACGCTGACCGCCAAGCCGACCGGTGGCTACGAACCGTCGTACGAACCCATCTCCTCCAGCGGGGCGCCGCCCGGCGCGAACGTCGCCGAGCCGGACACTTCCCGATGGCTGGCCATGGACGTCGGCGGAGGACCGGGCGGCGGCCCGGACGGCAGAACCGACCTTGTCCTCGTCGGCCGCAACGCCAACTGCTGCCCGACCTCGCCGGAGACCCTGTCGATCACCACGTTGCTGTCGACAGGTACCGGCTGGGACGTGCGGTACGCGTTCCCGTGGCGCACGGCGGGCGGCGCGCTCGCCCCGTACGGGGCGGCGGACGTGCAGAAATGGCGCCCCGCGGACCTCAACCGCGACGGCCGGGCCGACCTGGTCCACTTCTTCCCGCTCGGACCAGGGGTCCGGGTCGAGTACATGCTGTCCAACGGCGACGGGTCGTGGACCGCCGACCACAGCGACCACTTCACTGCCGCCGCGGCCCCCGGCGGGGCGCTTACCAGGGTCGACGTCGCCAGCATGCGCATCGCCGACCTCAACCGCGACGGCATCAGCGACTTCGTGCACGTCGAGGTCGGCGGTGGCCCGAGCTCCCCCTACCGGACATTCCGGAGCCTGGTATCCACCGGCCCCGCGTCCTGGGCCGAGCAGAGCGAGCAGGTGTACGAGCCGGTCAGCCCGGCGGCCGCGCACCACCTCCAGATGATCGACTACCAGGGGGACGGGATTCCCGACCTCGGGCGGGCCGTCGTCAGCGGCGGATGCGTCCAGATTGAGGCGTACCTGCGGCAGGGCGACGGCTGGTCCAGCATGCACGTCGCCGGTGCCCCGCCGCCCTGCCAGGCGCAGACCCCGCTGACCGACGCCCGCAACCTGGTCCTGGCGGACGTCAACCGCGACGGCCGCACCGATGTCTTCCACCTGTCCCGCGTCGGGCACGGCGCCGGTGCGACGAACGCGATCTCGACGCTGCTCAACGGTGGCGACCCGGCGCACTGGCGCTGGTCCGATCAACCGGGCCTGCCCATCCCCGACCCGGACGCCTGGGCCTGGATGCGGCTCGATGTCGATCACGATGCCGTCGCCCGACTCGTGCACCTGGGCGGGTCCCTGCCAGCCTCGATGCGGACGCTACGGTTCGGCGGCGACGACGACCGGCTGGTCGCCATCGACAACGGCCGCGGCGCCACCACCACGATCGGCTACCGGGCGCTGGCCGGCGCCCGGAAATACCTGCCGGCCGGCATGCTTCCGGTGGTGACCGAGCAGGTCGCCGTCGCCGACGCGGCGTACAACCCGCCGGTACGGGCATCGGCGACGTTCGCCTACGACGGTGCGGTCTGGTCCCCGCGGCTGCGGCAACTCATCGGCTACGCCACCGTCCGCGCCGACCAGGGTCCCACCGTCAGGGTGATCTCCAACGAGCTCGGCGAGGCCTGCGGGGCCAGGCCGTGGCGCACCACCGTCGGTACCGCGATCGACAAGGTTCTCGGCGACGTCGAGACGCAGTTCGACCCGGTGGGGTCCGCGCCGTACACCTGCCGCGCGTCGACCGTCAGCGCCGCCGAGTGCGAGCTGTCCCCCTCCTGCCTGGTCAAACGCACCACGTACGGCTACGACGCCTACGGCAATATCGAGACCGCCGAGGATTCCGGCGACACCGGCCGCCGCCGCGTGTACACACCGGTGCACCCTAACACCGTCGACTACCTCGTGGACCGCCCGTACCAGCGGGAGCTGCTCGTGCCCGACCCGGCCGCGCCGGCAACCTGGGTGGTCCAGGAGCGCACCCGGTTCGGCTACGACGACGACAGCTGGCAGCACGCACCGCACGAACGGGGCGACCTGACCCGCATCACTCAGTTCACCGACCTCGCTACCGGCGCGACCGCGGAATCGCAACGCCAGTACGACGCCGCCGGAAACCTGATGTGGACCCGCAGCCCGACGGGCGTGGAGAACGCTGCCGCCTTCGACCCGCAGCGGTTACTGTTCCCCACATCCAGCTGCCGGCCCGTCATCGGCTGCGACTTCACCACCTGGGACGAGACCCTCGGGGTGCCCCTGTCGACGACCGACGTCAGGGAGCAAACCACCCAGCAGGCCTACGACGCGTACGCCCGACCCACCATCACCACCCGCCCGGACGGCGGCACGACCACCGTGCGCTACCTGAACACCGGCTCTATCACCGGCGTCGACACGGCGCGCCAGCGGGTGCGTACCGAGGTCAGCGACGGCAGTGCCGGCGACGGGGTGCACTGGCGCGAGGAGCTGCTCGACGGCCTGGGCCGCACCTACCGCACCCGCGACGAGGGCGCCACCACCGGCAACCAGTACGTGATTCTTGCCGACATCCGCTACGCCGACGCATCCGAGCGGCCGGCGGCGACGTCCGACCCGCACACCACCGCCCAGCCGGCGCATTGGACCACGTACCGGTACGACGCCGCGCACCGCCCAGTCGAGCGTGTCCACCCGGGCAACCCGTCCCGTGGCACATCCACCGTCTACCGGGTAGGCGCCGTAGACCGGCGCGACGAGCTCGGCCACCTCGTCACCGCCCGGCACGACGCGTTCGGCCGCATCGTCGGCGTCGACGAACAGGTCACGCCGTGCCCAGGCTGCCCCGCCGACACCAACACAACCAGTTACACCTACGACGCGGCCGACCGGCTGCTGACCATCACCGACGCGGCAGGGCAGGTCACCACGACCGTGCGGGACGCCGCCGGCCGGGAAACCTCGTTCACCGACCCGGACCGGGGCACCCGGACCCGCAGCTGGTGGCCAGACGGCACGCTGAAGTCGGAGACCGACGCGGCCGGCACCCACACCTGGACCTACGACGCGGCGGGCCGGCCAAAGACCCGCAACGACAACGGCCCCAACGCGACGCACAGGGCGCGCTGGAACTACGACGTCGACCCGCGCACCGGGCAGCCGCAGGGCTTCAGCGCCGACCGGCCCACCCTCGTCACGTATTCGTCGGTCGACGGTGGCGTCGCGGTCAACGGCTCGACCAGGTTCTGGTACGACCGGATGGGCCGCACCAACCAGGACCAACGCTGCGTGGACGCCGCCTGCCAGAGCATGTGGTACTCGTACGACATCGGTGGTCGGCTGGAGTACCTCAGGTACCCGAAGCCCGGCGACCCCGACGGCGAGCAGGTCCGGTACACCTACGACGCCGCCGGCCGACTCAAGTCCGTCGGCGCGTACCTCACGGACATCGAGTACAACCCGTCCGGGCAACCGACGGCCGCCGTGTACGGCAACGGCCTGCTCGAACAGCACAGCTACGACCCCGACCGGGGATGGGTCGACAGCCACACCCTCCTCACCACGTCCAACCCGAAGGCGGAACGCTTCGCGGCCACCTACACCCACGACGCGGCCGGGCGACTGACCGACGCGCAGACCCGGAACCCGGTGCCAGGCGGACCGGCGACCAGCCATGAGACCTTCACCCCGGACGAGCTGGGCCGGCTGGTCGGCTACACCGCGACCAACCACACCCCGGCGACCCTCCAGTACGACGCGCTGGGCCGGATCACCAACTCGTCCGCGGCGGGCACCTACCACTACGACAACCCCGCACACCCGCACGCAGTCACCTCGACCGACGCCGGCCACACCCGCGGCTACGACCAGGCCGGCAACCTCCAGACCCTGGACGACCCGGGCGGCCGGCAGCTGCAGATCGAGTGGACAGTCAACGGCATGCCGCGTTTCATCGGCGGACAGAACGGCGACGCCACAATGGCGTACGACGACGGCGGCCAGCGGGTCCGCCGCACCACCGCTGCCGGCAACACCTACTACCTGAGCCGGTTCCTGCAGCAGGACGTCACCGGCCTCACCCGGTACTACTGGGCTGGCGACCAGCTCGTCGCCCGTCGCGACCCGAACGGCAAGGTGTCCTACCTACTGCAGGACCGCCAGCACTCCACCCGGGTGATCACCGATCAAGCCGGAGCGGTGAACGCGCGGTACAACTATGCGCCATTCGGCGCGCCGGACCCAGCCAACCAGCAGGACGACACCAGCCAGCGCTGGCAGGGGCAGCGGTCCGAACCCGACAACGGCCTGCTCTACCTCAACGCCCGCTTCTACGACCCCGAACTGGGCCAGTTCACCACGGCCGACAGCACCATCCCCGCCGTGTACCGGCCGCAGTCGCTCAACCGGTACAGCTTCAGCGAGAACGACCCCGTCAACCTGTGGGACCCGAGCGGGCACTCCTCGGAGGGCTCCGAGGGTGGCGAAAAGGACTCGACGGGGCAAGCGATCGAGGGCGACCCGTACGAGTGGGAGCAGTACCCGGAGAAATACCAGACCATCGTGCACGGCAGCCTGTCGCCGCCGCCACTGCTGGACGCGACCTCCGACGCGGTCACCGCCGGGCCGATCATCGAACCCGTGTCGCCCGAACAGGCCCGACTGGAGGCCATCTTCCGCTACGAACTCCCACCGGACCAGGCGGTGCCGCTGGACTCGAGCCTACGCACCCTGGAGTTCCGGCTGGGGTACGCACTGATCTACGGGATGAAGCAGCGGATCGCGCCTGTCTGGAGCTTCTTGTCCGACCTCGGCAGCGAACCCACGCCGGTCCAAGTCGTCGGCGCGCACGGGCAGGTACATGACGTCACGCCGCCCTACCGCGACCACACCGACGTGGTGCCGGTCGCCGTCGAACTGTTCTTGCTCGCTACGCCGGGGCCGAAGGGTTCGCCGCTGGTCGAAGGGGCCACCGCTGCGGCCGACGCGGCCGAGGCCATCGACTTCATGGAGGGCGCCGTGGCTAGAGCCGAGGGTTACGCGGCGGTGAATCAGCGGACCCTGGGCGCCATGGTGGCGCAAGATGCAGAGGGCAACAGCGTCACGGTGGTCGCGTCCGGCAAGCGCGACATCGGTCCGGCTGTCCGCTTGGCGGCGGAGGCCAGAGGCTACCGGGTGGCCACCCTCTTCGAAGCCGACGCCGAAGAGACCCTCGGGCATTTCGCCCAGCAGCACAACCTCACGCCGCAGCTGATGATGACGAACCAGATCGCGTGCCCGATGTGCCAGCTCGTCATGCCGTATTCCGGCGCCGTCCTGCAACCTGATCGCAGCACCTGGATTTGGCCACCCGGCGCCTGGTAGTGCCAGCGGTGGGGCCCCGCTGGGCGCCCTCGGCGACTCGGTGGTGGCGGTGTGGACGCCGCTGGCGGGTGACCAGCGCTGGTACGTCGTTCCGGACGCCACCGACTGGAATGGCGTGATCGACTGGCTGATCCACCAGGCGCTGCCGGCCTACATCCCGGATGCGCTGCGCCGCGCTCGATCCCCACCGTTCGTCGATCCGGACCTGCAGACGCCGGCTGAGCTGCTGGCAAGACGCGCCGGTCGGCAGGGGCGTGGTCGAGGAACGCCAGCCGGCCAGAGCGCAGCTCGATGGTGTGGAGCGGGCCGCCGGAGCACCGGACCCGCACGCGCACGTGTTGCTCCAGCCGTGCCAGGCGGGCGCCGCGGATCCGCTGTTCGTCGCGGACGTCGGCGGAAACGAACGGCTCCCAGCCTACCGGCGGGTCGGTCATCGCGCGGCTCCCCCCTCGGGTGGGCCCTCGCCGACGCTGACCTGGACGTAGACGCGCACCAGCATGCTCGGCGGCAGGTCCCGCCTGGGGTGGGAGACGCGCTGGACGACGAAGATGTCGCGGAGCTGCTCGACCACGGCAGCGCAGTCGGTTTCCGTGCCCCACAGGCGGATCTTCAGGATGCGGCCGGCGGGCTGGCGGCGCGGGATCTCGGGGACGATGCGGTCAGCCATGCTCAGTCCTCGTACAGGTCCTCGGTGTCGGCCTGCGCGGCATCCCGGGCCCGGCGGATCAGACCGGCGACCACCAGCATGGTGGATGTGTCGAGGGTCTTGGTGATCCACTCGAGGACGCGCCGGTCGTAGGCGCCGAGCTCCACGCCGGCGAGGGTTGCGTCCAGGAGCTGCCGACGCTGGCCCGGCTCCAGGAAGCCGAAGGGCTCGCGCTCGAAAGGCCCGCCTTCCAGCGTGCGGATCAGCTCTCGGGTGGCCGCGATCGCGGCGTCTTCGTCCGGGTAGGGGCCGTGCTCGCGGTTCTGGCCGGCGATCGTGACCCTGACCCACCAGCCGTCCGGGCGGCGGCCACGGGTGATCGAGTAGGCGACGTGCAGGCTCTTGGTCAGGGGGATCCATCCTCCGCGAGCTGACGTCGGCTGGGCGATCTGCATTGCACCCGGATCGCCCTCGTGCTGCCCGCGGCCGCCGAGTGCCTTGGCCGCGTCGTGGGCGGTCGCGGCCTGGCGCTCGGCGTGGCTCTCGACCGGGTGCAGCAGCTCGCCGGCGCGGAAGCCGGCACGCAGGGACCGCTCGGCGACCCAGGCACGCATGGCCGCGTGCCGGGGCGGTGTGGTGGCTGTGTGGCCGTCGTGGGCGGCCTCGCGGAGGTCGCTGGCGTTGCGCTCCAGCTCGGCGGCCTTGTCGGCCAGGTAGAACCAGTCGCCATGCTCGACGGCCAGGGCCAGGCGGGACACGTAGTCCAGCACGCCGGCGTAGGCCTCGGCGATGCGCCGCTCGGTGCTGGTCAGTGACACGGCCATCGGGTCAGTCCCCCTCGTCGCTGAGGGCTTGGGCGTCGGGGCTGAGCCAGCCGCCGACCGGGCTGAGCGTCCGCCAGGCGGCGCCCAGCCGCTCGGTCGCGGCCGTGATGACCTCGGCAGTGAGGTGCAGTTCGGTGGCGGCCAGGCGAGGGGCGTCCGCCGGGCCGGTCAGCGTGCCGTGTCGGCCGCTGCCGACCAGCAGGTCCGCGAGCTGCTCGCACAGTTGCGGGAGCCGGCTGGTGAGCAGATGCAGCGCGGCGACGGTGTCGAAGAGGTCAGAGCCGGAGGCCAGGCCGGGCAAGGGGCGGCGGTCGAAGGTGGCGTGGTTGGCGGCGCGGACCTGCTCGGCGGCGGCGCTCACCAGCCGGGCCGGGTGCCCGCCGGCCTCCGGCACCAGGTCGATCGACTCGGGCTTACTCATGATCGGCTACTCCTTCTGGCAAGTTGCGGTGGCGGCGGCTGACCGCGGGTGTTGGTCGGGATCGGACGCGTCGGCGATGCGGTGGCGCGCTATGGCTCGGAACGAGGTGACGTCGCGAGCGTCGAGGCCGGTCCAGATCGACGGGAACCGCTGCGCGTCTCCCGGACGGGCGACCGGGATGAACGAGCGCTCGGCCGCGACGGTGGGGACCTCGCCGGCGGCCACGGCCAGCAGGACGCCCTCCCGGACCGGCTCGGCTCGAAGGTTCAGCCGGCCGCCCGATCGCTCGTCGAGCAGGCGGAACCATGCTGGCGAGGACGCCCAGTACAGGTTGCCGGCGCGGTCGCGGGCCACCGCGAGCGGGCAGAGGGCGGCGCGGGCCAGGAAGACCAGGTGCGGCAGGCCCCGATCGACCCATGCGAGCGCCGCCGGGCCGCGCATGGTCGATAACAGGCCGCAGACGGCCGACAGGTCGTCGCGGACCCGGTCGAGGGCGAGGCAGAGAACCTCGCTGTCGGTGTCGCCCTGCCGGGAGGGCAGCTCGTATGGGAGCCTGCCGACCAGGTCGTCGATGTCGAGGTCGCCGTTGTGGGTGCCGATTAGCCCGGCGCCGGCCACCAGCGGCGCGGCATTGGCGAGCGCGTCGGGCGCGCCCTGAGAGGCGTGGCGGGTGTGCCCCAGCGCGACGTGGGCCTGGTCGAGGGCGGGCAGGTAGCCGGCGTGCCAGACGTCGTCCCATGGGCGGGTGTCCTTGACCATCAGGCAATCGCCGAGCTGGACTTCGTGTCGGCAGGCCGCATCCGTCGGCGGGGGCGGCGCGGCGGGTCCCGACCGGTGGGTGACGAGCGCGAAGCCGGCGGCGTCACGTCCTCGCTGCTGGGCCAGGTGGCCGAGGGCAGCGAAGACCCTGGAAGCCCGTGCCGGCTCCGGGTCGTCCGTGGCCCGGACCATGCCGAAGATCCCACACATCTCGCCTGCTACCTGCCTGTCCGGGCCGCTGGCGGGACTGGCCGGCGGGGGTGGGGAGGCAGCGGCCCGAAACCTGCCATCTCCCCGCCACCGCCACGTCAGAAGGGCGGCTCGTCGTTGAACTGGCCGCCGCCCTTGGCGCTCTTGGAGCCGTCGTTGTCGCGCGGGGCGCGCTCGACCTTGGCGGTGGCGAACTTCAGGCTCGGGCCGACCTCGTCGGCCTCGATCTCGGTGACGGAGCGCTTCTCGCCCTCGGGCGTCTCCCAGGAGCGGCTGCGCAGACGGCCGACCACGATGCAGCGGGCGCCCTTGGTCAGGGTCTCGCTGGCGTTCTCGGCCATCTGGCGCCAGACGTTCACGCGGAAGAACGAAGTCTCCCCGTCCTTCCAGCCGCCGCCCTCCCGTAGGCGCGGGGTCACGGCCAGCCGGAAGTTGGCGACGGCGTTGCCGTTGGGGGTGAAGCGCAGCTCGGGGTCGTCGGTGAGGTTGCCGACCAGGGTGATTTGGTTGTCTGCGGCCACGTGGTTCCTCTCCTTCTCGACGCTCGGGCGGTTGCGTGTCACCCACCACGCTGCGTCGTGTCGGCCGGGGGGTTGGGCGGCTCGGCGCGCAGCGGCGACCGAGGGGAGATCTCGTCGCCGAGTCCTCTTGACGAGGGGAATATAAGGTCTTATACTCTACTTGTGTCCGACGGGGTCTCACCAGCCCCACAACAGAGAGGAGCAGCACATGGCTCACGCAGTCGAGACTGCGTACTTCGCCGACCGGCCCGCCTGGCACGGCCACGGCGTCACCGTCGAGGGCGCCCGCACCTGGCGGGCGGCCATGGAGATCGCGGACGCGCTCTGGGAGGTCGAGAAGCACCCCGCCTACGCGCTGGTTCCCGTGATCACCGCCGACGGCGTCAGCAACCATTACGTCCCGATGGATGGGCGCTATGCCGTCACCCGCACCCTGCGTGACGGCTCGGTCCGCGTGCTGGGCGACGTCGGCGAGCAGTGGACTCCCTTCCAGAACGTCGAGGCCGGCGAGTTCCTCGACACCCTCGTCGACGCCGGCGAACTGCGGTTCGAGTCGGTCCTGGTCCTGCACGGCGGCCGCGTCATCGTCCTGCTGGCCCGTACTCCCAACGACCTGGTCATCGGCGACGGCGATCGGGTCTGCCCCTACATCGGCCTGGTGAACTCCCACGACGGAGCGATGGCGCTGAGCGTGCGCGAGTTCCAGACCCGCATCGTGTGCGCCAACACCCTGGCGGTCGGGCTGCGGGAGCGCACCCCCAACGTCTGGAAGGTCCGCCACACCGGCAACCTGCGCGAACGGCTCGAAGAGGCACGGCGCACGCTCAAGCTGCACACCACCTACAACCAGGCGTGGGCCGAGGAGATGCACCGGCTGCTGGACCAGCCGTTCAGCCAGGCCGACTACGCCGGCATGGTCAAGGAGCTGTTCCCGGTCGACCGCCGCCGTGACCGCAAGCGCGAGGACCCTAACGTCGACCGCCGGGCAGTAATGCTGGCCAACTACCACCGCACCCGCACCGTCAGCCCCGCGATGCTGGCCACCAAGTACGGCGCGTTCAACGTGGCGACCGAGGCGCTGGAGCACCTGCAGAAGGTCCGCGGCCGCAAGGGCTACGACAAGGGCGAGGTCCGGCTGATCGGCAGCCTGTTCGGTCAGATCGCCGATCAGCGCCAGCAGGTCTACGCCTACCTCATCAGGAACTGACCACACACGCGAACGGGGCGCCCTCCATGGGCGCCCCGTCGCGCGAGACCGGGTAGCCGACCGGCCCCGCCGATCCCGGGTGGGTGTGCTGGCCCATGCAAGGCGCGCCACCGGAGGGGTTGACCAGAGTGATATAAGATCTTATACTCTCTTTATCCGACCGGGCCTCACCAGCCCCCCACAAGAGGAGCGCCACATGGCACCCACGACCCGCCCCGCCGACGACCCTCTCGGCGTCGAGCCCATCAGCGTCTACACCCATGAGCAGGCGATCGCCGACGGCACCCTCGTGGCGATCAGCGAGCAGGTGGCGCGCGAGGTCGGGTTCCGGCTGCCGCTGGCGCTCACCCGCGCCGTGTTCGACGGGTGCGTCGCCTGGACCGACGCCGACACCGCGACCACCGGCGTGGTGCAGGACGAGGCCGGTCGCCTCTGGGACGTCGTCTCGATGGCCGCTCTGGCCGGCCGGCACACCAGGGGTGACCGGGTCCGCTTCCAGGTGTACCGGGTGCCCCGCAGCGACCATCACATCCCGATCGACGACCTCGACGAGGACGAGTACGAGGCGCTGTGTCTGGTCTCGCTGGTGCTTCGCTGTGGCCCCGGCGACCGCGGCGAGCCGGTCTTGACCATCATGGAGCCGGGCGAGGACTGACCAGCTCCCCGAGCGGGCGGAGTGGCCACCGAGCCGCCCCGCCGCTCCAACGGCCATCAACTCGGTCGGCGCCCGACCCGACGCGGCGCCGTCACGCCGCCCGACCCACAGGAGGGCCCGATGCGCCATGACCATCGCCTACCAGGCAATCGAAGCCCTGGCGGGCCGCGCTGGCGGCCGCCACGCTCTCGCCAGCGCCGCCGGGAGTGCCTATCCTCCCCAGGATGAGCCCACCCGACCCCTCCGCCGAGGCCGAGCTGGCCCGGCTGCAGGAGCTGTACCAGGCGTACGAGCAGGCACGGACTGCGGAGCGTGCCGCCTACGAGGCGCTGGCGCAGCAGGCCCGCCGCATCAACCAGCGGGGGCTGTCGCTGGAGGCGATCGCCGCCCGGCTCGGGGTCTACAAGGCGCGCGTGCAGTACTGGGTCCGGCCGGTCAAGCAGCGCCCCCGCGTGACCCCGGACCGCCGGCGTCCACCCACGCGAGGCTCGGAGACGGGCCAGGCGGACTGACCCTGGCGCTCGTGGCCTGTGCTATGGTCGGCGCGCTCGGCAGGGTCGGTAGAGGCCCCCAAAGGGCCTGCTCTTCTCCCCTGCCGAGGTCGGACGGAGCCCCGGCGCGCAAGCGGCCGGTAAGGCTGGTAACCGGACGGCGATGGCAACATCCCGGGGCTCCTACAACCACCTTCAGGATCGGCCCGCGTCCGAGGGTGGCCACGGAAGTACCTCCTGCCGCTCCAGGTTGGCGCGGGCCAACTCCTCGGCAGAACGCTCCGCGACCTTCCAGCGACGGTGTGCCGCGAGCTCGGCGTCGGCCGCCAGCCGGCAGTAGTCGAGAGAGCGGTCGAGGGAGATGCCGATCCGGCTAAGCGCGGCGGCGACGTGTGCGGTCGTGCCGGTGCCGCCGAAGGGATCGAGCACGACCGAGGGTCGGCTCGGTGGCGGCTCCCACTGGTCGAGGTGGTATTCGCGCCACGGACCGACGCGCTGGTACTCGCCGGCCTGGTGGCGTCCGTAGGTACCTTGAGGGTTGTTGTCGCGGGGGCCGGGGCTGTAGCCGCGCCGCCGGGTGGACTGCCCGGTGCTGGGATGGTCGGTGGAGGGCGCGCAGGCGCAGGCGTAGCCGACGAGACGGGCAGAGGTCACGCCGCGCGGCACGCCGCCCCACCCGTTGCTCGGGTCGAGCCGGCCGTGGCCGCGGTTGCGCTCGGCGGACACGTCGGCCTGGAGCGTGAACTCCTGATCGGTCACCGGGAAGCGGCCCTGCCCGCATGCCAGGCAGATCGCGGGCGGGCTCCAGCCGAGGATGAGTCGGCGCGGCCACTCGGTCCCGAAGGCGGCGTAGTGCTCGGCGGCCAGGTGACCCGTACGTGGCAGGCGCTCGGTTGGCAGATTCCACACGGAGCCCGGGATGCGGCCAAGTCGGTTGGTGGGTCCGGTGTAGGTGGAGGCGCCCCTATGGCGAACTCCCGCTTCGGATGATCGTCC
>Ga0137368_10003967_pt1 | contig 15844 bp, 13 predicted proteins | sample SagtaG_13_FD_104917 | JGI IMG/M metagenome (GOLD analysis project Ga0137368, IMG submission 104917) | Vadose zone soil microbial communities from Sagehorn Ranch, Mendocino, California, USA - Sage1_L_100_16 metaG | ecosystem: Environmental > Terrestrial > Soil > Vadose zone | place: USA...
CGAGCGCCTCAACGAGCAGCGCGCCGCGGCTGGCGAGTCCACGTTCGCCAACCCCCGAAACGCGGCCGCCGGCACGATCCGCCAGCTCGACCCCCAGATCGCCGCGGAGCGCCCGCTGTCGATGTGGACCTACGGGATCGGCGCCCGCAGGGGGATCGACTTCGAGACCCACTCCGACGAGATCGAGTGGCTGCGCAACCGCGGCTTCAAGGTCGACAAGGAGATCGTCGTCCACGACACGATCGACGAGGTCGTCGAGCGCTGTCGCTGGTGGGAAGAGCGCCGCGAGCGGCTCGACACGGAGATCGACGGCGTCGTCGTCAAGGTCAACGAGCGCCCGCTGTGGCGCGAGCTGGGTGTCGTCGGGCGCGAGCCGCGCTGGGCGATCGCGTGGAAGTTCGCCCCGATCACCGCGACGACCAAGCTCAACCGCGTTGTCTGGAACGTCGGCCGTGACGGTCGCCTGGTCCCGTTCGCGATGCTCGAGCCGGTCCACGTCGGTGGTGTGACGGTCTCGACCGCGACGCTGCACAACGAGGAGGACCTGGCGCGAAAGGACGTGCGAGAGGGCGACGAGGTCGTCGTCACGCGGGCCGGCGACGTGATCCCCCAGGTGATCTCGCCGCTGATCCAGAGGCGCAAGGGAAGGCGCCTGCGAAAGGCCAGGCCGCCGAAGAAGTGCCCGGCGTGCGGGACCGAGACCGTCAAGCCAGAGGACGCCGTGTTCACGATCTGCCCCAACCGCCGCGGCTGCCCCGGCCAGACCTTCCAGCACGTCAAGCACTTCGTCTCGCGCGGGACGATGGACATCGAGGGCCTGGGGGAGAAGCAGGCGCTGCGCTTCCTCGAGCTCGGCCTGATCCGCGACCCCGCCGACATCTACGACCTCACCGCGGAGCAGCTCCAGGAGCTGGAGGGATTCGGCGAGGTCTCGGCAAGGAACCTCATCGAGGCGATCGACGCCTCGCGCCAGCGCCCCTTCCCACTGGTGCTGTTCGCGCTCGGCCTGCCGGGCGTCGGCTACGTCACCGCCCAGGCCCTGGCCGAGCACTTCGGCTCGATCGACGCCCTGATCGCCGCCGACACCGAGCAGATCGAGCAGGTCGAGGGCGTCGGCCCGATCCTCGCCGAACAGATCCGCGAGGAGCTCAGCGAGGAGCCGACCCTAACGCTGATCGAGCGCCTGCGCGACCGCGGCCTGCGCTTCGAGCTTGCCGAGTCCGAGCGCCGCGCCGAGGGCGGTCCGCTCGAGGGCAAGACACTCGTCCTGACGGGGACGCTGCCCAACCTGACGCGCGATGAGGCGACCCGCCTGATCAAGCGCGCCGGCGGCAAGGTGACCAGCTCGGTCTCGAAGAAGACCGACTACGTGGTCGCGGGCGACAATCCCGGGACGAAGCTCGCCAAGGCGGAGGAGGTGGGCACGGAAGTCCTCGACGAGTCCGGCCTGCGCAGCCTGGTCTCGTAGCGCGTGGGCCCGACGGCGCCTGTGCGCCGCTAGCGCCTGACGATGTTGTGAATCTCCATCAGCTCCGGTTCGCCGGGATCGATTCCGACCTCGGAGAGCACGGGCATCAGTTTCTCGCCGAATGCGTCGAGCTGCTCCTGGGAGTCCCAGATCTCGCTGACCCGAAGGTTGCCATCGGTACCGAAGCAGACGTGGTAGTCGAGTCCGTCAGGCGGGAAGTCACCCGCCTCCTCGAGCTTGCGGACGCTCTCGTCGTACTGCGCCGCTGTCAGGGACGCGGGGGCAAAGCGGATAAGGACGCTCATCGAGCTCCTCCTTGGTCGGGTTCAGGCCGACCCTATCTACACGCGGCGCCGAGTACCCAAGTCGACAGATCGGCATCTGAACGATTGTGGGGTCCGTCGCCCCCCCAAATCGCAATTGTTGGACTGCCCCTAGCGCTGATATTGCGCGATCGCCACGACCATACGGTCCTGGAGGCCGCGCGCCGCGGTGACGTTGCCGACCCCGTTCATGAGGATCGAGAACGCGACCGGCCCGTCCGCAAGCTCGCAGTAGCCCGACAGCGCGGAGACGGCGTTGATCGTGCCCGTCTTGGCCCGGCAGCGCCCCTCGGCCGCGGTCCCCTCCATGCGGTTCGAAAGCGTGCCCTCGATGCCCGCGCGCGGCAGCGACTCGTAGAAGGGCTCTTCGGTCGGCTCGTCGAGCATCGCGACCAGCAGCTCGCCGACATGCTCGGCGGAAGTCTGATCCTTGCGCCCGATGCCCGAACCGTCCTTGACCCGCACCCGCGTGCCGAGCCGGCGAGCGTACGCCCGCACGATCTGGGCGCCTGACCGCGTCGTGCCCGGCTCGCCGGGCTCCGCGGCAAGGCGCTTGAGCAGCATCTCGGCGAAGAAGTTGTTCGATGGTTCGTTGGTCTGCTCGACGAGCTCGCCGATCGGCTCGGAGCTCACCGAGGCGATCGGCTCGCTCGCCTGGAGCGAGGCGCTGGCCTTGCCGTAGTCGATCTCGCCGCCGACCCCGATGCCATGGTCCTCGAGCTCCTCCCGGAATGCCGTTCCGGCGTCGATCTCGGGCTTGTCCGAGAACCCGTGTCCCGCGAGTCCGAACTCGTAGGAGAGCCCCGACAGGGGCCCGACGTAGGGATTGGGCGTGTTGGGGTCCTTGCCCAGGCCGCGGCGGCGGTCGAAGATCGTGTCGTCGACGAGGACCTTGCCCGTGACGTGCGCGATGCCCGCGTTCTTGACCTGCTGGGCGAGCGCCTCGACCTCGGAGCGGCCGAAGGTCGGATCCCCGTCGCCGACGAGATAGAGGCTTCCGTCGAGCGTGCCCGCGGTGACCGGCCCGTCCGCCCACACTCTCGTGACCAGCCTGGTGTCGGGGCCCAGCCGGTCGAGAGCCGTCGAGGTGGTAAAGAGCTTCGTGTTCGAGGCCAGGATGCGCCGCTCGTCGGAGCCATCCGCGAACAGGACGCGCCCGTCCCCGATTTGCGGATCGAATACGTAGACGCCCGTTCCGGGGGCCGCCTGGGCGACGAGCCCGCCGAGCTTCGCCTTCAGCCCCGCCTCCGAGAAAGCCTTGGGGGCGGGGACCCCTGCGGCCTCAGACGACGCGGTCGCGAGCCCGATCACGGCGACGAGCACGGCGGCGGCGAGCGATCGGGTGCGCGTCGTCACGCGATCAGGGTAGTGGCGCGCTCTCCCGCGCGGTTCAGGACGCCGCGGACGCAACTGGCTTGGCTGACCAGCCAGCCTGATATAACCGCTCGCGCCGATGGGGAAGGTCGTCCAGCTCGACACAGCTGAGCAGGAGCAGGCGCGGGCGCGGCGGCGCAGGCGCCGCGCCTCGAAGACGGCGGTGGTGCTCGGGGGCGGGGGATTCACCGGCGGGGTCTACGAGATCGGCGCGCTGCGGGCGCTCGACCTGCTCGCCGTCAACCGGACCGTCAACGAGTTCGACGTCTACGTCGGGACGAGCGCCGGCTCGTTCGTGGCCAGCATGCTGGCCAACGGGATCACGCCCGAGGAGATGATGCGGGTGCTCAACCGGCGCCTGCCGTCGCCGATCAAGGATCTCGACCAGGGCACGCTTTTGAAGCCCAACTACCGCGGCTTCGCCTCCAACGCGGCGCTGTTTCCGCTGCGGCTGCTGGGGGCCGCGCGCGAGCTCGCCGGCCGCGTCAGCGACGTCTCGGTGATGGACGTGGTGGCGAAGCTCTCGGCCGCGCTGCCGACCGGCCTCTACGACGGTCGCGGCATCGAGGGCTACGTGAGCGAGGTGCTCTCGGACCCCGATCGCTCGGACGACTTCAGGATGCTCGAGCGCGAGCTCTACCTGACCGCCACCGACCTCGACACCACCGAGCGCGTGATCCTCGGCAAGGGTGAGTGGGCCGACGTCCCGATCTCCACCGCGGTCGCCGCCTCCGCTGCGCTGCCGATGATCTACTCGCCGGTCGAGCTGCGGGGGCGGCAGTTCGTCGACGGAGGAATCCGCTCGACCACGAACGTCGACGTCGCGGTCGAGCACGGGGCGAAGTTCATCGTCGTCGTCAACCCCCTCGTCCCCTTCGTCAACGACTTCCGCAAGCAGATCCCGACGGTGTTCGGGGCCAGGGTGCGGCGCGTGTCCGACATGGGCTTCGCCGGGGTCGGCAACCAGGCATTCCGCATCCTGTCGCACGATCGCCTCCACCGTGCGGTCGAGGACTGGGAGCGCAAGTACCCGGGGGTGGACATCATCCTGATCGAGCCCGAGCCGGACGACGAGTTGATGTTCGGGACCTCGATCCTCGACTACTCGGCGCGGCTGCGGATCGCCAAGCACGGCTTCGAGTCGGTGACGCTGCGCCTCGCCCGCGACTACGAGCGCTACCGGGTTATCGCCGAGCGCCACGGGATAGAGATCTCGGCGCGACGCGTCAGCCATGTGCTCGACCAGGTCGAGCGCGAGCACGAGGAGATCTCGGCCTGGCGACGGGTCCTCGAGCAGACGACCTCGGCGCTGCTGCGCCAGACCGGCTCCGAGTAGCCTGAGCTAACCCGAGTAGAGCGCCTCGATGTCGTCGCTGCGCTTGTCGGCGACGACGTTGCGCTTTACCTTCATCGTCGGGGTCAGCTCGCCGCCTTCCTGAGAGAGGTCCTCGGGGAGGACCTTGAACTTCTTGACCTGCTCGACGCGCGCGTAGCGCTCGTTCACCTTGTCTATGTGTGCCGAGATCGCGTTGCGCACCGCGTCGCTCCCGGCGAGCGCCGCCGGGTCCTCCGGCAGCCCGTTGGCGGCGGCGAACTTCGCGGCCTCCTCCGGATCGAGGGTGACGAGCGCTACGAGGTAGGGGCGGCGATCGCCGATCACCACGCACTGTGAGACGAGCGGATGCTGCTTGATCTCGTTCTCGAGGTTCGCCGGGGTGATGTTCTTGCCGCCCGCCGTGATGATGATGTCCTTCTTGCGGCCGGTGATCTTGAAATAGCCGTCCGCGTCGACCTCGCCGATGTCGCCGGTGTGAAGCCAGCCGTCGACGATTGTCTCGCGGGTCGCCTCCTCGTTCTTGTAATAGCCCTGAAAGACATTCGGCCCCCGCACCAGGATCTCGCCGTCGTCGGCGATCTTTATCTCGGAGCCGGGGAACGGCTTTCCGATCGTCCCGAACCTGAAGTCCTCGGGGGTCGCGATCGTCGCGGCGGTCGAGGTCTCGGTCATCCCCCAGCCCTCCAGGACGAGCACTCCGGCCGCGTCGAAGAAACGCAGGATCTCGGGGTTGATCGGCGCCGCGCCGCTGACGGCGAGCTTGAGGTTGCCGCCGAACAGGCCACGGATCGTCGACAGCACCTGCCGGTCGGCGATCTCGTACTGCTTGCGCAGAAGCAAGCCCGGCTCCTTGCCCTGACGTGCGCGCTCACGGACCTTTCTCCCGACCCCGATCGCCCACCAGAAGACGCGCTTCTTGACCCCACCCTCCTTGTCGACGTTTGCGGTGGCGGCCGTGTAGATCTTCTCGAAGATCCGCGGCACGGAGGGGAAGTAGGTCGGCCTGACCTCCGCCAGGTTGGCCATGATCTTCATCGGGTCGCGCTCCCAGTAGGCGAGCGTCGCGCCGAGGTCGAAGGTCCCGAACTGGATCAGCAGGGCGAAGGAATGGGCGAGCGGCAGGTATAGATACGTGACCTCGTCCTCGCCGAGCACGTTGACCGAGTGCACCATGTCGAGCATCGAGCGGTAGTTGCCGTGTGAGATCACGCACCCCTTCGGAGGGCCCGTGGTCCCGGACGTGTAGATGAAGGTGCAGATGTCGTCCGGCGTGACCGAGCTCCAGCGCTCCTCCCAGTCGGCGTCGTTGAGCGACGCGCCGCGGGCCGCGAGCTCCTGCATCGAGATCGCGTCGTCGCTGCGTCCCGTCATTCGGATCACGTGCTCGAGCTCGGGCAGCGCGCCGCGGACCTCGCGGATCTTCTCGAGCTGCGCGTCGTCCTCGACGATGACGGCCGTGGAGTCCGAGTTCTCGAGCACGTACTGGCATTCCTCGGGCGAGTTGGTCTGGTAGATCGGAACCACCGTCGCCCCGGCGCTCAGCGCCGCGAAGTCGAAATAGCTCCACTCGGGGCGCGTGTTGGACAGGATCGCGACCTTGTCGCCGTTCTCGATCCCGAGATCGATCAGGCCGAGCGACAGCGCGCGCACGATCTCGCCGACCTCCTCGTAGGTCTTGGAGACCCACTCGCCGCTCGCCTCGTCGCGGTACGTCACCGCTCGATGCGAGCCGTGCTTGCGGACCGCGAGCGGGAACAGGTCCGCGATCGTCCTGCTCCCGGTGGCCGCCTCCGTAGCCTCCCTGGGCGTCGCGACCGTGGCTGACTCCATCAGTTCTCTCCTCCAGTGCTCAGCGTCGAGGGGCGCGCCCGCATGCAGGCGCCCTCGGCGCCAAGTCTATTGAGAAGTGAGCAGGCCCTTCGGCGACGGCCAGGGTCGCCGTTTCGTCAGGTCGCCGTGACGCCCTTGCGCTGGTCGGCGAGGCTGCGCAGGTTCGTTACGAAGAGGCTGCGGTCGATACGCCCGTTGAAGATCGGCACTCCCATCTCCATGCACTTGGAGATCACCTCCCGCCGCTTCATGTTGAGCTCCTCGGCCAGCTCGGTCGGCGTCAGGTGATTGGGCACGACTGCTCCTCCTCCGTCGGGATGCTGTGACCGGATGTATACCGACTCGTCCTGACGTGTCAACCGATTCCGCCGCAATTTGCGTACATGTGCCGCCCCCGGCCGCCGCCGTGCCGGGCCCGGAGGCCTCGGCGGCGCACCCTTGGCGACGCTGCGCCCGCTCTACGATGTGCCCGTGAACGAGCCCGTGGCCGAGCGCAGCCCCTTCCTCGAATCGCTGATGGACACGGAGCTCTACTCGATGGGGGCGTTCTTCTGCGACGAGCACCCGGAGCTGGTCGACGAGGTCACGTCGCGCAGCGTCGAGATCGAGCGTCAGGGACTCGAGGCCTATGCTCGCGCGAACGACGCCTCGGTCGAGGAGAGCTTCGGAACCCTGCTCACCGGGCTCGCGGTCCGCTACTACAAGGCCGTCGCCGGTTAGATCTGCCGATGGGAAGCCGGCTCGTCCCGTTGATCGGGCTGACGCTCGCCGGCGCCGGCGTGCTGACCGCGATCGTGTTCATCTCGATCGGCGAGCATGGTCCGGCGGCCCCGGTCGAGGGCGCGGACACGGTGCAGCGCCTGTTCGGTGGGATCGAGCAGAAGGGAAACGCGCTCGGCGACGCGGACGCTCCGGTCACGATCTCGATCTTCAACGACCTCCAATGCACCGACTGCGCCGACTATCAGCTGGAGACCGTGCCGCCCCTCGTCGAGCGCGTCGTTCGCACCGGCGACGCGCGGCTCGAGTTTCGCCACCGCTCGCTGGGCCAGAAGGAGACGACGGTGGCGGCCTACGCCGCGGCGGCGGCGGGGCAGCAGGACAACGAGTGGCAGTACGTCCATCTCGTTTTCCTCAATCAGGACCAGATCCGCACCTCGGGCGCCACGGACGAGTTCCTCGGGCGCGTAGCCGAGGCGGTGCCGGCGCCGGAGTTCGACGTCGATCGGTGGGAGCGGGACCGCGACTCGGCCGAGGTCGAGGCCGAGGTCACCTCCGACGCCGACACGGCGATCGACCTGCGGCTGACCGCCGCTCCCGCCGCGGTGGTCGAGGGACCGCGGGGTACGGTCGAGCTTGAGGACTCTCCCACCGTCTCGCAGATCGAGGCCGCCGTGGCCGAGGTGGGATAATCCGGCGCTCTCGGGGCGTGGCGCAGTCTGGTAGCGCGCACCGTTCGGGTCGGTGAGGTCCCCGGTTCAAATCCGGGCGCCCCGATTTTCAGCTGTCCGCCGACCGATTCCCGGCTGGCCCCCTTACCACCTGAGCCCGCGTACCACGTCGTCGTCTCGGCTCCGCCGCGGCTGCGTGGGCAGCCGCGGCCTGGGTAATGTAGGACGCGAAGGCTGACCTGCCGAGACGAAGGGAACTTAGCCATGGCCTACGAGGTCCCCGATCTTCCGTACGACTACAACGCGCTCGAGCCGCACATCGACGAGGAGACGATGCGGCTTCACCACGACAAGCACCATCAGGCCTACGTCGACAAGGCCAACGCCGCGCTGGAGGGCACGGACTGGGACGGCAAGCCGGTCGACGAGGTGCTCCAGAGCCTGTCGAGCCTGCCCGACGACATTCGCACCGCGGTGCGCAACAACGCCGGTGGGCACGCCAACCACTCGCTGTTCTGGGAGATCATGAGCCCGGACGGGGGCGGTGAGCCCGACGGCGAGCTCGCCGCGGCGATCGACGACGCGTTCGGCAGCTTCGACTCGTTCAAGGACGAGCTCAAGAACGCCGGCGTCGGACAGTTCGGCAGCGGCTGGGCGTGGCTGATCCACGACGGCTCCGGGCTCGCGGTCGTCTCGACGCCGAACCAGGACACGCCGGCCTCCGACGGCAATACCCCGCTGCTGGGCGTCGATGTCTGGGAGCACGCCTACTACCTCAAGTACCAGAACAAGCGCCCCGACTACATCGACGCGTGGTGGAACGTCGTCAACTGGGGCGAGGTGGCGAAGCGGTACGCGGACGCCGGGTAGTGTCCGGTTAGTGCCTAAGGCGCCGCGAGGCCGCCCCGTCGGCGAGGGCGTCGGACGGGCGGTTGAGGGTGGCGCGCGGCCGGGCCGCCGTGTTACCTTGGGGCATGCTCCACGGACGGGGACGGAAAACCGTGCGATTCGTGCGGCGCCGCGGGTTGCCGGTCGCTGGGGTCGTGGTTGCGATGCTGATCTCGGGATCCGCGGCGCTCGCCCACATCGAGCGCGCCTCCTACTGGCCGGATCCCGCTGCCGAGTCCGTCGGCGGCCAGCCGGCGGGCGGCGACGTCCCCGACGCGCGCAGCCTGTTCAGCGCGCTCGACGAGAGCGCGCCGGGGCAGACCCGGGTGGTATGCGTCGGCGGCCAGCCGCTCGCCTACCGGCCCGATCAGGAGGTGCACAAGCGCGAGGACCAGCAGGTCAGCCATGAGGAGGTCGACCGCCTCAAGAAGAAGGTGAAGAAGCTCCGCCACGCCGTCAAGCACGCGAGCGGGGAGGAGAAGGACCGGCTGCGCCACAAGCTCCACATCGCCAAGAAGCGCCTCGGGCAGGCAAAGCAGGACTACCAGGCGGCCCTGGCGGCCGAGATGGCCGCGCGCCAGGCCGCCCAGCAGGCCTACGAGCAGGCGTTGGCGGAGGAGCTGGCGGCCCGCGCCGCCTACAACGAGGCGCTGGCGGCCCAGCCGTCGATGCAGGTTCTCGACTCGTCAATCGCCGACGCGCTCGCGCACGGCTACGAACTGCAGCCGTCGAAGCCCCGCGTCCAGGTCAGCTACCAGGAGGCCCGGCGGCTTCGAGACTTCAACGCGAGGCTGCTTGCCGAGTGCCATTACGACTCGATCCAGGCAGCGGTCAACGACTCGCACAACAACGATCGCGTCGTCGTCATGCCTGGCACCTACACCGAGCCGGATTCGAGGGCCGCGCCGACCGACGACCCGGCCTGCGACGGACTCGAGGAGATGAACGATCGCGGTCAGACGGGCGCGAACTCGTATCGCTACGTCGCCACCTGCCCCAACGACCAGAACCTGATCGCGATCGTCGGACGTGAGCCGGGACCCGACCCGCCGCCGCAGCCCCCGCTCGACGACCGGCACAAGATCCCGGACGAGGGGCCGTGCATCCGCTGCAACCTCCAGCTCGAGGGCTCCGGGATCAGTCCCGACGACGTGATCGTCGATGTCGGCAACGTCGACTCGGGCAACGGCGCGCCCGCCGATCCGGCCAAGGACGTCGGCATCCGCGTCGATCGCGCCGACGGCTTCGTGCTTCGCAACATGACCGTGCGCCACGCCGCCGAGCACGGCATCTACGTCGTCGAGGTCGACGGCTACCGCCTCGAGCAGTTCAAGACCGCGTACAACGAGGAGTACGGCGTTCTGACATTCACCGCAGACCACGGGCTGATCCAGGATTGCGACGCGTTCGGGAGTGGCGACTCCGCGATCTATCCGGGCTCCGCGCCTGACACCGGCGAGCAGGTGGAGGCCCCGGACGTGCAGCGCTACAACACGGAGATCCGGCGCTGCGACATGCATCACAGTGCGGCCGGCTACTCGGGCACGGATGCCAACGCGGTCTGGATCCACCACAACGACTTCTACGACAACGCGCTCGGGTTCACCACCGACGTCTTCACCGCCGCGGGCCATCCCGGATTCCCCCAGGACTCCGACCTGATCGAGGACAACGACTTCTACTCCAACAACTTCAACCCCTACGTCGATCAGCCGGACGACACCGAGATCGTGCCGACGATTCCGGTGCCGGTCGGGACCGGGCTGTGGATCGCGGGCGGCAACAACAACACGCTGCGCGACAACCGCTTCTGGGACAACTGGCGTCGCGGCACGATGCTGTTCGCGGTCCCGGACGAGTTCGTCTGCGGGCCCGACACCGGAAACAGCCAGCACGGCTGCGACCCCACCGAGGTCAACACCTCGTACGACAACGAGTACTACGGCAACGTGATGGGCCAGGCGCCCGGCGGCACGCCGGACCCCAACGGCACCGACTTCTGGTGGGACCAGTTCCCCGGCAACACCGGGAACTGCTGGCACGACAACGTCGGCAAGAACGGCGACCGCGCCAGCCTGACGAGCGACCCTCCCCTGAGCCCGATCGCGGGGACGTCGCCCCCGGGGTTCCTGCCCGAGGACTGTGACAGTCCGACCAACACGGGCGGTGGCGGCGACAACGATGCCGAGCTGGTGAGCTGCCTCGCCAACTTCGGGGAGGGCGCGCCGACGCCTTGCAGCTGGTTTACCACCCCGCCGGAGCCCCAGCCCTAGCGAGATGGCCTGGACGCGGCCGGGCGCGGTGGCCGGGACCGCGGTCGCCCTGATCGCCTCGACCGTGGTTGGCTGCGGTGGATCCGGCAGCCCGCCGCAGGGCGGCGTCGGTGGGCCGATCGCCGCGCCGATCAATCTGGCCGACTGCACCGACTGGGAGCAGGCGAGCGTGGAAGAGCGCCTCGGCACGATCGAGCAGCTCCGCAACTTCGTCGGCGGCGAGGTCGCCGGCAGCGGGGGCCGCGGCGTCGTCCTCGACGACGAGGACGCCTACCAGCTGTTCGAGAACACCTGCGCGAACGAGTACGCGCGCGGCTTCAAGCTCTACAAGCTCTACTCACGGGCCGCGGCGTTCTCGGGCGAGGCGGGGCAGTAGCTCCTCGCGAGCCTGCAGGGCTAAGATTGGCACCGGCATGAAGCCATCTGAGCGGAGGCCTCGGCACGGGCGCCGCGTGGTCGGCGCTCTTCTGATCCTCGCGGCCCTGGTCGTGCCGGCCGCAGCGCTGGGCCACATCGAGCGCGCCTCCTACTGGCCCGATCCGGCGCCCGACAACTCCGTGAGTCCGCCCGCAGGCGGGGCGGTTCCGACCGTGCGCTCGCTCGCCTCGGCGACGAGGAAGAAGCCGCCGGGCGAGACCCATGTCGTGTGCCAGCCCGATTCGATGAAGCTGCTCAAGGAATCGATCCGCGACGCGCGCGAGCACGGCTACGACGTTCGGCCCACCGACCATCGCAACCTCAGCCGCAAGCGCGCGAAACGGCTGAAGCACGTCAACCGCAAGCTGAAGCACCTCTGCGAGTTCGACGAGATCCAGCCAGCCGTGACGGCGTCCGGCAACAACGATCGCGTCGTGATCATGCCCGGCCTCTACACCGAGCCCACGTCGCGGGCCCAGCCGGCCAACGATCCCGCCTGCGACCAGTACGAGCAGGTAAACGACGAGGACACGCCCGGAGCGGTCTCCTACGCCTACCAGTTCCACTGCCCCAACGACCAGAACCTGATCGCGGTCATGGGCCGCGCGCCGGGCAGTGGAGAGGACCCGCAGCCTCCGCTCGACGACCGCCATGGGATCCCGAACCTCGGGCCGTGCATCCGCTGCAACCTTCAGATCGAGGGCTCCGGCGTGAGCGCCGACGACGTCGTGATCGACGCCGGCAACACCCATTCGGGCAACGGTGCGCCGATCGATCCCGTCAAGGACGTCGGCGTCCGCGCCGACCGCGCCGACGGTTTCGTGCTCCGCAACATGACCGTGCGCCACGCCGCCGAGCACGACATCTACGTGCTCGAGTCCGACGGCTACCTGCTCGAGCGGTTCAAGACCTTCTACGGCGGCGAGTACGGCGTGCTGACCTTCGTCGAGGACCACGGGCTGATGCAGGATTGCGAGGCCGCCGGAAACGGGGACTCGGGCCTTTATCCCGGGGCGGGTGCCGAGACCGGCCAGCAGACCGTCGAGGCCAGCCAGCGCTACAACCAGGAGATCCGGCGCTGCGACATGCACCACAACGTGCTCGGGTACTCGGGCACGGACGGCAACGCCGTGCACGTCCACGACAACAACTTCTACGACAACACCATGGGATTCTCGACCGATGTCGCGACGGCGTCGGGGCATCCCGGCTTTCCCCAGGACACCGACCTGATCGAGGACAACAACTTCTACTCGAACAACTTCAACTCATACGTGGAGGGGTCAGACGTAGTGCCGACCGTTCCAGTTCCAGTCGGCACGGGGTTATGGATCGCGGGCGGTAACAACAACACGATCCGCAACAACCATTTCTGGGACAACTGGCGGCGCGGCACGATGCTGTTCGCGGTCCCCGACGCGATCGCCTGCTCGCCGCCCGCGCACCAGGCGGGATGCGACCCGAGCAAGGTCTCGACGTCATTCGACAACCGCTTCTACGGCAACGTCATGGGCGTCGCGCCCGACGGCAGCGTCCAGCCCAACGGCCTCGACTTCTGGTGGGACAACTTCCCCGACAACACCGGCAACTGCTGGTATCAGAATCAGCCGGCGCCGGGCCGCCAGATCACGACCTCCCCCGACAACCTCCCGAACTGCGACAACGGCCAGAACCCGAGCTCGAGCGTGGGGACGGGCGACGCGGCCAACGAGGCGGAGCTCCTGAACTGCACCGCGGCGTTCGAGAGCGGGAGCTTCGATCCCAACGGTCCCTGCCCCTGGTTCAAGACCCCGCCGAAGCCGAGCCCATAGGGCCACGCGCGGGCCATAGCCACCTCGCGGCGGTCGCGGTGATGTCAGCCATCCTGGGCGTGACGGCGCTGGGTGGCTGCGGCGGCGGTGGGATGCCGACCGACCAGCAGAGCGCCGGCCCGGCGATCGACGCCCCGCTCGAGCTTGCGGACTGCAGCGACTGGAACGCCGCCAGTCTGAGCGAGAAGCTCGGGACGGTGCGCCAGATCCGCGAGACCCTGGGCGCACCGACCGGCGACCCGGGTCTCAGCGGCGCGACGCTCGACGACCAGGACGCCTACGACCTGTTCGAGAGCGCGTGCGAGGAGGACTTGGCGCGCGGCTTCAAGCTATACAAGCTCTACGCGCGCGCGGCGGCATTCGGCGGGCCGCCGTAGGGGCCCTCAGCGCGGGGAGCCCGCCTTGCGCGGCGCCCGCCGGGAGGCGTCTTCCGGGGCGAGGTCGCTCGGCGCCACGAGGCTCATCGCCCGCTCGGCCAGCGCGGTGATGGTCAGGCTCGGGTTGACGCCCGGGTTGGCGGGCACCGAGGCGCCGTCGCAGACCATCAGGTTCTCGTATCCGAAGACGCGGTTCGAGCTGTCGACGACGCCGTGCGCAGGATCGCGGCCGATCACCGCGCCGCCGAGGATGTGGGCCGTGGTCGGGATGTTGAACACGGACTCGGTGGTTCCGCTCTGTGCCATCCCGCCGACCTTGGCGGCCATCCACTCCGCAGCCTGATTGGCGGCGGGGATGAATCGCGGGATCGGCCGCTCCGGGTCCTGCTCGGTCGCAAGCCGCACCCCGCCGCCCAGCAGGCGGCGCCGCGAGCGCAGCCGGATCGCGTTGTCGAGCGTCTGCATCACGAGCAGGATCACGGTGCGTTGCGACCACTTGAACGGCCACAGGGTGCGGGCGAGGCGAATCGGATGGCGCAGCGCCTGCCCGAGCCACATCAAGGGCCGCGTGAGGTTCGTGCCCCTGCCGGTCAGCAGCGTGAACAGAAAGCTCATCGCGTCGCCGGCGCGCCCGTAGGTCACGACCTCGACGTGGGTGTCGGGGTCGGGGTAGATGCTGGAGGTGATCGCGACCGAGCGCGCGAAGTCGCGGCTGTCGTCGGGAGCCGTGACGGCGAGGATCGACTCGCTGTTGGTGCGAACGAGGTCGCCGAGGCGGTCCGAGATCCTCGGCAGTCCGCCAGAGAGCTTGCAGCGCGCGAGCAGGCGATTGGTCCCCAGCGCGCCGGCGGCCATGACGACGCCGCGGGCGGTGTGAGTTTGGCGCCGGCGCCGCAGCCACGCGCCCGGCCGCTCGCTGGTCACGAGGTATCCCTCCGAGCCGTCTGCAGGCCCGATCGGACGCACGTCGGTGACGAGGCGCTCGGGCACGACCTCGACGCCGAGTCGCTCCGCGAACCAGAGGTAGTTCTTGACGAGCGTGTTCTTGGCGCCGTGGCGGCAGCCGACCATGCAGCTGCCGCAGCGCACGCAGCCGCGTCGCGCCGGCCCCTCGCCGCCGAAGAACGGATCCTCGACCTCCCTGCCGGGCTCGCCGAAGAAGATCCCGACCCTGGTCGGCTTGTAGGTCTCGGCGACGCCCAGCTCCTCGCCGAGCTCGCGCAGCAGCACGTCCGCCGGGCCCTCGTCGGGATACTCGGTCACGCCGAGCATCCACTCTGCGGTCTCGTAGTGGGGGGCGAGCTCCGCCTCCCAGCTGCCGAGCTCGGACCACTGGGAATCCACGAAGAACGCGGGCCGGGCGCGGTAGAGCGTGTTCGCGTAGCCGAGACTGCCCCCGCCGACCCCGGACCCCGAGACGATGAACACGTCGCGGAACAGGGTCATCCGGAAGATCCCGCGCAGCCCGATCAGCGGAGCCCAGAAGTAGCGCCGCAGGTTCCAGGCGGTCTCGGCGAAGTCCTCGTCGTCGAAGCGCCGCCCGCATTCGAGGACCCCGACCCTGTAGCCCTTCTCGGCGAGACGCAGCGCGGACACGCTGCCTCCGAAGCCGGAGCCAACGACCAGCCAGTCATAGTCGTAGCGCACTGCCGGGAGAGTAAACGAGGCTAGAAACGCCTCCCCGAACGGCATCGGACACCCCCCTTAACGTCAAATCAACCTTGGCGGCCACGCCGATCGGCCGCTCGTGCCTGGCGAGCGGCTCCCCAGGCACGGGTTCCCCTTTGACACCCGGCGAATCCCAATGGTACGTTCGCGCCGTTCGGGTGGCCGTGCCCGGCCCCGGCATGTCGAGAAACGAGCCTGATTGCCAACGTCTTCGGTCGTAGGGAGGATCGCCGCGATCGTCGCGCTCGCCGTGGCGGTCGTTGTGTTGTTCGTCGTGCTGCTCGGCGGCGGCGACTCCTACAAGGTCACGGCCGAGTTCGAGAACGCCAGCCAGCTCGTCGGCGGCGAGCAGGTGGTGGTGGGGGGCGTTCCGGTCGGCGGCGTCACCGACATCGCGCTCGGCGATGACGGCCAGGCGCTCGTCACCTTCACGGTCAACGACGACTATGCGCCGCTGCAGCAGGGAACGACGGCGACGATCCGCTCGTTCTCGCTCTCGGGCATCGCCAACCGCCAGGTCCAGCTGACGATCCCCCCCGACGGCACCGAGGCCGCCGAGATCCCCGACGAAGCGACGATCGACCAGTCCCAGACGGTCTCCGAGGTCGACCTCGACGAGATCTTCAACACGCTTGACGACCGCACGGTCGCCAACCTAAAGAAGGTAATCCGCGGCCTCGAGATCTCC
>Ga0137368_10003971_pt1 | contig 15837 bp, 17 predicted proteins | sample SagtaG_13_FD_104917 | JGI IMG/M metagenome (GOLD analysis project Ga0137368, IMG submission 104917) | Vadose zone soil microbial communities from Sagehorn Ranch, Mendocino, California, USA - Sage1_L_100_16 metaG | ecosystem: Environmental > Terrestrial > Soil > Vadose zone | place: USA...
CGAGAGTGGCGAGCACCTTCGTCTGGGGGTGGTGTCTCCACATGAAGGCCTCCGACAGGACGAGCCGCTCCGACTCGGCGAGCCCGAAGGCCCGCTCGACCTCCGTGGGCTCTCGCGAGAACGGCTTCTCGCAGAGCACGTGCTTGCCCGCCTCGAGCGCGCGCAGGGTCCACTCCACGTGCAGAGCGTTGGGCAGCGAGATGTAGACGGCCCCGACGTCGGGGTCCTCGAGCAGCGCTTCGTAGCTCCCGTACGCCTTCGGGATCGCGTGCTCACGCGCATACGTCTCGGCCCGCCGCGCGTCACGGCTCGCCACAGCGACCACCTCTGCTCGATCGGTCTCGGCCGCGCCCCTGAGTACACGGCGGTTGATGCGCGCCGTCGAGAGCAGGCCCCATTTGACCGTCACGTGTCCTCCGAGGGCTCGTCTTTGACCAGCGTCCGGTCGACTTCGCTCTGGGTGGCGCCGGTCATGATCGCCACCGCCTCCGGCATCGTGTGTGTGTGCGGCGTCACCACGGCGACTCGACGGCCGAGCCTCATGATCTGGATCCGGTCCGCGAGCTCGAAGACGTGAGGCATGTCGTGGCTGATCAGGATTACGGGCAGACCGCGATCGCGGACCCGCCGGATCAGGTCGAGCACCTGGCGCGTCTCCTTGACTCCGAGGGCCGCGGTGGGCTCGTCCATGATGGCCAGGCGCTGGGCCCATTTGGCGGCACGCGCCACCGCGACGCCTTGACGCTGGCCCCCGGAAAGATTCTCGACCGGCTGTGCCATCGACTGGACGCCGATCTTGAGCTCCGCGAAATGCCGCGCCGCCTCCCTGCGCATCGCGCGCTTGTCGAGCACGCGAACCAGGAGTCCCAGCGGTCCTCGCCGCCGGGCCTCGCGCCCGAGGAAGATGTTGGCGGCGATGTCCAGCGCCGGGGATACCGCGAGATCCTGGTAAACCGTCTCGATCCCGGCTCGGCGCGCGTCACGGGGGGAGCGGAAATGCACTGGGTCGCCGTCGAGCCGGATCTCGCCTGCGTCCGGCTGAAGGGCTCCCGAGAGTGCCTTGATCAGCGTGGACTTGCCCGCGCCGTTGTCACCGATGATCGCCAGGATCTCGCCGGGATAGAGCTCGAAATCGGCGCCGTCCAGAGCCACGACCTGGCCGTACCGCTTGACGAGCCCCTGTGCCTCGAGAAGCGGACGGCGCTCGCTCACAGCCGCCTCCGGTGGGTCAGCTGGTCGACCGCCACCGCCAGGATGACGAGAATGCCCGTGACGAGGTACTGGTAGATCACCTCGACGCCGATCAGCGTCAGGCCGTTGCGGAAGACGCCCACGATCACCGCCCCGATCAGTGTGCCAATCACGGTCCCGCGGCCGCCGAAGAGGCTCGTGCCGCCGAGGACGACGGCGGTGATCGCATCGAGGTTCTCGGTGGTCTGTCCTGCATTTGGATCTCCCAGCTCAGTGCGGCCGACGAGCAGCAACGCGGCGATCCCGTACGTGAGGCCGGCGAGCGCGTAGACGCTGAACAGGACGCGGTTGGTGTTGATGCCCGTCAGTCGGGCCGCCTCCGGGTTGTCGCCCACCGCGTAGACGTGCCGGCCCCAGGCGGTCTGGGTCAAGCCGAACCAGGCCAGTGCGTATAGAGCGAGCATCACGACCACGCCATAAGTGAAGTCGGCGCCGGCAACAGAGAAGGTCCTGCCGAAGAAGAGGAGCTCGCTCGGTAGCTCCGAGAACGTCAAGTCGTTGGAAACGATGTGGGTCAGGGCGAACGCGATGTTCAGCGTGCCGAGCGTGACGATGAACGCCGGCAACCGCAGGCCCGCAACAAGGCTCCCGTTCAGCATGCCGAAACCCACGCAGGCGAGGATGCCCAGCAGCAGTGCCTGGAGTGGCGGAACTCCGCTGCTCACGGCCAGCTTCGTCATCACTATCTGGCCGAAGGCCATGACCGTCCCGCAAGAGAGATCGATCCCCGCGGTCAGGATCACGAACGTCTGACCGATCGCCAGCACTCCCACGACCATCACCTGCTGGAGCACGAGCGAGAGGTTTTGCGTCTGCAGGAACTGCTCGCTCTTCAGCGAGAAGAACGCCATCGTCAGAATGAGCGCGATCAGCGGCCCGACCGCCGGCGCGGTGGCGATCTTGCGGAGGAGCTCGAGCGGCGTCGGCCGCGGCTGCTCCGCTGAGGTCGTGTCGGCTGTGCTCAAGGTTGGGTCGCCGGAATCGGAGCGATCCTAGACCTGCCCGAAGGATCCCGCGACCGGAGCGGGCAAGCCCCGGTCGCGGGCGTGAGAGACGCTTGTTCTAGCCCCAGCAGTTCCTGAGCCCGTAGGCGACCGTCTTGGACTTGACGCCTGTCAGGGCCTTCTTCGCGATCAGATTGACGCCGGTGTCGGTGTAGCCCTTGGCCTTCTTGCCGGTCTTCGCGTACGTGACGACCGCCTTCACTCCGAGAGCGGCCATCTTCAGCGGGTACTGCTGAGAGGTCGCGTCGATGATCCCGGCCTTCACGTTGCGCACGCCGGCGCAGCCGCCGTCGACAGAGACGACGGTCACGCCGCTCTGCTTCTTGCCGGCGTTCTTCAAAGCGTTCCAGGCCCCGGCCGCGCTCGGCTCGTTGATGGTGTAGACGACGTTGATGTTCGGGTTCTTCTGCAGGCAGTTCTCCATGGCCGTCTGCGAAGGAGCCGTCTGGCCCTGGCCGTTGCCCACACAGGCGATCAGCTTGCTACTGCTCTTGATCCCGAAGCCCTTCAGGAAGCCGTTGTGACGGAGCGCGCCGACCGAGGAGCCGGCATGCTCGTCGAGCATCCCGATCGTCACCGCCTTGCCCTTGGTGGCCGCGCGCGCGTACTTCCCGATCAGGACGCCTGCGTTGAAGTTGTTTGTCGCGAAGAGCGCGTCGGTCGCGTTCTTCGGGTTGGTCGGCGAATCGAGGGCGATCACGAGGACGCCCGCCTTCCGCGCCTTCTTGATTGCCGCGTTCTCCGCCTTTGCGTCGGCGACGGTGATCAGGATCCCCTTGACTCCCTGGGTGGTCATGTTCTCGATCGCCGTGATCTGGCTCGCGTTGTCGGAGCTGCTCTTGCCGGCGGCGTATTTGAGCTGGGCCCCGAGCTTCTTCGCCTGAGCCTTCGCCCCCTGTTTCATCTTGACGAAGAACGGGTTCGTGACGTCCTTCGTGATCAGCCCGACCTTGATCGTGGCGGCTTTCGATCCGGTCGTGGCCGACGCCGCCGCGACGATGGCTGCGGTGCCCCCGATGAGAAGGAGGAGCGCCAGCGCCAGCCTCAGCGTGCGGCGCCTGGAACTCGATCGAGTACGTCCCTGCGGATGACCCATGTCGTGCTCCCTTCACTTGCCCCGCGTTACGGGCGGTGGTTTAGTTACCGATAACACGTTCCGACTCCCAGAGTCAAGCCAGAAGGGGATGGGAGCGACGCAATTCCGGCTTAAAACTGTGGTATCGATAACAGATATTCGACGATGAGCACTACCTCGGCAAACGTGACCATCAAGGACGTCGCACGCCTGTCCGGCGTCTCGTCGATGACGGTCTCGCGGGTGATCAACGAGAGCGAGCGAGTGAGGCCGGAGACGCGACAACGGGTCGAGCAGGCGATCGCCGAGCTGGGCTACGTGCCGAGTCGATTGGCACGAGGTCTGAGCCGTCAGCGCACCGGGACGCTTGCCGTGATCGTGCCCGACGTGGCCAATCCCTTCTTCACGATGATCGTCCGCGCCGCGGAGGAGGTGGCGCGCCGCGGCGGCTACCGCGTCATCCTCTGCGACACCCGCGCCGACCTGCCGGTCGAGCGCGATGTCGTCGAGGAGCTGATCGCCCACAGGGTCGAGGGAATCGTGATCGCGCCGGTCAGCGACCGGTCGGCAACGCACGTGCGACGGCTGGACAAGTTCGGAGTCCCCTGCGTGCTGGTCGACCGTACGCTGCCGGGCGTGGAGAGCGACGCGGTCCTGGGCGACAGCGTGGCCGGTGCCCGTCGACTCGTCGAGCACCTCATCTCACTCGGTCACCGGCGGATAGGACTCGTAGTCGAGTCGGATGAGGTCTCGACGGCGCGTGATCGACGGCGGGGTTACGAGGCGGCGCTCGAAGCGGCCGACATCCCGCTCGATCCGAGCCTCGTCGTCGAGACGGCGGTCGACCCGGCCGGAGGCGCCGAAGGCATGCGCCGGCTGCTCGAGCTCGACGATCGGCCGACCGCGGTCTTCACGGTCAACAATCTCGTCGCCCTGGGCGCCATCGAGGCCGTGCGGGGCGCCGGTCTGGAGGTTCCGGATGACGTCGCGCTCGTGTGCTTCGACGACATCGAGTACGCCTCGCGCCTGTATCCGTTCCTCACCGCGCTGGAGCAGCCCGCGGAGACGTTCGGGACCGTGGCGACGCAGCTCCTGCTCGAGCGCATCCAGGGGCGTGGCCCGGCGCGGAGGCACGCGGTCGTGCTTCCGGGCGAGTTCGTCGTCCGCAGGTCCTGCGGCGCCTCGGGTCGCTCGGAAGAGTCGTGAGCGTCTACGGCGGGATCGAGACCGGCGGCTCGAAGTGGGAGTGCGCGGTCGGGGTCGGTCCCGACGACCTGCGCGCGACGGAGACGTTGCCGACGACGACCCCGGAGGAGACGATCGACCGGGTCGTCGCGTTCTTCGAGCGCGAGGGGCCGGTCGACGCGATCGGGATCGGCTCGTTCGGCCCGCTGGACGGCAAGGTCTCGTCCCCGACCTGGGGCCACATTACGACGACGCCGAAGCCGGGGTGGTCGCACACCGACGTCGGCCAGGAGATCCGCCGGCGGCTCTCCGTCCCTGTCGTCTTCGACACGGACGTCAACGCAGCCGCCCTCGGCGAGCACGTCTGGGGGGCAGCCCAGGGGCTCGACACCTTTTGCTACATCACCGTCGGCACCGGGATCGGCGGCGGCGGGATGGCTCGCGGCAAGCTGCTCCACGGCCTCGTGCATCCGGAGTTCGGGCACATGCGGATCCCGCACGACCGCGAGAAGGATCCGTTCCCCGGCGTCTGCCCGTACCACGGCGACTGCTGGGAAGGACTGGCGTCGGGTCGCGCGATCGAGGCGCGCTGGGGACGCCGTGCCGCCGAGCTGGCCCACGACGAGGCGGTCTGGGAGCTCGAGGCGCGGTACCTCGCTCTCGGCCTCGTCTGCGTGATCTGCGTGCTCTCGCCGGAGCGGATCGTGCTCGGCGGCGGCGTGATGAGTGAACCGAGCCTGCTGCCGCTCATCCATCGCGAGGTGAACGGCCTCATGAACGGATACCTGGACAACGCATCCGTGGGCGCTGGAATCGCCGGCTACGTGACGATGCCAAGGCTCGGCTCCCTCTCCGGCGTTCTGGGAGCGATCGCGCTTGCCCAGACCAGCGCCGAGCCAGTCTAGGTTTCTCGGCACGCTAGAGGAACGGGGATAATGGGTCCGTGGAGCGGCTGGTCGTCACGCTGAAGCTGCGGGACGGCACGCAGAAGCGAGCCGCCGAGCTCATCGCTGCGGGCCCGCCGTTCGACCTGGCGGATCTCGGCCTCGCGCGGCATGCGGTTTACCTCGGCGACGGCCTCGTGATTTTCGCATTCGAAGGGAAGGACGTCGAGGAGCGGGTCGGCGCGCTCATCAACGACCCGGTCCGCTCGGCGGCGTTCGCGGCCTGGACACCGCTCCTCGCGGCTACCCCGGCACTGGCCCACGAGGTCTATTACTGGGAGGCGGACGGCTAGAGTCGTTACGCTGTCTCGGCCCCGGAGAGGAGAAGCGTCGACCTCGCAGGACCGAGAGAGTTGTTGGAGCCGTTCATCGACCTCTCCAGCCCGAGCGCGAGCGCGATCGCCTTTCCGCGATGCGACGGAGATCCAGGCGGAGCTTGACGGCGTTAGGCAACTATCGGGCAACGGCGCCGGGACGCGGGTCCACCTAAACGAGAAAAGGCCCTCTCTGCAGGGCCTTTTCCTCATCGGGGCGCCGAGATTTGAACTCGGGACCTCTAGTCCCCCAGACTAGCGCGCTAACCAGGCTGCGCCACGCCCCGTTGCGCAACACGATACCGCCCCTGTCCAGGCGCGGTCGCCTAGTCGAGCCGCTTGTAGAGCCGGTCGATCAGCTCGGGCATTGCCTCGAGCTTGCGGGTGATCACGCGCAGACGGTATTCGCGGAAATGCTCGGGCTCGACGCCGAGCGCCTTCGCGAGTTGGGCGACAACCTTGTTCGAGGGCACCGGCCGGTTCCCGTGGACGAGATGGTTCAGGTAGCCGGCCGAGAGCCTCGTCTTGTCCGCGAGGGAGCGGTAGGTGGCGCCGGTCTCGCCCATCAGGCGCTCGATGGTCGGCCCGAACGGTTCCTCGCTGAACTTGCGCCGCCGGGCCATCAGACGATGCTCCCGACCTCGGCGAGCGCAACGCGGCGCTCCTCCCCGCTCTCGCGCTCGCGCACGTCGACCGCGCCGTCCTCCGCGGTCTTCTTGCCCACGGTCACGCGCAGGGGGCAACCGATCAGGTCGGCGTCGGCGAACTTTTCGCCGGCGCGGGCCTCGCGGTCGTCGAGCAGGACGTCCGCGCCTGCCTCCGCCAGCGCCTGGGCCCCCTGCTCCGCCTGCTCTTCGACGCCCGGCAGAACTACCACGTGCACATCGTACGGGGCGATCGACCTCGGCCACGCGATTCCCCACTCGTCGTGGCGCTGCTCGACCACCGCGGCCATGACACGCCCGGGGCCGATCCCGTAGCTGCCCATGATCAACGGGCGCTCGCTGCCGTCCTCATCGACGAAACGGGCACCGAGCGGTGCCGAGAACTGCGTCTCCAGCTTGAAGATGTGCCCGACTTCGATCGCCACCTGCAAACGTAGATGCCCGCCGCAGCAAGGACATGCGTCTCCGGCATGAACTTCTCGCAGGTCGGCGAAGCGGGCCTCGAAGTCGCGGCCCGCCTGCACCCCGCGCAGGTGCCGGTCGTCGTGATTGGCGCCGACGACATACTGGCCCTCGCGCAGCGTCTCGTCGGCCAGCACCTCGACCGGCGCTCCGACCGGTCCGATCGAGCCCCCATCGGCGCCGAAGGTCTCTCGAATCTCCTCGGGGTCCGCCGGCCGAAAGGTGCGGCCGAGCGCCGCCAGGAGCTTCATCTCGTTGAGCCGGTCGTCGCCGCGCACGAGGGCGAGCAAAGGCCCGTCGTCGGTGACCACAGGCATCGCCTTGGCCGTCGCGCGCTCGTCGACGCCCAGGAAATGCGAGACCGCCTCGATCGTGCGCTGCCCGGGGGTTTCGACCTCCTCCGGCTCGTCGAGCTCCTCGGGAAAATCGGGAGCCGAGGGAACGCCCTCGGCGATCTCGAGGTCGGCCGCGTAGTCGCCGTTCTCGCAGATGACGAGCGTGTTCTCCCCTGCGCCCGCGGGCGCGAGGAAATCCTGGCTGCCGCTGCCGCCCATGATCCCCGACTCGGCGGCCACCTCCATGACCTCGAGCCCGCAGCGCTCGAACATGCGCTTGTAGGCCTCGGAGTGCTTGCGAAAGCTCCCGTCGAGGCCGGTATCGTCGCGGTCGAACGAGTACGCGTCCTTCATGATGAACTCGCGCGTGCGGATCAGCCCGCTGCGTGCGCGGGCCTCGTCGCGGAGCTTGACGGAGAAGTGATAGAGGATCTGCGGCAGCTGCTTGTAGCTCTGGAGCTCGCGCGCATGGAAGGTGACGGTCTCCTCGTGCGTCATCGGCAGGACGAAGTCCCGACCGGCGCGGTCCTTGAGCTTGAACACCTCCGGGATGCGAATCCGCCCCGACGTCTCCCAGAGCTCCGCCGGCGTCAGCACGGGCATCAACATCTCCTGGCCGCCGATCGCGTTCATCTCCTCGCGAATGATCTGGACAACCTTCTCGTGCACGCGCCAGCCCAGCGGCAGGTAGGTCCAGACGCCGGCGCTCACCTGGCGGATGAAGCCGCCGCGCACGAGCAGCTTGTGGCTCGCCGCTTCGGCGTCCGCCGGATCCTCGCGCAGCGTCGGCAGGAAGAGCTGTGACGCTCGGGCGATCATCGTTGCCCGGGCAGGCTACTCCAGCGGGATCATGCTCGCCTCGGCCGAGGCGTCGCTTGCGATGCGTAAGAGGCCGCGCGGTTCATCCGCGCGGCCGCTAACCCGGCTCACTCGGACCCATCCCCAAGTGGAATCAACGAAGCCTCGGCCATGGCCAGGGCCGCAGGCTTCGCCATCTTCAAGCGCTTCGGCCTGTGCATGCCGTCGGCGATCCACCTGTCGATCTCGTGGAAGAGTTCGTCGACGAGGATGTCCGAGGAGACCTTCTTCAGCACGCGGCCGTGCGCGTAGACGAAACCGACGTCGCGGCCTCCGGCGATCCCGAAGTCGGCGTCGCCCGCCTCGCCGGGCCCGTTGACCGCGCAGCCGAGGACTGCCACCTCGAAGTGCTGCGGGTACTCGCGCAGCCGCTCCTCGACGACCTCCGCCAGCGTCTGTACGCCGACGTTGTCCCGGCCGCACGAGGGGCACGCGATCATGATCGGCCCCCGCTCGCGCAGTCCGAGCGCCTTCAGGATCTCGTACGCAGTCTTGACCTCCTCGACCGGGTCGGCCGTCAGGGAGACCCGGATCGTGTCGCCGATCCCGTCCACCAGCAGCGCACCCATGCCGACGGCGCTCTTGATCGAGCCCGAGTACGGGGTGCCGGCCTCGGTCACGCCCAGATGCAGCGGGTAGGGCACCTTCGAGGCGAGTAGCCGGTAGGCGCGGATCATCGTCGGCACGTGGCTCGACTTGACGGAGATCTTGAAGTCGTAGAAACCGAGGCTCTCGAGCAGGCGCACCTCCTCGAGGGCCGCCTCGACGAGCGCCTCGGCCTGGTCGGCCTGCGCCAGCTCGGCGAGGTGCTTGGGCAGTGAGCCCGAGTTGGCGCCGATCCGCATCGGCAGCCCCGCGTGCTTGGCGGCGCGCACGACCTCGGCGACCTTGTCCGGGCCGCCGATGTTGCCGGGGTTGATCCGCACCGCGGCGACCCCGGCTTCGATCGCGCGAAGCGCGAGGCTCGCGTTGAAGTGGATGTCCGCGATCACGGGGAGCGGCGACAGCCGGACGATCTTCGGCAGCGCGTCGGCGTCCTTGCCTTTCGGCACCGCCACCCGGACGATCTCGCACCCGGCCGACGCGAGAGCAGCGATCTGGGCGGTCGTCGCCTCGACGTCGTGGGTCTTCGTCAGCGTCATCGACTGCACGACGACGGGGGACCCGCCGCCGATCGGGACGCCATCTACACGAATCTGGCGTTCGCTGGCCACGCGGGGAGTCTAGCCCCCGCGAATATTGCCTATGTCGTTCGAAAGGCCGACGAAGAAGAGCAGCAGCACCAGCGCGATGCCGACCGCCGAGACGCGCTCGTAGACGACCCGCCCGACCGCCCGGCCGCGCAGTCCTTCGATGATCGAGAAGGCCATGTGTCCGCCGTCGAGGGGCAGCAGGGGCAAGAGGTTCAACAGCGCCAGCGAGAGGCTGATCAGTGCCAGCACCTGCAAGTACTCGCGGTAGCCGACTTCCACGGCCTTGCTCGACTGGCGCACGATCCCGACCGGGGTCGAGACCTCCTTGCGCCCTGAGCCGCTGACGACGTGGGTCAGCCAGGAGCCCATCGCCTTCGTCACGAGCCACGTGTCCTTGCCCGCGAGGCCAACCGCGTGGATCGGGCCGTAGCGTTTGTACTTCACCGCCGAGGGGTGGAAGCCCAGGGTGTAGACGCCGTCGGTCTTCTCCGGCCGCGCCGAGCGAAGCTCGACGTACTTGCCATTGCGTACTAGGGAGATGACGAGCGGCTTGCCGCCGCTCTTGTGGATCGCGTCGCGGACGTCCTTGAAGTCGTAGGTCGGTACGCGGTTGACTCCGACGATCACGTCCCCGGGCCGCAGGCCCGCTGCCGCTGCCGGTGAGCGCGGAATGACGTCGCTGACCCGCCGCGAGGCGTCGGACGGGACGCCGATCATGTAGACGGAAGCCAGGAGCGCGATCGCGAAGAGCAGGTTCGCCCCCGGCCCGGCTGCGATCACGACCAGGCGCTTCCAGGTGCGCTGGCGCCAGTAGGCATCGGAGCCGAGTGCGTCCGAGAGCTCGTCCAGGCCGCGCTCGGCCGCTCGGCGCGCGTTCGCCGAGAGCGGGGCCTGCTCGACCGCGCGCTCGAGCTCCCCGAGTGAGGCGTGAGCCCCCTCGAAGTCGCCCTGCGCGACGGAACGCTTCACGCGCTCGACTTCCGGCAGCAGGCGTGGCGACTCGTAGAGCGCCGGGCCGAAATGCGCGTCGAGGTCTGCCGGCGCCGGCCGGTGCATCCCGGGGATCTTCACGTAGCCGCCCAGCGGGATCACACCGAGGCCGTATTCGATCCCGTTCCGCGTCGTCTTGAAGAGGGCCGGCGGGAAACCGATGTAGAAGCGACGGGGACGCATGCCGACGGCCCGGGCGGTGAAGAAGTGGCCCGCCTCGTGAATCAGGATCAGGAACGCGAGCCCCGCGATCGAGACGAAAACGCTCATACCCGGCATCCCAGCTCTATGCGGGCTCGTGGCGCGCTCACGCGACTGGGAGGCCTCTCTCGGCGAGCCCGCGGGCCGCGGCGTCGGCACCCATCAGCTCATCTAGGTCGTTCGCGGCCGTGCCGTCAATCCCGGCCAGTGTTTCCTCCACGGTGCTCGCGATCCCGAGGAACGGCAGCCGGCCTTCGAGGAAGGCGGCCACCGCGACCTCGTTCGCGGCGTTGAACGCACACGGGTAGGTGCCTCCCTCCTCCCCCGCGCGCCGTGCGAGCGAGAGGAGCGGGAACGTCTCGAGGTCGGGGCGCTCGAACTCGAGCACGAGGCCCTGGGAGAAGTCGAGCGGCGGTACCGGCGTCGCCGAGCGCTCCGGGTAGGTCAAGGCGAACGAGATCGGCACTCGCATGTCGGGATAGCCCAGGTGGGCGAGGGAGGCGCCGTCGCGGAAGCGCACGAGCGCGTGCACGACCGAGGTCGGCTGGAGCACCACCTCGATCCGCTCGTAGGGCAGCCCGAAGAGGAAGTGCGCCTCGATCAGCTCGAGGCCTTTGTTCGCGAGCGTCGCCGAGTCGACGGTGATCTTCGGGCCCATCTGCCACGTCGGGTGCGCCAGGGCCTCCTCCGGCGTGACCTCCCCGAGCTCCTCGCGGCTGCGTCCGCGGAAGGGGCCACCGGAGCCAGTCAGGACGAGCGAATCGACCTCGTAGGCGCCGTGCCCCTCGAGGCATTGGAACGCCGCCGAGTGCTCGCTGTCGACGGGGAGCAGGAGGCCCCCGCCACGCTCTTGCGCTGCCAGGGCGAGCTCCCCGGCGGCCACGAGGCTCTACTTGTTCGCGAGTGCGAGCGTGACGCCGTGCTCGAGCGCCCAGAGCGTCGCGGGCAGCCCGGCAAAGCCGACGACCGCGTTGAGGACGACATCCGGGCGAGCCCGATCGAGCAGCTCGGTCAGGTCGCCTCCGACCTGGGTCAACGGCGCGAGCCCGTCCACGGGCTGTGAGCCGGACGCAGCGGCCACGAGCTCCAACTGGGCATGATCTCGGATGATTTCGACGGCCTGACGGCCGATCGACCCTGTGGCGCCGAGCAGGGCGATGCGCTTCATCCCGTCCAAGTGTACGGCGGCAGCGCCTGCGCGGATCGCCCTAGGTGAGCGTCAGAATCGTGTAGTACGCGGCGATTGCGGCGAAGAGCAGCGAGTCGATCCGGTCGAGCACGCCACCGTGGCCGGCGAGCAGCCTGCCCGTGTCCTTCACCTGCAGGTCGCGTTTGATCGCCGACTCGAAGAGATCGCCGAGTGGAGCCGCCACCGCGATCACCCCGCCGAGGACGAGCGATTGCCAAACGTTGAGGAAGTCGGAGCGATAGAGGGCGAAGAAGGGCACCAGGATGGCGGTCACCGTGCCCCCGATCAGCCCTTCCCACGTCTTGCCGGGCGAGATCGTCGGTGCGAGGCGGTGTCGTCCGACGAGCACGCCCGTGAAATAAGCAACCGTGTCTGAGGCGAAGACGGCGAGCAGCACCGTGAACACCGCGAGCTGCCCGTCCTCGGTCGGCGGAATCGCGCGCAGCAGCACCACGTAACTCAGGCCGAGCCCGACCCAGCCGGCGCCGAGGACCGTGGCGCCTACGGCGACCGTGATCGACTGCCGTGTCTGCGAGATCCCCTTGAGCACGAACGCGAGCGCGAACGTGGTGAGAAAGCCGGCCGCCATCCACACGGCGCCACCCAGCCAGGCGCCAAGGAGTGCGAGCAGGGCCCCGGCGTAACCGGCCAGCACGAGCGGGCGCAGCGGCCGCGCGATCCAGAAGAGCTCGTGCAGTGCGAGCGTCGCGGCCACTGCGGTCAGGCCGAACAGCCACCAGTCGCCGAGCCAGACGAGGTAGAGCACGACCGGCAGCGCGACGACCGCGACGACGACGCGCGACCAGAAGGAGCTCACCGGGTCACCGGCCGCCGAAGCGCCGCCGTCGCCGCGCGTAGGCGGCGAGTGCGTGCTCGAGCTCCCGGCGGCCGAAATCGGGCCAGAGCCGGTCGAGAAACACGAGCTCCGAGTAGGCGAGCTGCCAGAGCAGAAAGTTCGAGATCCGCAGCTCGCCGGAGGTTCGGATCAGCAGGTCCGGGTCGGGCAGCTCGGGCGCGTAGAGGTTCGCCCGCAGGAGGTTCTCGTCGATCTCGGCCGGCTCGACGCCCGCTTCGACGAGCCGGCGAGCCGCCTCCACCAGCTCGGCTCGCCCCCCGTAGTCGAAGGCGATCCAGAGGTTGAGCCGCTCGTTGTGCGCCGTTTCCTCCTCCAACCGGGCCATCTGCGCTTGAAGCCCGGCCGGTGCCCGGTCACGCCGCCCGATGAAGCGGGTGCGGACGCCTTGCCGCGCCAGGTCGGGCAGCTCGCGCTCGATCGTCTCGCCGAAGATGTCCATCAGCGAGTCCACCTCGACCGGCGGCCGCGACCAGTTCTCGGTCGAGAAGGCGTAGACGACGAGCGTCTCGACCCCGAGGTCGATGCCCGCCTCGACTGTCCGTCGCAGCGCCTTCGTGCCCGCGCGGTGGCCTGCAGCGACCGGGAGGCCGCGCCGTCTCGCCCAGCGTCCGTTGCCGTCCATGATGATCGCCACGGCGCGGGCGACCTCGGGCAGCTCAGGATCGCCGGCGAGCTTGACGCCGCGAAGGCTACGGATCCGGGTGAGCAGCTTCATGCCGAGGTCAAGTGCCCCTCCCAGCAATGAATGCCCGTCTCTCGCCCGCTATCACGCTGCGCCAGAGTCCACCCTCGCCCTTGCGCAGGCTGCCAGCCTGTGCCGCGGTCGAGTGCGGCCTCTGGCTTGGTGCTAGCGATCGACAACCTGGGCACCATCACTGGAAGGGGCACTTCAAACTTCGAGGATCTCGGCCTCTTTCTTCTTCAGCAGCTCGTCGATCGTGTGCGTGTTCTCGTCGGTGAGCTTCTGCACCCGCTCCTCGGCACGGTGCTCCTCGTCGCTGCCGACCTCCCCCTTGTCGACGAGCTCCTTCAGATGGTGCATGACGTCGCGGCGCACGTTGCGCACGGCGATTCGGCCGTCCTCCGCCATCTGGCGCACGATCTTGACGAGCTCCTTGCGCCGCTCCTCGGTCAGCTGGGGGATCGGCAGGCGGATCAGCTTGCCGTCGTTCGAAGGGGTCAAGCCCAGGTCCGACTCTTGGATCGCGCGCTCGATCGCCGAGACCGAGTTCGGATCGAACGGCTGGATCGTGAGCAGGCGTGGCTCCGGCGAGTTCACCGTCGCCAGCTGCTTGAGGGGCGTCTTCTGACCGTAGTAGTCGATCTGCACGCGGTCGAGCAGGCCCGGCGAGGCGCGGCCCGTACGCAGCGTCGCGAACTCCGCCTGAGCGGCCTCGACGGACTTGTGCATCCGCCGGGTTGCATCCTGAATCAGGTCATCGATCGCCATCTGGCCTCCTCAAGGGGTCGAGACGATGGTGCCGACCCGCTCTCCCTGGGCGACTTTACGGATGTTTCCGTCCTCGAGGGCGAAGACATAGATCGGCAGCCGGTTGTCCATGCAGAGGGAGAGCGCGGTCGTGTCCATCACCCGCAGGCCGCGCTCGATCACTTGCAGGTGGGTCAGCTCGGGAACGAGCTCGGCATCCGGATCGACCCGGGGGTCGCCGTCGAGAACGCCCTCGACCGCATGCTTGGCCATCAGGATGGCCTCGGCGCCGATCTCGAGCGCGCGCAGAGCTGCTGCGGTGTCGGTCGTGAAATACGGGTTGCCGGTGCCCGCCGCGAAGATCACGATGCGTTGCTTCTCGAGGTGGCGGATCGCCCGGCGGCGAATGTACGGCTCGGCGACCTCGGCCGCTGCGAGCGCCGAGAGGATGCGCGTCTGCGCGCCGCGGCGCTCGAGTGCGTCCTGGAGCGCGAGCGCGTTCAGCAGCGTCGCGAGCATGCCTGCATAGTCGGCCGTGGCCCGGTCCATCCCCTCCGCGGCGGCCTCGATGCCGCGGTAGATGTTGCCGGCGCCGACCACGATCGCCAGCTCGAGCCCGGCGCGATGGACCTCGACGATCTCGGCGGCGAGCGCTGCCATGCGGTCCGGGTCGAGCCCGTACTGCTTCTCGCCCATCATCGCCTCGCCCGAGAGCTTGAGCAGCAGCCGGTGGAACGCCGGCGCTGCGCTCCGCCCGGCGTCCTCGGCGGGAATCGCTTCGGTCACTCGGCCAGGGCGTAGCGGACGAACTCGAGCACCTCGAGCCCCGCCTCCTCGAGCGCCTTGGCCGCCGTCTGCGAAGGATCGTGGATCCAGGCCTGCTCGCTCAGCGCGATCGCCGCCAGGTACTCCTTGCGCAGGCGGCCCTCGACGATTTTCGCGCGAACCTCCTCCGGCTTGGACTGGACGTCCGGCTGCTGCTCGTAGATCGCACGCTCCGAAGCAACATCCTCCGCCGGCACCTCGTCCACGCTGCGAAAGCGCGGCGCTGCGAAGGAGATGTGCATCGCCAGGCGCCGGGCAGCGGCGGGATCGCTCCCGCGGGCCCTCAGCAGGACGCCGATTTTGTTGGCGGGCGGATGGACGTACTCCGCCAGGAGCTCGCCGTCGCCCGCCTGCATCCGGGTCGCGCCGCGGACCTCGAGGTTCTCGCCCAGCCGGCCGATCAGCTCGAGCCGCTGTTCCTCGAGCCCGGCGAGCGCGTCGGTGCCCTCCGCCTCGACCGCCTCCAGCACGGCCTCGGCGAAGCGGAGGAACTCCTCGTTCTTCGAGACGGGCTCGCTCTCACAGCCGATCGCGACGACCGCGCCGACGTTGCCTGACACCGTCGCCAGCACCTCGCCCTCGGTGGTCTCGCGCCCTGCCTTCTTGCCGGCCGCGACCATACCTTGCTCGCGCAGCAGCCGTTGTGCCGCCTCGACGTCTCCCCCGGTCTCCTCGAGTGCGCGCTTGGCGGCCATCATGCCCGCGCCGGTCAGGTCGCGAAGCTCCTTGACGAGCCCTGCTGAGATCTGCACCTGGCTCACTCGGGCTCCGGTGCCGGCGCGGCCCCGGCCACCGGTGCCTCTTCGGCGGGCGGCGCGACCTCGGTTTCGGGCGCAACCTCCGCGGGCGCGGGCGCCTCTTCCTGGGGCTCGGCCTCCGCTGCCGGCTCGGCCGCGGGCTGCTCCTGCTCCTGCGCCGGCTCGCCGTTTTCGCTGGGCTGCGCGAAGTCGGCCGGGGTCGCCTTCGCCTTGCCGGCGGCGATCCCGTCGGCGACCGCGCGGATGATCAGGCTGCACGAGCGGATCGCGTCGTCGTTGCCGGGGATCACGTAGTCGGCCTCG
>Ga0137368_10003976_pt1 | contig 15831 bp, 15 predicted proteins | sample SagtaG_13_FD_104917 | JGI IMG/M metagenome (GOLD analysis project Ga0137368, IMG submission 104917) | Vadose zone soil microbial communities from Sagehorn Ranch, Mendocino, California, USA - Sage1_L_100_16 metaG | ecosystem: Environmental > Terrestrial > Soil > Vadose zone | place: USA...
GCGTCGCCCCCTACGCCTACGCGTCGCCCCCTACGCCTACGCGTCGCCCCCTACGCCTACGCGTCGCCCCCTACGCCGAGCACACCAGCAGCACAGGAGTGGGCCACCACCAATATCAAGAGCCGGTTGCAGGAGGTGTGGCCAGGGCGCTGGCCGCGATGACCGCCAACCTTACCTTCGCCAACGCGACCGGCGAACCTGCTGCGCCTAACGAGACCGGTAGGGAGGGTGCCGTCAAAGGCTTGCGCTGTCACGCTTTCGAGCATTTGCCCCTGGGGACGGGTCCGGCTATCTTCAACGCATGCACACCTGTTTTGAGCGGGTGTGCTACGCGTGGGGGTTCAAGTCCCCCCTCGGACACAGATTTTCCGCGTCTATGCGCAGTTTCCTGTGTTTGTGTTCAAGGGTCATTGAACACCTCAACTCCGTTTTCTGGTCACTGCGTGTGACTGCCGGCCGGGCGCGGGGGTGGTCGTCGTGACCACTTCCGTTGTGCCGCCGGTGATTCCTCGCTCTAGCCAGACCCGGCACGCCGGGACTGGCTCGTCGGGTCGGGGCCGGGCACCGCTTCCGATGCCGTCGTTGGACTCGGGCTCTCCGCGTGCGGTGAACATCGCGTACGCGGTGAGTGCGGTGGACAAGAGCGGCCGGCTCGCCGACCGCAATCTCGTTCGCGCGATGGGATGGGCGCCGGGCACCCGGGTCAGCATCCGCGAGCGCGGCGGGACGATCGTGGTCGCCCCTGCCACCGATGGCGTGCACCGCATCGACGACCGCGGCTATCTCGTTTTGCCGCTCGCCGTGCGGCGTTGGTGCCACCTGACGGCGGGGGATCGGCTGCTGCTGGCCGCCGACCCCGCGACCGGCGTGCTGGTAGGGCACTGCTTCGCGGTGCTCGACCAGCTACTGGCCGGCGTCCACGCAGCCCTCGCGGGGGGTGAGGCAGCGTGACGCAGACTCTTCCCGACCGGCCGGAACTGGCGGCGGCTCGGCTGATGTTGGAACGGATGGGGATCTCCCCGATCGATCTGCTGGATGTCGCACCTGCCCGCCGGTCCGCGCCGACGTTCGCGGAGTACGTGCCGGTGGTGTCGGCTGCGGTGTCGCCGGGCACCCAGCGGGTGTATGGCTCGTACTGGAAGCGGGTCGTGGACGCCTGGGGTGATCGGCGGATCGACGAGCCGGTGCCATCGGAGATCGAGCAGCTGCGAACCCAGGTGCAGGCCAACGTCGTCGCGCGGCGCAACGCCCGGGGCGGTCGGTTGGCGGCCGAGCATCTGGTAACGGCGTTGCGCTGTTTGTACCGGCGGGCGGTGGCGGACGGGTGGATCCGGGAGTCGGATAACCCGGCATTGAAGGTGGACAAGCCGCGCCGGTTGCCGAGCACTCGGCGGGCGATCGCTGATGCCCGGCTGGCGGAGATCAACGAGGTCGCGGCCAGCACCGGTGATGACCCGGACCTGGACACGCTGCTAATCCGGCTGCACACCGAGACCGCGTGCCGTCGCGGGGGTGCGCTCGCGTTGCGGCCCCGGGATCTGGACCCGGATCAGTGTCTGATCTTTCTGCGGGAGAAGGGTGGTACGTCGCGGTGGCAGCCGGTGTCGCCGACATTGATGCGGCATCTGCTGGCTCACCACGAGCAGCGCGGCGGCGGCGACCGCAACGCGGTGCTGCTGCGGTACCGAGATGGTCGCCCGTTGACCTACCGGCGGTACGACTCGTTGTGGGCGCGGATCGGGCAGCATCTGCGCTGGGTGCACACCCAACAGATCACTACCCACTGGTTGCGGCACACCACGTTGACGTGGGTGGAGCGGGTCTTCGGGCATGCGGTGGCCAAGGCGTACGCGGGCCACACCGACGGCGACGGGGCCGGCTCCACGGGCACCTATGTGCGGGCCAGTGTGCAGGAGGTCGCGGCGGCGTTGGCCGCGTTGACGGGCGAGGATCACCCGTTGGCCTCCGACGGATAGAAAGTCGGATAGAAGCAGGTGCAACCGGTGGCCTCCCTCGCGCGCAAGCGAGGGAGGCCACCGGGGTTTCGGGTGCTGGTCACGGAGAGCCCGGGTTCGATACGGGCAGGTGGTCGCGGGTTGCGGTGGCGGGGTTGGCGAGGGGGTGGGGCTCACCGGTGAGCGCTCACCTTAAATGCGCCGACGCGCCCCGCGCCGGGAGGATACTGAGTTGGCATACGTCTAGTGATCTTGGAGGTGGTGTATGCGGGTGCGGCGGATCCGGTTGCACCACTTCCGTGGCGTGCGCACCGGAACGGTCCTGCTGGACGGCAACGCCTTTCCCTCTCTCGGTGGATGGGGTGGAGATCGTGGCCAGCCTGCGCCTGCTCGCAGACCAGCGTATCCACGTCCCGTCCGGATGGTGGCCGTGGGCCGCCCTCGTGGTCGGTGCCGGGTTCTCCGTCTTCGCCAACGTCGCCACCGCCGGCCCCGGCCTGCTCGACCGCGTCATCGCCGGCTGGCCGGCCGGCGCGTTCCTCGCCACGGTGAAACTGCTGTCGGGCATGCTCGACCGCCGCACCGCCGCCGCGGTCACGCCAGCCGCTGCAGTCACGCCACTCGCTGCGGTACCGCAGCCTGTCCCGGTACCGGCGATGGTGCCGCCCGTCGACAGCCCGACGAGGACTCACCCGCAACCGGGTGGGGGCGGGGACGCCCGTACGCCGGACGCGGCGGCGCCCGAGCCCACAACCCCCAGCACCACGCAAGCCAGCGACGAGCCGGACGACGAGGCGAGCGCGGCCGTGGCCACGACGCGTACCGTGGCGCAGCTGCCCGTTGACCTGATGCGCCGCATCCCGATCCAGCCCGAGCGGTACCGCCGCTGGCAAGCCCAATGGGCCGACCTGCAGCGTGACGACCTCAGCCTCGACGAGGTCGCCGCACATCACGGCGTCGGCCGCCGGCACCTGGCCTGGGTCCGCGCCGCCGGGCAGGCCGGGTGGCTCGACCACCCCGACCCACCCGCCTGGCGCCTGGCCACCCTCGGCCCCAACCCCAGCAGCGACGCCAACACCCAACCGCGCAACGACCAGCCACACAACGGCCAGCCGTACCCCGGTAACCCCGACGACGCCGGGCCGGCCCTACCGGCGCCGAAGCCACAACCGGTCCGCGCCGGCCACTGAGCCTCGTCATAGCGGCCCCGCCTACCCATCACGGGTGGGCGGGGCCGCCGCGGGCGGCGACACTCGATCTACGGGGGACGCGGGAGGACACCGGCGCAACACCGCCCACGCCCGCAACCCACCAGACCGCGGTACCCGGCGGCCGGGTCGTGAGCCCGCTCATCGTCACCGCTGTCACGGTGACCGCGGCCCTGTCCGGGCCGTGGCTGCGCGTCCGAATCTTCACGCACACCATGCCGTACGGGCAGCCACCCCGAACTAACTGCCAGCACTGCGCCCAGCCACTGGTACCACCGAGCCGGCGCGGCCTGCTCGTCGTACTCCCCAACGCCGGCAGCTGCCCCGCCTGCCGCACACCCGTCGGCCCGGCGCCCGGGTCGGTCGAAGCGCTAGCCGCCGCCACCGTGGCGGTCCCGGTCTGCCGCGCCGGGTCGTGGCCGCTGCCGGCCGCCTGGTGGTGGTCGGTCTCCTCGGCGTCGCGCTCGCCATGGTCGATGTCGCGGTCAAGCGGCTACCCGACCCGCTGACCAGTACCGCCGACGTCGGCGCGCTCGCCGCGCTGACCGCCGGCACTTTCACCGGCGCTACCCTGGCCGCGCTGCCACGCGCTGTGCTGGCCGCCGCCGGCCTGAGGGGTCGCGTGGCCGAGCACCACCAGTCACTCATGGGGCCCGACCGGTCCGTCGCCTGCTGCACCCGAGACCTGCCGCGGCCGGCGCGCGCCGGCACGCCCTTTTTCGTACCCAAGGGAGCCCGAAATGCCCGAAACACGCACTGCTCAGCCGTCAACCTCGCGCACCGATGGTGTCCCGTGAAGGCCATCATCGCCGGCGCGTCCGCGCTCATCCTGTTCATGGCCGTGCTGTGCATGGGCGTCGTCGCGTTCTTCTTCGGCGGCGACGACTCCACCTGCACCGGCACCGCCGGCAGCGGTGCCGCGCCGAGCATCGCACCGTCACTGAACACCCCGCCGAGTATCCATACCAGTGACATGACCTGGGACACCGAGCAGGTGCACAACGCCGCCACCATCATCGACGTCGGCATCCACATGGGCGTGCCCGTCCGCGGCTGGATCATCGCGCTGGCCGCCGCGATGCAGGAATCCAACCTGGTCAATCTGCCCGACCTCGGCGACGCCAACAACGCCGACAGCCTCGGCCTGTTCCAGGAACGCCCCAGCCACGGGTGGGGCACTCCCGACCAGATCATGGACCCCGTCTACGCCTCCACCGCGTTCTACCAGCACCTGATCGCCGTGCCCGGCTGGCAGACCATGACCGTCGCCCAAGCGGCGCAGGCGGTGGAGCGCAGCGCGTTCCCCGACGCTTACTCGACCTGGGAACCCGATGCCACCCAGCTCGTCGCCGCCGTCACCGGCATGGCCGACCCCTCCGCCGCAGCACCGGTTCTGTGCGCCGGTGGCGGTGGCGGCGGCCCCGTGTCCCTACCCTCCGCATTCTCGCTCCCACCCGACACCCCGCCGGCCGCAGCGACCGCGATCATGTGGACCCTCGGCCAGCTGGGCACGCCGTACTCCTTCGGCGGCGACTGCACCGCCGCGCATTCCGGCGATCCGGCGCACCAGTGCGACTGCTCCTCGCTGGTTATCTTGAGCCCGCGGCCGGGTCAGGGCCATGACCTGCGGGAGCGCATCGAGGACACTGTCGTCGACACGGCCATCGCGGACATTGCGGGGCCGCAGTGGGTGGGCGGGATCGTGGCCAAGCTGCAATCCTTCCACCCGGTTGGTGTGCCGACGCGGGTGTGTGGCCGCGAGGTGCCGCGATGACGACCAAGGCTCTCGGCGGTGTCATCGCCGCCGTCCTCGGCGTGGTGTTCGCTTGCGCTCTGTGTGGCGTGGTGGTCGTGGGTGGCGTTGCCGCGGCGTGCACCGCCACGACGTCCCCTGGCGCCGGGGTGGTCGTAGCGCCACCCTCCGGCGGATGGGCGGCCGTTGACGGGTTCGACGCCGAGCAGGTCGGCAACGCCGCCACCATCGTTTCGGTCGGTGCACAGCGCGATGTGCCCGTCCGGGGCTGGGTCATCGCGGTCGCCACCGCGATTCAGGAGTCGGGGCTGCGAAACCTACCCGGCGGGGACCGGGACTCGGTCGGCCTGTTCCAACAGCGGCCCAGTCAGGACTGGGGAACGCCGCAGCAGCTACACGATCCGGTCTACGCGGCCACGAAGTTCTACCAGAAACTGCTGACTGTTCCAGGCTGGCAGGCTATGCCGTTGACCCAGGCGGCCCAGGCGGTGCAGCTGAGCGCCACGTCCGAGGCGTACGCCACGGATGAGCAGGCGGCCACCAGGCTCGTCACCGCGATCGCGGCTGGGCTTCCGCCGGGGACGGCGGTCGACGTGGGCGGGTGTCTGGATGTCTGCCCGTCGGTGGCCAGTCCCGGCGCATCCACCAACGGCGCGGGTGGCTGCGGGGACGGGATCGCGGTGTTGGCCCGGGCGGCGACGTGGTTGACCGGGTGGGGTGGCGGACCGGTGCCGTATGTGTCCAGCAGCGATCCGGCCGCCTGGTTGCACGGCTATCGGCGAGACTGTTCCGGCTACGCCTCCATGGCGCTTGGCCTACCCGGCCCCGGACTGGATAGCGCCGGCTTGGCCGCCCGCGCTACCCCGATCCAGAAGACACAGCTGCGTGCCGGGGACCTGCTGATAAACCCCGCTCCTGACCTGGCTGGCCACGTGGTCATCTTCGACCATTGGACCGACGCCACCTTGAGCAGCTACGTCGGCTACGAGCAGTCCGGTGACGGCGGAACCCACCACCGGACCATCCCGTATCCGTACTTCGGCAACTACTTCATGCGCGCCTATCGATGGACCTGAGTCAAGATACCCCTACCACGGAGCGACACCGCTTGCGTTGCCAGGGAATCGTCGCTGCAGATCGTGACACAGCGTAGAGGGCGTCGCGAGCCGGGGCCCCGTGGGTGACCCACCATGTCGACCGTGACGGGCACGATATGCGGGGGCGACCTGGTGGGCGAGGTGGGCGGGCTTGCGATCCGGCCTGGGTGTGTCGGGTGTTGTTGGGTGGGGTCCCGTGTGGGGTCAGGTGCTGCGCTTGTGCAGGCGCCAGATCGCGATGCCCAGCAGCGCCGTCGCGAGGCCGATGAACAACGCGGCCTCGATGGTCTGGAAGGTCCAGAACCGGTCCGCGGGCTGGTAGAGGATTCTGTATTGAAGCCCGTGCCCGTGAAGGTAGGCGTCGCGGGCCGCCAGGCTGTTGAGACTGCCCATCTGTTGGGAGACCTGATCCTGGAGCGTGGGGGACAGCGTGTGGCCGCTGTGGTCGACCAGGTCCCGGCTGAGGATCCAGTCCGGCGGGCCGGGCGAGGTTGGTGCCGCCATCGGTCCGATGGTGGGGTTTGCTGTCGAGGCGAGGCGCGTGACTGGGGTCTGGTAGCGCGGCCGGAGCCAGAACTCCACCGGGATGCGGACCGCCATGTAGGCCGTGAAGGCCGCGACGATGGCCGGTACGGTGCGTCGCAGCAGGTGGCCGGCCAGCACGCCGGCAGCGAAGGCGAACAGCGTGTACCCGGTGAGGGTAAGTCCTTCGAGGTCGAAGGCGCCCGGGGAGAACCTGCCCGACACCTGGTCCACGGGGCTGCGGAACCAGCCGAACATGACGCTCAGGCTCCCGGTGACCACCGCGATCCCGGCGGCGAGAAGCAGGATTCGGGTGGTCAGCCACCGGGTCCGGGGCACGGCTTGGGTCCAGGCCAGCCGCCAGGTTCCGTGCTCGTACTCGCGGCCGAGCACGCTTGCCCCGACGATGCCGCCGATCAGGCCGGGTAGCGGGGTGAACCAGGTCAGCAGGTGGTTGGCGATGCCGTTGACCTGTTGCAGGAACGCGGACATGACGCTCTGGCAGTGGTCGCCGCCGGTGCCCTGCTGTAGGCACGCTCCGATGCCGTCGTGTGTGTACGTGTCGCGGATCGACTGGCCGTAGGGCAGAAAAATCGCGGCGGCGAGAATGATGAGAATCAGGCCCGCGCATGCCTGCGCGCGGTGCTGACGCCAGGTCAGCCACATCATCGGGTCACCGCCGGTTGTTCGAGGTAGGCAAGGATGAGTTCTTCCAGACCGACGGGGTGCGACTGCCAGGCAGGGTGCACGTCGGTGCGGCCGACATCGGTGCGGACCAGGAGATCGGTGTGCCGGTCGCTGCGCGTGGCGCGCACGACTCCGGGGACATCGCCGACTGTGTCGGTATGCGGCCCGGTCAGCAGCCGGTGGCCGGCCAGAACATGGTCGATGGCGCCGGCGAGCTGAACCTTTCCCTGGTTGAGCAGTACCAGATGGTCGCAGACTGGCTCCAGGTCGGCGATGACGTGGGAGGACAGCAGCACGGTCAGCCCGTCCTCGGCGACGGCGGCCATCAGGACCCTCATGAAGTTTCGGCGGGCGATCGGGTCGAGGTTTGCCAATGGCTCGTCGAGGACCAGCAGTGGTGCGCGCTTGGCCAGGGCAAGGGCCAGGGCCACCTGGGACTGTTGGCCGCCGGACAGCTTCCCGACGCGTGCCTTCAGCGGGATGCCGAGGTCGGCGAGCCGCTTTTCGGCCAGCGCCTGGTCCCAGCGCAGGTTGAGCGAGCACCCCATCCGTAGCAGGTCGGCGACGGAGAAGCCCGGGTAGAGCGGGTGGTCCTGGGCGACGAAGCCCACCCGGGCCATTGCCTGGGCGCCGCCCTTGCCGGCGTCTTCGCCGAAGACGCCGATGCTTCCCTCGGCGGGTTGCAGCAGGCCGGTGACCAGGTGCAGCAGTGTGGTCTTGCCGGCCCCGTTCGGGCCGACCAGAGCGATCACCGATCCGGTCGGCAGTCGCAGGGAGCAGTTGCGCAGGGCCCAGAACCGGCCGTAGCGCATACCCAGGTTCTCCGCTTCCAGGGCGGTGTTCACGCCGCACCCTCCGCCCGTAGTTCGTTGCGGACCGTGGCGAACATGGCCGTGACGACCTCGTCGTCCAAGCCGGCCGCGTACGCCTCCCTGACCCACCGCTCCAGCGAGCGCCGCAGCTTCGCATGAGTGCCGGGGGCGACGGGCTCGACCGATCCGGTGATGAAGGTGCCCTGACCCGGTCGGGCACTGACCAGACCGTCGTTCTCAAGTTGGCGGTATGCCTTCACCACGGTGTTGGGGTTGATCGCGAGCACGGCGACCGCGTCCTTGACCGTGGGCAGCTGATCGCCGGGGCGCAGGTATCCCAGGAGGAGCCCCTGTCGTACCTGTTGGACGAGCTGCAGGTAGGGCGGGACACCCGATGCGCCGTCCAGCCGGAACTGGAACGTCACCAACTCACCTCCGTTCTCCTATGATGTTAGTAGAACCGTAGTGGGCGTTTGGGCTGCGCGTCAACACTCGCTGCCCGGGTTGATCAACGATGCGCAGCCGGTCACCGGTCCCGTGGGCGGCTCCCGAGGCCGAGGTCGGCACCGGCCCACAGCAGCCCGCGCACGAGCGCGTCAGTACTCGCAGCCTGCCGCGAGAGGCCATCTGGTGCATCGGCGCGACGGGCTCACATGCCCGGCGGCCCGCAGGAGCACACCCGCACCCCGGCAGGGCTGCAACCAGTTCCGATCATGACAACCGATGCAGCCCCCACACCGTCAGGGCGGTGCTTCGTCGCGGTTGTCCCCCGCGATGGTATGCAGCAGGTCAGCGGCCTCGGTGAGTTCGTTGACCAGGATGGTGGCCTCCATGCCGGGATCGCCGGTGTCGTCGTCGGGCTGGTGGGCGATGAGGAACCGGCCCAGGGATGTACGTACCGCTGGGTCGGTGTCGGTGAAGACTCGTGGAGCAGTTCCAGCGTCTCAGCCCTGGCGTGCAGGACGCCCGCGCATACAGGAACTTCGGTGAAGTAGCCGCGGGCCGGTCCGGCCTGGTCACGGCCTGTTGGCATGGTGTCGTGTGAGGGCGTGGGGTTCATGGTTGTCCTGCCAGTGAAACAGCGTCGGCCGCGGGCACGCGGTCGGCCGGGAGCCTGGCCGGTTCCTGGTAGAGCCGGCCAGGCCGGGTCCGGGTCAGGCCCCTGTCACGGTCGTGTCTAGCGGTCGGTGGTGGCGCGAGGACGAGCCTCGGCCGGCGTGACGTTGGCCTCCCAGCGCCTGGGCGGGCCGCCCGCGGGCCTGTTCAACTGATGACGTGGCCGGTTCAGAGACCGTCCCCGGTCGGCCCGGCGGAGCAAGGTTGACCGGCTGAACGCGCGGCTGGATGTGTCGTACCCCGTAGCTAGGTTCCGGTGCATGACCCGGACCCTTGATGTGACCGTCGATTCCGGCGCGTTGTCTGAGGCCGCAGCTCGGATGTCGCGCCTGCTGCCCACCCGATCAACACAGCCGGCGCATGCGGGAGTGTTGGTACGTGCAGACGATAGCGGGCTGCTACTCCTGGCCAACGGCGGTGAGGTGACGGTACGAATCCGGGTTCCGGCAACAACGCACGACCTGGGCGAGGCGGTCGTGCCGCGCCGCGGTCTGACCGACACCATGGCCGGCTTGGACGCGCCCGAGGTGCGGCTGACCTCAGAGGGAAACCGCCTGGCCGTTCGTATGCCCGGAGCCCGCTTCGCGCTACCGCAACTGGGCGGCGCCCTGGCGCCAGCCAGCCTACCCAAGGCGGTCGGAGCAGTCGCCGGCGCGCAGCTACGCGCAGCCGCGGTGCCAGTGGCGGGTGCTGCCTCCCGCGAGCACGCCCTGCCGATCTTCACGGGTGTCCGGTTGCGGTCGCACGGTCGCCAGCTCTCGCTACTGGCCACCGACCGATACCGGTTGGCATCGGCATCGATATCCTGGCAACCGGCTGGACCCACCGGCGAGGCGGACGCCACGACCGGGTCGACCGCACCTACCTCAGCTGCTCCAACGGCGCCGACAGTGCACTCGCTGGTTGCGGCGACGGTCTTCGCCGAGGCCGCCAAACAGGCCGGGCGGGTCGAGACCGTCATGGTGCACGCCGACGGTGACCTGTTCGGGCTGGCTTGGGAGGGCGGCAGTATCGTCACCGCCACGCTCGGCGCCGCGTTCCCGGACGCCCAACTCGACCGACTGCTTGACGTGGTCCCCGAGTGCATCGTCGAGGTCGAGTCTGATGCGCTCGCCGGTGCGGTCGACCGCGCGTCACGGTATGCCGGTCCGCACGGCCGGGTGAGTATCCAGGCCATCGACGGTGCCCTGCTGGTACAGGCCAGTGACGCGCTCAGCGGCGAATCGGAAGAGACCGTGAAAGCGGCCGTACGAGGAGGCCACGTAACCCGGATCTACCAGGCGCGCTTGCTGCTAGACGCGCTGCGAGCCACCGCGCGGCACACCGTCCAGATGCGGATCCAGGCCGGCCTGCGCGCCACAGAATTCACGGTCAACACCGGCACGATGGCGGCCATCCACCTTCACTACATGGTCGTTCCCATGCGACCCGCAAGCCCTTCCGACGACGACAGCAGAAGGGCACGCCGCGACTGACCCCGCCGACATGACATCGTGCGACACCCACCCGCCAGCCAATGGCGCCTTCGTGAACGTGCACGTAGCGGATCACTCGTTCGGAGTATTCGATCAATACGAGACCCCCATCGTGGTTAGGGCAGTCGTGCTGGGCCCCACCGGGACGGTGTTGCGGCAGGACTGAAGGAGATCCGCGACACCGCCCGCGGTGACTGTTCAGGTCACGCGGGTTGAGGCATCCATGGGTTGCCGAGCAGGGCGTTGCGGAGTTCGTCGGCCGCTCGGTGTCCGTGTTTGCGGATGGTCGAGATGTAGCCGCGGATGGCCAGGAAGGTCTGGGCGCCTTTGAGCGTGCGGAAGCCGCCGCTGACCCGGGTCTTGGACTTGACCATCCGGACCGCTTGCTCGGCGACGTTGTTGGAGAACGCGACGCTGAAGTTGGTGGCGAAGCGTAGGAACTCGTCTTTGCGGGTTCGTAGCCGTAGCGCCAGGTTCCGTGCCGGTGACTGCTTGCCGGGTCGGGGTGGATGCACGGCCAGGGCCCGGTCAACCAGGCGGTCGTAGCGCCACGACAGGTCCTCGAGCTTGAATGCCGGCAGGCTGTGGCGGCCTCGCTGCCGCCAGCCGGCCACCCAGCGGTGAGCGTCGCCGAGCAGTCCCACCAGGTCCTCGGCCCACCCGTCGGTGCGTGCCGCCGGGTCGTACTCGCCGATCCCGGTGGCCTCCCGCAGGATGTGCGCGTTGCACAAGGCGTGCGTGGCAGCGGTGAACCCGTCGTAGCCGCTGTAGGCGTCATGCACGGCGACCCCGGTGAACCGGGGCAGGATCCCGAACGCGGTGATCGAGGCGACCGACCGGCCGTGCTCGTCGACGTGGTAGGCGGTCAGCCGGCTGGTCGCGGCGGTGTGCAACCAGTGGTTGCGGCCCGCGACCCGGGTCACCGTCTCATCGAAATGCGCCACATCAGCCTCAGCGATCGCGTCCTTGATCGCGGTTGTTGAAGTGGTCGCACGTCGAAGAGCTTGAGCTGACCTCAATCGGCGCCAGCATGTTGCGCCGCGCATCCGGGCTCGACGAGCGGCCGACCTTCGACTCTGGTCCGTTGGAACAGCCGACGCTGCGGCCACGCTCGCCAGTGGAGAACGGGCCGGCCGGAGACGACACGCCGCCGCCCGGCCTCACGGGCACCCATGAATAGGCGACTCCGGCAGCCGACGCTGTTCGAGTCGTCCGCAGCCGCAGCTGTCGCTGACCTCTTCGACCCCGCGCGGCTGACCCAGGCCCGCGTGCTCGCCGGCTTGACCAAGCAGGAGCTGGCTGACGCTCTAGGCGTCTCGGCGGCCGCCATCGGACAGTACGAAGCCGGTATCACTGCTCCACGCCCCGACCACCTCAAACGTCTTGCCGAGATCCTCGGGTACCCGTTGGTTTTTCTCGCGAAGGGCAGGCCGTACGTCAGAATCGACGCGTCCATGGCGCATTTCCGCAGCCTGCGCAGTACGCGTGTGGGACAACGCGCCAAGGCCATAGAGGTGGCCGAACAGCTCTGGGAGTTGACGAACGCTCTTGAAAGACACGTCGAGCTACCGGCCGTTGATCTCCCGCCGGTCGCCGGCGGTCGTACGACGGTGGCCCAGCCCGAAACGCTCGCCCATGAAGTACGCAGGTATTGGGGTATCGGGTCGGGCCCGTTCCCTCATGTCGTCCGCACCCTCGAAGTTCACGGGATCGTTGTGTCCCTCGTGTCGATGACGGACGAGGAGGTCGCTCGGGTCGACGCGTTCTCCACATCCATACTTCCGCGGCCCATTGTCATCCTGACCCCCGACCGCGCGAACGATGTCTACCGCCATCGGTTCACCGCATGCCACGAACTAGGACATCTACTGCTTCACCGCAACGTCATCCCTGGCGACCTGGAGCAGGAGAAAGAGGCTGACAGATTCGCCGCTGAACTGCTAACTCCCGCAGCCGAGATCGCCGACGAGCTGTCGATCCGGGTTCGCATACCGGTTCTTGAAGAAGTTGGACGGCGCTGGGGTGTCTCCGCGAAATCGCTGGTGCTTCGCTCCAAGGAGCTGGGTCTGATCTCGGAGGTCTCCGCACGTCGGGCATATCAACGACTAGAGCAGGCCAGGACGGCCGGTCTCCTGCGACCCGAGCCGATTACGAACTACCCGGGCGAAACGCCGGTGCTTCTGGCCAGCGCCTTCGGGTTGGCCGAACAACACGGCCTAGACCTCAAGACGCTCGCCGCGGAACTGGCCTGGCCCCTGCGACGGGTTCGCCAGTTCCTCGGCCAGCCCGACCCCCGGCCATCGTTGCGACTGGTGTAGCGGCGGCAGATCCCGGCCCGAAAGGGGGTGATGGCACGGACGCTACCGGCGTCATGCGCAACCAGCTCCAGCTGCGCGGCGCGCGCAGCTGTCGGGTTGCCTCAGCAAGATCCCGATCGGGCCTCGACCGGCTCACCCGCCGCGGCAGACGAAGTGGCCTTCCTGCCCGAGACCGCATGGCGGCACCTCGCAGTCTCACCGTACGAGGGTGTCTTGCTCGATCCAACTTGGGACATAACCGTGTCCAGCATGAGCTGATGACCAACGGCAGCGGCCTGGCCTGACGGGCAACCGGCCACGTAGAGCAACGGGGCGTCCAGACTGACTGCCGACACCGCCCCGGACAGCCACCGTGGACGAAAGGGGTGGCTACGTTCATGAAACGGGCGCCAGATGCTCGTCAGCTTGAGAGCCACCTGGCCCGACGTACTGGGGCGATTGTTCGTGAGAACCGGCGCCACTTGTCGATCACAGCCTGGCGTGGATCTCGGAACAAGTCGCCGCATCCGCCACTCTCCGTAGCGTTGGATCAGCGCAGCTCCATCTGCCGGGTACGCGGATCTGCCGATGAGCGTGCGTCTGAGTCGCATGCGAGGGTCCGCCGCAGTCCCGCATAGGGCTCCGGCGCGGTACCCGGGAGCCGGACGGGTCTAGTGGGACCCTCGGTCGTGCGCCTTGCCCGGTGGCAAGTCGCGTTCCCGCTGATGGTTCCTCCAACGGAACGGCTCAACCGCCACCGTCGACGTGATGTCGCCACCTGTCGTCAAGACGCCTGGCTCGCGCTGCCGGAGTGGGCGGACGCGTCGTACCAGCGCAGCACCCGCAGCGCCCTCAAGGTGTTCCACCGGCTAGGCGTGCCGTCGGGTTCCTCGAACCGGAAGTGGATAGCGCCGGGGTGGTTGTTCTCGAGCAGCCAACGCCCGTCGGGTCGGCGCTTTGCGCGGACGCGTTCGATCGCTTCGGCCAGCCGCGGATCCGGAGTGCCCCACGCCGGGCGAAGTACTCCGTGGCCTTGAGCAGGTCGTAGTGCCAGCGTGGGGGGTAGGAGAACAATGCCCACTGCGGGTTGACCACGTCGCCCGTGCGTAACGACCGGAAGAGTTTGCGCCGGAGCAGGTACTCCTCTCCGTTCCGGCGGGCCCGGCGGACCTCCTCAGATCCGCCGGTATGGCGCTCCCACCTCAGCAGAGCGTCGATCACGTCCTGGGTGCTCGCGAAAGATGCCGGCGCTGGGCGCGTCTCGGCCCAGCAGTTCCAGCCACCATCCGGCATCTGGTCGGCCACGAGCCGCCGCACGACCGGGTCGACGTCGACGCCCAGGTAGGCACCGATCAGGATCGTGCCGGCGTTGATGCAGCAGCCACCTCGCCGGCGAAGAACGGCAGCCCGTCGTACTCCCAGCGGCAGTTGCGGGCCACCAGGTGTGCGGTCTCTTGCATCACCGGACTGTCCGGGGGTATGCCCAGGTGGCACAGGTCGAGCAGGACGGGGTACGTCGCGGTCCACGGCTGGCCCGGCTCGGCACTCGACCCGTCGGTTGGTGCCTCGGCCGGTTCCGCGTCGGGCGACGGGAAAGGCGGCGGTGGCTCACCGGCAGCCAGAGCCCGCGCAGTGGCCGCTGCGAACGCCGCGGTACCCGGAATGTAGGCCCCGTTCGCCCACAGGCCATCACGAGCCCGCGGCGCCAGCAGCCGAGCACCCCAGCCCTCGTGCTCCATCCGCGCTCGCTCGGTCGCCACCTCGGTCTCCGAGGCGTTGACGAGGTCGCGCAGCACCTGCCAGCGGATCGCCGGATCGCCCTGCAGCAGCCACTGCACAACCGGATCGTCCTCGGCCATCGGCGGCGTTCGTGGCTGGTAAGGGCCCTGATTCTCCATCGGCTCCATCCCTGAACCCTCACCTACGCCGACGCTACGAACGCCCGAGTCGCCTTCGCTGAGGGCAACCAACGCTTCCATGGCGCGCGGTTGCGCATGCGTTGCTCGACGAGTCGCTCACTGGGGCGTTCGGGATCGTCCACCCTCCGAAAGATAGCGGACCGTCAGGCTGATAGACGTCCGCAGCCGCGGATCGGTGCGCTACCGAGCGTCACCGCAGGACGGGTGGGCCCGGTGTCCGCAGTCGGTCCATCCTGCTGTCTAGAGCCGGCCGGTCCGGAGTTGGAGGCTCCCCTCCGTCGGCTCCCTGAGCATTCCTTGTTCAACTCGGCCTCGGCGAGCAGCTTCTTGACCCAGGCGTTGTCGACCTCCAGTTCCCGCAGCCGCCTGGCGCTAGGCATTTGCCCGGCGCAGGCGTTCGGCCGCTTGTGCGCGGAGCGCATCGCGGCCGTCGACGACGCGTGAAAACTGACCCCCTGCGGACGGACCTAGGGCGAAGTGGCCCCACCTGGCGGTGGGTTGGTCGCGGACAGGTGTGGGTCTGGCCGTGGCAGGTGGTGGCGTTGACGGCTCTGAGGCTGAGCATATCGATGAGCCAGCCCACCGCGGTATGTGAGACAGCTCGGGCGGCGTCCGTCGGCGCCCTTGGACATGGTCGACTGCCTGGCAGCTACGAGGAGTTGATAGCAGCGAGGTAGGCCGCGTTCAGGCGCTCGCGAACGCTTGGTGATCGCGCTGGGGATTCGGAGCCAGGGTGCGAGCGGCGAAGCTCGTCCATGAACTCTTGCCAGAGCGCGGGGCCGCCTTGTTCGAGCATCTCGGCGCGAACGCACAGTGCGGGGCTCGTACGCCGGTGGCGAAGTCCCCAGCTGCGCAGCTGCGCGAACACGGGTACGAGTTGAATCGCGGGTTCGGTCAGGCTGTAGCGCGCCCGCTGGACGGCTCGCGTGTCCTCACGGGTGAGCAATCCCACCTCGACGAGTCGCTTGAGTCGGTCGGTGTCAAGGGCCA
>Ga0137368_10003977_pt1 | contig 15830 bp, 8 predicted proteins | sample SagtaG_13_FD_104917 | JGI IMG/M metagenome (GOLD analysis project Ga0137368, IMG submission 104917) | Vadose zone soil microbial communities from Sagehorn Ranch, Mendocino, California, USA - Sage1_L_100_16 metaG | ecosystem: Environmental > Terrestrial > Soil > Vadose zone | place: USA...
GTGGCGGCTGCCACGGCGCTAACGCCTCCCCAACCCAAGTCACACGCCTCGCTCGCTGCCCATTGTCGGCGCATCCGTTCATCCATCAGGTCCGAAAGAGACCGATACTTGAGCCGTATCCGCCTGATAGTTGCCGGGACTTGCGTGAACTCATACTCCTAGCAATCTGAACATAAGGCAATAAATATTTGATCAAGTTATTGTTTCGCACTGCCTTTCCGGGCAGTAGTGAGCCAACCCGATGAAGAACATATTGGGAACGAAAACTTTTTTGCCGGTTGACATCAGCCCTAATGGGTGACCCTTCTTTCTCGTGACCGGCCACTTGGATTCGCACGGTCGAGCCATCGTCGTGAATCTCACCACTCGGCCACGAAATGTCAATTGTGAAGATGTGACACTTCTTCTCCTCCTTCTCTTCTTTTCTCGTTCTTCTCGTTTCACTTTTCTGGCTCGCCTTCTCCTGCCGCGGATAACCGACGGTCTCCTCAAGAAAGCGAGGCGCCATATTCCACTATTTTCCGGGCCCAAATAACAATTTTGGCGGGTTGTCCATTTTACCGAAATAGCCGACATGAACATTAAAAAGGACGCCAACGAGGATTAGCAAAATCCCGATCAACAGGCCAAGCCCGCCCACAGTCACACTTCTCATTTCACTCTTTGCCAAGGAGCGATCTTCCATACGCGCAAACGTTTGCCATTTGGTCTTTCTTGCGACTCGGACGAGTCCCACGGCAGAAAACACGATGATGGCGACTGCGATGAGCATCATGGGAACAAGAACCTCTACTGGGGCGAGAAATGCCAAGCCGAGTGAACCAACGATCAGGATCAGTGCGACTGTCACGATGATTTCAATCATAGAGGTCAAATTGATGGCTCTGGAGCCAAATAGATAACCTGATAGGCAGGTATACTTTCGCCATTCCCGAGCACTCGAAGTGTAATCGTGTCTTGGCCATCAGTATCCTTCTGAATAAGAAGCCCAATCCAAGGAACTCCTGCAGCAAACGGAAGCCATGCCGCAGAGCCCGGAGTTAAACCCACTTCGATAATCAAGTCATGTGCCTTCCTCAACCAGACAGGACCGTACGTCCCAGCCAAGCCTATTATTAATGGTATCGCGGGCGGCAGACCACGCATCCACAGACCATACCCAAGTCCAAGCGAAAATCCGATGATAAAGCCGTCGTAAGCTGCGAGTCTAGCCTTCTTCCAGTCTCCGGTCCTGTGATATGTGAAAGAGCCATAGAGTACAGCACCAACGATACCACTAATAGCTGATCGCATCAAGACTTCTGGTAAGGTTGCCATGCCGGTAGGGTCCACCGAATTAACAGGATCTTGATTGGCGTATAGATATTTGTGTAAAGACATTGGGTCTGTTCTAAAGCCCATGAAGCTGTCCATCGTCCAAAACCGCCCGGTGTCCGGGTTGTGATACCGGGCACGCAAGAAATAGAGGCCCAAGTCTGGTTCGTATTGCTCGCCCGTGAAGAGGTAATTATTCGCAGTTGGGGGCTGGAAAAGCGAAGATCGCGAAATGAGATTACCGAAGGCATCGTAGTCGTAGGTGTCCGTCACCTGACCGAGTTCGTCAGTCAGGTAGCGGACATTATTGTGTCCGTCGTATCCGTAGAAGTTGGCTGCCCAGCCGGAACCAACCAACCGGTCTTGGCTAAGCAACGTGTGACCATAAGTATAAACCCGGTTGACCGCAGGCGAGGTGAAGCGAGGATCGGTAACATCGTACGTCAGCTCTTCGAGGACTTGCGCGTAATCGGTGGGATTCAATTCATCCACGACAAAATAGGTCGTCACCGAATTCGTCGACGTGGCGACGGTCTTCGAGACGCGATTCCCGTCGCCATCGTAACGGATTGTGACCGTGCCGGCAGCGGTTGTGGCACTGATCAGACGATTTTCGAAATCGTACCCACTGGACAGCGTTGTCGGCGGGACGCCGACGAGGGTACCTGGGGCGGGCGCGCTCCCCAACAAAGTGTTCCCATTCGCGTCGTACGAATCGGTCGTCTTTCGGTCGTTGAAGTCGTAGCCGAAAGATTGATTAAGCAACACAGGCACGGTGGAACTCCGGCTCAAGCGATTCCCCACAGGATCGTAGCTGCAAGTCGCCGAACCGGAATTCGGGGCTCCGGTGATCGTCTCGCCGGTCAGCCGATAGATCGAATCGTAGCTGTAAACACGGTTGATGGTGGATGGCTGAGAGTTGACGCTCAGCGTTTCGGCTGCCTTGAGACGATGCCCGACGAGGCCAACGGTGTAGGCGTGGTTGGCAATTGGGGTCAGAACTTTGCCGGAATTGAGATTCGTCAGGCGGTTGAGCGAATCATACTCGTAGAAGCTGTTGACGCCATTCGGATAGGTATAGCCGCGTAGGTTCCCAACCTCATCGTAAGTGTACGTTGCCCGGCCTACATTGGCTTCATTCGCGGCGCTCAAGCGATTCAGCACATCATACTCATAACTTACGTTCGCCCCGTTTGGACTGGATGAAACGATGTTTGTGAGATTGCCGTTGGCGTCGTAGGAGTACGTGAGAATCATGGTCAGGGAGGGCGATGCGGCGGTTCTTCCCCAGGTCTTGGTCTTTTCGATCAACCGGTTGCGATCGTCGTAGCGATAGCTCGTGACGCCGCTGATGTCAGTCATGTTCGTCCGCAAGCCCTCCGCGTCGTACGCGTAAGTGATCGATGGCTCGCCACGACGTGAATCGGGCCGTTTTTCCAAGAAGCGGTTCAGTGGGTCGTAGAAGAATGCCGTGGAGTAACCGTTGAAATCGGTCCGGTTGGTCAGCAATCCGGCAACGTTGTAGGCGTACGTCTCGAACTGGCCACCTGGCAAGGTGCGCTTGGTGCGACGCCCCAGCGAATCATATTCGAAAGCTGTGACGTGATTGTTGGCGTCGATCTGGGCCGTCTGTTGGCCCTGTTCGTTGTATTCGTAACGGGTCACGAAGCCTAGAGCGTTCGTCACACTGGTCAATCGCCCGGCGGCGTCATATCCAAACCAAGTGGTGTTCGTAGACTGATCGGTTTCTGCGACCCGACGTCCAAGCGAGTCGAAGTAAGTGGTTGAGATTGTCCCATCGGGGAAAATCATCCCCCACCTCCGATCCGATTGATCGTAAAGGAATATATTTGTCCGTCCCAAGGCGTCGATGACGTGAGTCAGGTTTCCAGCCTCGTCGTAAAGCTGGCGCGTGACTTGGCCGAGCGCGTTTGTAGCCGACGTACGGCGACCTGCGGCGTCATAACCGTAGAACGTCGTCTGTCCCAGAGCGTCGGACACCGCGAGCATTCTTCCCACGGAGTCGAAAAAGTTCGTTGTTGTGCTGCCGTCCGGATAGGTAGTGGTGGTCAGACGGCCTAATGCATCGTTCACATGCAATGTGCTGCGGCCTGCACGGTCGGTCAAGGAGATCTTCCGATTCTCGGCGTCGTAACCGAAGGACTCGGAGGTAAGGTCAGCACAGACCGTGTTCGTGAGATTCCCTCGTTCATCGTAATAATGGAATTTCTGGCGGCCCAGCGGATCAATTTCGATGGCCGGCTTGTCCCGGCCGAGCACGTACATCGTCTGGTTGGTCGCGCCGTCGGGATGAATCGTGTGCGTCAGCCGGTTCTCACTGTCGTAAACGTAGCCGGTGACCAGCGTCTCAACACTACTCGCGGTGGTGCGCTTTGTGGTCTTGCTGGTCTGATTGCCGCTGGCGTCGTAACCGAACCAAGTCTCGTTGAGCATGCCGCACTGGGCGTCGATCACCACTCTGTTCGTCATGTGCCCGAAGGAGTCGTAGCGGTTGCTGATCACGTTGCCGAGCACGTCGGTCAGGGTAAGGATGTTCCCCTGGCTGTCGTAGATGAAACGGGTAGCGTTGCCGAGAGGATCACGCATTTCTGTCAGGTTCCCGGTGTCAGGGTCATAGGTATTGGTCGTGATGAACCCGCGTGGGTTCATGATGCTGGTCACTTGGCGGAAGGCGTCGTACGTGTATAGGGTGGTGAAACCGAGCGGGTCGGTCTCGGTCAGTTTGTTGTTGTGCCCGTCGTACGTGAACCGGGTCGTGTTCCCGAGGGCGTCGATCTTTGCCAGCAGGTTGTCATTCGCGTCGTATTCGTAACGCGTGACGTTGTTGAGCGCGTCCGTGGTGCGGACCACGTTACCGTTGGCGTCGTATTCGTGGACGGTCAGGTTGCCCAGGCGGTCGCAGATGATTTCGCGGTTGAACAGCATCTCGTGGGTAAACACGTTCGTGTGGCCGCTGGCATCTATCTGCCGCACGAGCCGGCCCGAGTCGTCGTATTGGTTGCGAATCGCCTGCACGCCGCGCGGGTCGGTGATGCCCGTCAGGTAATACGGAAATGCCGCGTTCGTGTAGGCAAAGGCAGTGGTGTTGGTGACCCGATCGGTGAAAGAAGCAAGGCTGCCGGCCACGTTGTACCCGTAGAACAGCTTCTTGCCCGCCGGATCAATGATTTCCTGGATGCGGCCCTCTGGGTCACGGACGAAGCTGATGCTCTGGCCGCTGGAGTGGATGATGCCGTTCGTGGCTATCGTGAGCGTGTTGCCGTTGCGGTCGGTCATGCTCTTGAGGCCCTCCAGTTCGTCGATCACGTATTCCTCCCCTTCCAAAGTTGTCAGCTTGAAGAGCGTGGGATTGAAGTAAGAAAAGTCCTGGATGTTGATCAGGTTCACCGTTCCAATGAACCCGTCGGTGTTCGGATGGTTGTCGCCGATGATTTCGAGTCTGCCTTGCGTGCCTGCCCGGGTGGAGCGGTTGGTGAAGTTGACGAGGACGGATTCGATGGGTAGGAAGTACTGGCACTCGGGCGAGAGCACCGGGTCAAAGCGGAAAACCCGGTTGTCGCCCAGCGTCACCGTGACGCTGCGCGTCAGGCTGCTGTCCAGGCAATAGGTGCCGGCGGCGCCGAAGCCGCTCCAGTTGCGTCCGATCGACCGCTGCTTCTGCAACCGGACATTCTTCACATCGAGCGTCCAGCCGACGCCGAAGTCGCCGTGGCGCTTGTCGCGGCTGTCGTAGGTGCGGATGATCTCGATGGGAATCCCGGCGAGCAGAATGGTCAGATCACTGAACGAGAGGGTGAAGGCACCGATCTTGAGGTTGCCTTCCACAACGACTGGTATGGAGGGTGTGATGGCGCTTTGGCCTTGGACGTCGGTCACCACGAGTCGGAGTTCGTAGATGCCATTCAGCACGAGCGTGGGATCGAAGATGCCGAGCGTGGCGGACGTTACGGAGGTTGTGCCGGAGGCGAAGGTGGTCCATGCGGCCCCCTCATCCTGACCCTCTCCCCCGGTGGGGGCGAGGGAATTCTCTCCCGCCAGTCGGTATTGGAGTTCGTAACGCTCCAGTGCGGCGCTGCTGGCGGTGCCCACGACTGGCGTGGGGGTGGTGATGATCGCGCCGTCGATGGGCGCGGTGAGTTCGGCAAGCGGTGGCGGGTTGTTGTAGTTGGGCGGATTGACGGTGATGGTGACGTCGTCGGTCACGGTCAATTCGCCGTCGGAAGCCGATAACCGTAGCACGTAGGTTCCGGCGACGCTGAAGGAAGCGGTCCGGGTGAATTGGTTGTTGTTGGTTGTGGGTTGGGAAAACGTGACCGTGCCGAGCCCGGTTAACACACTCCATTGGACGGTCAACGTTCCGGAAGGCGCGCCGTCGTCGCTGGCGCTGTAGGTGAGCGTGGCGGCGGGCAGAGTAATGGTCTGGTCCGGGCCAGCGTCCACAAGGGGCGGCTGGTTCGGATTTACCGTCACGAACACAGTCATGTCTTTCTGCGTGCGGTCCTTGCCGTCATAGGCGGACAGGCGCAGGACATACGTGCCGTTGGTCGAAAACATCGCGCTCGCCACCGCGTTCGTGCCATCGAAGAAACCGCCGGGCGGCGTGATGCTCACCGCGCCGGGTCCACTGAGCTTGGTCCAGGTCACTTCCATTTCCGCGTCGGTAGGCCGCCCGTCATCTGTCAGCGTGCCGCGCATTTCGAGCGAATGGCCGAGGACCACGTTGGTCGATGTCACTCCAAGAGTGACGACGGGTGGCTGGTTGGTTTCATAGAGGATCGTGACATCGTCCGTGCCGGTCAGCGCCCCATCGGTCACGCTCAGGCGCAGCACATAGGTGCCGGAGCCATTGAAAGTGACTGACGTATCCAGCGCGCTGCTGGTGGCGAAGGAGGCGGCGAATGGACCGCTGAGCTTCGACCACGTCACGGCGGGACTGCCGTTGGCAGGCAGCTCATCGTCGGCAAATGAGCCGTGCAGCGTGGCGGTGTTATGGCCAATCACCTGATCAGACCCGGCGTTGACGACCGGCGCAAGGTTGGTGGCTGCCGCCACCGTCACCGTGACGTCGTCGGTGCTGTAGGAGGCGAAGTCGCTGGCGGTGAAACGCAAGACGTAAGTCCCGGCGGCGCCGAATCGGGCCGTTGTGGAGAAGGAGCTCGAATCGCCAAAGATGACCTTGCCGGGACCGCTGACCTTGAGCCACCAGCCGGCCACCGGATAACCGCCGGGCAAGCCATCGTCGAACGCGGTTACGTTGAGCGGCAGCACATCCGAGAGCGCAATGCTGGCGTCAGCGCCCGCGTTCACCGACGGGGCGAGGTTGCTGGCGTAGCTGGGCGCCGTGTTGGTGCCGGGATTGAACGTGATGGTGAGGTCGTCGTTGGTGCCGATCAGGTCATCGAAGGCTTGCAGGCGCAGGACGTACGTTCCCGCGACGCTGAAGCTGGCGGTGTTGACGCGATTCTGCGTGCCGCCCGCGCTCTGGCCAAACGTGACTGTGCCCGGGCCGCTGATCTTGGACCAGAACGTCCGCACCGCGCCGGTTGTGCCGCCATCGTCGCTCACTTTGCCCACCAGGAGAGCGCGCTCGGCGAAGGTGATGGTCTGGTCCTGGCCGGCGTTGGCGGTGGGCCGTTCGTTGGAACTGCTCGAAACAAACACGGTCACGTCCGCACTGGTGGACAGGTCGGTGTCGCTGGCGGTGAGGCGGAAAACGTAGCTCCCACCCGATGTGAAGCTGACGATGGCATCCAGCGAGTTGGTGCCGGTCATGAAGGTAACGGCGGCCGGTCCGCTCAGCATGCTCCAGTTGAAGGAGAGGGCCGAGCCGGTGGGTTGGCCGTCGTCGCTGACCTGACCGTGCAGGCGGAGCTTGTTGGGCAGAAAAAGGACTTGTGGCGGGCCGGGATCAACTACCGGCGTGTTGTTTGGGCGCCGGACGGTTACGACCAGTTCGTCGCTGGCCGAGGCTTCGCCGTCGGTGGCGGTGAGGCGCAAAATGTAGGTGCCAGGGCCGCTGAAAGAGGCGCTGGTGGTGAGTTGTGAGTTGGTGGTTGTAGGTTGGGAGAACGTCACTAGGCCGGGCCCGACAACCTTGGTCCAGGTCAAGACGGGCGTTGAACCCGGTGGCAGGGCATCGTCGGAAGCGGTGCCGGTTAAGGTGATGTCGTTCGGAATCACCACGCTATGGTCAGGTCCGGCGTTGGCGGTGGGCGGGCTATTGGTTGCGACCGAGACAGTCAGGTCATCAAACGAGGCCAACGAGGAGTCCGACGCGGTGAAACGCAGGACGTACGTCCCGGCAGCGGTGAAGTAGGCGTAGGTGTTCGCCGCATTGGTGGAACTGAACGTGACTGGCCCCGGGCCGCTCACCTGCGACCAGGACGCGGTCACCGGCGCGCCCGTGGGCAATCCGTCATCGGCAACCGAGCCGGTTAGCGCGGCGGCCACGTTACCGAGCACGGTGCAACTGGCGGAAGTCAGGCGATCGCCAACCTGAGCAAAGATGAAATCACCGCCCGGATTGGCGGCGAGGCACGAGAAGGCCGCCTGACCGGCAGCGTCGGTGAACGCGAAACCGTTTGTGGGATTGCTGCCCAGCACAGTGAATTCGACACATACTCCCGCCAAAGGGCGGTTGTCCTGGCCGGCCACCGTGGCCACAACGCTGGCAGTCGAGCCGGCCGGGATGACTTCATGCTGCGGCGCCAGGCTCAACTGCGTGGCGTAAGCGCCTTCGCTCAGGACTGCCCCGGCTGGATGGCCGTAGGCGTCGAAGCTGGCGAATCCATAGACCCAGAGCCCGAATGGCGCGCCGCCGGTCACGCGGTGCGCTCCGCGCGCGACCAGCAAGGAAGCGCCGGCGAATCCGCTGTTGCCCAGCGGCGAGAATGCCGAAGCCGCCACGACGGCGCCATCGAGTTGGATGCTGCTGGTCGCGTTGGTGGGAACAACCAGATGCAGGTAGTTGGTCGGAAACCCGTTGGTGGGCCAATACGATGTGGGCACCATCACCGTGTAGTTGGCGGCGAACTGATCAACCGAGGGCACCCACATCATAAAGGGATCGCCGAACTCGCCGTCGTAATCGCTGCCATTGGACAGTTGCGCCAGCAGGATCGGGCCGCTGGCGGAAATGTCCGCCGGCCCGCCCGCCAGGAGTTGATGGACTTCACCGGCCTGCAGCACGGCGACCACACCGCCGTTGAGCCGGATGGTAGTGTTGTTGGTCAACGCCAGGAAGCGGAGCGAGTCGCCATTGCGGCGCTTGGCCAGTGGACCTGTCACAAAGCGAGTTCCCCAACTGGACGTGGGCGGCAATTCTTCCATCAGGAAGTTGGCCCCGCCAAAGGCCAGGGGCACGCGGCTGAGGATGTGCCCGCTCATGACCGCGACCGGTTTGCTGGAGACCACCCGCGTACCGGTGAAGTCCACGGGCGCATATTCCGAATTGCGCGAATGATAGGTCTCGCCGGCGTTGAGCGTAACCGAGAACGTGATGCCAGCAAGCCGGGTGATGGGTGTGCCGGCGTTGACGCCGGCGGAGCCCGCGCTGTAGGTGGTGGCGTTGGCACTGAGCGTGATGGTGACCGTCGTGCCGTCTTCCGTGCCGACGACAGCGAACTCGGTGCCGCCACCGTCGATTGTCGTACCCGGATAAGCCATCAGCAAGTAGTCGGTGCCCAGCGCATCCGTTGGCAGGCAGAGGAAACTGTCGCTGATGAACTGAGTATTGCTGAAGGCTACGATGGATATGTCCGAGGACGCCGTGACGTGGATCCCCCCGTTCTCGACGATGCCGCGCGGGAACAACTCGGCCTGGTAGGGAATATCGACGGACGTGCCCGAGCCGGCGGCGACCGAGAAGTTGGTGGTGAAATTGAGTTTCGGGATGAAGACCGTGCCGGTCGCGTCGGCGTCGGCGCTGATCCAGAGCGAGAGTTTGGGTGGAGTGCTGCCCTTCCAGGTGTTGCCCGGAACGCGATCCAGAAGTTGGTGCTTTTGGTGTCCTTGGCTTGCCGGCCTGGACTTGCTCCGAGCGCGGGCGCCAGGGTCGGTCGGGGCGTCGGCAAAAACAGGTCCTGGTCTGAACCGGCGGAAACGACGGGCGCATCGTTGACCGCCTCCACGACCAGAGTCACGGTCGCGACCGCGGAATTGGTCTGACCGTCACTGACAGCGAACGTGAAGCTGTCTTGCCCCGAAAAGTCGGGATCAGGAAGATAAACCAGGTCCGGTGGCGAACCGCTCAGGGCGCCATGCGCTGGCTGGCTTGCGATGACAAAGCTCAGCGGATCGTTGTCGGCGTCGGAAGCGGCCAGCACCAGTTGGACGCTCCCGTCCTCGGAAAGATTAAACGATTGACCGGCAACAGTAGGCGGGTCGTTCACAGCCGTGACCGTGAGCGAGACGGTGGCCGGGGCCGAGTTGGTCGTGCCGTCGTTGGCGACAAACTGAAAGCTGTCCGCGCCGTGGTAATTCGTGGCCGGAAGGTAGGTCAGATTCGGCGGCGTGCCGGTCAGCGTGCCATGCGCGGGCTGGTCGAGAATCGTGAACACCAACGAGCCGCCTTCCACATCCGAGCCGCTCAGGAAGACATTCAGCGAAGTGTCTTCCGGCGTCTGGAGCGACTGTGCATCGGCCACCGGCGGATCGTTCACCGGCTGAATCGTTATCGACACGGTGCTCGGCGCCGAATCGAGCTGGCCGTCATTGGCGAGGAACGTGAAACTGTCCGCCCCATTGAAGTTGGCAGAAGGCGTATAGAGCAAGTTCGGCGGCGTGCCGCCCAACACACCGTGCGCGGGATCGCTCGTCACCGCAAACGTCAGCGAATCGCCATCGGGATCGCTGCCCTCCAAGGTTATCTCGATGGGAACCTCCTCGTTATTCGTTAGCGACTTGGAAACCGCGCTTGGCGCATGGTTCGTCACGGCTGTGACGACCTGGCTCGAGTTGTCGGCGTAGTTCAGATCGTCTTCGGCGCTCAATATTTGAACCAGATTGGTGAAGGCCTGCCCGCCAACAGTGTTGGTCTTCAACTGCGCCAACCGCCAGGTTGGGCAAGTCCCAATAAAGCGTGGTGCCAATCAGCGTGCCGCCATTGGGAATATTAGTGGGGACCACGGTAACTTCGGAGGGGAGAACGGCGGTCAATTGAATTCCAGTGGCTGAATTGCTCGCGCTCGACTTGTTTGTATAGCCAAGCGTGTAGATCAACGTATCTCCCGGACTGGCGGTTGTCGGGCCACTCGCCGTAACCTGGAGGTCCGGCGAGCCCGGGCCCGGCCCCGGCTTATGGATTTGAAGGTTGCCCATCGAGGAAGGGCTGCCGCTCAGCGCCAGAGAACTGCCCACGTTGAGGTGAGCGCCCGCAGCCAGCCGCGCGGAAAACCAGACATCTCCAGGCTGGTTATCCAGCACATTGACCGTAAAGCTGTAAGACCACGTGCCCGACGACGGCGTCGAGAGTGTGGGGAACGAGCTGAAGACCACATTTGAAGAACTCGTAAAATCAAAGAGGTTCTGCACGCCCGGTTTCGTCCCGTTCTGGTGCTCGAAGTTCAGAGTGATCACCTGGTTTGAGCCTTGCGCGCTGGTGAAATGGAGGCGGCACGGTATGTAATCCAACTCCGCCCAGTTCTGGAGGTTGCCGCCAATCCAGTCGGTGCTTCCGTTGCTTTGTCCCTCCAGCGCGATGGCGGCTTGCATCAAAGATTGGCTTAGCGCCATCCCAGCGAGGGTCAGCACGAGCACTCGGAGCCTGATCAGACGGTTTTTCCGGGCAAGATTTCTACGTAACGTGGTCATTCGGTTTTCTGGTGAGGATTGCGAGTGGCGAAGATCAAGGAGGCAACAAACTTGATATCGGCGATGCCGTACAAATCAATTTCCAAAGGTGATCTTCCACAGCTTCGTCATTCTGAAGACGGCTTGGTCCAGGCCGCGTCACCTGTCGATTCTTCGTTGTCCGCTGTCTACCTGCGACTTGCTTTCTTTCCCTTCTTTTCCAGCACTCCACAGAGTGTGGAACCATTTCGGCAAATCAAATACCCCAAACCTGGAAGTGCTGAATAGCTGTGATAAATCACAGGTCTCATTTTGCCTCAAAGCGAGGCAAGGGGCATGGAGGTTGCTGTCTTGCAGCAGCACGTTTCACCGGACAGTCCGCTATGGGAGGTGGCCTCGAACGCGCAGCTTGTTCAGCGCTTCAATTTTATTGCTGACTTGAAGCTTCCGAAAAACACTCTGCAAATGAAAGTTGACCGTTGACGAACTGATGTGCAGGTTGCTGGCGATTTCTTTGTAGGGCTGACCTTTCCCCAACGAGTCCATGACCTCAATCTCTCGGGCCGTTAATTTCATCAAGTGGTTTTCCGCGTCATGTGCCGCCCGACAGGGTTTGTCACTTCTCGCGGCCGAACCGCCGGTCAGGGCAAATGTGAACATCGCCAGGCATTGCGCTGGCAAGAGCGGCTTTGTCAAGTAGCCGTTAGCGCCCGCTTCCACGGACTGGTTCATGGAATTCGTATCCAACAGACCGCTGGTCATCACGATCTTCAATTGCGGCAAGGCGAGCCTTAATCGGCGGGTGCATTCGATGCCGTTCATCCCTGGCAATCCAATGTCCATCAACACCAATCCAGGATTGACGAAAGGAATTCCTCGTAGCGCCTCGGTCGCGATCGTGTAGATTGCCGCACATGCAAATCCCCGTAATCGTTTCAAGAGTCGTTCGGTGAATAGGCGGTCGTGTTCATCGTCCTCTACTACAGCGACTCCGACAGTCCCCTTTTTGCGATCTTTTCCGAGATAAGACGTGATTGGATCAGGAATGCAATTTTGATATGACATGTGTGGCGAATGGTTTTTGCGTCTCGACGGCAAGCAACGTTTGTACCATTTGAGTGACGGGAAAATCCTTTGTGGGCCTCGCCCGGCAACTTCGTCAACAAAGAAGGGCGTTATGACCTCAGATTGCCGCTGATGAAGGTTTCCATTAGCGGGCGCTGTTCGCGCTTTACTGTCAGGTTCGGGGCGCCCTCAAGAATCTCACGGAGATTGGTGCATAGGTGCTCAACATGGCCGATCTCTAGAACCAAGAAATTGTCATTTTCCATCGATGGTGCGCCGATACTGATGAGTCGAGTTGTGCCGAGAGAAACCGAACTCCCGAGCCTTTTGATTTTGAGTCTGCTACCAAGAAAACCAGTCTGCACTGTGCGGCTAAGCCGGGTATGTCATTCACCACCCAGAACCAGTCGAAGCGAGCGACATTGCCGCTGGATACAGTTTACTGATTTGCTTCGGTGACAAAACCTTTTAGCCTGTCACCGCAAAGTCTGGCGCCGCCTATGCATCCTTCGTGCCAGGCGTTCATAACCACGTGGATCCTTTGAGATTGCGGCGACGCGGCGTTCACAAAATGACTCGTCCGGGGCCCGTAAGGGCCTCAGTATTTTGAGAGAACGCGGTTTTCCTTGATACGTTGTACGTGACCGAAAATTCTTTCGGAGAAACTTCTTGGCCGAAAGCCCAACGCCGTGGATTAGCCCAATGGTGTCAAATGATTTGCCACCTTGAGAAAGACGCGGCAAAACTCTTTACAGCAGGCAACCTCGCCCGAAATTGGATTATTTTTATAACGCGGACGGAAAGATCGAAACTTCGGCGCAGCAGGCGGAGAACAACGCGCCGACGGTCTGTGCCTCAGCAATTCACTTCACGCATTTGCTCGTCCGTGAGTGAGCCGTTTGCATGGGCGAGCAGTTGTCGCTGGAGGGCTTCGTCTCTTTCGCGCTGTTTCGCCCTGAGCTTGGTGTTGAATCACCAAAGGCGGCGCGACACCGGTCACGGCCTCGCCACCAAGTACAGGGTTCCCTTTTCGAACAACGCGCTGGACCAGCCGCATGCCGCCACCCGGGCTGGGCGAGGTATTTGGCGATTTGGCTTTCATTTCCGCTCCCGGCCTCAGTCTCCAGCACCGCCGTTCGGCGCGATCTCAAACCACCGCTTCGCCTCGTCCGGAGTTACGAGTTCGCGATAATTTGTGAACAGCACCTTTACGCTGTGCCCGGTTTCCATAGCGACTTGATTCGCATTCTGGATCTGGGCCAACCGGTAACTGGCGAACGAATGGCGCAGGGCATTGTGTTTCCATTCGATCCCGGCCGCCCGCGCCAATTGCCCTTTCTGGTTTGAAAGCCGGGAACTGCTGTACAACCACACCCGGCCGCTCTCCGGCACATACGGTGCCGGGTCAGGGCGGTCCGGCAGTGGCGAAAATCCGCTAAACTGCTATAGTCTGCCATGAGCAAGCCCACCCGCATCTCTTACGTGATCATGGCGCTATTGCTGGTGCTCATTGGTTGGCTGCATCTGGCGACGCTGGTGCTGACAACGCTTTTCGGCTACTTCGCGCTGCGGCTGTTCAGCCTGGGTCGCAGCAAGGCCCTCGGTATAACGGTTTACGTGGTCGCCGTTGCCGCCATCGGCTACGGTCTCTATTACTTCTCGCGCCAGGCCCACAAGGCACTGCCCGAGATCGCAAAAACCACCATCCCGGCGGTGGTCAATTTCGCCGAGAAGCAGGACATCGAACTGCCCTTCACCGACTACGCCGGGCTCAAGACCGTGGCGTTGAGCGAGGTCACAGAAAAGATCGCCAACGTTGGCCGCTACGCCCGCGGCGCATTTCTGCAGTTCGCCATGCTCATCGTCGGTTTGGTTGTGGCCGTCAGCCTCTTCCTCAACGCCCGGTGGGAGATGGAAGGGGATCCCGACACCGTCAAAGACAGTTTGTATTCCACCGTCGTGCGCGAGCTGGCCACGCGTTTTGAGACGTTTTACCGGAGCTTCGCAACGGTGATCGGAGCGCAAATTACGATTTCAGCCATCAACACGACCTTGACCGCGTTCTTCGTCGTCTGGAACGGCTATCCCTACATCATGGTCATCATCGTCCTGACCTTCCTCTGCGGGCTGCTTCCCATCATCGGCAACATCCTGAGCAACACCCTGATCGTCGGAGTCGGGTTCACTATCTCGCCGAAGATGGCGCTTTTCGCGCTGATCTTCCTGGTCGTGATCCACAAGCTGGAATATTTCCTGAACAGCAAGATCATTGGCCACCGCATCAAGAATCCCATGTGGCTCACGCTCATCGGCCTGGTGATTGGCGAAAAGCTGATGGGCATCCCGGGCATGATCTTGGCGCCCGTCGTCCTCCACTACATCAAGGTCGAGGCATCGCGGAATAAGGTGTCCGACCTCGCGACCGAGCCATCTGAAGCCAGAAAAGCAGCGTGACGCGTCGCGCTGCGAAAGCTCAAAGTTCAAAGAAAGCTCCACAGGCCCAGCTCCAAAGCAGACGCACACTCGCCAACTCCCCGCTGCAGCCGAGGACGCCCCGCTCCTTGTCCCACTCCACCGTTTCCGGTGCCGGATCGAGCGCTGATTTGTAATATTTGAGAATTGAGCTTTTGCCATTTGCTCCCGCCCGACCGCTTTCCAATGGCGGCCCGATGAGATTTGCGATTGCAACAGCCTCGCTTCGACTTCAAATACAGGGCCGAATTTATGACGCAGAGTGCTCAGGAAACGGCGCCGGCGAGGAAGCGCGTCACCGGCCTTTATACCATCATCGCCATCAAGCTGGGAAAGGGATTGGTGCTGATCGGCGTCGCCCTCGGTGTTTACAGTCTCATGGACGAAGACTTGCGGGCGGAGTTCGAACGGTTCCTGCGATGGATCAATCTCGATCCGGAGCACAAATTCTTCGCCGACCTCGGCCAAAAGATTCAGCGCCTCACACCGGAGAACATCCGCTGGGTTGCCTGGGGAACTTTGCTCTACGGTTTGCTGCTGTTTGTGGAAAGCGTCGGCCTGATTTTTCGCGCGTCCTGGGCGATCTGGCTGGCGATCGGCGAGACGGGATTCTTCATCCCGATCGAGATCCATGAATTGATGGACGGTTATTCCCTAACGCTTCTCGCGATTCTGGCGATTAACATTCTGATTGTATGGTATCTGGTTCGCAACCGGCAGCGGCTCTTCCGCCATCAGCATGCCTTTTCAAAAGCGAGCCCATCCGAGTAACGTACCCGGCAAGCTGCCGGCCGTACGCTGCCGTTCCTGGGTGAGCCGTAGTTTCAACTTCGCTCGCGGCTACCGCGGCGCCGGCGAGTCGTCGCGGCGCATTTCCCGCGTGACCGGGATTGAGCCTCCGTGGCATCTTCGCCCACGTGACACCGAGCGAAGCCATCGCGCTGCTGGAGAAGTTTCGGGCGGGCAAGATCGGACGCGACACCGTTCTGCGCGCCTTTCAGACCGCCCCGATTGCGGACCTCGGCTTCGCCCAGGTGGACACGCACCGCGCTCTGCGCAAAGGGTTTCCCGAAGTCATCTTTGGCGCCGGCAAGACCCCGGATCAGGTGGTGGGAATTGCGACCCGGCTTTTCGAACGCGAGCAGCGCATTCTCGTTACGCGCGTCAAC
>Ga0137368_10003984_pt1 | contig 15812 bp, 16 predicted proteins | sample SagtaG_13_FD_104917 | JGI IMG/M metagenome (GOLD analysis project Ga0137368, IMG submission 104917) | Vadose zone soil microbial communities from Sagehorn Ranch, Mendocino, California, USA - Sage1_L_100_16 metaG | ecosystem: Environmental > Terrestrial > Soil > Vadose zone | place: USA...
AAACGAGGCCGTGGTGATCGCCTTTATCGGCGTCTTTGCCTTCAACTACGTCTTTACCCAGACGCTGCTCGCCACCCATCCCGAGATCTCGGTGATCAAGTGAACGGCTGGCTCGCGGTACCCAGGGACTGGCTCGCCTCGCTCGGCGACATCGCTCGCTTCTGCGGTCGTGTGATGGGCCTCGTCTACTCAGGCCGCGTGTTCCAGTTCTTCGGCGAGGCGCTGCGCCAGGCCGGCATCCTGATCCTCGGCTCGACGATCGTGATCTGGGGCCTCGTCTTCATCCTCGGGCTCCAGTGCGGGATCGAGGGCGCCTACTTCAACCGCTCGGTCGGAGCCCCCGCGTACGCAGGCGTGTTCGCCGCGTGGTGCGACCTGCGCGAGGTGATCCCCTACGCCTTCGGCTACATGATGTCGGCCAAGGTCGGCACCGGGATCGTCGCCGAGGTCGGCGCGATGCGGATCTCGGACGAGATCGACGCGCTCGAGGTGATGGGCGTGCCACCCGTCACCTTCCTGGCGGCCACCCGCCTGCTGGCCGCCTGGATGACCCTTCCGTTCATGTACCTGGCCGCAATCGGGGTCGGCTACTTCGCCAGCTGGCTCGCGGTCGTCGAGCAGATCGGCGAGGTGTCGGAGGGCGGCTACTTCCTGATCTTCTGGATGTTCCAGAACCCTCCCGACCTCTTGTTCAGCGTGATCAAGGCGATGATGATGGCGACGGCGATCGTGCTCGTTGGCTGCTACTACGGCTACACGGCGTCGGGTGGGCCGGTCGGAGTGGGGACCGCGACCGCTAAGTCGATGGTCCTTAACATCGTCCTGGTTCACATCATCGGGATGATGGGAACACTGGTGTTCTGGGGAGCCAATCCGCGAGCCCCAATCGGGGGATAGGAGAGCGATAGACGGCATGACCGACGAGGAGCGTCGAACCGAGGACAAGGGCGTCGAGGAGAGCGAGCAGGTGGCCGCGGACGAAGGCGTCGACCCGGCTCCCACCAGCCCGGGCGAGACCCAGGCGGCCTCGACCCAAGCACCGCCGGCCGGTGACGACCACTCCGCCGAGGAGGAGGATCCGACCCACGGCCAGCTCGGTCACTTCGGACGCGACTACCTGATCCCCGGGGTCGAGACGAACGACCCCAACCCCTACAAGTGGCACACGGGCGAGAAGCGCGACCACGGCGGCGAGGACGCGATCGAGATCATCGACCTCGTCAAGCAGTTCGGCCGCATGCGGATCCTCAACGGATGCAACCTCGGCCTGCCGGACAACCAGATCTCGATGGTTCTCGGACCCTCGGGCACCGGCAAGAGCGTGCTGATCAAGCACATCGTCGGGCTGCTCTACCCGGACTCGGGCGACGTCCTCGTCCACGGCGAGTCCGTCCCCGCGATGACCGACGACGAGCTGTTCGAGGTGCGCAAGAAGTTCGGGCTGCTGTTCCAGGACGGTGCGCTGTTCGGCTCGATGAACGTCTTCGACAACGTCTGCTTCCCGCTGCGCCAGCACACCGACAAGAGCGAGGAGGAGATCAGCGAGATCGTCAACCGCCGGCTCCGCGAGGTCGGGCTCGCCGAGGCGATGGAGCACATGCCCAACGAGCTCTCGGGCGGGATGCGCAAGCGGGCCGGCTTCGCGCGGGCGCTGGTGCTCGACCCGGCGATCGTCATGTTCGACGAGCCCGACTCGGGGCTCGACCCCGTGCGCACGGCGCTGCTCTGCGAGCTGATCCGTGAGGTCCACGAGGAAAACGGGGGCTGCTACCTCGTGATCAGCCACGACCTCGGCACGGCACGCCGGATCGCCGACTTCATCGCCGTGCTGTGGAAGGGGCGCATCGTCGAGAGCGGCCCGCAGCAGGAGCTGTTCAACTCGGACAACGAGTTCGTCTCACAGTTCCTGAACGCGGAGACGGTCGGCCCCCTCGCGATGGACTGACGGGCGGCTGCAAGGCTTCGCCGGCCTGACTGCATCCACGCTCGCCCCGGCCGCATAACCTCCTCGCGATGAACCGGTTCGGCAGGCTCGCCGCCTGGGCGGTGCGGCATTCCCGCCTCGTGATCGCCGCCGCGGTGGCGATCACCCTGCTCGGCGCGATCGGTGCGCTGCGACTCGACTCCGAGGCGGCCACGGACACACTGGTCGATCACGGGTCCGAGACGTACGCGGCGACGCAGCGCTTCCAGGACGAGTTCGGAGACGACCCGGTCGTCATCCTCGTCCGCAGCCAGCTCGAAAACCTTCTGCTGACCGACAATCTCCAGCACCTACTTGGGCTGGAGGGCTGCCTGTCGGGGCGGGTGCCCCCCGGCCAGGAGCCCGCCAACGAGACCTGCAGGGAGATCGCCGAGCTAGACCCGACTCAGGTCCTGTTCGGCCCCGCGACGTTCCTCAATCAGTCGGCGATCAGGGCCGAGGAGCTGTTGAGCGGGCAATCGCAGGCGACGCTTCAGCGGGCCCGGGCGGCGGCGGCCGCGGCGGCACGCCGCGCCCGCCAGCAGGGGCTCTCGCAGGACGAGCAGGTCGCCGCCGCGCGCGCGGCGGGCCAGGAGGTCCTGGCCCAGTTCCAGCAGCAGGTGCTCAACCTCGCGGTCGAGTACGGCCAGACCGGCTTGCCGCGGCTCGACGACCCGCGCTACGTGAGCTCGGTCGTCTTCGATACGCGATTTGCCGGCGGTGTCCCGAAGGAGAAGTTCTCGCTGCTCTTTCCGAGTCCGCAGTCCGCCCAGATCTTCGTCCAGCTGCGCCCCGACCTGACCGAGGGCGAGCGCCGCGAGGCGATCGCGCTGTTCCGGCGGGCGGTGGGGGAGGACGACTTCAAGATCAGGGACGGCAGCTACGTCGTCAGCGGGATACCCACCGTGGTCGAGGGCCTGTCGACCGAGATCGAGGGTGAGACCTTCGTGCTGCTGGCGGTCGCGCTCGCCGTCATGGCGCTCACCCTGACGGTGGTCTTCGGTCCGTCGCGGAGGCTGCTTCCGCTCGGCATCGCGCTGGTCGCGACTTCGGCTGCATTCGGGGCGCTGTCGCTGTTCGGCGGGTCTCTGACGATGGCCGCGCTGGCGGTGCTACCGGTGCTGATCGGCCTGGCGGTGGACTATGCGATCCAGTTCCAGGCGCGCTTCCGCGAGGAGCTCGAGAAGCGCCCCGCGGAACGCGGCGCGGCCGCGGCCCGCGCAGCGGCCCGCGGCGGCCCCGTGATCGCCACGGCCCTGCTCGCGACGGCCGCCGGCTTTCTGGTCCTACTGCTGTCCCCGATTCCGATGGTCCGCACCTTCGGACTCCTGCTGGTCCTGGGGGTCGCGCTGGCCTTCGTCGCCGCGCTTACCGTCGGCTTCGCGACGCTCACCCTCGGACCGGGCCGTCCCCACACACGTCCGCGGCGCGCGGGCGCACGACGCATGGTCGCCGCTCGCGCCGCAATCGCGACGCGCCTGCGCGATGCCGGTCAGCGCGCCATCGCGGTGGGTATCACCACCCCCGGCCGGGTGCTCGCGGTCGCTCTCGTGCTGTCGTGCGCCGGCTGGGTGGCCTCGACGCAGACCGAGGTCGTCTCGGACGTTCGCGAGCTCGTCCCCGACAGCCTTCCGGCACTCGAGGACGTCGACGCCCTGGAGCAGGCGACCGGCGTCTCGGGACAGGTCAGCGTCGCCGTCGAGGCGCCTGATCTCACCGACCCGGCGCTGATCGAGTGGATGGACGATTTCGAGACCCGGGTGCTCGACCAGCACGGATTCGGGGGAGAGTTCGCAAGCTGCGAGCGAGCCGAGCTGTGTCCCGGCGTCCCATTCGCCGACCTGTTCGGCACGGGCGGCGATCTGACGCGACAGCGAATCAGGTCCGTTCTCACGGCGCTGCCGCCCTACTTCCTGCAGGCGGTCATCGCGCCCCGCACGCCGGCCAGCCTCAGCGAGCGCGGCGAAGTCCCCGGGACGGCAAACATTGGCTTCCAGATCCCCGTCATGCCGCTTGACGAGCAGAAGCAGCTGATCGACGACATCCGTGCCGAGATCGACCCGGCGGGCAGCGAGAGCGATGCCCCGCCGGGCGTCCACGCCGAGGTGGTCGGCACCGCTGTCCTCGCCGCCGACGCAAGCTCGACCCTGTCGAGCAATCGCTATCTGCTCACCCTCGCCGCGCTGCTCGCGGTCGCGGCGACCCTGATCGCGATCTATCGGTCCGTCGCCCGGGCCCTCGTCCCACTGATCCCGATCGTGCTCGCCACCGGCTGGTCAGGTCTCGTGATCGAGGGGATGGACATCGACCTCAATCCCATATCGGCGACGCTCGGAGCGCTGATCATCGCGGTCTCCACGGAGTTCAGCGTCATCCTCACGGCCCGCTACCACGAGGAGCGCGCCAGGGGCCACTCGATCGGGGAGGCGCTTCGCCGCACCTACGAGCGCACCGGGACGGCGGTGCTCGCCTCGGGCCTCACCGCGATCGCGGGCTTCGCCGTTCTCGTGCTGGCGGCCCCGATCGAGGCCCTCTTCGGCGGAGAGGCGATCCCGATGCTGACCGACTTCGGGCTCGTGACGGTGGTCGACCTCGCGGTGGCGCTGCTCGGCGTGATGCTCGTCCTGCCCGCGGCACTGGTCTGGGCCGAGGGCGGGTATCAGCCCGTCGCCGAGCCGGCCGCGCGCCTGGGGCGACGCCTGGGGGCCGTGGTCCCCGCCCGTCTTCGTCCGGGCAGTCGATGAACGACCATGGCGGCCCCGACCGGCAGCGTCCGGCGGCGCGGCCGGGCCGCGCGTACTCGGTGGTGGTCGGGCTCGCCTTCGTCGGCCTGATACTCGTCGCGGCGATCAACACCCTGCGCACCTCGGAGGGCGGTGTGCTGGGATCGGGCGGCGAGCGCGGTACCGCGCTGGCGCAGTTCGCCGTCCCCGAGGCTCGTGGCCCGGTCGAGGGTGATGCCAACGTCTACCAGGACGACTGCGAGAGCTCCGCGCTGCCCTGCCCGGCCGACGACCGGCGTACGCCCGCCTGCGAGGTGTCGGGACCAAATGTCGACAGCGGCGACATCATCCGCGTCTGCGACCTCTTCGACCGCCCGCTGGTGATCTCGTTCTGGTTCACGCGCGGAGGCGACTGCCTTCCCACCCAGGACGTTGTCGACGATGTGGCGTCGAGGTACCGTGGGCGCGTGAACTTCCTCAGCATCAACGTCCGCGACGACCGCGAGACCGTGCGCGGGGTGATCGAGGAGCGCGGCTGGCGGATTCCGGTCGGCCACGACGTCGACGGCGCCGTCAGCAACATCTACAGGGTCGGGGTGTGCCCGACCGTCGCGTTTGCGTATCCCGGCGGGATCCTCGAGGGCGCGGTGGTCGGAAGCGAGGAGCTCGGCGAGGAGGCACTGACCGCGGACGTCGAGGCCCTGATTCGAGAGTCTCGGCGCCGCGCGGAGAACGACCGGTGATCCGCCCCGAGGACGTCGAGGCGATCGAGCGCCGCCTGCGTGGCGACGCCGTGCCCGAGGCGGGCTGGGTCGCCCCGGCGCTGCTCGAGGAGTTTCCAGGCCTCGCGCTTCGATACCTGATCGTCGAGCGCGGCTCCGGACGCAGCCCGAAGGAGGTCAGGGAGCGCCTCCATAAGCTGAGCGACCGCTTCCACGGCGCCCACGCGATCAACCTCCGCCAGCGCCCGATCCCGTGGGCCTACAGGGTCTTCTACCGCCACATCGGGCTCGACCCGGACCGCACCCTGACCCCGGTCGAGCAACTGGCGCTCGAGCGCATGAAGAAGGGAAGCTTCAAGAGCCAGAATCTGCTCGACGACGCGCTCACGATCGCGATCATCGAGTCCGGTGTCGCGCTGCGGGCATTCGATGCGGACAAGGTCGACGGGACGCTGGGCATCCGCGGCTCTGCGCCCGGGGAGGACCTCGAGGGACGCCCGGGAGAGCTGCCCAGCGGCACGCTGGTGATCGCCGATCAACAACGGCCTATCGCGCTGCTCTTCGGTGCCACCGGCCAGGGCCGCGGGGTGCGGCCAAAGACCGAGCGCACCGTGCTCGCGGCAGTCCAGGTAAAGGGCATACCCGACATCGCCGTCGAGGAGGCGGTGTGGCTGTGCGCCGGGGTGATGCGGTCAGCGGGCTGAGTCGGCCCCCGACCGGTAGCCTTGACGGCGTTTGAGGGCTAGAATGGTCCGTGACCGTTCGCGGCCGGAGTCCAGGTTGCTGATGCCCGAACTGCTCGACCACGCATCGACCACCGCGGGAGCGCCGTCTTCCCCGCAGGCCCTGCGTCCACCGCTACTCCCAGGCCGGGTCAGCGAGGACGCTCGCCGGCGCGCTCGCCGTGATCTGCGCGTCCAGATCGGGGCCCTCGAGCGCGAGCTCGGTGAGCTGTTCAGCGCCGCCTTCCCGCGCCGCGGGATCGAGTTCGCCGTCCCCGCGGTCGGCGGCCCAAGGATCCTCGACGTCCCGGAGCTCGAGCGCGTTCGCGACGCGCTGGCCGCGCGCGTCCAGGACGTCCGCGCCTGGCTTACCGATCGCGGCCACGTCGAGGAGCGCAACCGTGAGTTCCTCGAGCGGCTGATCGCGGAGCCCGAGAGCTTCCCGTGGGTACGGGTCTCGAACGAGGACATCGGCGAGCCCGGGTGCCGGCACTGGCACTCCCGACCCCGGTGGGGCCTGCTCGGGATGATCATGGGCTGGTGGCGGGTCAAGCTCTCCTCCGGTTGCCCGTTAGCCACCGGGCGCGGCGCTGCCGCGCCCTGAATAGCTAGTGACGCGGCACTAGGACTTGGCGAAGAAGCGCAAGCGCCGGCGCCGGCCGCGGCAGCCACGAGCCGAGGGAACGGCCGACAAGCAGACAGTCGCCGGGCCGACCGCCCGGCGGCCCGCAGCCCGCGCATCATCACAGCGCCGTCGCTCGGCAGACGACCGTCCCCCCGCCCCCTGGGGGTCATTTCCGCTCGTCGAGCTCGTCGTGCTGATCGGACTGGTGCTCCTGGTCGCGGGATTCGTCGTCGCGGGCAATCGCGGCACGGTGATGATCGCGACCGGGCTCGTGCTGGCCTCGCTGGCTGGGCTCGAGCTGTCGATCCGCGAGCACTTCGCCGGATACAGGTCACACACGCTGATCCTTGCGAGCGGCCCCGCGGTCATCTGCCTCGCGGCCCTGTACTTCGTCGTGCCGTCGGCGCTCCCGCCCCCGCTTCGCCTCGGCCTCGCGGCGGCGGTCTTCGCGCTCGCCGCCTGGGGGCTCACGGTGGCCTTCAGGCGCGCCTCGGGAGGGCTCGCCTTTCGCATTCGGGGCTTCCGAGGTTGATTGCTTCTAGTCTCGGAGGATGACCGGAACTCGGCTCCGCGGGCTGCTCGCCGGACCGGCCAGCGTCGCCCTCGTCCTGCTGATGCTGGCAGGCTGCCTGTTCCTTTGGGTCGGCGTTCCGCTGGTGTGGCTTTGGATCGGCTCCCAGGTGGAGGCGTCCTCGTCGCTGGGAACCGCGTTGATGGTGACGATGACCGGCGTGATCCTGACCGTGATCGTGACCGTCGCCGGGCTCGCGTGGCTCAACCGCCGCCACGCCGAGCTGCGCGAGGTCCGCAACCTTCCAGCGTCGGAGCAGACGGCGCTGGAGACGATGTTCGTCGCCAGCGCTGCTATCGCGATCGTGCTCTTCCTGATCTGGTTCTTCGGGCTCGCCGGGGCGAGCCCGATCCCGCTGAACATCGGCTATTGAGCCTAAGAGGGAGAGCTGACGCACCGAGGCCCGGGCCGCGGCGACCACGGCCCGGGCCCCCGGCTCGCTTGCTATCGCCGCCCGATGGTGCGCAGCTCGAGGCGGCGGGCCATCTCCGTGCGCTGACGCTCCGTCAGCTTGCCGAGCTCGCGATTCTCGTTGACGGCGAGAGGGCTGAGGAACTTGCGGGCCCGGGCCCGTCCCCACCGCTGCTGGCTGCACAGCAGCTCGCTTACCGTCATCGTCGACACCTCATCGGGGCAATCCTTGAAGACGTCGGCTGCCCTCAGGCGCCCCGCCTTGATCGCGCGCTTCATCGCCGCGCGGGCCAGTCGAATCTGGTTCGCGTGCGCGAGCGCCTTCATGTGCTGGGGCATCTGCGACGCGCGCGCTCCGCGGAACATCGGCATCGGCTTGTGAACGGGCGCAGGGGCAACCGTCGTGGCAGCTTCCATCATCATCCTCCTCCTCCGAGGTTTTGCGAGTCTCCCAGGGGGCTATCGGTCCGTGACGACCTTGGGGCACGTGAGCCGGGCGGAACCGAGACAGGCCGCTCGGATCCTCTCCCGTTCGCTCCCTGCCCTGGGGCGTCCGGCGCTGGGCGCAAAACTATCGAGTGCTTGCGGCGAAGTCGAACGCAGGACGAAAAGGGGCCCCGTCGACGTTCGCTACTAGCATGCTTTTCTTGCCTCGCCGGGCTTGTTCAGAATTGGACAAGCCGAAACTCCCCTAAGCGGGGGACGGGTTTCAGGATTTAGGGAGGTCCGGGAACCTCTCGGTCACCGATCCGAAGATCTCCAGAGCCCGATCGAGATGCTCTCGCTCGTGGGTCGCCATCAGGCTCGTCCGCAGCAGCGCGCCGCCGGGCGGCACCGCGGGGTGCAGTGCGACGTTGGTGTAGACCCCGGCCTCGAACAGCGCCTTCCACAGCATCGCCGCCTGCCAGTCCTCTCCCACGACGACCGGCACGATCGGGGTGATCACCTCGTTTCCATCCGGCAGGCGAGTCGGCTCGACGACACGCAGCCCCAGCTCGCTGAGCCCGCGGTGAAGGTAGGCAGCGTTGTCGAGCAGGCGCTCGAACAGCGGCCCCCCCTCGCGGCGGCAGATCCGCACCGCCTCAAGCGCGGCGCCGACCGCCGCCGGGACCCCCGCCGCCGTGAACATGAAGGCGCGCGCCGTGATCCGCAGGTATTCGACGACATCGGCCGGTCCTGCGATGAACCCCCCGCACGACGCGAGGCTCTTGGAGAACGTTCCCATCCGCAGGTCGACCCGGTCCTCGAGCCCGAACAGCTCGCAGGTCCCTGCGCCGCGCTCGCCGAGCGCTCCAACCGCATGGGCCTCGTCGACGAGCAGCCGGGACCCGTGGCGCTCGCACAGATCGACCACGGCCGGGAGGTCGCATATGTCGCCCTCCATCGAGAACACCCCGTCGACGACTACCAATACCCCGCCGCCATCGCCGGCGGCGCGCTCTAGCATCCGCTCGAGCTTGTCCATGCGGTTGTGGCGGTAGGGGCGCAGCCTGGCGCCCGACAGCCGGCAGCCGTCGAGGATCGAGGCGTGGTCGCCGGAGTCGCAGATCACGGTGTCGCCGGGCTCGAGGATCGTCCCGATCGTCCCGAGATTGGCTTGATAGCCCGTGGTGAAGACGATCGCGTCCTCGGTCCCCATCCATTCGGCGATCTCGCGCTCGAGCTCGACGTGCAGGGGGATCGTCCCGTTCATGAACCGCGAGCCGGTCAGCGCCGTCCCGTAGCGCTCCAGCGCGTCGCGGGCTGCGGCCTTGACGCGCGGGTCGCCCGTCAACCCGAGATAGTTGTTCGAGCCGAGCATCAGCGTCTCGCGACCCTCCATCTCGACGACGGGCCCCGCCTCGGACTCGATCAGCCTGAAGTAGGGGACCACGTCCGCCTCGCGAGCGGCGGCCAGGATCTCGATCCGGTCGTGGGTGCGCGCCTTCTCGAAGACGTCCGTGGGGACACGCGCCGTCTCGGCCATCGGCGGAAAGTCTGGCACGCCGGGGCCCGACGGCGATCGCCGGCCGCGCGCGCGACGCGAAGCACCCGGCGATGGACTAGGTTGGCGGCGTGGCGAGCCCGGCGAACTCCCGGCAGCGGGCGACGAGCGAGTCGTCGGCGCCTCCGGGCAAGCTCACCGTCCGGCCCGTGCGCGGGCGCCGCGACCTCACAAGGTTCATCAAGCTCCCGTTCGAGCTTCACCGCGACCATGACAAGTGGGTGCCGCCGCTGATCTCGGAGCGCCGGCGCTTCCTCGATCAGGGCAAGAACCCATTCTTCGAGCACGCCGAGGCGCAGTACTTCCTTTGCGAGCGCGACGGCAGGCCGGTGGGGCGGATAACGGCGCACATCGATCGCCGCTGGGACGAGTACCAGGGCGGCAACGACGGCATGTTCGGCTTCTTCGAGTGCAGCAACGACCTCGCCGCCGCCCGCGCCCTGATCGGGGCCGCAGCGGAGTGGCTGCGCGAGCGCGGCCGCGAGCGGATGCTCGGGCCGATGGACTTCACGACCAACGACGAGTGCGGCCTGCTGATCGAGGGCTACGAGATCGCGCCGATGATCCTTCAGCCCTGGCACCCGCCCTACTACCGCGAGCTGCTCGAATCGCAGGGCCTCGTCAAGCGCATCGATCTGTTGATGTGGAAGCTGATGATGGGCGAGCTCCACGAGGAGACCGAGTTCCATCCCCTGATCCACGCCGCCGCCGACAAGTCGGCCAACGAGCACGGCGTCCGGATCCGCAACATGCGCAAGCGCGAGCTGGCGGACGAGATCGCCCGCTTCATGGAGGTCTACAACGAGGCGTGGGGCCCCAACTGGGGCTTCGTCCCGATTACACAGGCCGAGATCGACTTCCAGGCACGCGATCTCAAGCCGATCCTGCGCGAGGAGTGGGCGATGATCGCCGAGAAAGGCGACGAGGTCGTCGGGGCCGCGCTGACCCTGCCCGACATCAACCAGGCGCTGGCGAAGATGAACGGACGGCTGCTCCCGTTCGGGTGGCTGACGTTCCTGCGCGAGCGCCGCAAGATCGACCGCGTCCGAGTCTTCGCGCTCGGCGTCAAGCCCGAGTACCAGCATTGGGGAGTGGCCGCGGCGCTCTATGTGCGCCACATCGAGACCGCCGCGGAGGTCGGGATGCCGGGCGGCGAGACCGGCTGGATCCTCGAGACCAACGAGCCGATGAACCGCGCCATGGAGGGCATGGGCGGCGAGGTGGTCAAGCGCTACCGGCTCTATGAGCTCGGCCTGTGAGGTCCGAGCGACGCCTCGGCCGCCCGGGCCGTGTCTTGACACGGGTTTAGACTGGGCGCCGTGACCGAGGAGCTGCTCGAGGCCGACGCGATCGAGGAACCGGCGCTCGAGGGAGAGGTCGTAGCGGATGGCACGCGACCGCTGCCCGAGCCGGCCCGCTCGGCCGAGCTCGGTGCATTGCGCGACGAGATGAAGAGCGCCGCGCTCGCAGCCGCGGGCGGGATCGTGGCCGGCGTCGCGACGGTCGCGATGGCCAAAGCGGCACGCGGTGTCGGCACGCGGCGCGCGGTCTCCAAGGCGATGCGGCGCCAGAAGCGGCCCGCGAACGTGATCGCCAGCCGCTCCTTCTTGATCGACGTCCACGTCCTCGGCCGCTAGGTGAGCCAGGCGGCCTCCCTCGAGGTCGAGGTTCGCCCGCCGTGGCCCTACCGCCTGCCGCGCGGCGGCGGCGGGGATGGAGTCATGCGGGTGCGTAGCGGGCTCGTCACGCGGCTGCTCCACGTCGACGGCGAACCGGTCGTGGTCCGGGCCTGGCAACGCCGCGACGCAAGCGTCGTCCTGCGCGCCGATGCCGCACGCAGAGAGGCCGTGAACGGGCGCCTCGAGGTCGCGATCGAGCGCATGCGCTTCGCGCTCGGCGTCGACGACGACTATCGCGACTTCTACGACCAGTGTCGCTCCGACCGGCTGGTCGGGCGCGCCGTCAGCCGGCGGCCGTGGATCCGGCCGCGGCGGCGCCCGTGGCCGTGGGAGGCGCTGGCGTGGGCGGTCACCAAGCAGCTCATCGACTCACCGCGCGCCGCCGCGATCCAGCGCCGGATGGTCTACCGCTGGGGGCCGCGGCTCGACTGGGAGGACGCCAGGCTGCGCGACGTCCCCGCACCTGAGGTGGTCGCCGGCCGCGCCCCAGCCGAGCTCGCGGGGATGGACCTCTCGCCGGCCAGGGCGGTGGCGCTCGTCAAGGTCGCGCGCGAGGTCGCCACGGGCCGCGCCGACCCGTCATCCGATCGGGCCGACCGCCGCCTGCTCGCGATCTCGGGCATCGGGCCCTGGACCGTGCAGTGCCTGGGGCTGTTCGGCCGCGCCGACCCCGACGCGCTGCCGGCCGGTGACCTCGGCTACATCAAGCTGATCGGCCGGCTCGCCAACCTCGGGCGGCGGGCCACCGTCGAGGAGGTAGAGGAGTTCTTCGCGCCGTATGCGCCCTACCGGGGCCTCGCCGGGACGTTCGTGCTCAACGCCTACCACTCGCTCGTCGCGCACGGACCACCGCTGAAGCTGGCCGCCTGAGCGGCCCGGGTCAGTCCGACGCCCGGTCGGGAAGCAGATCGTCCGTCAGCACCTCACTGGCGTCGGGCAGCGAGTCGAGCAATCCCGCGTCGGTCATGAAGCCCGCGAACTCCTGCCACTGCCCGACGTCCATGTAGCCGTAGGGGTCGCCGGGCTCGGGCTCCAGCACCGGAACCGTGGCGTTCACCTCGGCCGCGGTCAGCCTCGGATCGAGGTCGGGAGCCGACTCGAGCAGCGTCTCGGTCGCGGCCTTGGGGTCGCGGACCGCGTCGCGGGTGCCGCGCTGGAGCGCGGCGATGAACAGCCGGATCTCCTCGGGGTCCTCGGCTACTCGCTCGCCGCTGGCGACCAGTACGAGCTCGTCATAGGTCGGGATTCCGAGCTCGTCGACGGGCACCACCCGCGGGTCCTCGCCGCGCAGCTCGAGATCGACGCCCTCGACGTTCTTGAAGCCTCCGAGCATCGCCTCGGCGCGACCCGACAGCACGGCGGGGAGCAGGTTGAGCCCCACGTCGACCTGGCTGACGTCGTCGGGGCTGAGCCCGGCCTGCTCGAGGATCGACTTCAAGAACGCCGTCTGATAGGGGATCCCGGCGGTGGCGATGGTCTTGCCGTCGAGGTCGCGGACCGAGTCGATCCCCGCATCGGCGAGCGAGATCAGCGAGGTCAGGGGCTCCTGGACGAGCGCGGCGACCGCGACGACGTCGAGCCCCTCGTCGCGGGCCAGCAGGACCTCGGGCTCATAGGAGATCGCGAGGTCGACCTGCCCCGAGGCGACCTGCTTGATCGGAGCCGCGGGATCGGACGGGACCTTCGGGTTGACGTCCAGTCCCGCGTCGGCGAAGTAGCCGCGATCGAGCGCCTCGTAGATGCCGACGTGGTCGGGATTGACGTAGAAGTCGAGTGCGAGGTCGAACGGCTCGGCCGCGCCGCCGTGGCGCGGCTCCTGCTTCTCCCCGCACCCCGCGGCGAGCCCCAGCGCCGCGAACAGCGCCGCCAGCGCGCCAGCCACGAGCAGCCGCTTGTCCAACCTCATGCGTCCTCCTCCGATCTCTTTCTTAGCAACGACTTCACCCGCCCCTCGGCCCCCACCACGCCACGCGGCGCTCGAGCGCGCCGAGCAGCCAGAAGAGGCCGATCGCGAACGCCGACAGGATCACGACGGCGGCGAACAGGCGCGCCGTGAGCAACTGGGCCGAGGCCTGGAGCATCAGGTGGCCGAGGCCGGAGTCGGAGCCCGACCACTCGCCGAACACGGCCCCGATCACGGCGACGGCGACGGCGATCTTGGCGCCGCTGAAGAAGTAGGGCAGCGCCGTCGGGGCCTCGACGCGGCGAAACAGCTGCCAGCGGCTCGCGTCGAGCGTGCGCATCATCTTGACCAGGTCCGGCTCGACCGAGCGCAGCCCGTCGAGCGTGTTGACGGTGATCGGGAAGAAGCAGATCAGGGCGATGATCGCGAGCTTCGGCCCGATCCCGAATCCGAACCAGACGACGAGGATCGGAGCGACGACGATGATCGGGATCGTCTGCGAGGCGACGAGGATCGGGTAGAAGGCCTGGCGCAGCGCCGTGGACAGGTGCAGCGGCACGGCGAACAGCACCCCCGCGATCACCGCCACGCCGAACCCCAGGACGACCTCCTGGAGCGTCACCCAGGCGTCGTCGGCGAGCAGCTCGCGATCCTCCCACAGCGCCGTCGCGATGTCGCTCGGGGCCGGGATCAAGAACGGCTCGATGCTGAGCGCGTCCGCGATCAGGTCCCAGCGCGCGGCCAGCTCCCAGGCGCCGAGCAGCGCGACGACGATCGCAAGCGGCGCCAACCTGCTCATCGCATGCCCTCGATCAACGCCCGCATGGCGCGCTCGCGGCGGGCCGAGAACTCCGCCGCCGTGACAGCCTCGGTGCGCGGCGTCGCCCGCGGGTCGGGCGATGTCAGCTCGGCGACCACGCGGGCGGGGCGCGCCGACAGCACCGCGACGCGGTCGCACAGATACAGCGCCTCCTCGACGTCGTGGGTGACGAGCACGACCGTGCGCGGCTCGGCGTCGAGCGCCCCGGCCAGCCACTCCTGCATCTCGGCGCGCGTGATCGCGTCGAGTCCGCCGAAGGGCTCGTCGAGCAGCAGCACCGGCTTGCCGGCGAGCAGTGTGCGCAGGAAGGCGACGCGCTGGCGCATCCCCCCGGACAGCTCGCCGGGGCGGGCGAGCTCGAACCCGGCGAGCCCGAAGCGCTCGAACAGCGGCGCCGCGGCGCGGCGCGCTGCGGCGCGGCGCCGGCCGCGGTTGCGAAGCGCGAGCGCCGCGTTGTCGATCGCCGGCAGCCACGGCAGCAGCAGGTCGCGCTGCGGCATGTATGCGCAGCTCGCGAGGCGGCTCCGGGGCGCGTGCTCGCCCGCGACGACGATCTCGCCCGCGGTTGCCCGCTGGAGCCCCGCGATCAGCTCCAGCAGGGTGGTCTTGCCGCAGCCCGAGGGGCCGATGATCCCGACCACCTCGTGCGGCGCCGCCGCGAGGTCGAGGCTCTCGATCACGCTCAGCTCGCCGTAGGTGTGGCGCAGCGCCCGCACGGCGACCGCCGTCCCGCCGCCGGGGGCGGCGTGATCCGAGGCCGAAAGCGGTTGAGGCTCCGCTACGGGAGCCTCGGGCATCTGCTCATGCTCCCTCCGCGCGAATTACCGCACAGGTTCAAAGGGTCAGCGCCGGGTGGGTGTCCAGAGGCGCTATCTCAGCCCGCTTGCCCGCGAGCCCCCCTGGTTGTCTACGCGCGCAGTGTACCCGGCCCCGGCGTGGCGTTCAGATCCCGTCGGCGTAGCACGGCGCGCCGCCGCAGACGTCGATGACCTCGCCGGGGATCGACAGGAAGGCCGACTTCTGGTCGCGGGCGTCGGGATCGCTGCGCGGATAGCTGTGCGGGTCGTTGCCCATCGAGGGCGGCGTCTCGGTGATCGGGGGCGGGAAGACGTCGCGCGCGACGGTCCCGTCCCAGTAGACGAGCGCCGAGCCGCTGAACGGATAGCTGGCGATGTGCGGGATCCCGAACAGCGGCTCGTCGCCAGGGCCCGGGTCGTCGTCGGGATGGCGCCCGTCGTCGAGCGCCGGCCAGTGCACCGCAGCGCCGATCGTGCGCGCCTCGACCTCCGCCGCCCACATCGTCACCTGGTGGTCGCCGAACGAGACATGCATCAGGACGTTGTGGGGGGGAGTGTTGGGGAGCGGATCGCTGGTCATGTGGAGGGCGTAGCCGTTCGCCTCGGCGCGGTCCCACTGCATCTGGAGCAGCGACAGGATCAGCGGGCGCTCGAGCTCGTTGGGATAGTTGTCGTAGAGGCCGAACGGCGTGTCGCTTCCCGGGGACGTGTTGCAGATCGTCTTGTAGGGCTCGGGGAGCTCGTCGCAGACCTGGCCCGCGAACTTGCCCTCGGCGTAGGTGTCGAAGTCGGAGCTGCGCCGCAGCAGGGTCGAGTAGTTCATCCCCGGGACGCCGAGCACCGCCCGGTCGTAGTCGGGGGCTAGCGCGGCGAGCGCGCCGCCGAGGATGCC
>Ga0137368_10003985_pt1 | contig 15811 bp, 17 predicted proteins | sample SagtaG_13_FD_104917 | JGI IMG/M metagenome (GOLD analysis project Ga0137368, IMG submission 104917) | Vadose zone soil microbial communities from Sagehorn Ranch, Mendocino, California, USA - Sage1_L_100_16 metaG | ecosystem: Environmental > Terrestrial > Soil > Vadose zone | place: USA...
CCCATCTATGCCGCGGGAGAGTCGGACGGGGTCCTGTACCTGGCCACCCGGTACGTCGAGGGGGAGGACCTCGGAGTGATGCTCGCTCGAGAGGGCAGCCTCGCTCCTGCGCGGGCAGGGTCGATCCTGGAACAGGTGGCCTCCGCCCTCGACGCGGCCCACTCGCGGGGCATCCTGCATCGCGACGTCAAGCCGGGGAACGTCCTGGTGGCCTCGGGCCCGGAGGTGGCCGAGCACGCCTTTCTCACCGACTTCGGCCTCGCCAAGCTCGTGGAGGCCGAGTCCGCCCTCACCCGGACCGGGCAGTTCATGGGGACCTTGAACTACGCGGCCCCCGAGCAGATCGTGGGGACGAACGTGGACCGGCGGGCCGACGTGTACTCGCTGGGGTGCGTGGCCTATCACTGCCTGACCGGCGACTACCCCTTCGCCCGGGACTCCGAGGCCGCCGTAGTGTACGCCCATCTGTCACAGGACCCGCCCCGAGCCTCCGAACGCCGCCCCGAGTTGCCCGCCGGGCTCGACGGCGTCATCGCGAAAGCGATGGCCAAGGACCCAGAGGAGCGGCACCCCACGGCCGGGGAGTTCGTGGGGGCTCTCCAGGCGGCCCTCTCGGTGCCGGCGGGCGCCGGCTCGACCCCACCGCCCCGCCCGGAGTCCCACGGAGGACGGGCGGCGACGACAGTCTTCATCGGGCGAGACCGGGAGCTGGAAGAGCTTCTGGGTGGGCTTCACGAGGCCGAGGCCGGACGGGGACGCCTGTTCTTTCTGGCCGGGGAGCCGGGGATCGGGAAGAGCCGCCTCGCCGGAGAGCTGGCCACCAGGGCCGCTGAGCAGGGGGCTCGCGTCGTGTGGGGGCGGTGCTGGGAGGATGGAGGAGCGCCCGCGTTCTGGCCGTGGATCCAGTGCCTGCGCTCGTACCTCCGTGATGCGGAGGGGGAGGCCGAGCCCGAGCTCGACGAGGACGGCACCGGGTTGCTGGCCGAGCTGGTCCCGGAGCTCGGCCGGGGCACTCCCCCTCCCTCCACGCCTGCCCTGGAGCCGCGGGCCGCTCGGTTCCGCCTCTTCGACGCGGTCACGTCGTTCCTCCTCGAGGCCGGACGATCGAGGCCACTCCTGGTGGTGCTCGACGACCTCCACGCAGCGGACGCGCCGTCCCTGGCGCTCCTGACTCACGCGTCGCGGGCCATCGAGGAGGGGCCGGTCATGATGCTGGGCTGCTACCGGGACACCGAGCTCGGGCCGGGGCATCCCCTGACATCGGCCCTCGGCGACATCGCCCGCCAGGGAGCCGCCTCCCCCATCTCGCTCGGGGGGCTGTCCGGTGACGAGGTGGCCCGGTACCTGGAGGCAGAGACGGGATCTCCTGCGGACGCTTCGGTGGTCGAGTTGGTGCAGAGACAGGCGGAGGGGAACCCTCTGTTCGTGGGGGAAGTGGCCCGAGTGCTCCTCCGCCAGGAGGACGTCCCGGCACGGGCGCCTCTTCCCCGTGGCGTCGGCCAAGCCATCGAGCGACGCCTCGGCCTGATCTCGCCTCGCTGTCGGGAGCTCCTGACCGCGGCATCGGCCTTCGGGCGGGACGTGGAGCTCGTGCCCCTGGCCAGGCTCGTCGAGCCCGATCGCGAGGAGGCGCTGAAGCTCCTGGACGAGGCCGTTCGGGCCCGTCTCCTGGAAGAGGTGCCGGAAGGAATGGGAAGGTGGCGGTTCGCCCACGGGCTGGTCCGCGACGCTCTGTACGCCCAGCTCGCACCGAGCGACCGGATGAGGCTCCACGGCAGGGTCGGCTCCGTCCTCGAGGCCCTGTACGCAAGCGACCCGGAGCCGCATGTGGCCGAGATCGCGCACCACTTCGCCCGGGCAGCACCGGTCGGCGATCCGGCCCTGGCGGTCGACTACGCGAGGCGAGCCGGCAACCGAGCCCTGCATCTTCTGGCTCACGAGGAGGCGGCCCGCCTGTTCGAGACGGCCCTCGGTGCCCTGGACCTCCAGGAACAGGTGGACCCGGCCGAGCGGTGCGATCTCCTGCTCGCCCTCGGCGAGGCCCGGTCTCGGGCGGGCCAGCGCCCCGCCTACAAGGAGGCGTTCCTGGGTGCGGCCGACGTGGCTCGACGTCACGGAATGGCGGAGCGATTGGCGGCGGCGGCGCTCGGTTACGGGGGCCGGGCCGTGTGGGCCCGGCCGGGAGGAGATGCCCACCTGATCCCGCTCCTGGAAGAGGGCCTTGAGGCCGTGGGAGACGCCGATCAGGTCCTGCGGGCCCGGCTCCTGGCTCGTCTGGCCGGAGCGCTCCGGGACGAGCCGTCACCCCAGCGGCGTGACCGCCTGAGCACGGACGCGGTCGAGCTGGCCCGCCGAACGGGGGACATCGGGGCGCTGGCCTGGGCACTCGCGGCCAGACGACTGGTCCTGTGGGGTCCGGGTGAGCCGGACGAGGCGCTCGCCGTGTGTGACGAGCTGGTCCGTCTGGCCCAGGAGTCCCGCGACCCGGAACGCATCGTGGAGGCGCACACGCTTCGCCTGGAATCTCGGCTCACGGTAGGCGACATGGCCGGGGTTCGAGAGGACATCGCGCGAGCGGCCGGCGCGGCGGACGCGCTCCCCCTTCCCTCGGTCCGGTGGCACATCCTGATCCATCGCTCCGAGCTGGCCCTGTTGGAGGGTCGATTCGACGACGCCGAGGGCCTCGTGGCCCAGGGACGGGACGAGACGAGCTGGGACGAGACCGGGGACGCCTGGGGCGGCCTGGTCGCACAGGAGTTCATCCTGTTCAAGGAACGAGGACGGGTCGCTGACATCGTCCACGAACTGGAGAAGGTCGCTCAGCAGGACCCGGGCAGCAGGCCACTGTTCCGCTGCCTGTTCGCTGATGCCCTGGCGGAGCTGGGACGGGACGGTGAGTCCAGGGCAGCGTTCGAGTCATTGGCCGTGGGCGACTTCGCGGGCATACCGCGCGACGTGGCGTGGATGCTGTCCATCGCCCTGCTGTGCGGCGTCGCAGCCGCCCTGGGAGACGCTCCGAGGGCGGAGAGGCTGCATGAGCTCCTGTCGCCGTTCGAGGAGCTGAACGTGATCGGCCCCCACGAGTTCAGCGCCGGCGCCGCTGCCCGGTATCTGGGGCTGGCCGACGAGGCGCTGGGGCGCCACGAGGAGGCCCTGGACCACCTGGAGCGGGCCCTCCGGATGAACGAGCGGATGGGGGCTCGTCCCTGGATCGCCCACACTCAGCACGATCTGGCGAGGCTGCTCCTCGGGACCGGCGACCCCGAGGACCCCGAGGACCGGGAACGTGCGGCCGGGCTGGTCGCGGAGGCCCTGGCGACGGCCCGCGAACTCGGCATGACGGCGCTCGAGGGGAAGCTCGCCGTCCTGCTCGATGTGGAGCCGGCGGCGCGGAAGCCGGATCGGGCGCAGAAGCGGAGCATCTTCCGCCGGGAGGGCGAGTACTGGTCCATCGCCTTCGAGGGCGACGCCTTTCGCCTCCACGACTCGAAGGGGCTGCATTACCTGGCCCGGCTGCTGGCCGCGCCGGGCCGGGAGACCCATGCCCTGGATCTCGTGGGGGGCGAGGAGGGTTCCGAGCCCGAGCGAGCCGCCATCGGCGACGCCGGTGAGGTCCTCGACACCCGGGCCAAGGCGGCCTACCGCCGCCGGCTGGACGAGCTTCGTGAGGAGCTCGAGGAGGCGGAGTCGTGGAACGATCCCGAGCGGGCCGCCCGGGCCCGCGAGGAGATGGAGTTCCTGGCTCGAGAGCTGGCCGGGGCGGTCGGCCTGGGCGGAAGGGATCGCAGGGCAGCCTCGGCCGCCGAGCGAGCCCGGGTGAACGTGACCCGAGCCATCAAGGCCGCCCTGGGCCGTATCGCCGAGCACTCGCCCGCCCTCGGGCGCCACCTTGACACCACCATCCGGACCGGCACGTTCTGCTCCTATTCGCCGGATCCGCGCGTGCCGGTGAACTGGCAACTCTGAGATTCCCTCGCCCCGTTCAGGCCGAATGAACGGCCGTTCCGTCGATCCTCACGCCTCTGGGGTGACGGCGAGATCCGGGGGGCGGGCTCCCGGGCCGGACGGGAAAGGAGGGGACGATGAGCGGACGAATCGCTCGGTCCCTGAGGGGAATCGTGACGGTGGGGCTGGCGCTCCTCGTCGTGGCAGGACCGGCCACCGCCGCGCTGGCGGACGGCGGCCAGGATCGCGTCCTCGGATCGACCTCGGAACGGCCGGGGTTCGGGGACCGCATCGGGTACACGCAGAGCGACCCGGCGACCGGCGAGCGGCCGGGGTTCGGTGACCTCATCGGCGCGCCGGACCACCCGGCGGTCGTGTCGGAGCGACCCGGGTTCGGGGATAGGATCCAGCCGGCCCGGCCGGGGTTCGGGGACCGCATCGTCCCCAAGCCGGTGCATGCCCAGGCTCCGCAGCCCGTCCCCGTGTCGGCGCCCGCGCCGACGTCATCGACAAATTGGACCCTGCTGGGGCTCCTGGCGGGAGCGCTGGCGCTGGCGGTGGCCGCGACGGCCACCATGGTTCAGCGGCGGCGCAGGACACCGGCGATCTGAGCCCGCCCCCGGGACGCCGGCCACCCGGCGTCCCACCGAGAGAGGGCCGCCTTCGGGCGGCTCTCTCTCGCTATCCGAGCACGCCCTGGTAGGCCTCGGGCTTCAGCGTGGCGATGTAGGGGAGGTTGCGGAAGCGTTCTCCGAAGTCGAGGCCGTAGCCCACCACGAACTCGGGCGGGATCTCGAAGCCCTTGTACTTGATGGAGACGGGGACCTGGGCCATCCCCACCTTCTCCATGAGCGCGCACACCTCGAGGGTGGCCGGGCGGCGCGTCCGGAGGTTCTTCAGCAGGTAGTTGAGCGTCAGCCCGGAGTCCACGATGTCCTCGACCAGCAGGACGTTGCGGCCCTCGATCTCGTGGTCCAGGTCCTTCAGGATCCGTACCACCCCGGACGTCTTCGTGGCCGCGCCGTAGGACGACACGGCCATGAAGTCGAACTCGAGCGGCAGCCGGACGTGGCGCGAAAGGTCCGCCATCATCACGAACGCGCCCTTGAGCACGCCCACCAGCAGGAGGTCATGGCCCTGGTAGTCGCGGGTGATCTCCTCGCCCAGGCGGCGTACGGTGGCCTGGATCTCCTCGCCGGAGATGAGGATCTTCTCGATGTCCGCTTCGTGGTCGGGCACGTGAGCGAGAAGTCTAGGCAGCGCAGCGTCGATCCGCGAACGGGAAACGGGATCAGCGATCTGTACGTCCATTGGACTCCCCCCTCAGCTGGGACTGGCGGGCCCGGGGGAAGATCGGGCGATTCGAACATACTCCTTGTCCCGCGTCGCGATCAATCCCTCAGACAGGTGACGCCTCCGCCCGGGGCGGCCACGCGCCAGGTCGATGACGGCCCGGACGGTCTCACGGTCCGGGTGGACGCCGAACTGCCACACCGCGAGCTGGACGACGCGGCCGCCCACGGCCTGGGGAAGCTCCGAGAGGCTCTTCGCTCGGATGGAGCACCCGGACGCGTCGCCCTCGGCCAGGTCCCGGTAGGCGCTGAGGCCTTGACGGAACAGCTCGTCGGCATCGTCGCGGAGGAGATCGGCGGTCCGGGCCAGCGTCGAGCGGACATCACGCCCCGTCACTCGCTCCAGGGCCGGGATGACGTCGAGCCGGATGGCGTTTCGCAGGAATCGCGGGTCGAGGTTCGTGGGGTCCCGTCGCGGGCGGAGCCGGAGCGCTGCGACGAATGCCTCGACCTCGCTGCGACGGACCTCGAGCAGGGGTCGGACCTTGTGATGTCCCTCCCTCACCCGCATGCCGGCCACGAAGTGAAGCCCGCCCCCGCGGATCATGGCCAGCAGCACGGTCTCGGCCTGGTCGTCGAGGGTGTGTCCCAGCGCGACCGACGCGAAGCCGCGCTCCCGGCGGATGTCGCTCGCGGCGTTCCACCGCCGAAGGCGGGCCCATTCCTCGACGGATTCGCCTCGCTCCGGGGCATCCCCGGCCTCCTCGAGATGAAATGGGAGGCCGAGCCGGGAGGCCAGCCGGCGAACGTATTCGGCGTCCTTCGAGGAATCGGGGCGGAGGCGGTGGTCGAAGTGGAAAACCTCGAGCCTGATCTTGAACAGGCGGCGGAGGTGCCACAGGGAGTACAGGAGGCACACCGAGTCGGGGCCCCCGGAGACGGCGACGAGCACGCGATCGCCCGGCGCGAACAGGTCGTGCTCGCGGGCCGTGGCGGTGACGCGTTCCAGCACGCGGGCCACGGCGGGGGGCCGGCGCGCGGCCACGCGCCCTACCTGGCGGGGCCGACCCGGGACAGCCACTCCTGGGGCCGCAGGACCTCGCTCATGGAGGGGAGGTTGGCCTGGTCATCCCATACGCGGTTGAACCCCTCCATCCCCGCGCGCTCCACGACCTGTGCCACGAACTGCTCGCCCACGTCGTACTGGCGGATCTTCGACTCGAAGCCGATGAGCCGCTGGAAGGAGCGTTCCAACCCCGACGAGCGACGCCGCTCCTGGAGCGAGCGGCGCATCCGAGCGGCGTCGGCGATGCGTCCCTCGCCCACGCGGTCCATGACGAAGTTCGCGTGCCCCTCGAGCAGCGACATCATGGCCTGGATTTGCTCCAGGATGACGCGCTGCTCCGGGGTCATCAGCAGCATGATCAGCTCCTGGCCGCGCCGGCCGCCCTTCGTCCGCAGCTCCTCGACGACCTGCTTCATTGCCTCGACGATCTGGTGCGGGTCGAGCTGCACCGCGGACAGATAGGCGTCCACCTGCCCGGTGAGGTAGCCCCGGAGCCACGGCACGGCGCCGAACTGCACCCGGTGCGCCACCTCGTGCAGCGACAGCCACAGCCGGAAGTCGCGACGGCGGAACCGGAAGCGCCGCTCCACGCCGACGACGTTCGGGCCCACGAAGTACAGCAGGCCGTCGTCGTCGGGCGGCACGAACAGGTCGTACTGGCCGAGGACCTTGCGGGAGACGTAGCCCATCAGGATGCCGATCTGGAGACCGAGCCCCTTGCGACGGACCGCGACACCCGGGCCGTCGCTGCGGCGGGCCAGGACGCGCTCGGCGAGGGGCTCCAGCACCCGCTGGAAGCCCCGGAGGTTCGCGTCGATCCACTCCGAGCGGTTCATGACCCAGGCCCTGGCCCGGTAGCCGGTCGGCTGGAGCCCGGTGAACTCCACCACCAGGTCCTGGGCCTCGGCGACGGTCTCGGCGAAGTCCTCGTCCAGGCGGGCCCGCTCGATGTCGGTGAGGCGCTCGCCCAGGCCCGCCATGCGCGCGCCCACCGTGGACGCGACCTGCCAGTCCACGAGCCGCGACGCCCGGTCGCCCATGTTCCAGTCGATGGCCTGCATGGCTCCGACTTCGACCTTACGGGATTTCGTGATCAAGGGCGGCGGGTCAGCCGCCCGCCTTCTCCCGGGCCGCGCGGAAGGCGGCGGAGCGGGCTCGGCCCTCGGCGACCCGGCGGTCGGTGCCCTGGGCCAGCTGCTCCGCGAGGACCCGGTCGAACGTTTCCTGGTCGAGCTCGATGGCCTCACCCTTGGGGCGGGGAGGCGCGGCCGCGCCCGGTGCGGCGGGAGCGGCGGCGGCCCCGGGCGCAGCGCCCGCTGCTGCTGCTGGGGCCGGAGCGGCGGCGGCCGATGCGCCGACAGCCGCGGGCTGCGGCGCCGGCACCGCCGTCACGGTGGGCGGCGGGACGGGTTCCACGGCCACGGGCGGGGACGCCTGGCGCCACTGGGTCTGGAGGTTCACCCGCGGCTCCGGAGCCCGCACCCCGGCTCGCGGCCCTCCCCCCTCGTCCTCGTCCTCCCGGGAGAACCGGGGCGAGAACCGGAGGTAGGAGAAGAAGGCCAGGATCAGGATGATCGCGCCGATGGCGATGGCTCCCTCCGCCATCCAGTAGACCCACCCACCGGTCTCCCGTAACGGCGTCTCCGTTGGGTTGATGCTGACCTGGGCCATCGCCGCCTGCGGCAGCGACACGACGGCGGTCACCGCTGCGCCGAGCAGCATCGTCAGGCGCGTGCTTCGGGGATGGCGCGAGCGCATCGGCGGGATTCTACCGGAAGGGTTTCCGCGGCGAGCCCGCGGTCGGGAGCGCCTCGGGGCGCTCGGCGCTGCCGCTCCGGCCCGGAGTTGCGACAATCGGGGTATGAGTTCGGCCTCTACGACCACCGCCCCGGTCGAGGTCGACCGGCCGTCCACCGACGAGGTCGTCGACCCCGCGCGCCTGTGGATCGTCATCGTCTGGAACGACCCCATCAACCTGATGTCCTACGTCACGTACGTGTTCCAGAAGCTGTTCGGCTACAGCCGGGAGAAGGCCACCCGGCTGATGCTCGACGTGCACCACAAGGGCAAGGCGGCGGTCTCGAGCGGCTCCCGCGAGAAGGCGGAGTTCGACACGTTCCGCCTCCACGCCCACGGGCTGTGGGCGACCATGCAACGGGGATGATGGGGGTCCAGGGGACAGCGGCCCCGCGAAGCGGAGCTGTAGGGCGGGGCTTTACCCCGCCGTGGGCCGGGCACGAGGCCCGGCCCACCAGGCCGCTGCGCTCCCCTGGCCGAAGCGACCCGCCGAAGACGGGTCGTTGAGGAGTGCGATGAAGGTGCGCGGGGCCAGGATCCGCAGGACCCGGAAGGGCGACTTCGAGCTCAGGCTTCCCCCGGCTGAACGCGACGTGCTACGGACACTTCCCGCGCAGCTCCGCGCCGTCCTGCGCTCGGACGACCCCGCCCTGGAGCGCCTCTTCCCGCCGGCCTACGTGGAGGACCCGTCGCTGGAGCAGGAGTACCGGGAGCTCGTCCGCGAGGACCTTACGGCGGCCAGGGAGAGCTCGCTCGACGTGATGGAGGCCACCATCGACGCATCGCGGCTGGACGAGGAGCAGGTGCTGGCGTGGCTGGGCGCCCTGAACGACCTTCGGCTCGTCCTCGGCACGCGGCTCGACGTCACCGAGGAGCTCTACGAGGCCGGCATCCGCGACGACGATCCCCGGGCGCCGGCGTTCGCCGTCTACCAGTACCTGGGGTGGCTCCAGGAGCAGGTGGTGGAAGGCCTGGCCCAGGGCATCGATCCGGCGGGAACCCGCGACTGAGTGATCCCGCCGACCGGCGAGGTGGCGGGGCGCCAATCAGCGACTCCATTTGACGGACCGCCACGTTGGCTGAATCCTCCCTCTGCCCGGGCGGGCGATGCGGCAGAGCCGCGGAGAGGAGGAGCGATGTTCCCCACGCCCAAGAAGACCCTCGCGGCGCTCACCGAGCACTGCGGGGCTCGCCTCTCGGAGCCGGTCCGGGCGGTGGGCATGTTCGTGCCCCGGTCCGCTCTCTCCCCCGGTCAGTCCGACCGCGACGTGAAGCGCCTGGCGAAGCAGCCGGTCGCCGTGGTGGTCACACCCACCGGGATCCACGTCTTCCCGTTCAAGGTCGGGGCCTACACGGGGAAGGTGAGCGTGCAGGACGAGATCGCGTCGTGGCCCCGGGCCGGCGTTCGGGTGGTCACGGGGTCGAACGTCCAGACCCTCGGGGGCGTGGAGTTCAACATCGGCGTGAAGCAGAACCTGGTCGGACTCCAGTTCCCGGACGGGCACGACGTCGTCTTCGGCTACACCCCGCTCGGTGGGACCATCCGCGAGATGGAGGACGCCTTCGTCCAGGAGCTGTCCGGCGACGCCGCCCACCCGGACGAGCCCGCCGGACCGGCCGGCTTCACTCCTTGATCGACGAGGGCGCCCCGGTGACCCGGTTCGCGGCCCGAGCAGCGGAAGCTCGCGACGCGGAAGCGGTCGCGCGCATCTACAGCGAGGGGATCGAGGACCGCGTGGCGACGTTCGAGACCAGGCCGCGCGGGGCGGCCGACATGCTGGCCTGGATCGACGACGGTGTCCCCTTGCTCGTCGTGGAGCGGGGCGGGGCGTCGTGGCGTGGGCGGCGGCGCACCCGTACCGCCCCGGGCGCGAGGCGTACGCGGGGGTGGGCGAGTGCTCCGCGTACGTCGCGAGAGCAGTTCCGGGAGGCGGGCGTGAACCGGCGCCACGCCCGACTGGACGGCGAATGGCGCGACACCGTGATCGTTGAGCTCCTGCTGGGGGACGGGCGGAGGGCTGACCGGGCCTACGAAGCGGCCTCCGGGCTGGCCGGCACCCGCACCGGGGTCGGCGGCCGCCGAATGCGCTGTGCGACACGAAGGGCCGTGAGCGTCGCCACAGCCCAGCACGTCACGACCACGACGACGCGAAACCAGGCCGAGCCGCTGTCCGTGCCCGCGCTCAGGCCGTGGACGGTGCCGGTGACGAAGACGGCGAAGCCGCCGATGTGAACCGCCCGCCACACCCGCTTCGGGATCCTGGACCGGGCCAGCGACGTGATCTCGACGGCCAGGAGCACATACATCGCGACGATGCCCCAGGCCACCGCCGCCGGGTGCCACGTGCCGGTGAACGGCACCAGGACGCTCACCAGGCTGAAGTGGACGTAGGTGTCGAGCAGGATCGCTCCGACGTGGATCGCGGTGAAGACGACGGCGATCCCGCCCAGGAACCGGTGGAGGTCGAACAGCCACGCCGGGCGGGGCCGCTGCCCCAGCGCGCGGGTCGAGATGGCCAGGCCCCACAGCACGGAGGCGGCGGCCAGCGACCACGCCACGATGCCGGCCGCTCGGGCCGTGTACCAGACCAGCGTGGAGCTCACGGCCGCCCCCGTACCCCGGCGGCCGGGCCGCCGACGCCGAGCGGCTCGGGCACCGAGATGATCAGCGGCCCGGTGAACGCGTGGAGGCCCGTGCTCCGGTGGACGGCGCCCCCGTCGTCGATCAGGACCCCGGCCGTCCCTGTCTCGCGAAGCAGCGCCAACCCTTCCTGAAGCCCGGCGACGAACGCGCCTTTGGCCAGGACCTCGGCCTGCCATCCCCGTGCGGCGACGACCGTGGCCGAGAGGAGGCCGCTCTCGGAGGGGCGGCCGGTGGACGGATCGATGAGGTGATGCAGCCGCCGGCCCGCCGCCGAAGGGCCCCACACACGCCGGGCCCGGGTGCTGGTGGCGACGGCGCCGCCGCGGAGTCCGAGGACCGCAGCCGGTTGCCGCCGCTGCGGGTGCTCGACGTCGACCGTCCACGACTCGCCCCGTGGCGGCAGGCCCTCCACCCGAAGGTCTCCCCCCAATGTTCACGCAGCACCCCGACGCGCCGAGGGCCCCGAGCTCCTCGCACACCAGGTCAGCGGCCAGGCCCTTGCCGATGCCGCCGGGGTCGAAGCCCACGCCCCTCGGGAGCGTCACGGTCGAGGTGGCGGGGTCCACCAGGATGCGGTCGTAGCCGTCGCCGAGATCCGAGTCCGTACCGGTCGTGCGTTCCGAGAGCAGCTCGAAGCTCCGGTCGTACCCGGCCCGGATCACCGCCCCGAGCACCGTCGGGTCGTAGCGGCCGCCGGTGACGCGGGCCCCCTCCACGGCCAGCTCCACCAGCCGGAGGGTCTCGCCGGACACGCGGACCGGGCGTCCGGCCTGGTCGTTCAGCCGGCTGACCTCGCTGTCCGGCCGGAATCGGCTCCACCTGGCCTCCAGGTCCTCGACCAGACGCCACGCCACCCCCGGGAGCGAGGGCGGGCCGCCCACAACCACGACCTGGACGTCGGAGCCCATGGCGCGAAACCGGGCCTCAGCTGCCACGGCTCATCACCGAACCGCTCGAGCTCGGGGTGGCCGGCCGGGCCGACCAGTCCGACGAGGTGCTCGAGCTGCCGGAGCCGGAGCCGGTCGTCCTCGATCCCGACGACCCGGTGGAGGTCGTCGCGGAGGACGATCCCGACGCCGCGCTGGTGGTCGCGGCGGCGTCCGCGGCCGAGCGGATCGCCATCGAGCCGCCCAGCCCCAGGAACGTGGCCACGCTGAGCGCCGCCGCCAGGACACGGGATCGCGCGGCCGCGTGCCGCTTCATCCGGCTGGTTCTCGTGGGCTCCTGGCCCGGCATGGCGATGCTCCTTTCGGGGTTCGCGCCGCTTCTGGTGTCGGGAGTGTGGGTCCCGGTGATCAGCCCGCCGTGAACGGCACCTGGGAACTTCCTGTGAGCTCGTCGAGCACCGACACCACCTGGGTCCAGCGGCACTTCACCGCGCAGACCGTCGGCGGTGTGACCGTCTACGACCTGACCTGCCCGGCCTCGTAGCCGCCACACCGCCGCTCCTTGTCCCCTCCGCGTCTCGGGGTGTATAGGTCTGGCGCGCAACGGGGTTCGGACGGAAGACGGAAACGGAAGGGGGGGCGATGGCTCGGTTCTTGGTGGCGATGCCGGTCCCGTCGGGGATCGAGGACGAGGCCGCGGCGTTCGCGGGCGAAGTGGAGTCCCGGATGGACGAGTTCAGGGAGTCCCGCCGGCGGGTCGGGGTCACCAGGGAGCGCGGCTGGCTCCAGAAGACGCCGGAAGGGGACGTGTTCCTGCTGATGCTCGAGGGCCCCGACCCTGAGGAGTCGAACCGCCAGCACGCGGCCTCGCAGGACCCCTTCGACGTGTGGTTCAAGGAGCGGGCCGGCGGCATCATGGGCGCCGACTTCAGCCAGCCCATTCCCGTGCACCCCGAGCCCATCTACCGGTCCGTCCCCGAGGACGGCCCGGGGGCGGCGGAGGCGACCGCGGTCGCGATCCCGCTGGTCCCCGGGAAGACGGAGGCCCACCGACGACTCGCCGAGGAGGTGAAGGGCCCCCGCCGGGAGGGGTTCGACGAGTTCCACCGGCGGGCCGGAGTGACCGAGGACTGGTGGATCGAGGAGACGCCCATGGGGGATCTCGCCCTCGTGTACCTGGAGAGCGACGATCTCGCCGCGGCGATGGGCCACCTCGCGCGATCCCAGGACGAGACCGAAGTGTGGTTCAAGGAATCGCTGCTCGAGACGCAGGGGATCGACTGGTCCGGTCCCCCGCCGCCTCTCCCCCGGCAGCTCTTCGACTGGCGCCCGTAGCGCAGCGGCCCGCCCCGAGACACCATGGAAGACCGAGATTCAAGAGATGAGAAGGGAGAAGCCATGACCCGAGACGAGATCGAGCGGCTGGACGAGCAGGCCGTCGCCGCCTGGGACAGGGGGGACGCCGACGCGTTCGTGAGCCTGCTCGGGGACGACTTCGTCTGGTACGACTGGACGCTCCCCGAGCCGATCCGCGACAGGGAAATGGCGCGCCAGTACTTCAGCACATGGACCGGCGCGTTCCCGGACATGCGGACCACCCGGACCACCCGGGTCGTCGGGGAGGACGCCGTGGCGACGGAGCTCGAGTGGACGGGGACCAACAGCGGCCCGATGGTGATGGGCGGCAACGAGATCCCGCCGACGCACAGAACCGTCACGGGGCGTGGCAGCTACATGGCCTGGGTCCGGGACGGGAAGATCGTGGAGTTCCGCAGCCACCCCGACGTGGCCGGGATCATGATGCAGCTCGGCCTCATGCCGCAGATGTGACCGTGATCTGCCTCCTGCTGCCGCCCCCCGGGGCCACCGGTTGGGCTGTCGGCGGCTATCCGGCCTGGCGAGGACCTTCGGTCGCGTCGACGAAGGCGATCGTGAACGGGGGGAGCCCGAGGGCCGACCACACCGTGTTCGCGCCGTTTCGCAGCATGCTCTCGGCCGCGAACCGGGCTGCCATGTCGGTCCTCGCGTCGACGGTGACCTGGACGAGGACGGTTCCCGAGTCGCCCCGCGTGAGCACGGGCTTCGCGTGGTCCTCGGCCAGGAGACGGGTCAGGGCCTCGATCCCCTCGTCGCTCAGTGGGCCGGCGTCGTCCCTCGCCACCTCGAGCCGAACCAGCCAGGTCTTGACCATCGCCACATTGTAGGGCCGCCGAGAGCCGCCACATCAGGGACACTGACTCACCCACTGGCGAGGATTTACCGGCGCCTGGGGCAATGCTGGGGATCGGAAACGTCGATCGAAGGAGGGGACCATGGTTCAGCGTGCAGGGACCGCTCGCGTCGGCACCTTCGTGGGGAAGGTGTCCGGATCGGACGCCTACGTCGCCGTCGTCGCAGCGGGAAAGGAGGTGCTGGCCTTCGTTTGCGACGGCGATCGACTGGTCAAGCGGCGTGGCACGATGGCGGAGTGGTTCGCCGGCCCGCGGTCCGGCAACCGGCTGGAGCTGGTCTCCGAGAACGGGGCGCGCCTCGAGGCCAGCCTCGGCGCACGGCGAGCCGCCGGGAAGGTGACCCCGGCGAAGGGCGCCACCTTGACGTTCGAGGCCCGCCCGGCGACCGGCGACGCGGGCCTGTACCGGGCCCAGGGGCTGATCGAGGGGCGCGACGTCCTGGCAGGCTGGATCGTGCTCGGCGACGGAACCTTCCACGGTTCCTCGAATCTGCAGAGCGCGGATTGCCTGAACCTCCGGCACGCCCTCAACCGGATCTTCTCGAAGGTCACCGCCGGGGAGTTCACGCCGGAGGATCTCGAAGCGGGCGCGTCGATCCACCAGCACCTCGTGAACATGGGCTGCTAGCAGCGGGTCATGCCGACGGCGACACGGGCGTTCGCAACGGCGCCGTCGCGAACCCCCGGACCCCTGCCTCGAACGGCACCCGCGCGCGGAACCCCAGGCGCGTGGCGGCCCGGGAGCACGAGGCGAACACGTGGCGGACGTCCCCGAGTCGGTACTCGCCCGTGACGACGGGAACCGGCGCGTCCGGCCCGAAGGCCCGGGCCAACGCCGCGGCCATGGCTCCCACCGTCGTGGGGTGCCCGCTCCCCACGTTGTGGACGCCCGGAGCCGGACGCCGGCCAACGAGGGCGAGGACGTTCGCCTCCGCCACGTCCAGCACGTGGACGAAGTCCCGCAGCTGTCCGCCGTCCTCGAACACCCGCGGGGCCCGGCTGGACTCCAGCGAACTGCGAAAGATGGCGGCGACGCCGGCGTACGGCGTGTCCCGGGGCATCCGCGGGCCGTAGACATTGTGGTAGCGCAGTGCCGTCACGGGCGCTCCGGTCTCGCGGGCGAAGGCCAGCGCGAGGTGCTCCTGGTGGAGCTTCGTGGCGGCGTACACATTCCTGGGGTCCAGTGCCGCGGACTCCGGCACGGCCCGCGGGACGAGCGGCGAGCCGCACCGAGGGCAGGTCGGCTCGAAGGCCCCTCGCGCGAGATCCTCCTCCCGCCGAGGCCCCGGCCGGACCTGGCCGTGCCGGCCGCACGCGTACCTCCCTTCCCCGTAGACGACCATGCTGCTCGCCAGCACGAAGCGTCCGCGGAACCCTCTCCGGTACAGGGCCGCCAGCAGCGTGGCGGTCCCGGCGTCGTTCGCCGCCACGTACGCGGGCGTGTCCCCGAAGTCCGGTCCCAACCCGACCATGGCGGCCTGGTGGGAGACGACCACCACCCCGTCCAGCGCCCGGTCCACGTCGCCCGGATCGCGGACGTCGCCGTGAACGAATTCGGCCCCGGGATTCACGTAGTCCGGCAGCGTGGCCTCGGCGTGGGCGAGCGGGTGGAGTGAGTCGAGGATCCTGACCCGCCACCCCAGCTCGACCAGGCGGTCGACGACGTGCGACCCGATGAACCCGGCCCCGCCGGTGACCAGGATGGTCCCCTCGGGGCGCAGGAGCCGGGGGCGGCTCGAGCCGGAGGGGCCCGGGTCGCTCACCACGGGGACCTCAGCGCGACCTGGACGACGATGGCGGCCACGACCTGGACCCCCAGCCAGGCCCGCCCGGCCCGTCGCCACCAGGGCGAGCCGCGCCGGTGCCGTGCCAGCACCCCACAGGCAATCAGGAGCCACGGAATCCACGGAAGCCAGATCCGTTCCACCTCTCCCTTGGACAGCCCGCTCA
>Ga0137368_10004023_pt1 | contig 15732 bp, 14 predicted proteins | sample SagtaG_13_FD_104917 | JGI IMG/M metagenome (GOLD analysis project Ga0137368, IMG submission 104917) | Vadose zone soil microbial communities from Sagehorn Ranch, Mendocino, California, USA - Sage1_L_100_16 metaG | ecosystem: Environmental > Terrestrial > Soil > Vadose zone | place: USA...
CCCGGCGGCGAACATCCCGGTCTTCACCGCCACGATGCGGGTCGCACCGCCCTGGACGATCTGGACACCGTAGCCGCCGCCTGGCAGCGCGAGCAGCGCCGCGACCGGCACCGCCAGGACGTCCTTGCGCGCTTGGCTGACGAAGTCCACATCCACCGGGGTAGCGTCCAGCGAACCCAGCTTCTTTTGATCGGCGATCGTCACCGTCACCTGGATCCTCGCGTCGGATGCGGTCGGGCCGGTCCCGGCAGGCGCGTTGCCGGCCGGTTCCGGCGCTGTGGCGACGGTGCCGACCTGGGAGATCGTTCCCTTCACCGCACCCTGGCCGGGAAGGGTGACCGTGACCGTGCGGCTCTTGGCGGCCAGCGCCTGGTCGGCCACCTCGAGCTGGACGGTGACTAGCCGGGTCATGCCAGTGTAGGACAGCACCGGCGCGCCGCCACCGGTGTCGCCGCCGATCCGGTCACCGACGCGGGCGGTGTGCTCGGCGACGCGCACCGCGCCCGGGGTGACCACCACCTGACCCGGCTCCACCATTCCGGTCTCGGGCAGGCCAAGGTCGGCCTGCCAGCTCCGCGTGGCCTGGACCGTGGCCGCGGTGTAGCTGTCGTCGACGGTGAACCCGGTGTAGCCCTTGGTGTAGCCCAGCTTGGACAGGTTCTCCTCGAACTGTTCGACATCGGTTCCCTTGACGCCCGTTCGCAGCGGCCGATATAGCGGCAGCGATCCATACAGCGCGACGACGGGTCGCTCGTCGAGCTTGAACAGCGGCTGGCCCCGCTTGACTGTGGAGCCGATCGGCGCGATCCAGGTGAGTGTCCCGGTCCCGACCGCGCTGGCTGGCACCGCGTCACCGTAGCCGAGCGTGCCCGACACCTTCTTGGTTGCCACCAGCGTGGTCCTGGTGACCTTGGCGGTGGCGGGCGGCAACGCGGGGCTGGCCGCTGGTTGCTTGGCGGCCGATCCCCAGGCCAGCGCCAGTCCGGCAACCGCCCCGCCCAGGAGCACCACCGCGGCGGCGGCGATCAGCAGCTTCGGCCTCATCGATGGTCACCTCCGCCGGGCAGCTTTCCGCGGCAGGCCTCCATCGCGGCTCGGTACGTCGGGTTGTCTTGCTGCTCGTGGCCGGTGCCGCGCAACTGCCCGTTGGGATCCGGGTCGGGGAAGTCCGGCAGACCATTGTCGCGCATGCACTGCGAGAACTTGCGCAGCTGCTCCACCGTGGCCGGGTCGGATTTTTCATGCTCGCCGCCTGGGGCCAGGTCGCGGCACTTCTCCTGCGCGGCTTGGAACTTCGGATCGTTCTGCTTCTCATGGGCGGGGCCGCGCAACTCCCCGTTGGCATCCGGGTCGGGAAAGTCGGGCACACCGTTGTCCCGGATGCACTGCGCGTACGCCCGGGCCGCCTCCGCCTTGTCGACCGCGACGGCGCCGGCTCGGTTGCTCTGGCCGCACGCGGCCAGCACCAGCAGCGGCACCAGCAGCAACACCGGCACCAGACGTCTCGCCTGCCGCTTTCCTGTCATGCTCGTCCTTCCTGTAATGCGTGGCTTGTCATGCGCCCCAGTCCACCCGACAGGCCGTTAGAGCGGCGCGAGGGATTCCCTAACACCGCCCTAACGCCTGACCACGGCATGATTGGCAGATGCGGGTTCTGGTGGTGGAAGACGAACGGCTGCTTGCCGACACGATCACTGCGGGTCTGCGCAAGCACGCGATGGCCGTCGATGTCGCCTACGACGGTGATGCCGCGCTGGAGCGGCTGGCGGTCAACGACTACGACGTCATCGTCCTCGACCGCGACCTGCCGGTCATCTCCGGGGACGACGTGTGCCGCACGCTGGTCGAATCCGGCGCCCAGACCCGAATCCTCATGCTCACCGCCGCCACCGCAGTCAAGGAACGCGTCGCCGGTCTCGGGCTCGGCGCCGACGACTACCTGACCAAACCGTTCGCGTTCGCCGAGCTCACCGCCCGGATCCAGGCGCTGGCGCGCAGGGCGCGGCCCGCCGCACCCCCCGCGCTGGAGCGCGCCGGCATCCGGCTCGACCCCCATCTCCGCACCGTCACCCGCGACGGCGAGCACATCCCGCTATCCCGCAAAGAATTCGCCGTGCTCGCCGAGCTCCTGCACGCCGACGGCGGCGTCGTATCCGCCGAGCAACTGCTGGAGAAGGCCTGGGACGAGCACATCGACCCGTTCACCGGCGTGGTCCGGTTCACCGTTATGATGCTGCGCCGCAAGCTCGGCCAACCACCGGTCGTCGAGACCGTCCCCGGCGCCGGATACTACATCCCATGAGTATTGCTCGCCGCTGGTGGCGCCCGACCATCCGGGTCCGGCTCACCCTGCTGTACGCCGTGGCGTTCTTCCTCGCCGGCGCGATCCTCGTGACCCTCATGTACCTCTACCTCAGGCTGTCGCTCGACCACCAGCAGAACGGACGCGCAGCGTCCACCGAGCAACTACGGTCACACGAGCGCCACCCGGACTGGTCGATCAGCTCCAAACCCAGGTCCAGCGGGACCGCGATGACACCCTGCGCACCATGCTCATCGCCTCACTCGTCGCGCTGGGCGTCATCGGGGTCGCCGCCGGAGGGTTCGGCTGGCTGCTGGCCGGCCGGGCGCTGGCGCCGCTGCAGCACATCACCGCCACCGCCCGCCGAGTCGCCGACCGCAGCCTGCACGAACGCATCGCCCTCGACGGCCCCCACGACGAGATCAAGGACCTCGCCGACACCTTCGACGCCATGCTGGAGCGGCTGGACCAAGCGTTCGACAGCCAACGCCGATTCGTCGCCAACGCCTCCCACGAGCTGCGCACCCCGCTCGCCATCAACCGCACCCTCATCGAGGTCGCCCTCGACAACCCCGACGCCAGCGACTCGCTACGTCAACTCGGCGGCACCCTGCTGGCCGTCAACCAGCGCCACGAGCGGCTCATCGACGGCATGCTCACCCTCGCCAGCGGCGAACAGGCCATCATTGACCCCGCCCCCGTGGATCTCGCCGACATCGCAGGCCACCTCACCACCCAATCCCACCCCGCCGCGCAGACCGCCGGCATCGACATGCGCACCGACCTGCGGCCGGCCCCGGTCATGGGCGACCCGATCCTGCTGGAGCGGCTCACGCAGAACCTGCTCGACAACGCCATCCGCTACAACCTGCCCGAAGGTGGCCATGTCACCGTCACCACCGGCACGGTCGACGGCAATGCCCTGCTCACCGTCGCCAACACCGGGCCGCCCGTCCCGGCCTATGAGATCCCCGGCCTGTTCGAGCCCTTCCGCCGGCTACCCGCCACCGAACGGCTCGCCGACCCCACCACCCCCACGGGCGGCCAGGGGGCCGGGCTGGGCCTGTCCATCGTGCGCTCCGTCGCCCGCGCCCACGGCGGCGACGTCCATGCCATACCCCGCCCCGACGGCGGCCTCACCATCCACGTGCGCCTACCAGCCCTCGCCACAGAGGAGCGGACGAATTCCCCGGATCGAACTCCCACACGCACGTTCGCGGCATCGGAACGAGACAGCCCAGAGGGCCGAACCCAGCCAGAATGAGCATATTCGGGATGTGGTCGGCGACAGCACGGACCTGCTGCTAGCAAAGGTCGTGGTGCCAGCCTGAAGGCCTTCATCACCAGCCCCGACGACCTGCGCCCATCCAAGAGCGACATCGCGTCGTAGAATTGCGCGCCGCGACACTACGGTCCAGCCGGGCACCCGACAGCACAAGGGCGTGACCATGAGCCTCATGTTGGCCATCGTGCTGGTGTCGTCGCTGGCCGTGGCGGTCGCCGCCATCGGCGTGGCCGGGCTTGCCGGGGCGGCCAGAGCGCCCAGGCATACGTCGCCCTCAGGTCCCTGGGCTGAGGCGGAGCCTGTTGACCCGGAAACCAGGGGCGGCGGGTCACCGCCCTGATGCGCCGCCGGCGTCTTCGGCGTCGCCTATCTGCTGCGCGCTCTCGCCGCCAGCGCCACCTCGCTGCGGTGGCTTCACAGGCCAGCCCACCGGGCTGGGTCGACGAACTGCGCCCGCTCACCGGCAGCCGCCTGCAGGCGCTGCTGCTGCTGCTGGCGGTGGCCGCCGCGGGCCAGGTCGCCGCCACCCGTAGGAGGAGGCGGAGGGCTACCTCGACCACCTGCTCGCGCGGCCCGTGGCCCGACTGTCGTGGCTGGCGGGCCGCTTGGCCGTGGCTGCCGTGGTGCTGGTCGGCGCCGGCGCCGTCACCGGCCTGCTGACCTCGGTGGGGGCCGCCAGCACCGATGCGGGCGTGCGCGTTGTGGCCGTGCTGGCCGGGATCTTCGTACTGGGCATCGGCACGCTGCTCCACGGGCTGGCACCGCGGCTGGCCGTGCCGTCGCCTACGGCCTGGTGGCGTGGTCGTGCAGCGTCGAGATCGTCGGTGCCGGCCTCGGCGTCAGCCGCTGGCTACTGGACACCTCGCTGCTGCACCACCTCGCCCGCGCAGCGGCAGTCCCAGTGCGCTGGGACCGCGCCGCGATCCTGGTCGCCATCGGGCTCGCCGCCGCTACTGGCGCGATCGCGTTCGCCCGCCGCGACCTCAAGGGCGCGTGAACGCGGGATCGGCTCAAGCGGGGTGCCGGTGGGTCTGCCGGCACCCCCCGTTCCCACGACGTATCAAGGGAAGAGGGCGCGCCTGACTGCTCTGCTACATCCGGTAGTAACATGCCGGGCGCGAGCGACGTCGGGATGCTGCCGCGGGCGGCGACGGATGCAACCAGCGTGCGCGGGAGGAGAGCAGCGACGGGACGACCTGCTGAGAGGAACTGGCTGGCCGTGGTGGCCGGCGGCTGGCTGCGCCGGGCCGAGCAGCGGGCCAGGCGCCTGTGGGCGGTGGTTGGCGGGACGATGGGGCGCAGGCCCGTCACGCTGGCGGTCCGAGTGTTGGTGGGCGTCGTGCTGCTCCTGGTCGCGGCGGCCGCTGCCGAGCGGCTCGGCGCCGGTGGCCGGGTGCTTGTGGGGGTGCGCCTTGCCGGCGTCCAGGTCGCCGGCCGGCCGGCGGGCGAGGTGCGCAACGCGATCGCCATGGTGGCCGAGCGCCGCGAGGCCGAGCCGGTCGTTGCCACGGCAGGCACCGCGCAGTTCAGGCTGTCGCCCCGGGCGGTCGGGCTGCGCGTGGACGCGGCCGCCACGGCCGACGCGGTGCTCCGCGCCGGCCGGCAGCGCGACCCGCTCACCTGGCTCATCGGCCCGCTCACGCGGCGGGTCCGCCCGGTCGATGTCGGCTGGGTGGTGCGCTACGACCGCGGCGCGGTGGCCCACACCGTCGACGGGCAGGTCCGCCTGGATGGCGCCCGGGTGACCACGGTGGCGCCCCAGGCTGGCAGGGTGGTCGAGCGCGCCAGAGCGATCGACGCGGTCGCCAGCGCCCTGACCGAGCCAGGACCGCCTCGGGTGCGACTGCCCCTCCGCGAGGTGCCGCCGCGGATCGACGCCGCGGCCGTGGAGCGCGTGGCCGCCCAGGCCCGCCTGGCGCTGGCCGGGCCGGTGACCTTGCGCACCCCGCGTGGCCAGCTCATTGTGGCGCCGCGCGTGCTGGCCACGGCGCTCCGCGCGGTCTGGCGAGACGGCGGGCTGTGGCTGGACCTGGACACGCCACGACTGCGCGCCGGGCTCGGCGGGCCACTGCGCGGGCTGGAGCGTCCACCGCGCGACGCGCGGCTGCGTGTGGAGGCCGGCAGGGTCCGCATCGAACCGTCGGCGACCGGCGACCGGCTGGACCTCGCCGTGATCTTCGGGCCGGTCCTGCGTGGCGAGCGGCAGATCGGGGTTGGCCTGCGCCAGGTCCAGCCGGCCAGGAGCACCCAGTGGGCCAGGTCGCTGCGCATCCGCGAGCGCGTCTCCAGCTTCACCACCAACCACCAGCCAGGGCAGCCGCGGGTCGGCAACATCCATCGCGCCGCGGACCTACTGCGGTTCCAGGTCGTCGAGCCGGGCGGGCGGTTCTCGCTCAACCGGGCGCTGGGCCCGCGCACCCCGACGCGGGGCTTCGTCCGCGCCCCGGTGATCGCTGACGGGGAGTTCAGCCAGGACTACGGCGGCGGCGTCAGCCAGCTGGCCACCCCGGTGTTCAACGCGGTGTTCTTCGGCGGCTACCCGATCGTCAGCTACCAGCCGCACAGCTACTTCATCAGCCGCTACCCGATGGGGCGGGAGGCGACCGTGTCGCTGCCCGCCCCGGACCTGGTGTTCGACAACGACACGGGGGCGGGCGTGCTGATCGACACCTCCTACACCGACTCCTCCATCACGGTGACGTTCTATGGGGACCGGGCGGGCCGCACGGTGGAGGCGGAGGGACCCAGGATCCTGGCTGTCCGGCGGCCCGGCGCCACGACCGAGTCCGTCGAGGACCCAAGGCTCCCGGCCGGGACGGTGCAGGTCGAGCCGGCCTTCGCCGGCTACGACGTGGAGGTGTTCCGGGTCATCACCCGGCCCGGCGAGCCCGTCCGCCGGCAACGGTTCTTCACCCGCTACCGGGCGTCCCCCGCCAAGGTCATCCGGGGCACCGGACCGGGCTGACCATGCGAGGACGGCCCTCCGGGCGCCCTCTGAGCTTTCCCGATTACCTAAATACTACTGTGTGTCGTATAGTCGGCATTCGTCGCGGCATCGGCGCGTGAACCCGAACGCTGGTGCTGCGGCGGTGCCGTTGGGCATTCCTGTCCAACCCTACGACACGCTGTCGCTGACTTTCGAGGGATGGGATCGATGCCGAACGCAGCCGTGCAGCGGCGACGCTGGGGCAGCCGGGTGCAGACGTGGCACCAGCACGTCACCGACTCACCCGCGTTCGCGGAGATCCGCCGTGCCGTGTTGCGGGAGGCCGCGGGTCCTGCCGACCGCGCGGTGGACCTTGGGGCCGGCACCGGCTTCCTCACCCTGCCGCTGGCGGCGACCGTGGCGCAGGTCGTGGCGATCGACATCGCCCAGCCGATGCTCGAGCAGCTTGCGGCGGCGGCGCGCCGCGACGGGCACGGCAACCTCCGCACGGTCTGCGTCGACCTGGCCAGCGTCGACCTACCGCCGGGGAGCGTCGACCTGGTCGTGTCCAGCTATGCGCTGCATCACCTGCGCGACGCCGACAAGGCGGCGCTGCTGGGGCGGGCGCGGCGCTGGCTGCGCCCCGGCGGTCGCGTGGTGATCGCCGACATGATGTTCGGGCGCGGTGGCAGCCGCCGCGACCGGGCGATCCTGTGGGCCAAGGTCCGCCGGCTCGCCCGCAAGGGCCCCGGTGGGCTGTGGCGGATCGTCAAGAACGCCGCCCGCTTCGGCGTGCGCCGCGGGACCGAGCGGCCCGCCTCGCCGGAGTTCTGGATCGCGGCGCTGCGCCGCGCCGGCTTCGTCGATGTCGGCTTCCTGCCGATCGTCAACGAGGCGGGACTGGTCACGGCACGCCTCCCGGACGTCTCAGCGTGGCAGCCGCCGCCGGCGTAACGCCCGCAGCCGCAGCAGCACCACGGCGGCGACCGGGACGACGGCCAGCCAGACAGCCCCCGGTGGCCCGCTGCGGCGGGCGGGCCTGCCGCCCTGCCGCGTGGTGGACGGTCCCGCCGCGGAGGGCCCGCCGCGGGACGGCACCGTCATCATGCTGGACGGCGCGGCCGGGGCGAGCGGTGCCGGCGGGTCGCGGCGGCGCCACACCAGCAGCCGCGACCGGTCGGCGCCGTCCAGCGGCACCGCGGCCACGACCGTGCCGGCGGCGGCGCCAAGGCCGAGCAGCTCGCCGACCTCCTGGTAGCCGCCGGCCGGACTGGAGCCCAGTGTGACCGGTGCCTGCCACCGGTCGGTGCGGACACTGAGCAGGAAGCGCAGCGCGCCCGCGCTGGTCACCTGGCCGCCGAGCAGGTAGCAGGTGCCGTCGGTGCCGTAGGCGACGGTCGGCCACAATCCCGCCGCAGCGGTCGCCGGCGGCAGCGCGGCCCGGCGCCAGCGGCCTTGCGGTGCGCGTTCCGCCACCACGGCGCGGGGGCCGGAGGGGGTGCTGGCCGACCACGCCACCGCCACCCGGCCGTCCAGGCTCGCCGAGATCGATGGGATGCTGGCAAGCAGCCCCCCAAGACCCGGAAGCCGCGGCGGCACCAGCGGGCCCTGGCCCAGCACGACCGGCTGGCCGAAGCTGGCGCCCCCGTCGGATGAGCTGAGCGCCACGAGCCGCTCGAGGTTCTTGGAGGGTGCGCGCTCACGGATCGCGATGTGCAGCACGCCGGCCGCGTCCACGGCGGGGGCCGAGCCGAAGGGCGCGGGCAGGCCGCTGGAGGGCAGGGCCCAGGCCCGGCCCACGCTGGCGTCCTGGTCGGCGGCGGCGAGCATCGTCACCGAACGGGAGGGCATGCCCTGGCACTCGGCGGCGGCACCGGTCGACTCGGTCCAGGTCAGGTAGGCCCGGCCGGTGCGGCGGTCCAGTGCCATGGCCGGCCGGTCGGCGTAGGAGCCGGGCCCTCGGGCACGCCGCACCAGCACATAGCGGATGCCGCCGGCGCCGAGGCGCGCCAGGAAGATGGCGCTGCCCGGCTGGCAGTCGGGCCGCCCCGTGGCCGAGGCGCCGCCGGCGACCAGGACGGCCCCGTCGGGCGCGACGGCCAGCACAGGGTCGTAGCTCTTGGCGAAGCCGGGCGGCAGGACCGGCACCTGCTGCCCCCAGCTCGCACCCCCGTCGCTACTGGAAGCGATGACGATGCGGACCGGCTGGCGGTAGGGATCGGCCGCGGCCACGATCCGGCGCGGGTCGGCCGGGTCCACCACTGCGGCGGGCTCCGCCATGCGGTGGGGCCGATCGGTCACCGCAATGGTCGTGGCGGCGGGTGCGGCGGTCGTGGGGGTGGGCTGGCGCTGCGGCGCGCCACGCGCCGTCCCGCCACCGCCCGCCGGCATCACGAGCACCACGAGCAGGAGCGCCGCGGCGGGGCCTGCCAGTGCCACGCGCCTCAACGACCCCCCTTGGGGGTTGTGGCCGCCGGGCGGCGCCGGCGTGCGGCCGCCAGCAGCACGGCGAGCTCGCGGACGCCCAGCAGCCACGCGGCCAGCAGGTAGCCGGCCAGCCCCACGGTCAAGCTGCCGCCGGCGACGAGCAGCTCCCCGCCCAAACCGGCTGGCAATGCCCGGTCAAGCGCGGACGCGACCAGGGCTGTCAGGCCAGCCATGGCCAGGCTGGCGGCTGCCACGCGCGCCAGCGCGCCCGCGATCCGGGCGCCGTCCAGCCGCCCCAGGCGGCGGCGCAGCCCGCCGAGCAGCAGTAGCGTGCCGACGCCGTAGGCGAGGGTGTTGGCCACCCCCAGCCCGGCGACCTTGGCGCCGCCGGTCGGCAGGATCCAGAACAACCCCACGGCAACGCCGACGTCGGCGGCGGCGACCAGCAGGTTGACCAGCAGCGGCGTGCGGGTGTCCTGCAGGGCGTACCAGGCGCGCAGGCCAAGCTGGAACAACGAGAAGGGCAGCAGCCCCACTGCGAGCGTTACCAGCACTCCGGCCAGCAGGCCCACACTGCCACCGCCAACGACGCCGTGCTCCAGCAGCAGCCGCACCACCGGCCGGGCGAGCACGGCCAAGGCGGCCGAGGCCGGCAGCAGGACCACCGCCGTCACCCGGATCCCCCGCGACAGCGCCGCGCGGAAGGCGTCCCACTCCCCCGCCAGCGCATGCTCGCTCAGCGGTGGCAGCAGCGCGGTCATCAGCGACACCGCGAAGATGCCGTGGGGCAGCTGGAACAGCAGGAAGGCGATGCTGAAGGCGGTATAGCCGCCCTGGACCTGGTTGGCGAGCACCGGCACGGCCAGCGCGGCGAGCTGGCTGGCGGCGACGAAGCCCATCGTGTAGGCGGACAAGCGCGCCATCTTGCGGAGGGCCGGATGGCGCAGGTCCCAGGCGGGCCGGTAGCGAAAGCCGACCCGGCGCAGGAACGGCGCCTGGACCGCGACCATCACCGCCACCCCGGCGGTCGTGCCCAGTCCCAGCAGCAGCTCGCCCCCCTCCAGCGCGCCGAGCGGCAGCGCCCGACCGCCGGCCAGCACGGCGAACGCCACGCCGGTGGCGACCACGACCAGGTTGTTCAGCACCGGGGCGAACGCCGGGACCCCGAAGCGCCGCTCAGCCTGCAGCAGCCCGCTCATGATCGCCCCGACCCCGTAGAACACCACCTGGGGCAGGAACAGCACCAGCAGGGCCGCGCCGGCGCGCTGCTGCTGGGCACGCACGGCGCCATCCTGCACACCCAGGGTGTACAGCCGCATGATCCACGGAGCGGCCGCCATGCCGGCCACCGCGAGCGCGCCGAGCACGACCAACGCGACGGTGATCACCGAGCGGCCCACCCGCCACGCCACCACGCGGCCCTGCTGGTGGCGGACCTCGACGAACACCGGGACGAAGGTGGCCGACAGGGCCCCGCCGAGCACCAGCTGGTACAGGATATTGGGCGTGGTGTTGGCGAGATTGTAGGTGTCGGCCACGCGGCTCTCGGCCACACCCAGCGCCCCGGCCAGCACCGCCACCCGCAGCAGCCCCGTGGCCCTGGACAGCGCCGTGCCCCCGACCATCACCAGCGTCGAGCGCGCCAGGCTCGGCTCGGCCGGCCCCGCACCCGCCCGCGGTGGCGCCGCCGTCACCGTCCCGATCCGATGCTCTGCTGCCCACCCGCGCGTAGGCGTCCTACCATCGAGGGATGCGTACGATCGTTGTGGCGGCCGTTGCCGCCGTCCTGCTGGTCGCGGGTGGCTGCTCGCCCGAGCGGGCCGACCGGCCACCGGCGACCCAGCAACCCGTCCCCACGGCCACCTCGGCCGGCACCGGGCCGCCACCTACCCGCCCCACGCCGCCGGGCCGGCGGGCGGCCGCCGTGTGGGTGGCGAGCGAGGACGGCCGCGCCGCCAGCCGCCTGGACGTGGCCCGTGGCACCGTCACGCTCACCGTCGCCGTCCCGGGCCGCCCACACAACCTGGCCGCGCTCCCAGGGGGCGGCGCGGTCGTCACGCTGCCAGGCCAGGGCCAGATCGTGCTGCTGGACGCCCGCGGCCGGCCCACCCGGGTCCGCCTCGGCGGCTCGCCCCACGACGTCGAGCTCGCCCGGCAGACCCTGGTCGTGGCCAACGAGACCGCGGCCCGGCTCGACCTGGTGACCCCCGACGGGCGGCGGCAGGGCGCGATCGGCCTGCAGGCACAGCCCCACGACCTGGCCGTGGCACCCGACGGCCGCATTGCGTGGGTGTCGCTGGACGGCAGCGACCGCATCGCCATCGTCGATGTGAGCGCCCGGCGCGTGCTCCGCTACCTGCCCACCGGCAGGCGACCACACGACCTGCTGGCCGACCCCGCCGGGGGGCGGACCTGGGTGACCGACTGGGACGGCAGCCTGGCCGTCTATGCCCCCTCGGGCCAGCTGATCCGGGCGATCCCGCTCGGTGAGCAGGCTCACCATCTTGCCCGCACCCCGGACGGCGCCCAGGTGTGGGTCACCGACAGCCCCGGGCGACTGGCGTTCGCCATCGACACCCGCACCCTGCGGGTGGCGGCTCGCCTGCGGCTGCCGGGGGAGCCGCACCACCTCGGTGTGGCCGCCGGCAGGGTCGCGGTCGCCGACCACAGCAACGGCACGGTCGTACTGTTCGACCTGCGCTCCCGGCGACAGATCGGGACGGTCCGGGTCGGCGCCGGCCCGCACGGGCTGGCCACCGCCGCGGCGTGACCGCACGCCCCGACCACCGCCAGGGCTGCCAGCCGGCCCACGACCCGCAACCGTAGGCACCGGCCGAGGACGGCATCCCGCCGACGCACCGCCGTCCCTCACAGCACCTCCTCGAGCACGCCGGACCCATGGCCGCGGCCGCCAGGCTACTACAGCCGATCGTAACCACTGCCAGACGGGCACACCCCGCTCCCCGGTCTCCGCGCCCGCGTGCGGTGCTATCCCAGCGGGCACAGGCCGGCGAGCAGGTGGACCACGGCCATGTGCTCGACCAGACCGGTCAGCGACACGGCCATCGCCACCAGCAGCAGCGCGGCGGGCGCGTACACCAGCACCCGCCGGCCGGCCGGGACCCGCCGCAGCGGCGGCGCCTGCAGCGCCTCGAGCCGCTCCGCAACGGTTGCCACCGTCACAAACGCGGCGACCTCACCGGCCACCATGACCTCGCTGACCCGCAGCAGCGCCGAACGGACGCTGGCACGGTCGCCGTCGGCGATAGCGGCGTCCTCATCGGCCCACCGCTCCAGCGCGCAGCGCAGCGCCGACGTGCTGCGCCCCACCAGCGGCACCACGCCGAGGGCCCGCTCGATCACGGTGACCAGCAGCAGGTGGCGATGGTGGCGATGGCGCAGATGCGCGGCCTCGTGCCGCAGCACGGCCGCCAGCTCCTCTTCGGCGAGCGCATCGACCAGCCCATCGGAGATCACCACCTGACGGGGCTGGCTGGGGACGGCGAACGCCAACGGCCGCTGGCTCGGCAGGACGACCACGTCGTAGCCGTCGGCTGGCACGCGGCGGCCAAGCTCTGGCGCGAAGCGGACGGCTCGGCGGGTGCGCCGTACCCGCACGGCCTCGCGGATCCCCAGCGCGGCCGCGCCGACGCCGAGCAGCACCGCGCACAGCGTGGCCCACTCCGCCGGTGGCAGGCGCCGGCCGAGCGGCCGCGCGCACCCCGGCAGCAGCACCAGCCCGACCCCGCTCAACGCCAGCGCGAGCGTCATCAGCGGTGGACGTTTGCGAGCAGGCGGCGCAGCTGGACCCGGTCGGCGGGGCCGAGCGCCCGCAGGAAGTGGCTCAGCGCGGCCGAGCGGTCGCGGGCCGCGGCCAGCGCCTCCTCCATCGTGGCGGCGACGTACTGCTCGCGGCTGATGACCGGGTGGTAGGCGTAGGCCCGGCCGTCACGCTGCCGCCGGACCCGTTCCTTTTGCCACAGCCGGACCAGCACGGTCATGACCGTGGTGTAGGCCAGCTCGTAGCCCTGCCGCTGCAGCGCCCCGTGGACCTCGCCCGGGGTCAGCCATCCGCCCCGCTCCCACAGCGTATCCATGATCGCGCCCTCGAGCTCGCCCATGGAGCGCCTCGCCATCACCGCTCCCACTCGTCAAAGTCACCTGTCCGGCCGCCGCGCCCGCACACAACGGGCACTCCACCACCCACCCGCCCAGCGGGCATGACGGCAGCCCGGACCTGCTACACGGAATCGTACACGGAACACAGGATGCGCAGGCCGCCCAGGTCAGGCCCGCAGGCTCGACGAGCACGCTCACGGTCATCAACGCAGGTACGACGCTAGGTCGTTTAATCCTCTCGCTACTTATGAGATGATCGGCCGACCGCCGCGCCCACGTTGCCAGCGCCGCCGAGCTCGCCCGCTCGAGCTCCTGAGCAGAGGAGGGTCGCCGCGGATGCCCGCGCCTGACCGTCGCGTCCGGCCACGCCTGCGCCGGATCGTCAAGCTGTGGACCTGCCTGCTTGTTCTCACCATCCTGGTCGCCCTGGCCGCGGGGACCACCACCGCCACGGCCCACCCCCAGAACGCCGCCACACGCACGAGCAGCGCACCGGTGGCCGCCGCGATCAACTACGCCCTCGCCCAGCTCGGCAAGCCCTACCAGTGGGGCGCGACCGGGCCCGACAGCTTTGACTGCTCCGGGTTGACGATGCGCGCCTACCAGGCGGCCGGGATCTCGATCCCGCGCGTGTCCAGGGACCAGTACGGGGCGGGCCGGCACGTGCCGCTCAGCCAGCTCCTCCCTGGCGACCTGGTCTTCTCCACCCACGCTGAGGAGAGCACGGTCCCGGCCGGGATCGGCCACGTCGCCCTGTACCTCGGCCACGGCCGGCTGAGCGAGGCCGGCCACCGCGGCGTGCGCATCCGCATCGCCTCCCTCCAGCGACCCAACCTGGTCGCCGTCGCCACCAGGCCCGCCGCCACGTCCCCCGGGCTGCCGCCCGTTCAGTACCGCCAGCGCGGCAGCGGCGTCACCGCCGTCCAGGCGCGCCTGGACGCCAACGGCGCCTGTCTGGCCGTCGACGGCGCCTTCGGCCCGATCACCCGCCGTGCCGTGCTCGGCTTCCAGGCCGCCCACGGCCTGGCCCGTGACGGCGTCGTCGGCCCGCGCACCTGGGGCGCCCTGGTCAGCTACGGCCGCATGCAGAGCCAGCCGCGGCGCTGCTGACCCACCACTGCGGCCGACTACGCTGACCGCCTGTATCAGCCCAACGCCGCTCAGGAGCAGCGCGAGCGGGCCGAGGACAGCGTCCACCCGGGCGATCGAGCCCGCCTACCAGCTCGGCAACTGCTCGCCATGCCGGAGCTGCTTGCCCACAGGGGTGGGACGGCCCAGCCTGGAGGATCGCACGGCAGGCTGCCGCGGCCCGGTGAGACGGGCTTCGACCCGTGGTGCCTGACCGACCCGGCGACCCGGATGAGCTGGCAGCAGGACCGGCGCGCCCCGTCAGGCGATCCGGCTGCTGTGGGCGCACGACCCGTCGCCGGATCGGACCCTGGTCATTCAGGACCAGACCAACGCGCGCTGGCACGCGGCGCCATCGCCTGTACGCGTGCCTACGGCGAGCAGGTCGGGCCCTACTTCTGTTGCCCGTGGTCCTCGATCTTCCTGGTCAAGCGGCCGGTGCGCATCGGGGCACGGCGGCTGCGCCCGATGCAGCAGTTCACCTTCGACGTCTCCGCCGAGGGGCTCGCCGAGGGAGAGGCGCTCAAGCGCGAGCTCCTCCTCTTTTCGCAGCCGGCTGAAGGGAACTGAGCAGCGGCGGAACACCGGCAGTGACGCCGATGCTGACAGGCCGCGACACTATGGTGAGAACCGGGCGCTGGCCGAGGCCTAGCCGCTCAGGGGCGCATCGGCGCGAACCAGTTCGATCCGCTGCGTGAGCCGGAACCTCCAGGGCCACGGCCATGGCGTCACGGTCACCACCTGAAGCGGGGAGCCGTGCGCCTGCTCGACCGGGTCGGGCAGGTGCCCGTGCAGCGGCACGCGACCGGCCCGGAAGTCCCACATCAGCGCCCGGCCGCCCGGGCGCAGCACGCGGCCGATCTCGGCAAGGCCCGCCGTCGGGTCGGCCCAGTGATGCATCGACAGCGTGCTCACGACCAGGTCGAACGATCGGTCGGGGAACGCCAGCGCGGCCACGTCGCCGACGAGGAAGGACGGCTCGCGGCCGTCCCCGTCGGCCGAACGGGCGGCGTTGACCCGGGCGCGCTCGATCATGGCCGGGTCCAGGTCGAGTCCGGTCACATCCAGGCCGTGGCGGCGCGCGAGCAGGATCGACAGGCGGCCGGGGCCGCAGCCCACTTCGAGCACCCGTGCCCCGTCCGGCGCGGCCGCCGCGACGTTGGCGGTGATGCGCTCCAACAGCGAGCCGAGCAGGAGCCGGTGGCTCATGGCGTCGTAGAGCGCGGCATCCCGGATGAGGATCCCGCCGGGGACCCTCTGGCCCATGGCATGGCGGGCGTGCCGGACGGGGCACGGGTGCTCGAGGTGGGCTGCGGCCCCGGCCGCCTGTCGATCCTGCTGGCGCGCCGTCATGGCCTGGACGTGATCGGGCTCGATCTGGACCCGGCCATGATCGAGCGTGCCCGGGCCAACGCCGCCCGCTCGGCCGACGGGGACGGTCGCCAGCCGTCCTTCCTGGTTGGCGACGTGGCCTCGCTGGCGTTCCCCGACCGATCGTTCGACCTGGTCGTGAGCACGCTGTCGATGCATCACTGGGCCGACCCG
>Ga0137368_10004027_pt1 | contig 15726 bp, 12 predicted proteins | sample SagtaG_13_FD_104917 | JGI IMG/M metagenome (GOLD analysis project Ga0137368, IMG submission 104917) | Vadose zone soil microbial communities from Sagehorn Ranch, Mendocino, California, USA - Sage1_L_100_16 metaG | ecosystem: Environmental > Terrestrial > Soil > Vadose zone | place: USA...
CCGAGCCGGCCAGGCCGGACTGGAAGGCGACCACCACCAGCTGGGCGCGGTCGCGCGCTCCCAGCTTTCCCATGGCGCGGCTGACATGGGTGCGCACAGTGGCCGGGCTGACCACCAGCCGCTCGGCGATCCCCTCGTTCGACAGCCCCTCAGCCACCAGCGCCATCACCTCGCGCTCCCGCTGGGTCAGCGCGTGCAGGCCCGGATGCGGCGCCGGCCGGCGCGTCCGTCTGGCCACGAACTCGCCGATCACCCGGCGAGTCACGGTGGGCGACAGCAGCGACCCGCCAGCGGCGACCACGCGCACGGCGTGCAGCAACTCGGCCGGCTCGGTGTTCTTGATCAGGAAGCCACTGGCGCCGTCCCGCAGCGCCTCGAAGACGTACTCGTCCAGCTCGAAGGTGGTCAGCATGATCACCCGGATCCCCGCCAGCTCGGGGGCGGCCGCGATCGCCCGCAGCGCCTGGAGCCCGTCCATGCCCGGCATGCGCACGTCCAGCAGCACCACGTCCGGCCGAGTGCGCCGCACCAGCTCGACCGTGGTGCGCCCGTCGCCTGCCTCGCCGACCAGCGCCAGGTCATCCTCGGTCTCCAGCAGCACTCGCAGCCCCAGCCGGACCAGCGCCTCGTCGTCGGCGACCACCACGCGGATCATCGCTGACCCCCCTCCAACGGCAGGCGGGCACAGACCCGGAACCCGCCATCGCCGCTGGGGCCGGCCGCCAGCGTCCCACCCACCGCTGCAGCGCGTTCGCGCATCCCGGCGATGCCATGCCCGCCCGGCCGCGCAGCCCCCGACCTCCGGCCCCTGCCGGTGTCGGCGATCTCGAGCACCACCGCGCCGGGCTGGTAGCTGACCCGCACGGTGGCGCAGGCGGGGCCGGCGTGACGGACCACGTTGGTCAGCGACTCCTGGACAATGCGGTAGGCGGCCAGGTCCACGACCCCAGGCAGGCTGACCCGGTCACCGGTGACGACCACATCGACCGGCAGGCCGCCCTCGCCCATGGCGGCCACCAGCGCTTCGAGCTGGGCGAGCCCGGGCGCTGGCCGCCGCGACCCGTCCCCATTGTCGGGCTGGCGAAACATCGTCAGCGTTCCCTGCAGCTCCGCCAGCGCGTCCTTGCTGGACCGCTTGATCGCCTCCAGCGCCACCTGGGCCTGCTCGGGGCGCCTGCCCCCCACGTGCAGAGCGACCGCGGCCTGCAGGTTGATCACCGCCAAGCCGTGCCCTACCACGTCGTGGACCTCCCGGGCGATCCGCAGCCGCTCCTCATAGCCGCGCCGTCGCATCTCGTCCTGGCGGGCACGCCGGGTGGCCTCCCGGGCGAGCCGCACCACCGTGCCGATCGCCCACGGCGGCAGCAACAGCCCAGACAACACCGCCAGCAGCACCGGCGCCTCGACCGGCAGCCGCTCCGGATCGGTCACCACCAGGTCTGGGATGACCACAGCCACCATGGTCACCCCACAGGCAGCCAAGGACGGCCCCACCGGCAACCGGGCCGCGACCGCATACATCGCCACGCTCATCGCCAGCAGGATCGGCCCGTGCGGGTACTCCAGCGCGAGGAAGGCGATGCTCGCCGCCGCCGTCGTCGCCAGCACCCCAAGCGGCCACCGCCGCCGCCCCACCAGCACCACCGCCGCAACCCCCATCAGCGCATACGCCAGCGCATCCAGGGGACGGCGCGGCGGGACCTCCCCCATCGCCGCCGGCCCCGACCCCAGCACCATCACCGCGCCTGCGGCCACGGCCGGCAATGCGTCGGCCAACACCGCACGGCCGACCCCCTGCCAACGGGCGACATCCATACCGGCCACCATAGGACGCGCCGGGATCGCTGGAATCCGCCCGGGGATGTACTCGGTCCTACCACCCTCGACGTAGCCGCAGCGACACCCGGCGGCGCGCTACCCCCGCAACCTCGAGCAGGTCCGGGCGGCACCGGTCGCCAAGCCGGCTGTGCTCCCGTGGCCGGTGCTACTGGTGGATGATGTCGACCTCGCCCACCTTGATGGACCCCAACCTAGTATTCCCGGTGAGGAGCGCGGGCTCAGGGGTGAAGTCGGTGGTCCCATCCGAGACGGTGCCGGACGCTGTGGCCTGCCGGAAGGTGCCGTCCAAGTGGAAGTTCACCCAGACCCCCGGCGCCCCCTCCTGGCGGTAACGCTCGTCCTGGCTGAAGGTGTCGCCGAACCCGGTCCAGCTCACGCTGACGTGCACTGGGAAGGACGTGCCGGAAGTGAAGTCGGACACCTCGATGGTCGCGGTCAAGGTCGCCGCGGTGAGCTGCTCGTCGACCTGGAACTCATCGGGCGCCAACACCGCAAAGCCGAAGGCGTCAACCAGCTGGGTCTGGGCGCAAACGTCGAACTTGGAGATGTAGACCTCGCCCCCCGACGCCGCCTCGGGCCCGCCCGGGTCGGTCTTAAAGCGGCCGTCGGTAGCGAGGACGTAGACGACGGTTTGGACGCATCCCTTGGTTGAGGAGAACTCCGCCTGCGCGGTCTGGCCCTGAAATTTCACGTGCAGGGTCTCTGCTCCGGCGGCGCGTGCCGGTAGGGCAAGGGCCATCAGAACGAAGGCGAGGCTGACGACAGCCAGCAGCCGCGTTCGCATCCCTGGGCTCCTTTCGTTGTTGGTTGCGGACCCTGTGTCGGCGACGCGAGGGTCGCCATGGCAGTTCAGGTCGTCCAACTGGCAGAACCAAGGGATCGTCCCAGGCGCGGAGCGGACGAGACCCTGGTGTCGGCCGTCCTCTTGGGGTCACCTCCCTTCGCCGGCCATCAGCATGGTCAGGACAGACGATCCGTCATCGGTCACCTGGGTGGTGTGCGGGAGCATCGAACAACCTCAGTGTTGGGGCGTGGGCGTACGCTCGTCGTCGGCCCGCAGGCGACTGTTGTGCTGCACAATCGACGTGGCCGCTCTACAGTGCGGCGCGTAGCCGGTCAGGGGTCAGCTTCGCCCTGGGTGGCTAGGCCGGACCGGAAGGCGACCACCACGACCGTGCCGCCGCACCACCGACCAGCACCTGGCCGTCCGGGCGGCCCAGCTCGGCTTCGCGTCGCTGGGGGCCTATCTGGCCGACCGTGCGCGCATCAGGGAGTGGCCGAGCAGCCAGGTCCCTTGACCCGGATCCTCGCTGCTCAGCGCAACACAGCCGAGGTTTCGAACCCTACGGGACTCCAGCATGTCGACCGCCCATCCGAGCCCTGTCCCACATATTACAATCCTTGTATAATCCATTCTCGTGCTATCCGATAATGGTGAACCATCGGTGTTGCTGGCCCTGCAGCGAGCCACCCACCACACCCTCCAAGCCCTCGCCACCGCACTGGCTGACCTGGACCTGACCGCCTCCGAGATCAACACCCTGGCCAACCTCGCGGACGGCCGAGCGCGCAACGTGCGTCAACTCAGCCTCGACACCGGCACCCGGGCGACAACCCTGACCGGAGTCCTGGACCGGCTGGAGCGGCGCGGATACCTCACGCGCGAGTTGGACGCCACCGACCGCCGGTCGTTCCGCATCACGTTGACCGACTCGGGCCGAACCATCGCCGCGCGGGTGCGCAGCGCCGTTACGGACCTCGAACGCACCGCGCTTGCCGGCCTGTCCCCCCGGCAGCTGGCCGGCTACCACGCCGTCATCACCGCCCTGCAGGAGGCTTCCTGATGACCGATCCGCACCACCACGACCTGCCCGTCCCCATGCACAGCGCCACCGATCCGGAACTGGCCGTGATCCTTCACGACATCGTCGGCCCCGACGGAGCATTTCGGCACCGGCAGCACGTCAACCTCGCGTTCCTGGCCGTGCACCGCTACGGCATGCCCGAGGCCGTCAACAGGGTCTGCGCCTGGATCCAGCAGCTCGCCGCCTACCAGCAGGCGCCGCAGAAATACCACCACACCGTCTCACGGGCCTGGGTGGAACTGGTCGCCCATCACATCAGCGCTGACCCGAACTGCGCCGAGTTCGACGTCTTCGCCCAACGCCACCCTGCGCTGCTGGACAAACGGCTGCTCACCAGGCACTACCGCGCCGCCACCCTCGCCACCGACCAGGCGCGCCACGGCTGGACCGAACCCGACGTGATTGCGTTCCCCTGGGCCGCCGGCGCTGAAGTTGCATCTGGCGATCAGCGCCCTCGGCGTCCTCCACTTGGAGGCCGGAACGCCTCGAATCCCTCGCCCCGCGGCTCGAACGGCGAGGCAGTGTGCCAGAAGACGTGAGGAGCACCGCGGCCTGACGGCAGCCATCGAAGCGGTCGACGCGGCCCTGGTCAGCGGCGCCCTTGAACGGCACCTGTCCCGGGGCGACTGGCGAAGGTTCCGGCGGCAGCGCGCTGCGGCCGCAGCCGCCAGCGGGCCCACCACGCAAGCGCGGGCGGTCCAGCAGCGCCGTCAGGCACGCCTGGCCGAGCTTGGCATGCCGGGAGGCGACCGTGCCGAACCGCCAGCCTGCTACCGGCACTGATGGTGCTCACGGGCGCGGCTGCCAGTCCGGCCGGGTCGGGAAGTCGCTCGTGCCGCTCTCGTAGATGGGATGGCCGCACTGCTGCGATCCGTCGGTGCGGACCAGGTCGAGCTGGGGGTTCTCGTTACCGGCAGTGTAGACAACCTGCTTGCCGTCAGGCGACACGGCCGGATCGTCGGAGAGGAAGACGCCGCAATCGATGGGTGCGGACAAGAACCGGAAGCCTCCGCCCGACAGGTCGGTGATCGCGACCCCGCAGCTGTCGGACGGGTCGGCGGCAGTGAAGACAACATAGCGCCCGTCGGGTGTGACGTCCGGCCCCGTGCCGTGGAAAACGATCCGGCCGTCCGGCTGCGCCAGCCCGTCCACCCCGACCACGTCGCTGATCCTCCCGGTCCGCGTGTCGACCTTGCGGATGGCGTCTCCCCCGGAGTCCACGCCGCTTGCGCACTCGTCCCAGTAGACGACGTAGCGACCGGTGGCCGACCAGGTCGGCTCCACGGCGCAGCCATCCGACCTCGCCGTCAGCAGGTGGGCGGCCCCACCGGCGGCCGGAGCCACGTACAACGAACGGCCTGCCGGGGTGCCGTCGGTCGTGCGCGAGAAGACCACCGCCCTCCGTCGGGCGACCAGCTCGGGTTGGTGTCGTTCGCCGGCCCGCTGGTGACCTGGTGGGCGGCGCTGCCGTCGGGCTTCATGACCCAGATGTCGCCGGCCCGGTGAAAGACGATCGAGCGTCCGTTGGGTGACCAGCTCGGGCCGCGACTGTGGGTGTCCGTCGTCAGCTGCCGACGGTCGGACCCGTCCTGGCGGATCGAGTAGATGAAGCCGCCCTGCTCGAAGACGATCCTGCCGTTGGAGCCCGAGTACGCGGCGGTCGCGACCGCGGGCGTCGCCATCACCGCCGCCCCAACGATCACTGCGGCCACGGAATGACGAATACGCATCACGTCCCCCCTACAGTGCCATGACGCTGTGCTGCTGGCCGGAATCCCGCGCGGCATGATGGCGCGAAGTCCTGTATCGACGCAACCCGGCCACACCCGCCCGCGTGAGGCGCGGAAATGCGTTCACGGAACTCACGGGATTCGTAAGGTACAACCGGAGCTCACCACGCCGAGACAGGGCTCGACCCCGCCAATTCCCTTCGGCGGCGTTGCCCATGCGTGCGGGCTCCCCCGTCCCCGACTACGCCGGGACCACTGCTGCCCTGATGATGGCGGATCTCGAGGGGTCTTGGCCTCGAGTCGGCCATGAAGTCGCGGGTTCGCGCCTGCACAGGGGCCGGGCGCGGCCGGCGGGCAGAAGACGATGGTGTCGGCGTTGGCGCAGGTAAGGTAGGGTCGAGGCAGCATGAGGATGCTTGCGCCGCGACCCGCTATCAGGCCCTTGGTGGCCCTGCTGCTGCTTGCGCCGCTGGGTGCGTGGACCGTGGCGCTCCCGGCGGACGCTGGCGGGCAGGCGGAGCGGGTTGTCGCCCGAGCGTTGCCGGGCGGCGAGCAGGTCGTCCAGGCAGACCGCCAGCCGCTGTCGCCGGCTGCGGCTGACCGGCGTGGCGACCTTGGCCGGTTCCGGTCGGTCCTGCTTGGCATCCTTGTCGGCACGACGCTGCTGGGAGTCGTCTGGCGCTGGTGGGGTCGCGGCGGCCGCACCACCCACCGCCTCGGGCGCGGCGCCGCGCCGGGCTATGCTTCGCGCGCGCCTCCTGGGCTTCGGATCGCCTGACACTTCGCGATCCGAAGCGGGGAGATCTTCCATGTCACGCCGTCTTGGATGGCGGCTGCTGGCCGTTATCGCGCTGCTCGGCACGGCCGCCGCGCTCGTCCTGTTGCGTCCGGCCCAGCTCGGTCTGGACCTGCGCGGCGGGACCCAGATCGTGCTGGAGGCCTCCGACACCGCACGTCAGCGGGTCGACAGCGACACCGTGGACCGCACCCTTGAGGTGCTGCGGCGGCGCGTCGACCAGCTCGGCGTGGCCGAGCCGACCCTGCAACGCTCCGGCGAGCGGCGGGTGATCGGCCGCACCGCCCAGCTCGCGTTCCACCCCGTGCTCGCCACCCCGCAGGGCGGGCAGCAACCGGCCGCCGGGGAGCTGGCGCTGGCCGACGAGCAGGGCGCCAGGCTGCGGCTCGGCCCGGCCGCGCTTGGCGGCGGCGTGGTCGGCGACGCCCGCGCCGAACTCGACCCGCAGGTGCAGACGCGCTGGCAGGTCGCGATCGAGTTCCGCGGCGCGGGCGGGCGGCAGTGGGCGCAGCTGACCGGCAAGGCCGCCTGCCAGCCATCGGGCGATCCGCGGCGGCGGGTGGCGATCGTGCTGGACCGCCAGGTCATCTCCAGTCCCCAGGTCGACCCGTCGGTGCAGTGCGGGCAGGGCATCAGCGGCGGCAGCACGGTGATCACCGGCGACTTCACCGACCAGCAGGCGCGTGAGCTGGCGCTGCTGATCCGCGCGGGCGCGCTGCCGGTGCCCGTCGAGGTGGTGGAGCAGCGCACCGTCGGCCCCACCTTGGGTGCTGAGGCGATCGCGGCGAGCACCCAGGCGGCGGTCATCGGCGTGGCGCTGACCATCGTGTTCATGGCCGCCTACTACCGGCTGCTGGGTGGGGTGTCGGCGGTGGCGTTGGGGTGCTATGGGCTGCTGTTGTTTGCGGTGCTGCTAGGGTTGCGGTCGACCCTGACGCTGCCGGGGATCGCCGGGTTCGTGCTGGCCATCGGCATGGCGGTCGACGCCAACGTGCTGGTGTTCGAGCGCATGAAGGAGGAGCACCGCGCGGGCGCCGGGTTGCGCCCGGCGGTGGACCGTGGCTTCCGTAACGCGCTGAGTGCGATCGCCGACTCCAACGTGACCACGCTGCTGGCGGCGGTGTTGCTGTTCTTCCTGGCCTCCGGGGCGGTGCGCGGGTTTGGGGTGACGCTGTCGGTCGGCGTGGTGGTGTCGCTGTTCACCGCGCTGGTGGTGACCAGGGTGCTGGTGGAGCTGGCCATTCGTTGGCGGGCGGTGGCCCAGCGGCCGCGCCCGCTCGGGATCGAGACGGGCGGGCGGCTGTGCGAGTGGATCGCCACCCGCCGGCCCAATCTGGTGGTCGGGCGCGCTGGTGGCTGGCGGGGTCGGCGGCGCTGCTGTTGCTGGCGGTGGCGGGGCTGGTGGTGCGCGGCCCCAGCCTGGGCTTGGAGTTCACCGGCGGGCGGCTGCTGGAGTACTCGACGCGGCGGCCGGTCGACCTTGACGTGGCACGGTCAGCCCTGGCCGGCGCCGGCTTCGTCCAGGCGATCGTGCAGGAGTCCGGCGACGGCAACCTGGCGGTGCGGACCGGCCAGCTCGACGACGCCGGCGAGCGGCGGATCCAGCGGGCGATCGAGTCGGTCGGCGGCCCGGCCGAGCGGATCAGGTCGGAGTTCATCGGCCCGACCATCGGCGCGGAGCTGCGCCGCAAGGCCATTATCGCGGTGGCGCTCGCGCTGGCCGCGCAGCTGGCCTACATGGCGGTCCGGTTCCGCTGGACGTTCGGGGCCGCGGCGGTGGTGGCGATGTTCCACGACGTGGCGATCGTGCTGGGGCTGTTCGCCTGGCTCGGCAAGCCGCTGGATGGGGTGTTCCTGGCCGTGCTGCTGACCGTCATCGGCTACTCGGTCAACGACTCGGTGGTGGTGTTCGACCGCATCCGCGAGCGGCTCCGGCGCCGCCGGCGGGAGCCGCTGGACGCGCTGGTCAACGACGCCTGCCTGCAGACCGTCCCGCGCACGGTCAACACCGGCCTTGGCGCCATGTTCATCCTGGCGGCGCTGTTCGTGCTGGGTGGCGACACGCTGACCGACTTCGCGCTGGCGCTGCTGGTCGGCATCCTGGTCGGGACCTACTCGTCGGTGTTTGTGGCCGCACCCTTGGTGGTCGCCTTTGAGCGTGGCCGTGGTGGGACCGCTCGGGCCGGCAGCGTCACACTGGCCCGGGAGCCCGCCACCGGCCGGACGGGCACCGCCAGGCCGCGGCAGCAGACATCCCCGTCGGGGTCCGCAGTCACGGGCATCACAGGGGACGGCCGCGACCGGGCGCCAGGACCGCCAGTCGGAGGCCGCCACCCCGGTGGCGTCCGCGCCGGCCAGGCCGGCGCGCCCGCGCGCACCGGCCCCACGCCGGCGGCGTGGGCGACACGGCAAGCGCAAGCGACGCCGATAACACGGAAGGAGCAGCCAAGCCATGGACGTCAACGAGACCCCACTGCCAGGGGTGGGGCTGCGCTACGACTTCACCACCCGCTCCGGCCGGCAGGTTGGCGTGGTGTCACACCGCAACGACCGCCGCGACCTGCTCGTCTACGACCGCAAGGACCCCGACACCTGCACCGAGGTCGTGCAGCTCACCGAGGAGGAATCCGACACCCTGGCCGAGATCCTCGGCGCCGCACGGATCACCGGCAGGCTCGCCGAGCTGCAGCAGCGCATCGAGGGGCTGGCGATCGACTGGCTGGAGATCCCACCCGGCTCCCCCTACGCCGGCCGGCCGCTGGGCGACACCCAGGCGCGCAGCCGCACCGGCACCTCGATCGTGGCGCTGCTGCGCGGGGAGGAGGCGATCCCCGCCCCGAGCCCCGACACGCCGTTGCAGGCGGGCGACACTGCCGTGGTGGTCGGCACCCCCACGGGGATCGTCGCGCTGACCAGGCTGCTTGGCGGCTGAGCACCATGCACGGCGCGAGGTTGCTGCTGGAGCTGGGCGGGGTGATCCTGGGGCTGGGCGTGCTGGGCCGGGTGGCGGGCCGGCTGGGGCTGTCACCGATCCCGCTGTATCTGCTGGCTGGGCTGGCGTTCGGCGAGGGTGGGCTGCTGCCCTTGGTGACCGCCACCGAGTTCATCCAGCCCGGCGCCGAGATCGGCGTGATCCTGCTGCTGTTGCTGCTGGGCATGGAGTACTCCGCCCAGGAGCTGACCGGAGCGCTGCGCCGCTCCGCCGGAGCCGGCGCGGTGGACCTGGCGCTCAACTTCCCCCCCGGCCTGGTGGCTGGGCTGCTGCTGGGCTGGCCGCCGCTGGCGGCGGTGGTGCTCGGCGGGGTCACCTACGTGTCGTCGTCGGGGATCGCCGCCAAGCTGCTGGGCGAGCTTGGCCGGCTCGGCAACCGCGAGACCCCCGTCGTGCTGTCGATCCTGGTGATGGAGGACCTCGCCATGGCCGCCTACCTGCCGACCCTGACCGGCCTGCTCGCCGCCGGGTCGCTGCTCGCCAAGACGGTCCCGGTCGTGGTCGCGCTGGCGACTGTGGCGGTGGTGCTGGCGGTCACGCTGCGCTGGGGCCGCACCATCAGCCGGCTGGTGTTCACCCCCAACGACGAGGTCCTGCTGCTGGTGGTCCTCGGCCTGGCGCTGCTGGTCGCCGGGCTGGCCCAGCAGCTGCAGGTGTCGGCCGCGGTGGGGGCGTTCCTGGTCGGCATCGCCATCTCCGGGCCGGCCGCCGCCAGCGCCGGGCCGCTGCTGGCGCCGCTGCGGGACCTGTTCGCGGCGGTCTTCTTCGTCTTCTTCGGCTTGCAGACCGACCCAGCCCAGCTCCCCGGGGTCGCCCTGCCCGCCCTGGTCCTGGCCGCAGTGACCATGCTGACCAAGGTCGCGGCGGGCTGGTGGGCCGCCCGCCGCGCCGGGATCGGCCTGGCCGGCCGGCTGCGGGCCGGCACCGTGCTGGTCGCCCGCGGCGAGTTCTCCATCGTGATCGCCGGGCTGGCGGTCGCCGCCGGGCTCCAAGCCCGCCTGGGCCCGCTGGCCACCGCCTACGTGCTCGCGCTGGCGGTACTCGGCCCGCTCGCCACCCGCGCCGCCGACCCGCTGGCCACCAGCCTGCGCCGACGGGCCCGCCCCGCCGGGGACCATGCGGCCAGCCCGCCTGCCACAGTGGCCCGCACCAGCGCCGATGCCGCACCATCCAACGACGGCGACAAGCCGGTGACCACCCCATGAGCGCCCAGCCCATCGCCCGCCGCCGGCCCGACAACCCACCATCTCGGGCCCTGGTGGCTGGCGCGGACGGGCAGATCCGACCAGACTGAGCCATGCGCCGCATCCGCACACCCCTGCTCGTGGCACGCCACGCGCCGCCAGCACACCAGCGCGAGGCGGTCAGCCGGCCCGTCACTGGGGTGCTTGCCGCGGTCACGGTGATGCTGGTCGCGCTGGCCTGCCCGGCCAGCACGCCGATCGGGCCGGGGGCCGCAGGCCCGCCCGTGCGGGCGGTCGTCAGAGGATCGCTGGCAGCATTGCAGGTCGCGGTGCTGCCGGTGGGTGACCTGGATGGTGGGGTGGTCACCGCCGACCGGCCCAACCCTGCTCCCACCGCCGCCCACGCCCTGCTGGTGTCCGCCCTGACCGCCGGCGGACACCGCCGCCGGCGCGGCCAGCCGCCCGCGTCGCGGCTGGCACGGCGGCCCAGCCACCGCGCCGCGGGCGGTCCCAGGGCGCCACCAGCCGCACCCCGTCCCAGCTAGACAGCGTCCCACCCACGCCGCGTCGGCACGCCGGGCACCGAGCGGACGCCTGGCTGCTGCGCGCCAGGGCGCCAAGCACACAAGGGGTGTGGCATGAACGCACGGCTGGAGGACCGCATCACCCAGCCCGACCGGCTGCTCCAGGCACTGGGGGTCGTCGCGGCCGCGCTGTACCTGGCCTTCGCCGGCTGGCTGATCGCCGCCGAGGTCAGCGACGGCGGCCCAAGCCACGTACCGACCGTAACCATCGACAACCAGACCCACCTGACCCTCGACGTCGGGCTCGTCGACCAGCGCGGCGCACGGCTGGCGCTTGGCGCCCACCAGCCCGGCCGCAACAGCCGCGCCGACGTCGTCGACATCGGACCCTCCTGGACCTTCGAGACCTCCTACGGCGGCCGGCAGGTCGACCGGCAGACCCTCGACCGCGCCACCCTCGCCCGCCAGGGCTGGACCGTCCACATCCCCGCCACGGCCACCGCCGACCTGGAACGCGCCGGCTACCAGTAAGCCGCAGCGACCCGTACCGCCCGGCGTCGGCCAGGAGCGCCCGCCGCACCAGGAGGCAACATGATCGTGCTGCACTACCGGGCCATCCCCGACCTACGCCACCAGCTCCAACAGGCCACCGCCCCCTCGGCGCGCGCCGCGCGGCAGCCGCCATCCGCCCGGCGGCCCTGCACGGCAGCCGCCACCCAGCCGGCGCTCGGCAGGCCGCCCCGCCAACCCAGCCCCCGTCCTCCCGCCGCCGCGTTGCCGCATGCACCCACACTGCACATCCCGGCCCGACCGCCAGATGACCGCTCGACAAGCGCCAGCTGATCGAGGCCGCCGAGCTGGGCGGCACCGTGCCCATGTGGCAGTGGATCGGTGACGACGGCGCCACCACCTTCAGCTACTGACCGCTGACGGGGGAAGACACGATGGCGATGGACCTGCCCCGCTACGTCGGTTCGCTGCTGGCCGAGGAGGCGGTGCGTGGCCGGCGGTAGACTCCCCAGGTGACAGTGGGTGGTTACCACCTGTCGTGGCGGCGGGGTCACGGCTGCGAAGGGGATGCATGGCCAAGGCTGAGGAGGCCGGGGACCGCGATCGCAGGGTGATCTTCGGGAGGTTGCTGCGTGCGCACCGGCTTCATGCGCTGCTGACCCAGGAGCAGCTTGCCGAGCGCGCGGGGGTGAGCTCGCGCACGATCCGCGAGCTGGAGCGCGGTCGGGTACGCGAGCCCCGTACGGACTCGGTGCGCCTGCTGGCCGATGGGCTGGCGTTGGCCGGAGCGGTCCGCGAGGAGTTCCTGACCGCCGCGCGGGATGCTGGCTGGGCGCCGCTGGTCGTGGCGGTCGCGGACGGGGTGACCGGGGTGGTGGCGCAGCATGCCGATGGCGGCCTGGTGCCCGATGACGCGCAGGTGCCGCGGTCCTCGGCGAACGGGCCAGCCGCCCCGTTCCTGCTGCCCGCCGACATCGCCGACTTCACCGGCCGAGCGGAGGCGGTCGGGCGGCTGGGCGTCCTGTTGGCCGGCTCACCCGACGGCGCGACGCGGTCGACCGCGATGGCGGTGTTGGCCGTGGTGGGTGGGGGTGGGGTGGGCAAGACCACCGTGGCGGTGCATGTCGCCCATAAGGTCCGGGCACGGTTTCCCGGCGGGCAGCTGTTCATCGACCTGCGCGGCGCGCAGGCCAGCCCAGCTGATCCCAGGGAGGTGCTGGGTCGTCTGCTGCGCGCGCTGGGGGTTGATAGAGCGGCGATCCCCGAGGGCTCGGACGAGCGCGCTGGCCTGTACCGCAGCCTGCTGGCGGACCGGCGGGTGCTGGTGGTGTTGGACAACGCCGCCAGCGAGGCGCAGGTCACCCCGCTGCTGCCCGGCAGTGCGACCTGCGTGGTGCTGGTGACCAGCCGGGCGCCGCTGACGGGGCTGGGTGGGGTGCGGCTGCTCGAGCTGGACGTGCTCGACCCGGCGCAGGCGGTGGAGCTGCTGGGACGGATCGTGGGGCCGCAGCGGGTGGCCGCGGAGCCGGCGGCTGCCGCGGAGCTGGCGCGGCTGTGCGGGTACCTGCCGTTGGCGTTGCGGGTGGCGGGGGCCAGGCTGGCGGCGCGGCCGCACTGGCGGCTCGCCCAGCTGGTGGAGCGCCTGGCCGATGAGCGGCAGCGGCTGGACGAGCTGACCCACGGGCACCTGGGCGTGCGTGCCAGCCTGACGCTCAGCTACCAGGCGCTGGAACCGGCCGCGCAGGCGCTGTTCGGCCGGCTGGGGTTGCTGGAGGCTCCTGACGTGGCCGCATGGGCTGCCGCCGCCCTGCTCGACAGCTCCGCGGAGCGGGCGGAGGAGTTGGCTGAGCGGCTGGTGGACGCGCGGCTGCTGGAGGTGGCCGGGCGGGACGCCACCGGGCAGGTCCGTTACCGCTTGCACGACCTGGTCCGCGTGTATGCGCGCGAGCGCGCCGAGGCAGCGGACCCACCCACCGAGCGGCGTGCCGCGCTGGCCCGCGCGGTCGGCGCGTGGCTGCACCTGGCCGAGCGCGCCGACGCCCGCCTCGGCAACCCGTTGCTTGAGCCCGTATACGGCGCGGCGCCCCGCTGGCCGGTGGACGCGACAATCACCGAGCGGCTGCTGGGCGACCCGATGGCCTGGTTGGAGGCCGAGCGCCCCGGGCTGGTCGCCGCGGTCGCCCAGGCCGCCTGCCTCGGCATGGCCGGGGTGTCGTGGGAGCTGACCAGCGCGCTCACCCAGTACCTGGCGACCCGCCTGCACCTGGACGACTGGCGCCGCTGCACTGGCGAGGCCCTGGCCGCGGCCCGCGGGGCGCGCGACGAACGCGGTGAGGCCGCCGTGCTGCTGTCGCTGGGCACCCTGCACGGCTTCCACCGCCTCAACGAGGCGCTCGCCTGCTGGCGGGCCGCACTCGGCATCTTCGAGCGGCTAGGCGACGACACCGGTCGAGCAATGTGCCTGGCCGCGCTGGCGCTGTACCGCAACGACCGTCAGGCCTTCCAGCAGCGCCGCCAACAGGCCGAGGACGCCCTTGCAATCCTCGGCCAAGACGGCAGCCCGCGTGCCCGCGCCTGTGTGCTGCACCGCCTTGGCATCCTCTACCACAACCACGGCCGGGTCGCGCTCGCCGAGCGGTGCTTCGAGGAGGCCCTGGGGTTGCACCGCGGGCTCGGCAGCCGCCGCGGCGAGGCGACGCTGCTGTATCGGCTCGGGGTCGTGCGCATCAAGCAGGGCCGCGATGACGAGGCCGCGAGCATGCTCCAGGAGGCCCTGGCGATCTTCGGGCCGGATGGCGACCGCATGAACGGCACGCTCGCCAAGGTCTGCCTCGGCACGGCGCTGGTGCACCTGGGCCGCTACGGGCAGGCTCGCCCGCTGCTGGAGCCCTGGATGCACAGCGGCTTTCCCTTCGTCCGGGCCTGGGCGCTGCGCGCCCTCGGGGAGCTGTACTCCGGCCAGGGACGCCACGACGACGCGCGCGCGGCGCTCCGCGAGGCGCTACGCCTGTTCCGCGACCTGGACATTCCTGCCGAGGAAGCCGTCGTCCTGCGAACCCTGCTCGCACTCGGCGAGGACGGCAACCGCGCCCACGGCGATGCCCACTCCTCCAAGGCGCGCGCCTCACCTCCACCAACGACATGAAGGGACGTTTCGATCGGGCACTTTGTCCGATGAAGCGCCGCAGTGCGCCTCAGAGGTGGTCCGGCGCCCCCAACCGTTCTGCCGCTGTTCTGCCGGTGTTCTGCCGGTGTCCTGCCGGTGTTCTGCCTGGGCACAGGAGGCATCAGGGCGTACTGCTAGCCCGTCAGCCCTCAAGGGCGGGCAGGACACCTTCAAGCACACCTTCGACTCGGGCGAGGATCGTGTTGGCATCCATCTCCAAGTTCGGGAGGCCTATCCGTGCTCACGTGGGCCCGTGCGCCCTGCTCGCGGTCCTGGCGCTTGCGGGCTGCACGGCTGACGGCTCCACACAGGACCGGGCAGGGCCGTCCACGACTCCGGCGACTCGGGCGATCACACCACCAGCGCAGCCGGCACAGGGCCCCGGCAGCAGCCAGCGCCGCCACGCCGGGGTGCGAACCACGCAGGTCGGCGGCTCCCCCGGCAGCGTAACGATCTTCGAGCCGCGGGAGCCCACCCCCCGCAGCGCCCCGGTGGTGGTCTTCACCCAAGGCGTCGGCCCCGACCAGTACCAGGGCTGGATCGACCATCTCGTCGGGCGGGGCAGCATCGTGGTCTTCCAGGAGCAGCCATTTCAGGGAGTGGACCTCACCGAGCGGCGCAAGGGGCCGGTGGCCGGGCTGCGGGCAGCCGTGCGGGCGCTCGCACGGCCCGGGCACGTCTCACCCCAGTGGGACCAGCTGGTGCTGGTGGGCCACTCGGTCGGCGGAAACATGGCGGCCCAGCTCGCCGCCGACAGCGCCACGGCGCGGCTCCCACGTCCCAAAGCGGTGTTCGTGCTGCAGCCACGTCTGGAGGACGCCGACAGCCTGCGGGTGCTGCGTGGCATCCCCCGGTCCAGCCTGGTGCTGGTGCTGGCCTCCGACCGGGACGACCGGGTCGGCCTAGACGGCCCCAAGGCGGTGTGGGCCGCGCTTGGCCGCATCCCCGCGGCCAACAGGGACTATGTATTGGTCCGCAGCGACGAGCACGGCACCGACGAGCACGGCACGCCGGTGATGGTCGCCGACCATTTCCTGTCGCTCAGCGGTGCTGGCAACCCGCCGAACGCGCTGGACTTCTACGGCCCCTGGAAGCTGCTCGACGGGCTGCAGGACTGCGC
>Ga0137368_10004039_pt1 | contig 15692 bp, 15 predicted proteins | sample SagtaG_13_FD_104917 | JGI IMG/M metagenome (GOLD analysis project Ga0137368, IMG submission 104917) | Vadose zone soil microbial communities from Sagehorn Ranch, Mendocino, California, USA - Sage1_L_100_16 metaG | ecosystem: Environmental > Terrestrial > Soil > Vadose zone | place: USA...
AGCTAATGGTCGCTTACACCATGGCCAATGCGAACGCCGACATTCCTAAGGAAGTTTGCGACGCGCTGCAGGACGCGATGGAGATCGCTATCGCAAACGTTCGGGCAATTGACGGCCGTGTCTTTGTTTGCCCGAATGTCTCGGGTTCGATGTCCTCACCGGTAACCGGCTACCGCAAGGGTGCAACTACAACGGTGCGTTGTATCGATGTGGCGGCTCTGGTTGCGGCGGCAGTGCTGCGCAAGAACCCGCGCACTGAAGTGCTACCGTTCGAGTGCGACGTGGTGAAGGTCAACCTGAACTCGCGCGACAGCGTGATGACCAACGCCGCGAAGCTGGCTTCGGTTGGTGGCGGTGGAACTAACTGCAGCGCGCCACTGGCGCTGCTTAACCGCCGAAAGGCGAAGGGCGATCTCGTGATCTTTATTTCGGATTACGAGTCGTGGGTTGACGCCGGCGGAGGCCGCGGCACCGCAACGATGAGAGAATGGAATGCGTTCAAGCAGCGCAATCCGAACGCTCGTCTTGCTTGTATCGACGTGCAGCCTTATCGCACGGTGCAGGCGGTAGAGCGCGAGGACATTCTCAACATAGGCGGATTCTCGGATCATGTGTTTGAAGTGATCTCGGAATTCGCACGCGGTCAACTGAACGCAGACCACTGGATCGGTGTGATCGAGTCGGTGGCGTTGTAACCAGGTTCGAGCTTCGGGTCACTTTGCCGAAGCTCGAAACTTGAATCTTAATCCAGGCCGAATGCTGTTGGGACTACATTCGAAACGTGCGTCTCGACGAAACCTTGTCGGCCCATTTGAAGTTCGTAATGGCGAATGCTGGTGTGGAGTACATGGCAAAGCGGGTTTCGACACTCGCCTCGCTTACATCAATTGCAAGCGAGAACTCTCACCGATTTTGTCGCCATTGATTTTCCTTGATTTTCTGGGGTGAATGCCGGAAAGACTACATCCTCCACAACCTGAGCCTCGTGGAGCCGGAAACTCCAACGGTGACAACACCGTGCTCGATTGTCTTTTCACTCTTGTCACCCCTTTGGATACTTTCTGGAGCGAATGCTTGCGAGGACTACATTAGCTCAGTCAGTAGAGCCTCCGACGATGAATCGGAGTGCGTTCGGTGTAACTCCGAACATGAAGTCTTCCGAAACACTTGTCACTCCTTATTTTTGAACGGAAGGTTGCGACGAATGCCGATGGAACTACATGCCTTTACGCACGAGGTTCCGGGTTCGAGTCCCGGTGGCTCCAACATACGGGGCCATAGCTCAATGGCAGAGCACGAGGTTTCATCAAAAATCTTGTCGTCGCATTTTTATCACAACGACAGGCATTGACTTTCGATGAGATGCTGTCACAAGCACGGTTCTCCATGAATAAAAGCGACCATTTTCAATTGGAAGACAATCATACGCTGGCCTCTGACCTCGCGGCGCTCGGATACCCAGGTTTTTCGCATCTCACGTCTTGCCGTAAGAGGGAACCGGCTAAAGTTCTGCTTTCCGCGTTGAGTGTTAAGAACCTTGATGCTCGACTAACTGAGGCGCTGCCTTGGGTTTTGTTGGAGTATCCCGATTTAGACTGGCGTTGGTTGGTCCAGGAAGCAGAGTTGAATGAACTTCAGAACAAACTTGGTTTCCTGACTAACGTTGCGTGCCGGCTCGCGGAGAACTCCGGAAGGGAAGATACCGCAAACCGGTTGAGAGAACAGGAGGAGGCTCTGGAGCGATCGCGCTTAGCGCGTGAGGAAACGCTATGTCACGATTCTCTAACTCAAGCGGAGCGACGTTGGCTGAGGTTGAACCGATCTAAAGAGGCAAAGCATTGGGGTCTGTTAACCGATCTTTCACCAGAACATTTGAGCCATGTGCTTTAAGCGCCATTCGATCCTGCCTCTTCAAATTCGCGATACGCAGATTTGAGAATGAAAAGAATAAAGTTGATGTATGGCTAAGGATCGTGCCTGCCTTCATGCCAGCCTCGTGAACTCTGATCAAGAGTTTCGTTAGTAACGCTCTAGGTAATGACTGCTGCTGTTCCACGCGGAAGTGGCTTATATTGCTGCTCGTGTCTAATACTTTATCTACCATCGAGGCCAAGCACCTTCTCCGATTGTGCAAACTCGGAAGGTTGTTTGAGGTCCAGAACTGGATCAGTTCTGGGAAATCGCTTCGCGTACCAGCGGAGATGAAAACCACACCGGTAAGAATTGCACTCGAAACAGGCTTTCATAGTCTCGTTGAACTGCTGCTTCGGAATGAGCCAGATCAGAACGCGAAGAATTTGGCACTTCGTCACGCCGTTTCCAAACAACGCGAGGACTTTGTTGAGATTCTCGTCTCAAACGGAGCAGAAGTAAGCTCAATCCCATTCATTGATGTGCTTCGTGCTTGGAAGCCAGCCATCATCCATTATTTTCTAGATCGCGGAGCCGACTTCATCACTGACTCACCGTTTGCAGTCGCATTCGGCGAAAGGATTCGTACTGCTCTTGGCCCGTGGCGCGAATGTCGTGAAGAGCATCCGGAATTTGCCTTGCAGCTACAAGAACAGGCCGATCGAGCGCTGCGGCATTTCTGCGAAAGAGGAGACTTGAAGTGGGTGAGCTTGTTGATGTGGGCTGGTGCGGATCCTCGATCGACCGGACCTACATTGGATGAAGAGATAGAACTCGACGAGTCAGAACACCTGAGCGCTCTCACCGCGGCTACCTATGCCAAGAACGTCGAGATTTTGAAGCGGCTGAAACCAGACGCAAAGAACGACGACCTCAATGGGCTACTCAAACATGCGGCTCGCTTTGGCCACAATGAAGTCGTGCAGTATCTCTTGGACCTTGGTGCAACACCCAACGACAAGCCTAATGGTGGTTCAACGGCGTTGGATAACAGTCTCGAAAGTTTTGAATACGAGGCTTTCATGGACAGAATTACTTTCACAAGTTATAGCCGCTCAAAAGCATCAAAGTATTGCGTCTCAAAGACGCGGGCTACGATCAAATTGTTGCTTGAAAAGGGAGCGCTTTGGCGGCCCGACGACGCTAAGCAAATCACGAGCGTGCGCCGAGCTCTCTTCGAGTGTGAGGCCGACGTTACACTAGAATTAATGGAACTACTCTTGAAGTACGCGGCATGTTCGGAAGACACGATTCACAATCTCCTGAGAACACCAGCGATGAAGAAGCATCTCTCATCGGTAGCTTGGCATCTCGGTCGCATGGGATTCGATGTGCGGACGACGGAGCAGAAAGTCGAAGAGGAAAAACAGAAAGAAATATATCGGCAATGCGCGCTGAAGCAACTAGCGTCGCGGTACGACCGCGACAAGATTTATCAGGAGATATGGTCAGAACCGATTCAGCACGTCGCCAAGAGATACAATTTATCCGACGTTGGACTCGCGAAAGTTTGTCGGAAGCTCAAAATTCCGCGACCGGGTCGGGGTTACTGGGCCATCAAGGCCGCGAGCAAAGTCGTCCCGAAGCAACCCCCACTTCCGGAATTGTCGATTGAGAAACTTCCTTAAAGCCGATGGCTAACCAGAACTAGAGTGAGAAAGGCCAGGAAGGTTGGGAACGATCCTACCTTCATTAATACCCTTATTCAGAGGTAGTACCCTTACTCCGATGGTGGCGCCTCCATAGTTGAACATCAGATTGTCGCGAGCCGCTGGACTGTGTCAGGATAACGCTTGACCAGATTGATCAGTAGCGCGGCTTGCGCATTCGGCTTGGCGCGCCCCTGTTCCCAGTTTTCCAATGTGCGAACGTTGGTCCGCAGATAGACGGCGAAGAGAGAGCGCGAGATCTTCAGGTCCTTGCGTACACGGATTAGTTCCCGCGGCGTAACCGTCGGTGCCGGCCTGTACTCCAATGCATGAGTTCGGAGAGTTCGCTTTCCGTGCCGTGCTTCAGCGAGAGCTTCCATACCTTCGTTCAGTTCAGCGAACAGATCACGCGCCGCTCCGCGCTTAGCTTTTGCTTTGACTTGTCTCTTCATCGTTTTCTCCTTTAGTCAAGTTCCTTCTTGATCATTTCTTTGAGCGCCTTGCGTTGAAGCGGTGTTAGGTCCGCCATCTCGTCCTTGTCGAAAACCGTGAACAGCCAGAATTGCGATCCGGTATCCCACCAATAATAGATTACTCGCAGGCCGCCTCGTTTCCCCTTACCACGTCGCGCGTCTGCGAAACGCAGCTTGCGCAACCCGCCTGTACCGGAAATCGTGTCGCCAGCCTCAGGGTGTAACATCAATAACCTTTGAAGCTCGCGGAAACCGTCGTCATCGAGATAGTCCGCCCGGTAACGTTCGAAAGCAGGCAACTCGACGAAGACAGCCTTCATACCCTCAGATTATTCCCGAGTTTGCGTCTATACGCAAGTCACGTATAGATAGGAGCGCTCTCATTCATCAAACCGGTAGAGATAATCGTACCGAAGTAGATATGAGGCCGCCTACACTATTAGGGCCATCTCCAGATACCGACAAAACGCATTTGCTAGTTCCATCTGCCGCGGCGTCTTGCATTGCACATCGAACAACGCGGGACTTGCAACGAGCACAGTCACACATTGTGCGCGCGAGGTTGCAACGTTCAGCCTGTTTCCACTGTATAAGAATTCCATTCCGCGAGGCGCATCTTGGGGAGTGGAAGTGGCCATCGAATAAATCACGACCGGAGCCTCCTGCCCCTGGAACTTATCGACAGTTCCCACGCGAGCGCCTTTCGGTAGTCTTCGCAATAATAGTGACACCTGAGCGTTGTATGGAGCGACGATTAGAATGTCATCGAGGGTTATTCGACTGACCTTGTTCTTTTTGTCGATCCACGTCGCATCATCGCGAAGTAACAGCTCGACCAGTTCGGCCACTTTCTCCACTTCTTCGGGTGAATCGCTTTGGTTTGCATTGTGTTCGACGGGGATAAAACGCAGGCCGGTACCAGCGAGTGGACCAGGGACATTTATTCGTTGATTCGTGTTCTCAGGTCGCGATGACAAGCGACTCTCATAAAAGACATCCGAAGTGAACGCGCAAATGTCAGCGTGCAGACGCCAGCTCTCTGCCAGAAACAACCCGCGATCTGGCGTTATCGTTCTCTGCTCATTTAAGAGGTGAGAAAGCGCCGACGCTTCGGCGCCTTCAGGATGTACACCACGCTGTGGCTGATCGAGTTGTTGCGGATCTCCCAGCAAGACAATGCTGTTCGCCGCCGGGGATGCGGCCAGCACATTGGCGAGTGACATCTGACCGGCTTCATCAACGAACAAGACATCGACTGAGCCCGCCATCTCCGGTCGTGCCCAAAGCCAAACTGTCCCGCCGACTATATCCGCCTCGTTATCCGTCATAGCCTTGTCGACCGCCTTGTTCTCTTTCGCTTGCTTGACTTGAGGAAGACCACAGCGGTCGTCCTCATCGTCACACTTCTGAATGATTCTTGGATGGACATTTCTTTCACTTGCGGCTTTGCAGATCCCTTTCAGTAAGTTGCTAATGACTCTATGGCTGACCGCGGTTACGCCAACCTTCTTTCCCTTCTTTATCAGTTCTACGATCATGTGCGCGCCGGTGAATGTCTTGCCCGATCCCGGCGGGCCTTGAATTGGAAGCACCGTTCGGTCAAGCAACAAGCCGATCTGTTTGGCAGCTTCAAGCGAAGGCAAATGCTTAAAGTCAGATAATTCGCCTGCCTTCAATCTCGGCACGCGTCGCAGCAAGAGCTCTCGGGCCGAGGCATGTTGGCCATCGCTGTCGAGGCCATTATCCGCCACCCAATTTCCTAGTTTGATGAGGCTCTCTTTAGCTGCCTTTGTATAGACAATTTCGTAAGGGACAAGTGCGGTCGGATGGGGAAGGCCGGCGAGCGAAGGCCCCCGTTTGATATCAATAGTCAAAGCCTCGTAATCGATGGCATAGAAGTCTCCAGTCTTATCTCTTGTTTTGGGATCGTGCATTTCTCGCGCGCGCTCTATGGTCGAATCCTGGAAAGGAAACCGGTAGCGATGGACTTTGGACTTTTTTACCGGCTCAACTTCGCGTTCATAAACCAGGCCGCCAAGTGTCGTCCGATCCGTGATGAACTCTTCGTCCGAAAAGTCACAGCGATGGTAATACTCCCAGTGCGCCGATTTGTCTTCGCGGCGATGCCACTCCATTAAATCGGCCAACAACGAGGTTGCCTTGTTGGCTTCCGTCCACGTCTCTTTGTCTTCAGGAAGGGCGGACGTAAGCCGCTCTTCGACGGCGCGAACTCTCTCCAAGTATTCCGTAAGATTTTCTGACGGCTCATCGCCTTTCGGTTCAGGCCGCGGGAGCGGCGCTCCAACTTGTTCCTCCAGTTCCGTTCTTAATCGCTCCAGCCAATCGCGCAGGCGCAGCGCCGAGACACAATCATCGCGGTTGTAACCTTCAATCGCGGTTTTGATGTCATCGAGATTTTCTTCGCCCGGTCCAAAGGCCAGCAGCGCTTGAAAAGTCTGCAATGCCAAGTTAGCTTCAGGAAGATTGACATCACGTTTGTATTCATAAAAAGTTTCGAGTTTCTTGATCGAATAGCTCTCAACCGAGGCCCGCAATCCTTGCCTGACCACGCGGAACATATCCACCAACACTTCGCCGCGCAGCAGTTCATCAACTTCATTCACGCAAGTCGAACGCTGTCCCGCCATGCGTTTGATCGCAGTCTCTTCGTAAGCACCATAATGATAGACGTGCATGTCCGGGTACAGACGGCGACGCTCCGTCACCATTTCGATGAATTCTTGAAATGCACGCTTCTCTTCCGCCGGTTTCATGGCCCAGGTTGGCTCGTAAACCAGTTCACCGTTGTCATTCGCTATCGTGAGCACGCCGAAGAGATACTCCAGACCGCCCTCAAATGTGAATTGATCGCCCTCGAAGTCGAGAAAGATATCGCCCGGCGATGGCGCGGGAAGTGAACACAAGCCTTTCTCAGGCTCCGGCGGGACCAACAACTCATAAATATTTCGGCGCTCTTCGCGCCCTTGCACCTGCAGGCGAGCCTGCTGATGAATGTTTGCGAATGCTTGATCCTTTATGCCCTCGACTTTGGGTTCGGGAGGCACCGGCAGACGCGCTAGGCCCGCGACGGTTTCCGTGCCATAAGCGACCAATGCTTGCCGCTGATTGCGCGTGATGTTGGCAACTAAGGAAAGATGATCGTCTTTGCGCCACTGCGCGTCACATACGGTTGACCAGTCGCAGATGCGACAGTGTTCAACTGGTTCGGGATAAGTTTCGGAGTGAGCCTGCTGTGCGGCGACAAAGTCACGCTTAATCTTTCCAAAGAAAGCGAGATATCGCTGAACAAAGAACTTCTCCGGCTTTGCTCCGCCCCCGAGCACCACATGCATGTAATCCGGCACGACACCCTGAATTCTTGAAAGCAGATCTGAGTAGAAACAGAGTTGAATTATCGCTCTCGCCTTGGTCGAGCGCGCGAGCTTTGTTTCCACGACTTCGTAGGAGAATGATCCCAGCTCGCTCGGCTTATCAACGCGAATCAGGAAGTCGGCGCGCCCGTACCATTGATCGTCAAGGAATGTCGGTTGATAAATAACATCAGCGCCACTGCGGACGGCCTCGACCGTTCTCGCCGCTGCCTCTCGACGCGAACCATCAGTCGGTATTTCTACGACCGTGAGTCCTTGAGCAGTTAACTGTCTTAAGTACGCCTGCTCATGCGCCTGTCCAAGTCTGATCAGGAAATCCAACAACGGATCAGCGAAGAACGGCTTTTTGATTTCACCAGCGGCTGCGGCCCGATTCAGCGCAGTGAGATGCTGACAAGCGAGGAAGTTTGCGATGGAGGTTGGTGAGAACATCTTGCTGCGAGACCACGGGGAGAATTGTCTAGACGGAAACTGGAACCTCGATCAATTCGTTGCCAATATTTCGCTACTGTCCTTCGAAAAACACCCTTAGCTCGTCTTCAACACTCCTCATCGTTGCTTCACAGTTAAGGACAAGGGCGGCCATCTTTTCCCACTGTAAATGGAATGAATACGACTGACGAACAACGTGACGGAAGGCCATTTATTCGCTCAGAGGATCGTAGAGCGCCGCAGAAATGACGGCGGTGCGGACCTCGTTGGCTACCGCCATGGCGTCCAAGAGTTGACGATGCCACGCTTCTCCCTGCGGCAGACCTCCGTCTATCTCAATCGCGATGCGCTTAAAGATGTTTTCCAGGCCAGAGTAGAAAGAGTGTAAGAAGAAACCGAGCGCTGAGAGTTCGATGTCATTGGGTGGCTGAAGCGCACATTGAGCGAGCAATGAGCGGTGAGTGTCAATTAATCTGTTGAGTTGCTCTTGCTCAAGGGCAATCCGCTTGGTGAGCTTATCCGACACGCTGCAACTCACCTTCTTCTTTTAGGAAGCGTGTGAACGGAGTTGGATCGTCTAGATCAATCAAATCCAAGGGTCGGTCAAGGACGCGACTAGCAGCACTGAGGGCATGGAAGAATTGCTCCGGCGGTAGTCCCGATACAGCGAAATCGATATCTGAGTCATCACGCATCTCGTCATTCGCCGCTGAGCCAAAAATATAGACTTCTGCGGCTCCCGATGCCTTAAGCATCGCGACCGCTTGCTCAAGAGACTTGTTGTTCTGTTGGCTCATTTCATGGATTCCGTTGTGTTTCTTGTAGCTGTCTTCAGGGCCGTTGGCGTTAAAGAAGCCAGGAATCTAGTCTGTTAATCTCTCTGCCATGACAATCCCTAACGAGCCCGACATCAAACCGCTTGACCACTTAGCTTAGCTCAACGTCCCAACTTCGACAATTGCTAAAGGAGTCAAGCTTGAGGACAGACACCATCTGACTCAGCTTGGTCACGCTTGTCTAATCGCTATGGTTTCCCAACCTTTTTCTCCTCCCTTTCGGAGGTCCCCAATTCTACGTGAGCCTGACGTCAATCTCACAGCCAACCCTTTACGGCACTGCAAGAATCTTTGTATCCTGCGCCAGTTTGTCGCTGAACTCGGGCTCTGCGTGTCTTTCAACTCTTGTAGAGGCCAAAAAGTATTGTGAAGCTCTACGTTGGCATCACTGACTACGACTGGTTCAAACTTCACTCGTCAAAACTGACAGTGGATGAAGTCAACTTCTGGAAGCCTTCTTCTCAACTAGGCTTCAAAGTTCTTCAGTGGGGAGAACCATTCCTCTTCAAGCTTCACGCTCCCAGGAATTTCATCGTGGGCGGCGGCTTCTTCACAAAATTTCTCCGACTCCCAGTCAGTCTCGCTTGGGAAACATTCGGCGAAGCGAATGGGGCGCGGTCGCTCGATGAGGTACGTGTTCGCATCGCCAAATACCGTAAGCAGCCCATTGGTCCAACCGAAGACCCAGTGATTGGCTGCATTCTTCTTGAAGAACCATTTTTCTTTGAAGAGCGTGAGTGGATTCCTATTCCATCAGACTTCAAGGCCGGAATTCAAATGGGCAAAAGCTACGATATGGAAACGGGCACAGGTCTCATGTTGTGGCGAGAAGTTACTGAGCGTCTACAGCAAGCCAAGATAAGGAGTATTGGTCCGGCCACTGAGGCCGCGACAGAACTAGGCGCAAGATTCGGAAAGCCTCAAATCATTACGCCTCGTCTGGGCCAGGGCTCCTTCAGACTACTAGTCGCCGACGCCTATGGCCGCCGTTGTACCATGACCGGGGAACGTACTCTTCCGGCCTTGGAAGCGGCGCATATCCACCGCTATTCACGGGGCGGCGACCACTCGCTTTCAAACGGCCTCTTACTGCGAAGCGATCTTCACAAACTCTTTGACTTAGGCTACTTGACCATTGAACCAAGCACTCTGAAGGTAAAAGTTAGTGGAAAAATACGTGAGGAGTTTGAAAACGGCCGCGACTATTACCGGCTGGACAACCAGCCGCTACGCCAACCGGAAAACCAGCTCGCCTTCCCCGCAATAGAGAAATTGAAGTATCACTACGACAATGAGTTCAGGGGATGAAACTCGGGTCACAAAGGATAGAAGCAGCTGGTTGAGTTTGATACTTGTGCTTCGGTCCTATTTCGATGGTGTCACTTGCTTGATCGCCCACTCAATCACGCTCTGAAATCTTCTCATAGAGTCGTCATTTGCGAGCGGCGTCAAAGGAATGAGCGAAGCATGGTCAATACTTTCGGATGGCAAGTCGATTCCGGCGATTTCGTTCAGCTGCTTCAAAAATTCCAGCCGCTTCTGCGCAGAGCCAAAAGGTGGATTCTTCTGAGTCATTCGAGGGAATCTTAGTTTAATTCTTGCGTTCAAGTTAGGCTTTGCTGATGTATAGACAGATATCGGGTTAAAGGAACTCTCGCCTCCATAATGGAAAACCGGCGAGAAGGACGCAGCGCCCCAATTAATCTCAGAAAACTTTTCTTTGGACCACATCAAGAGTTTTCTGGCAGTACCAATATCTGTCGCAGAAGACCCATTCGTCTTCATCGCCTCAAAAAATGAAATCTCGTCTTGCCTTGAGCGGTGTGACTGATGAGATTTGTATCCAAGTTTCTGGTGTCCTTCCAGTATTAAAGATACTCCGTTAGCCGGGTTAGTTTCTTTTATTTCAAATTCTCGTTCGAGAAACTCAATTATCGTCGGATGCGCCAACTTGCAGACTATGTTTCTATAGGTAGGAACGCCCTTGAGGCTCTTAGCGCGATCGCGTGGAAAAGTGACGCCCCATCGAATGCCAATAATCCATTCACACAGTTCTGGATTATTTGAGTTCTCGCCGACTCTCTCTTGGATTAAGGGCAAGTCTAGCAGTCTCTTCTGCTCTGTATCGACGATGAAATCCTTAATCGGTATAGCTTCCTGATTCACTTCGCCATAGCCTACGTAGCCCCAGCGACTGAGGTAAGCGAAAATCTTCGCGCCAACTGGCAGAATCCTCAAAGCCCGAGAGTACTTCGGTCCTTGCCCGGCACTGAGGAATCCATAACGTCTGTTGTCGTCCCAGTTTCGATGCGCACCTTCCCCAACGTTTACAAACCAATAACCTGACCATCGGCGTGATGTTCCCGCACTTCGTAGAGGGGCCAATCCGGGATGTGAGTTCCCAAATGGGGAAGGTTGCGAAAATTCTGGCCTTGAACGAGTAGCCAAGATGTTTTCCAACTGCTCACTACTCCTGCACTCGACGGATGTCGAACCAACTCGATGGTAAATCTTTCCCTCATAGAAACAGGGCGGACAGGCTCGAATCTTGGCGTATACGACGAACACGTTTTTACTAACCTGAAACTTATCAATCTCAGGTGATATAGAAAGGCCGCAAGTGTGAGCAATACCAGCCAGGCGTTCGACAACCCTGTCCGCATTGTCGATGCCTATAGGTGCACCATCGTCAGTTACACCCATTAAAAGTACTCCGCCACCGCTGTTAGCAAAGGCAGCCATTTCCTTAGCAATAGCGTGGCTTTGAGCTGGAAAGTCACTCTTGAATTCAATGCGAGTGCCTTCACCTTGCCTGAGGATCGTAATGAGGTCTTCAGCGTTCATCGTCTGCAATACAACTTTCTCATCTTACTTTTTGACGGAAAAGAGTTAGTCATCACGCTTTCGCTTCTAGGAATCTTCCACGTTCCCCATTTGGCGTTCGAAGGATTGTCGAACTAAGCCTATTACATAAGGAAGTTCCTCGAGTGATGCAAGGCCAACCTCCACGTCACCATTACCCCATCGTCCAATCTTAGTGATGTCGCGAGATAAGTGCTTCGGGTCATCAAGCTCGGCGAAAGGCATATTCAGCGACAATCGAAGTCGCTTAGCTTGAGGCACCACATCGACAAAGTTCGTTTCGGCTTTGAATGCCACGTAATACTTTAAGAACTCCAAAGTCACACCAGGGTCAAGGGATAAAAACCTCTTTGCTAAATGCTTCAAAAAGGGCCTGTATCGGGTTCATCAACAAATATGGATGGTTGTTAATTGAATAGCCTCCATCACTTTCAACTTGAGGCCGATAACCCGCAAGTATCTCGGGCGCAAGCTTTGGTGCTGCCCAAACCTTCAGTGCTTCATCCGCAAGCCGATCTGCTCTTGCTTGAACATAGTTCTCGTTCCATGATTCCAGAAGGCCAAGACCGGCATTGAGCTTGAGAGGACTTTCTTTAAAACCTCCTTTCATATCGCGCTTTTCGGAGAAAGGCTTGTCGCTGTATTCTGAGTTATAGCGGGTAAGAGTTAAGTTACCCAGGGAGTGCTCATCTAAATTTTCCAGATGTTATGCGGCCGCGCTTTCACCGATCAGAACTTCAGCAGGAATTCCTAGTCCGTAGTGTAGACGACGAATCATTGGTAAGGTGAGAGACCACTTGTGATTGAGCACTTCCGCCACTCGTGCTCTGCTCCCAATGAATGGCTCAAGGTCACGCCGGGAAAGACCTCGATGCTCCATCGCAAACAAAATCGCCTCGACCGGATCAGGCGAATCGATGGGCCAGTGCTTTTCTTCCCCAGCCTCTACCAATGTCAGCAACACATCGAGACGATCACCCTCCGGTGTGTTTGGCCGGGCATTCATCAGCCGGTCGATTTCCTTCAGCGCTTCACGGTAGTCTCGATTGTTCTTGATCGGCTTAATCTTCATTGCTCAAATCTCTTCCGCGTTGATTCGGTCATATTGCGCGTGGATCCCAACAAAACAAACGTACATCCGGGTACGGATAATTCACATAAAAGCAGCGGATAAAACCACACCAAGACGACCTCCACTTCCGGAATTGTCTAGGTCAGTCTCTTAGTTCAGCATAACGAGCAGGTAACAGACGGTTGCGGCTCAAAACAGCGTCTGGGCAAACAGTAAGCTACTTGAACTCGGCGAACTGGGGCTAGAAACGGCTGTCACACCGACTTTCTTTATGCCGACTTGCATCGCTTTATTAATTAAGGCAAAGCTTGGGACCCGCAAATCGTAATGGACTCCCGACGAGTCTCTCCAACTCTTTAGAGCTGGTAGATTCTCGATCCAATCCGGTCGAGGCCCTGGCAGACGTAAGCCGTGATTCGTGATCCATAACCGTTCCCGCAGGATTAAGCACTGCTTCAGCGTATATATCAGCCACCCATCCAGCATGGAAATTTGTTTTGCATCGTTCACAAGTGGGTAGTAACTCATCAACCCTCTAAAATTGAGCTGCGGAATTTGCCCGCGTAAATAAAGCCTTAATGTTTCGTCTTTCAAGCCGCCGTACAAGTAGCGTCGAATCTGGTCAAGCGCCACCAAATAGTCCCAGTCGATACCACTTAATCGACTCCTATTGAAGATTCCTTGTTTCAATGGCTGCAGCAGATTTTGATAAGCCAGGTAACTGAGCTTACCCTTGATCTTTTTTATGCATGTTGCGTTGAACGATAGATTGCACGGACTAACGCTATAGCCTAGGTATTCAATGCTGCGCTTGAATGAAATTTCGGCGTGCTTTTGCTTCGTAACTAGGGAAATACCACCGGATTTCTCGACATTGATAGGAACACCCATTCTGCTGCCATACTCTTTAATAATCTCGTAAGCTTCGACTGTTTTTGAGTAGCTTTCGCTCCATATAACAGTATCGTCAGCATACCGGCAGAAGCCTACTCCAAGACGTTCAAGAGCATGATCCATTTCCCAACATGCAAGGTTAGCCAGGAAGAGCGAGATTGAAGTTCCCTGAGGAATACCCACTTCTCGCGTCGTTCCCCCCGTTGGAGAATAAGAGTCGAGAGGATCCGTTTTTGACTTCAAAAACGCGTCGATGACGAACCGTTCCTCATCCGTGACTAAGAAATCGTAGTCACTCAGAAGGTGCTTAATATGATCGTGGCTAATGTTGTCGAAAAATTTTGTAAAATCAAACTCCGCAACATATATGCGATCGACCCGCTTCCATTCGGCAAACATCCGGTAAACAGCGTCGTGGGCGCTTCGTTCTTCGCGATAGGCGTAGGCGTAGGAACTGAATCTACTAAGGTTCTTTTTGAGCAGTGACTTGTAGATCATGCGGGACAGAGCCGCATCTGGCAGCTGAAAGATGTTTATTGGTCGAAAGCCGCCGCCTTCTTTCTCAATGGTTCGAATTACAGCCGTCGCCGGCTTGTAACGACGCTGCCGAATTGCTTGGGAAATTGTAAAACTGTAGGTATCAAGCTTGCGCGGTAACCGCACTTTGAATGGGTTGAACCTTGGGTCTAACCCCCAATACCGTGGTATTCGGACGTCTTTTTGTTTGGGGGCACCGACACGAGTAGATTTGCGGTTTGCCCGATCATCCAAATCATAGAGATATTCCAAGTATCGCCGGACGTGCTTATCGCATTCGTCCTTCAATTTTTTTCTGAGATCGGCTCGCATTTTGTAAGGAAATGGCCTTGGGCGTTGGCGGGGTTCGGTACCGAAAAGTAGGTTTCCTCATAGTGTGACGGTGTTAAGGCACCGCCACTAAGATGCCGCCACGTAAGCGCGCTCCCGAAAGCGACAGTGGAACCTGTCCCCTCTCATCTCTTGATGATGCGCCCAAGGGGCTCCAGTCTACCAGACCGTCACTTTAGTACAAAGATTTCGGCACGAATGGTTGAGCAAAGAGTGATCCGCGTTTATTTTGGGTGTTTAACCCAGGATTACGTCATCTATCAATTTGGCGATTGCGCTTCCATCTAAGCCACCCCTAGGATCGTCTCGGGTTTCAATCAACGTGCCGGCGTCACCACCACCCTCTTCCCAAGGCAAGATTCCCGCTGCCAGATATTCGTTTCGCTTGCGTTCCCAAAGGGCGCGATATCCCGCGTCGCCCAAGAGCCCAAGATGCTCCCAATAATACGTTACGCCGCTAGCGTGATTAGCTATGGTGAAGTCAGGGTAGCGCAGACGGTTTCCATTTAGGATAAGTGGCTGCTCATAGAAGTAAGAGACTCCGCGCACGTGCAGCTTGTCGGCTATCACCAGCTCAGATTTTGACCGAACGAGCTCGCCACGTTCGGTCCGATGAATTAAACCGTCCTCCAAGAATCGCACATCATTACCAACGACCACCTCGCGTGGCAGAGGGTCAGAGAATAGGTTGGTCATACGGCGGGCAATCTCCGAGTGCTCTTCGCTTGAGAACCGTCGGAAGTTAGCTATAGGCCCTTGATGAAGTACAACTAGACGATCTCGGTGGCGAGTCAGTGCGGTGTATAGCAGTTCTCGGGACAGTAACCAACATGGATTTGGCAGGACCAAGAAGGTGATACCGAATTCGCTACCTTGAGTCTTATGAACAGTTAAGGCATAAGCAAGTTCAAGAGGATTCATTGCCTCGTCCCCAAACTCACTCTTCCAGAACCCAAACTTATGTCCAAGTTGGCCTGCAAATTCGACTTCAAGTTTCGAAGGAAGTCCCTTCAGCTTCCAGTTCTTGCCTTTGTATTGGCCTACAACAACTCCTAATTCACCATTAGCGAGATACGCTTGCTCTTCTACTTTCGGGTAAACGTCTCGTCGCTTCTGATTCACGATATTGATGACTTTGTCGCCATAAAGGATAGACTGCGGACCAAAGGGCTTGGGTACCCTGCGCCCCCAACCATCAGCTGTGGCCAATTCGTGCCAGCGGCGGCGAAAGCGATCCTGCAGCATTCGATTCAAGGCGTCTACTCCTTCAAGCCCTGCACGGACTGGCGATAGCATTTGCCAAG
>Ga0137368_10004040_pt1 | contig 15688 bp, 9 predicted proteins | sample SagtaG_13_FD_104917 | JGI IMG/M metagenome (GOLD analysis project Ga0137368, IMG submission 104917) | Vadose zone soil microbial communities from Sagehorn Ranch, Mendocino, California, USA - Sage1_L_100_16 metaG | ecosystem: Environmental > Terrestrial > Soil > Vadose zone | place: USA...
GTCGAGCCCGAGGTTCGCGCAGCGGTAGTCGCCGTGCGCGATTCCGGTGCCGCACGACTCGAGCGCGAGCGCGAGCGGCTCGGGATCCGCGTGCACGCCGAAGACGACGTCGACGACCTCCGCCGGCGCGTGCTCGGCGAAGACCTCCCAGCCGACGGCGATCACCTTCGGGATGTAGTCCACGTCATCCGCGACGAGCTCGAGTCGCTGCGGCGAGATGAGCGTCAGGAACGAGCGCAACGGACAGAGGAAGTCGTACGTTTCGCCGGCGAAGCTGCGGTGGATCGCCGCGAGCGCTTCGAGCAGCCTCGCGCTCTGGGCGCGCGTCAGCGCTCCGGCGACGCCGAGCAGCGCGTCGGAGACGTCGCGCATCACGAGCACCGTCTCGCCGTGCTCGCGACCCGCTGCGAGGATCGCGGTGTCGATCCAGTCGGGCAGCTTCGCGAACGCGCCGCTCTTCCAGAGCAGCGCCTCGCGACTTTCCCCGCCCGACAGCCGGCCGAGGAGATCCCGCTCCGCGACGACGCGCTTCACGACGACGCTGCGCCCGTCTGCGAGCGTCGCGCGCTCGATCCAGCCGCCTGCCTGCCCGGCGTGCACAAGCGGCTCGATCGAGACGACTTCTCCGACCTCCGCGAGGAGTTGCTCAGCGAGCACGCTTTCGGGCGGGGCGCCGGCGGCGCTCTGCGGACGCGCCGAGTAGACCTGCTGCCGCACGATCTTTCCGTCGGCGTACTGCAGGAACTGCCGCTGCCGCCAGACGCGCCCGCCGTCCACCTCCCGTTCGAACTCGATCGTCAGGCCGGAAGGGAACTCGTCGGTCGACCAGCGCAGCAGCTTGCCGGGAGAGCTCCACCAGGACGCGAGCTGCGCGACGATCGCGTCGCCGCCGCTGAGGCGTACGCGCCGGCCGGGGATGAAGGCGTCGAAGAGCGCCTGCGGCGCGTAGGCGGCGCGAAGCGGCTCGAAATCGGCCGTCTCGTAGCAGCGGCGGAGAAGCTGCGGATCCACAGGCACAATGAAACGGTGCCGGAGACCGCATTTCAAGCCGTTCCCGAAATCGCAGCCGACGAGCGCCTTCCTCATGCGGGCACCGTCGTGATGAAGTTCGGCGGCACGTCGGTCGAAGGGCCGGAGCGGCTGAAGCAGGTTGCCCGCCGGCTCGTCGGCGCACGCGAGCGCGGCGCCCGCGTCGTCGGCGTCCTCTCCGCGATGGGCGACACAACGGACGAGCTGCTCGACCTCGCGCGCCAGGTGTCGGACCGGCCCGACCCGCGCGAGCTCGACATGCTGATCTCGGTCGGAGAGCGCATCTCGTGCGCGCTCGCGGCGATGGCGATCGTCGACCTCGGCCACGAGGCGATCTCGCTGACGGGCTCACAGGCGGGGATCGTCACCGACACCGTGCACGGCAAGGCGAAGATCGTCGAGGTGCGCGCGAAGCGGATCCACGAGGCGCTCGACGAGGGACGCATCGTGCTCGTCGCCGGCTTCCAAGGTGTGTCGAACGAGTCGCTCGACGTGACGACGCTCGGCCGCGGCGGGTCGAACCTCACGGCCGTCGCGCTCGCGGCGGCGCTCGGCGCGGACGTCTGCGAGATGAACACCGACGTCGAGGGAATCTTCACCGCCGACCCGCGCATCGTCGAGAACGCGCGCAAGCTCGTCGCGCTCAGCTACGACGAGATGCTCGAGATGTCCGCGAGCGGCGCGAAGGTCTTGCAGCTACGCTCGGTCGAGTTCGCACGGAACCACGGTGTCCGCCTGCACGTCCGCTCGACGTTCGGCGACGCCGAAGGGACCTGGGTGACGGAGGAGGACGATCCGATGCTCGAGAAGGCGATGATCTCCGGCGTCGTGCACACGCGCGAGGAGCTTGTCTATCGCACCGAAGGCGCCGGCCCGGACGCGCTCTTCGAGGCGCTCGCCGAGGCGGCCGTCAACGTCGACACGATCATCCAGGTGACGCCGCAGGAGGTCGTCTTCTCGGCCCCGACCGAGGACGCCGCGGACGTCGAGCGGACGCTCGACGCGCTCGGCGTGCGCTGGTCTTCGCGGGACGACCTCGGCAAGGTGAGCATCGTCGGTGCGGGGATGAAGAGCCATCCGGGCATCGCGGCGAAGACGTTCGCGACGCTGCGGGCGCACGGGATCGAGCCGGTCGTCGTCACCACGTCGCCGATCAAGATCGCGTGCCACATCCCAACGGACGACGTCGAGACGGCCGTGCGCGCGCTCCACGAGGCGTTCGAGCTTGGCTAGCGCACCCCGCATCGGCGTCGTCGGAGCGACCGGCGCGGTCGGTGGCGTGCTGCGCGACCTGTTGCGCGGACGCGACGAGGTCCGCTACTTCGCGTCGGCGCGTTCCGCAGGCTCCGAGCTCGACGGCAAGGCCGTCGAGGAGGCGACGCCGGACGTCCTTGCGTCCGGCGAGCTCGACCTCTGCTTCTTCGCCGTCGGAGCATCCGCTTCGTGCGAGCTTGTCCCCCACGCCGTGCGCGGCGGCACGGTCGCGATCGACAAGTCGTCCGCGTGGCGGATGGAGCCCGGCGTCCCGCTCGTCGTCCCGGAGGTGAACGCCGCACGCGCGCACGAACACGACGGTGTGATCGCCGTGCCGAACTGCTCGACGATCCAGCTCGTCGTCGCGCTGAAACCGCTGCACGACGCAGCGGGATTGCGGCGCGTGCGTCTCGCGACCTACCAGTCGGTGTCGGGCGCGGGCGCGCAGGCGATCGAGCGGCTGCGCACGCAGCGAGTCGAGGAGAACGACGCGCGCGGCGACTGGGACCTGGAGGGCGGGGAGTTCGACGAGGAGACGAAGATCCGCGAGGAGACGCGCAAGATCCTCGAGCTTCCCGAGTTGCCGGTGCAGGCGACGTGCGTGCGCGTGCCGGTGTTGGTCGGCCACCTCGAGTCGGTCTGGCTCGAGACGGACGACGACCTCTCGCCCGAGCGTGCGCGCGAGCTCCTCGCCGCGGCGCCGGGGATCCGGCTCGTCGATGCGCCGAGCCCCGCGCAGGCGGCCGGCGGCGACGAAGTGCTCGTCGGCCGCGTCCGACGCGATTCGACCGTCGAGCGCGGCCTGACGCTCATGGTCGCCGGAGACAACCTACGCAAGGGCGCGGCGCTGAACGCCGTGCAGATCGCGGACCTGCTGTTCGCGCGCGAGCGCGCCGCGGCCTGAACGTCTACCTCTGGCTGCTCGTCGGGCTCGGCGTCACGCTCGCGGTGTGGCTGCTGCTCGTGCTCGCACTCGTCCTGTTCGGGCGGAAGACCGAAGCGCGCGAGCTCGCTGCCTTCATCCCCGACTGCATCGTCCTCGTCAAGCGTCTGCTCGGCGACGACCGCGTACCTCGACGCGCGAAGGTCGCGCTTGCGCTGCTCGTGCCGTACCTCGCGATGCCGTTCGATCTGGTTCCCGACTTCATCCCCGTTGCCGGCCAGCTCGACGACGCGATCATCGTCGCCGCCGTGCTCGCGTACGTCGTGCGACGAGCCGGCCGCGACGTCGTCACCGAGCTGTGGCCCGGCGGCGAGTACGGCCTGCGTGCCGTCCTCTCGCTCGCGCGCTGAGGGGCGCTACGGAATCCGCTGCGGCACGGGCGCCGGCGCGAAGATCTCCTTCAGCTTGCTCAGGACCTCCGCGCGCTTTCCCTCCAGCACGGGCTGCAGGCCGCCGAGCTCGAGGCGGCACAGCTCGACGCGGCCCTGGGCGCGCACCGTGCGGAAGCCGAAGTCGGCGAGGAAGTCGCGCGGGAAGACCGTCCGGTGCACCTCGAACCGCTCGTACGGCGACTCTCCCTCGGCGTAGCGGTAGGCGAACGTCTCGAGCGCGCCGGCGCCTCGCTCGCGCGCCTCGCCGATCGCCGTCAGGAACAGCGACTGCATCACCCACGGCGCCGAGCGCTCGACGAGGTATGCGCACGTGACGAGCACCGCGTCCGCGCTCGGCGGTCCGGCCGGCAGCTCCTGCGCACGGGGAAAGAAGCGCGCGGGGCCGAACTGCATCGAGCCGAGCAGCTTGCCGTCGTCGTCGTAGTAGACGGCACCCCATGCACCCCAGTCGTCCTCGACCTTCTCGATCCAGCGGCGCTTGTCCGTCTGGCGCCCGCCGCGCGATTGCCACCACACACACTGATGGCACACCGTCGGCGCCGTCTCGATCGTCGCGCCGGTGAGGCCGGCGACTCGCGTGCTCACGGCGTCTCGACCTCGTCGACGACGACGTCGACCGCCGTGACGCCGTTGTTCGCCATCGACGCGAGGTACTCGCTGACACGCCGCTGCACCGCACGGCCGACGGCGTTCACATTCACGCCCCAGTCGACCTTGACGTGCAGCTCGACACGCGAGCCGTCGTCGAGCACCCGCACGCCCTTGTGCCGATGCAACTGGCTCGGCACGAGCGAACTCACGCCCTCGACCTCGAGCGCCGCGTCCCCCGCGTACCGCGCGAGGATGTCGGACGAGATCAGCGCACGCCCTTCCATCTCACTCCTTGTAGCACCTCTCGCCGAAGGAGGGCCAGCACGGAAGATGCTTTCCTCGGTCGGCGTCAAGGCGACTTCGCGACCGGCGACCTGAGATCGTTCTTTGAGCGAAAGTGCACAGCGACACGGTGTCAGGATGAAAGTGCCGCGATTCCTCCCAGGACGAACGCAAACGCCGCGATCACTTGAATAGATGCGGCTAGATATTCTCGCATGCGTCCCGAGTCGTACCGACTGGTTCCGGAGAAACCGCCGAGAAGATAAGACAGAAGTCTATGCGTCTGCCACCACGATTGGCTGCGCCAATCCGGGGTTCCGATTCGGTAGGCGCCGTGACTTAAAAGCAGCGCTCCGACGAAAATTAACGGCGGCGCAAACAGACCGGACGACCGCGACCCAACAAAGAAAAGGATCGACATCCAGATTACGACTGCGGCGACTGGTAGTAAGAGCAAACGATTCACTGACATCGGTGTCGGACCCCGCCTATGGAACAGCGCCCGTTGTCAAGGCTCGAGAGTGTCGAGTGTGCAACATCTGAACTCGCCTTCCCGTTGTTGCCCGTTCAGGAACTCCAGCTAAAGGACGTCGAGCAGCGGGCAGCGGTCGTCGACGTCGAGGCACGCCTTGACGTAGAGCGCGACGCCGGCGTCGCCCTCGTAGAGGCCGCGCCCCCTTGCGCTGCTGGATCGCGTGCATCGCAAAGCGGCGGGCACGCTCGAGCTGCTTCGGGTCACGCGTGCGGCGATGGAGCTTGAGGAACGCCCAGCCGTTGCCGACGGTTCCGGATAGGTGGGGTCCGACCCCGATGTCACGACGCCAGACTAACTCGAGCATCCAAACTCCTCGAGGAGTGCAAGGGATACCAAACATGCGGCGATGGATAACAAAATGAGCCAACCCGGGATCATCCCCGCGCGCTTAACATCGTACGACGTGCCCGAGCGATTCCATCGCGGCCTCGAGTATGGAGCGAACCCACCGGTCCAAAGGGCGATCGCAACGAGAACAAGAAAGGCGCCTACGACCACTGTCGTAAGAGCAGCGCACGCAGTCAGATCCGGCTCAATCCCAACGCTCGATCAACGGACCACCGTCATAAGGATGACGACTGTGATCGATGTGAAGGCGACTAGTATGGAGAGACTCGCTGCGCGTACCAAGCGTCGGCTAGCCGAACCGGGTAGCAGACGTCGAACAAACCGTTCGAGGATCGCACCAAAGCGTCGCTGATACACAACTAACGCGAATCCAATGAGAAGCGCTGCGATGAGTATCACGTAACGACTCATCCAAACAGTCCGTTAGATCATGATGCAGTTTGGTTTCATGCGCCTAGTGACACAGTTTCAGGATGAAAGTGCCGCGGACTGGTTCTCTAGCTCATTGTGACCGTGTGCGCCACCGATCTAGGGCGGCAGTAACGGCAATGAGCAGCACGAACGTTATCGCTGCGAGACCGATTACACCAAGCCATGCGCTGAGCCCGATGATCACCCAAATCAGTATGAACGAGACGCAGCAGGCAAAGACGATGAGGCCGGCCGCACGAAGTGTTGCCCGAAGCCGGCCACGCCGCGCGGCATGGCGACCGGCGGATCTCGACGGCCCTGTCCGGCTGTCCAAGCGCCTCAGCTCTGCCAAACCGATCACTCCAAGAATCGCTGCTCCTGCCCAAGCGATGTCGAACCACGCGCTCACGTAATTCTCGAGGACGTTTGCTACAGCTAGAGCAACGAGGAGTGTCACGCAAAGCGCGCCGAACCACATTACAAGCGCACGTTCGCTACGGTTCATGACGGCCGCTTTCCTCGCTCCGCCTCACCTATCATGTATGCACCAGTCGCCCAAAGCGTGAAACTGGACGTTGCGAGGATTCCGCCGATCGTGACGCAGTCGACACCATGCAGGAGGCCGATCGTGTCGAGTATTTCCTTGCCGCCGGTGGAGCACGCTCGATAAGCCAGCCACGAACCGACGAGACCGCCGGCCCCTGCCGCGGCCACGGCGGTTCCTGTCGTCACTTCAGCCGGCTGCGTGGTGATTCCGTGGTATAGGTCAGCAAATAATTGGCCTCGAGCGAACCATTCACGGCCACACTCCAAGTTCCCGCGGAGTCCCGTGCAGCCTCGCCGGTCGTTGGTCCACTCGGCGTGTGATTCGCCAACGTTCCACGTGCTTCGGTCGATTATTTCGTTGGGATCGGACGCGCTTCTCGACATCATGCCGCTCGGATCGACAAATACCGTCGGCCGATCGTCAGCGTAGGCATATGATGAAATCGCCGGATCGCGAAGCGCTGCCGCTACTGGATCCTTCGACAGAAAGCTGCCACTCGTAGCGTTATAGCGGCGCGCGCGAAGATTGATCAGGCCGCTGGTGGCGTCGACGTATTCGCCGGCGAATCGGATGGGATTTTCCGGCGCCGACGGATCGCTCTGTGTTGCCATCTTTACATTGCCGTACGGTTCGTAGCTGTAGCTCCACGCGGTGTCGCCGGTTCCGTTGGTTACGTTGACGATGCTGCCGATTCCGTCGCGGTGGAAGTAGTAGTCGTGGCCGCCGCTGCTCATCCCGATCGGGTCGAGCCCGTAGAGGTGGTTCCGCAGCTCGGTGCCAGACGTATCGCGCTCAAGCGCGAGTTGCGGCAGCGGGTGATTGACGTCCCAGACGAAGCTCGTTGTCGCGGCGTCAATCGTTTCCGAGAGGCGGTTGCCGTCGCCGTCGTAGCTGTACGTCGCCATCGCGCTACCCGCGCTGGTCGAAACGAGCTCGTTCGCGATGTTCCAGGCGAAGCTGCGATCGTCGGCCTGCGTCTGGCGGCCGTCGGCGTCGAACGTGTAGTTCGTGGTCCCGGCGGGGCCGCTGCTTGCCGTGAGCTCGTCGGCGGCGTCGTAGTTGTACGTCGTCGTGCCGGCTGGGCGCGCCTCGCTCGTCCGGTTGCCGACGGCATCGTAGGCCCAGCGAATGAACGGATCGCTGCCGCCCGGGCAGCTCGCCTGGTAGCAGACCTCGGTCAGGCGGTCGCGATTGTCGTAGCTGAGAGCGGCGAGCCCGTCGCCGGTCGTGATCTGGATCGGGTTGCCGACCGGGTCGTAGACGTAGTCGGCGAACGAGAGGGTCGTACCCGCCCTCTCGTTGCGGACCTCGTTCAGGCGACCGGCACGGTCGTAGATCCGCGTTTCCGCGTAGCCGTTCGCCGCCGGCAAGTCAACGCGGACCGGGTTGCCTGCGATGTCGTACGTGTAGCTGGTGGTGGCGCCGCCGCTCGTCACGGTTGTGAGCGAGCTGTCATCGGTGTAGGCGTAGTTCGTCTGCCGGCCGGGGTAGGTGCGTTGGGTGATCTCGCCGGCGGCGTCGTAGGCGTAGCCGAACGAGTCATCGCCGCGGGTGACGGCGGTTAGCCGGTTGAGCGCGTCATAGGAATAACTTTGGGTGCCGGCGCCGTCGATCATCGAGGTGCGGTTGCCGGCGGCGTCGTAGCTGTAGCTGACGCTCGGGGTGCCGTCGCTATAGCTGATCGAGCTCAGGCGATTGAGCACGTCATATGAGTAGTTCGTGATGCCGTCGTTCGGGTCGCTGGTCGCGTTGCCGTTCGCGTCGACGACTCGGGTAAGGTTGCCGTTCGCGTCGTAGGCGAACGTCCAGAGCTTGTTGTTTGTCGTTGTGACGCTGGTCAGCTGGTTCGCTGTGTCGTAGGCGAAGGTCGTCGTGTGGCCGTTGGGGTCCTGCTTGGTGAGCAGGTTGCCGACCGCATCGTAGGTGTAACTCGTCTGAGTGCCGCCGGGTGCGGTGACGGAGACGAGCCGGTTCGCCGGGTCGTACAGGTATGTCGTCGTGTGGCTGTTGGCGTCGGTGCGGCTGGTGACGTTGCCGGCCGCGTCGTATGTCCAGCTTGTCTGGTGGCCGAGCGGATCGGTTGCGGTGAGCACATTGCCGACGGGGTCGTAGGTGTAGGTCGTCGTGTAGTCGTTGGGGTTCGCGCCTGCGACGTTGCCGCGCGGCTCGACGAGCGACGTGGGGCGGCTCGCGGCGTCGTAGGCGATCGTCGTGACTGCTCCGAGTGGCGAGCTGATGCTGGTCAGGTTGCCGGCCGTGTCGCGGCCGAGCGTTGTCCTCTTGCCGCGGGCGTTGGTGACGCTCGTGATCAGGCCCTGGGGATTGCGGGCGAACTGGATCGTCGAACCGCCGGGCCGGGTGATGCTGGTCAGGTTGCCTGGGCTGTCGTAGCCGTAGGCGGTCCCGTTGGTGCGCCCATCTATGAAACTGGTTGGGTTGTTCTGCGCGTCGTACGTGGTCGTTTGCTGGTAGGAGAGCGGCGCCGGCGCCGTCACGGTCAGGGCGTTGCCGCGCGTGTCGAAGGTCGCAGTTGTGGTGTTGCCGCGCGCGTCGGCGACGCTGGTCAGGTTGAAGTTGGTGTCGTAGCTGTAATGGGTGGTGTTGCCGAGCGGATCGATCCGCTTCACGAGTTTGTTGTTGGAGTAGACGTCGGTCCAGCTGTTGCCGCGCGCGTCGGTCGCGGTCAGCGTTTGGGTCGCGACGTCCCAGTTGAAGGTGGTCTGCTTGGCGTTCGCGTCGGTCTGCGCGGTGACTCTGCCCGCTTCGTCGTATGTCGTCTGGACGACAGTGTGGTTGTTCGCGTCAACGATCGAGGCAAGCCGCCCATTCGTGTCGTAGCCGTAGGTGGTCGTGCCGCCGCGGAGATCGGTGAACGACGTCAATTGCCCATTCGTGTAGTGGTAGGCGACGCTGCGTCCGTCGGGGAGTGTGAACCCGGTGATTTGTCCGCTCGAGTTCGTTTGCACCTGGACAACGCGGCCGACGGTGTCCGTAATCGTCGTCAGCTGGCCGGCACCGCTGTAGCCGAGCGCGACGCGGTTCCCATTTCGCTCCTGCACCCATTGCAGCACGCCGCCTGAGTTGAAGTGGTAGACGCGCTGGTCCTTGCTCGTCAGCTCGTAGCCGCCACTCACGGCTGCGAAGGCGCCGTTGAAAGCGACGGCGACATACGAACCGTTCGTCTGACGGAACATGTCGAGCCGTTGGCCAGTCGGGGCGCGCACGACGACATTGCCGCTCGCCTGGATGGCGAGCGCGGCGGCGTAGTTGAACGTCCAGCCGGCGCCGAAGCCACCGGTGCCGGCATCTTCGGAGCTGTAGCCGCGCGCGAGCGAGAGCGGCAGTCCCCGGCCAGGTAGCGTCAGGTCCGTGGCGGCGTAACGAAAGCCGCCGGTCGCGCCATTCACCGGGTCGCCGTCACACTCGGTGGGATTGGACGTGAAAGCGTCGGCGTCACAGTCGCCACGCGCCGCCTCGTCCGGAAAGCCGCTTCCGGGGCCTACTCGCTTGAAGCAAACCGGCGAGAGGCAGGTGACCCTGACGAGCTTGCCGGCACCTTGCCCGCCACCGGGACCGAAATCGTCCCAGACTTCTTGCTGGAAGCTCAAGTAGCCGCCGATCCCGTCGTAGGACTGCGAGTCGTTGCCGCACGTGTTGCCCGGCCAGCCCGGCGTCGTTTCGCAGCGGATGATGAGGTCGTACCAGCCGCCGGCGGCACCGCCCGGATTCCGTCGCTCGAACTCAAGCGTGCCGTCGCAGTTCCAGCGATAACGAGTGATCCATGGGCCGTTGTAGTCCTGCTCAGCGGTAGTGCAGCCGCCGAGCTTGCGCCCATTCGGTGCCTTCGGTCCGGCAGTCAATCCGCGCGAAAATACATGCAGCGTCGTCGGTGCGGGTGGCATGACCGTCGCCAATGAGGCGATGCTCGAGGTCTCTGCGGTAATTGCCGGAACAGCGCCTCCGCTGTTTGCGGCGGCCACCTTGGCGCGAATCGTCTTGCCGACATCGCCCGCCGTCAGCGTGTAGGTCTGCGCGTTCGCGCCGACGATATCGCTGCAGGACCCGCTGCCGTCACACCGCTGCCATTGATGGCTGAATGTGGGGCTGCCGCTCCAGCTGCCGTCGTTCGCGCTCAGCGTCCATTTCTCCACGGTGGTGCCGCTGATCGTCGGAGCCGACGTCATCACCGGCCACGTGCCTGGGTTGCCGGCGTTGTAATGCGCGAGAATCCGGCTGGCCGAGAGCGCCGTGTTGTAGATCGCGACCTCGTCGATCTTGCCCGCGAAACTGTTACCGACGCTGGTCGTGCCACTCGGGGCGACGAAGTTCGCGCTCCCGGTTCTTTTGGCGACGCCGTTCACGTAGATCGTGAAAGTGTTGTTCGTCTCGAGTGTGAGCGCGACGTGCGTCCACTGATTCGTCGGCACGGTCCCGGCCGAGTTGATCCCGTTGCAGAGCGAGCCGCCGAGCAGCAGGTACAGCGAGCTGCCCGCGCCGCAGGAGCCGTTCGAGACGTAGAGGCCGAACCCGTTCGAGGCGGCGTTGCCGTTGTAGAGGAAGTAGCTCGCGGCCGAGGTCCCTGTCCAATAGATCCAAGCCTCCAGGGTGACGCCGGCGGTCTGTGTCGTCACGATCGAGCGGCTGACGACCGAGCTCGTTCCGAAGCTGGCGGCGCTGTTCGTGTCGTTGCCGAGCGCGCCGCTCGAGCCGAGCGTGATCCCGCTGCCGTAGCTGGCGTCGAGGCCGTTGCCGCTCGCGTCGACCGCGGTCGTGCCGCTCGTGTCGTCGAGGCGCCAGTAGGCGCGTGGCGAGTCGGCGAGCACGATGTTGCGGTACGTGTTGATGATCGTCGGCGTCAGCGCCGAGCTGGCCGAGTTGGAGCCGACGCTGTTCGAGCCCGTCACGACGACCCGAAAGGTCAGGCCGAGCTCGGCCGCGACGAGCGCGTACGTCTGGCCGGTCGCGCCGGCGATGTCCGCGCAGCCCGTGCCGTCCGCCGCGCAGCGCCGCCACTGATAGGCGTAGCTGGTCGGTGGCCCGTCCCAGCTGCCCGTGGCGGCCGTCAGGGTGCCGCCGACCTGCGCCGAGCCGCTGACCGTGGGCGGCGAGACGTTCGAGGGCGCCGTGATCGTCGTTGCCGCCGTGTAGTGGGCTGCGATCCGCGTCCCCGTTAGGGCGCTGCCGTAGAGGGCGACCTCGTCGACCGAACCGGGAAAATAGGAGCCGTTCGGGACGTCGTAGCCGATCGAGCCGACCGCCGTGTAGGGCAACCCATCCGCCTGCGCGGCCGAAGTCTGGAGCGCGCCGTCGACGTAGAGCTTTCCTGTCGTGCCGTCCCAGCTGTAGACGATCTGGTGCCCGCCGCCGTTATCGATCCGCGTCGTCCCGCTCAGCGCATACGGCGAACGCGTGTTCACATAGACGAACGCCTTGCCGCCACTCAGACCGAAGAAGATCATCGAGTGTCCGCTCGAGCCGTCGCGATTGCTGAACACCGGCAACGTGCCGGTGTTCGTCGACAGCTTCACCCACGCCTCGACCGTCCGCGGTGTCGCGAGCGAGGTCAGCGTCACCCGTTGGCTCGTCCCGTTCAGCGACACCGCCGTGTTCGCCGACTCCGTCGTGATCGGCCCCGAAACCCCGCGCGTCGGCGCGTTCACGTAGCTGCCGTTGCGACCGTTGCCGCTCGAATCCGCTGCCGTCGTGCCCGACGTCTCATTCAGCTGCCAGAAGCCGACCGGGCTGTCAGCCAAGACCGCGGAGCTGTAGGCGCCACTGAACACATGCCGCCGCGACGACGGACCACCGAGCTTCGCGTGGCTGGCGCGCGCAGCGTGGTACGCGAGGCGCGTTTCCCGCTTGCTGCTCTGCGGTCGTCCTGCCTTCGCTGCGGTCGCATGCTTCGCCGGCGTGTCCGAGACCGCGGCCGCGACGACCGTCGCTCCAGCGACAAGACCACCAAAGGCGATCGACGCGATCACGAGCGCGCGCGACGATTGACGACGAATACCGCTTACCTGCTGCAAGGACCCCTTCCCCGGTTCGACTAAGCGGCCGCCATCAAAGCACAAGTTCGTCTTAAGTCAATAGGCTATGTGGCCTAAGGGAATCCGCTCATGACGCTTGCGGAATTCGCCAGCCCGGCAAACGGTTCGCGCGACGCGTTACGCGACCGAGAGTTCCAGCTCGGTCGCCTCGGGTCGCGCGAAGAACCGGAACGGAACGAACGTCGTGCCGAGACCCGCGGAGACGTGCAGCACGCCGCCGGGAAGGCGGTAGACCCCGTGCGTGTAGCGGGCGTGCAGATGCGCGAGGCGCAGCTTGCCACCGGGATACGGCAGGCAGATCTGGCCGTCGTGCATGTGGCCCGCGACGACGAGGTCGAACGCGTCCGGCGGCAGGTCGTCGACGACGTCGGGATAGTGGACGATCAGGATCCGGAGATCGGCCTCGTCGCGGGAGACGGCGAGGTCGCGCGGCTGCCGGCGCGACTTCACCCACACCGAGCGTGGATCCGCGCCGGCGACGTACACGCGCCGGCCGCGCAGCTCGAACGTGACGCCCTCGTCCGAGAGCAACGTCGCCGGCTCGAGCTCCTGGAGGAACGACCGTTGCGAGAACGGGTCGCGGCTGATCGCAAGGTCGTGGTTGCCGAGGATCGCGAAGCAGTTCGGCAGGCGCGCGACGAGCCGCCGCAGGTTCGCTTCCGCCGACACACGCGTCAGCAGGTCGCCGCTGACGAGCGTCAGGTCGGGCGCGCGCTCCTCCACCCACGAGACGGCGCGCTCGACGGCGACGCGGCCGCGGCCGGGAAGCCCGAGGTGGAAGTCCGACAGGTGCGCGACGCGCAGTCCCGCGAGCTCGGGTGCGAGTCCGGGCAGCGCGAGCGGCAGAGCCTCGAGCCGCACCCAGCCCGCCTCGAACCAACCCCAGCCGAGGCTGCCGGCGGCGAGGCCGCCGAGCACCCCGGCTATGGGCCCGGCGCGGGACTCGAAGAGCCCCGCGCCGGATTCCGCCCCTCCACTTGTCAAGACGCCGACCCGCCGCGGATCTTGCTCAGGCTTCCAGCTTCTCGAGCACCGGCTCGACGGAGACGACGTGCCGCTTGAACTTCAGCTCCGACTCCTGGAGCCCCGCGGCGACCCCGACGAGCTGCGAGAGGTGGAGGATCGGCATCCGGAAGTCCCTTCCCGTCGCCTTCCGCAGCTTCGACTGCCACGCGTCGAGCGAGAGGTGGCAGAGCGGGCACGGCGTCACCATCGCGTCCGCGCCGGCCTCCATCGCCTGCTCGATCGGCTGGATCAGCTCGCCGAGCGCGGTCTCCTCGCGCGCCTGGATGATCGGGAAGCCGCAGCACTTGATCTTCGCCGGATAGTCGATCGGCTCGCCGCCGCACGCGGTGATGATCTTCTCGAGCGAGTAGGGCCGGTCGGGATCCTCGAAGCCCATGATCTTCGACGGCCGCAGGATCTGGCAGCCGTAGAACGGCGCCACCTTCAGGCCCTTCAGTCCCTTGTGCGCGACCTGCTGCAGCAGCTCGAATCCCTCGCCTTCGGCGATCAGCCAGAGCAGGTGCTTGACGTCGACGCTGCCGGAATACGGGGGCACGCCGACCGCCTCGAGGTTCCGGTTGACGCGCTCGCGGAGGGACTCGTCTCCCTTCAGCTGCCAGTTGGCCTGCCGCAGGTTGAGCGTGCAGACGTTGCAGATCGTCATCAGCGTCTCCGCGCCGGTCGCTTCCGCGTAGGCGAGGATCCGCGCGTTCAGGTGAAGGTAGTAATCGGGTTCGGCCTCGTGGATGTCGCCGGCGCCGCAACACGTCACCGTCTCCAACTCCTCGAGCTCGATTCCGAGCTGCGGCGCGAGCGCCTGCGTCGACGTGTCGAGCTCCTTCGCCGACAGCGACGCCAGGCAGCCCTTGTAGTAGGCGACTTTCATTGGTTCTCCCGGTGATAGGCGTGGATGACTGGGTCGCGAGCACCAAGCGATGCAAGGACGCAGGGAGCCTCAATAGCCGAAGCTATTGGGGCGACTGAGGACGCGGCAGCGCGCCGCGTGATCGCGGCCCAGGCGCCGCGCGCTATCGCCGGGTGAGCCAAATTACTCGTTTCCTTTCTCTTCGGCGATGAACGGTTGCGGGAAGGACCCTTCGCCGTAGGGATCGCGCGGTGCGCCGTCATGGCCGTGCTCGAGTCGCGAGAGCGCGCGCTCGCCCTGGACGATTCCCGCCGCGCCGTCGCGTCCCTGCGAGCGAATGAGATCGTGCAGCGCGCGCGCCTCGTCGACTTTTGCGGCGACGTGCGGCGGGAACGGCAGCGGCACTTTGCCGCGGCGTGCGAGACCGATTGCGAAGTTGGTCTGCTTGATCGCCGAGACGATTCCCTGCGTCTTCGGGATGAGCTCCGTCTCGCGCAGCCAGCCGGTCGTGCGCGCCGACGTCACGAACCACTTCGCGTGCTTCGCGCCCATGTCGCGGTCGATGCCGTGCTTGATCGACTCGGCGCCGAGCTTCGCGATCGCGTCGCGGGGATCGACGCCCTTCGGGCAGCGCTCGTTGCAGAAGTAGCACCGGGTGCAGTCCCAGATGCCGTGCTCGGAGTTGTAGCGCTCGAGCCGCTCGACGGTCGCCGCGTCGCGTGGGTCGCCGACGAAGCGCATTCCCTTGGCGAGCGCCTGCGGCCCGAGGAATTCCGGATCCGACTCCATCGCGTTGCACTCCGAGACGCAGCAGCCGCAGTTGATGCAGAGCGACTCCTTGTGGATGTGGTTCATCCGCTCCTGCGAGATGAGGTACTCGCGGCCGTCCTCGGGCTGGTCGTAGCCCGGCTCGAGCCACGGTCCGATCGACCGGAACTTCGACCAGAACGGCGTCATGTCGACGACGAGGTCCTTGACGATCGGCAGGTTGCCCATCGCCGAGATGACGGGCACGTTGCCGCTCTCCGCGATCTCGTACATCCGCGTGTTGCACGCGAGCACCGCGGCGCCGTCCATGCGCATGCCGCACGAGCCGCAGATCATCATCCGGCAGCTCTTGCGGAACGCGAGCGTCCCGTCGTGGCGGTCCTTGACGATGTCGAGGCAGTCGAGGAGCGTCGCCTCGTCCGGCGCGTCGAACTCGTACTCGCGGAGCGCGCGCTCGCCGGTGGACGAGTCGTAGCGCCAGATCTTCAGCGCGACCTGCATCAGTACTTGCGCTCCGTCGGTTCCCACTTCGTCATGCGCACCTCTTTGTAAGAGAGCTCGGGCCCGTCGTCCTTCCAGCGCGTGATCGAATGCTTGAGGAAGTGCTCGTCGTCGCGCGTCGGATAGTCGTGCGGACGCGAGTGCGCACCGCGGCTCTCCTTGCGCGCCAC
>Ga0137368_10004043_pt1 | contig 15685 bp, 13 predicted proteins | sample SagtaG_13_FD_104917 | JGI IMG/M metagenome (GOLD analysis project Ga0137368, IMG submission 104917) | Vadose zone soil microbial communities from Sagehorn Ranch, Mendocino, California, USA - Sage1_L_100_16 metaG | ecosystem: Environmental > Terrestrial > Soil > Vadose zone | place: USA...
TCCTCACGTCCTCCACCCGGCGATCGAATCCGTCCCGAGTCGCCCTCACCTGCCGCTCGGCCTCACGGCGGTTGCGCCTCAGCCGGCTCGTCACCTGACTGCGCTGGCGACCGGCGGTCCGCTGGGCGCGCTTGCGTGCAGTCGCACCGCGGCGCTCCAGCTTGCGGACGTTCGCCGTCGCCTGGCGCCGGAGGCGAGAGACCTCGCGCCGCACGCCAGCCTGGCTCTGTAGCGGCTTCAGGGCCTCCGCGACCTTCTCGCCGCCGCCAACCGCTGCTCCAACTACCGTGTCGGCGACGCGCTGGGCCTGCAACCCGGCGGACTTCAGCCGGCTCGTCTGCGCGCGCGCTCGAGTCTCGGCCGCCTTCCGCGCGGCGCGACTCCTCCTCGCCGCGTTCTCCTGCCGCGTCGCGACGGCCTTCTGAGCCGCGACCTTGCGCTGTGTCTCGGTCTGCGTAGCGATGGGGAATCACCCCTCCTGTCCTCGGTTCGCTTACTTATCTGTAATACGCGCCTACCCGAAGGGGTGGGTGGAAAACAGCCTCGACACCCCTCTACACGCACGGGGATTCAATGCGCACGGGATGAGTTGGCGACCTATGGACGGTATGCGTCCCAAAAGCGCCATTCGCCCCGCACGCTGACCCCGCCACCACCACCAAGAGAATCCGAGACGGTGATGGCCCACAGCGTCGTGCGGGGGCCAGCGGCGCTAGCGCCTGCGTTTCTTCTTGCGGGGCGGAGGGGGCGGTGGCTTCGCGACCCGCTCCTCGACCTCGCTGGGCTTGGGCGGAGGCGGGATCACCTGCTTCACGACCCATTGCTGGCCCATCGTCCACAGGTTCGTGGTGATCCAGTAGACGACCAGGCCGGCCGGGAAGCCGATCACGATCGGCGTGAAGATGACGGGCAGGGCGTACATCATCACGCGCTGGCTGCCCTCGGCCGAAGAGGCCATCACCGAGGTCGAACCGACCATGGTCACGAAGTAGAGCGCGAGCAGGACGATCAGCACGGCCCCGGTTGCCTTCTCATCGAGGGCGGGGATGCCGAGAAAGCTCGGATCGCTGCCGGCCGCATGGATCTCGTCGTTGAACTCGCTGCTTCGCAGCAGATAGAAGAGCGACATGAACACGGGCAGCTGGAGGATCAGCGGCACGCAGGACGCGAACGGGTTGATCTTGTTCTCCTGGTAGAAGGCCATCATCTCCCGCTGCATGCGCTGGCGATCGTCCTTGTACTTCTGCTGGATGCGCTTGATCTCCGGCTGGTGGGCCTGAAGCGACCGCATCGAGCGGATCTGCTTCAGCGACAGCGGCAGGATCGCAAGCCGCGTGACGATCGTGAGGAAGATGATCGAGACGCCCCAGCCGACCCCGACGTCGTCGTGGAAGAAGGTCAGGATCGAGTTGGCGACGTCGATCAGCGGCTGGAAGACGTTGGCCACGATCACGCCGGCACTCCCCGCTTGGGCTTGAACAGCGTCTGCGCCTCCACCGGGTCATAGCCGCCGTGGCTGAACGGGTTGCAGCGCGCCAGGCGCCAGCCCGCGAGGATCGTGCCGCGAACCACGCCTAGCTCGCGGATCGCCTGCGCCGCGTAGGCGGAGCAGGTGGGCTCGTACTTGCAGCGTCGCGGGAGCGCGGGCGAGACGAACCGCTGGTAGGCGCGGATCGGGGCGAGCAGGAGGGGGGCGAGGAACCGTTTCACGTGCACCACCTCAGGCTAGACCGGGCCGCCTGCCAACCCAGCCTCGCCCAGCAGCTCGCCGAGCGTGGCGGAGACTCCCGCGGTTCCGTCGCGCTCGAGCAACCCGGCGGCGTCGGGGCGCGCAACGAGCACGAGGTCGTGCCCGAGCGGCGTCTCCTCGAGCGCCCAGAAGGCCTCCCGAAGCGCCCGCTTGACGGCGTTTCTCTCCACGGCGCCCCCAACCTTGCGGCTGACCGAGATCCCGAGGCGGGTCTCGTCCCCTCGGTCCTCGTCACCACGCGGGAACGCATAGAGAACCAGGAATCGGTTCGCATGCGAGTGTCCCTCGCGGTAGACGCGGTCGAAGTCCCCGCTGCGCGACAGCCGGCCACGCTTGCGGCGCCCACCCGGCGAGCCGGGGCCAGCGGTCACGGCGTGAGCCGCTTGCGACCCTTGCGCCGGCGCCGCTTGATGACCTCGCGGCCGCTCCGCGTGCGCATCCGCGCGCGGAATCCATGCGTGCGAGCACGCTTGCGCTTCTTGGGTTGATACGTACGCTTCACGACCGGCGAGGCAGTATAAGGCGCCTATCCCGGCAGGCCCGGTGCGCCTGGGGCGTTCGCTGACCGAGCGGTGCGGTGCCGGTCGCGCTTCTTTTTCGCGCAGGATGCGGGCTATGGACCGAGGCCGAAGATCGCCGGTTCTATGATCGGCCGCCGTGCCCGAAACCGTGCTCCATGACGATCTCGCCGCGATCTGGGAGCGCGTCACACAGGACCTGCGGTCCGCCCTGCCCCCCTCGACGTTCGAGCTCTGGCTCAGCCCGCTGCGACCCATCGCCACGCAGGGATCCCGTCTCATTCTCACTGCGCCCGACACCACGCGATCGTGGATCGAGCGGCGCTATGCCGGGATTGTCGAGGCGGCGGTGCAACGCCAGCGCTGCGGTCTCGAGCACGTTGTGCTGGTCGAGGAGGAGAGCAAGCCCGCCGCGGCCCCCGCCGAGAGCGCCACCGTCGAATCGCTTCCGCTCGATTCCCACCACACCTTCGAGCGGTTCGTGATCGGCAGCGGCAACCGGCTGGCCCACGCGGCTGCGCTCGCCGTCGCCGAGCTCCCCGGCGAGGCCTACAACCCGCTGTTCCTGCACGGCCCGCCGGGCCTCGGCAAGACCCACCTCCTCGGGGCGATCGCGGACTACCTCCAGCGGCGCCGTCCCGAGCTCACCACGCATTACACGACCGCCGAACGATTCACCACCGAATTCGTCGGAGCGCTGCGAAAGGACGGCCCGGAGCGGTTCAAGCGTCGCTACAGGGGGCTCGACGCCCTGCTCATCGACGACGTCCAGGCGCTCGAGGGCAAGGAGCGCACCCAGGAGGAGTTCGTCCACACCTTCAACGCCCTTCACGCAGCCGGCAAGCAGATCGTGCTGTCGAGCGATCGGCCGCCCGAGGCGCTGGCGCGCCTGGCCGAGCGCGTTCGCGATCGCTTCGTGTGGGGCCTATGCGTGGAGATCGGCACTCCAGACCTCAAGACGAAGACCGCGGTCCTTTGGCGCATCACGAGCCAGGCTCCGCTGGAGCTCCCGCAGCCCGCGGTGCTGAGCCAGATCGCAAGCCTTGCCGCCGGCAACGTTCGTCGCCTCGAAGGGGCGATGACGCGGGTCGCCGCCCTGTCCTCGGTGCTGAGCGAGCCCGTCACGCCGGCGCTGGTTCGGCGAGCGCTCGAGCCGGCAAACGCGGGCGGCTCGATGACCGCCCCCGACAACCCGAGCGAGACTCAACCAACCGTGGTCGCCATCCAAGAGGCCGTCTGCTCCGTGCTCGGGGTATCCCGCGACGATCTGCTCTCCCCGAAGCGAACGGCACGAGTGACACGAGCGCGGCAGCTCGCCATGTACCTCGCCCGTGACCTCACCTCTCTCTCCCTCGCCCAGATCGCACGCCAGTTCAAGCGCGATCACAGCACCGTTCTTCACGCCGTCCGTGCGGTCTCGAGGCGACTCGACCCCGACTCGGAGACCGCGCGGCTTCTCCACCGATCCCGCACCATCGTCGCCCCACCCTCCTCCCACCCGACTTCGCTACAACCCACTGTCCACCCCGCTGCTCACGACCCACATATGCCACTCACCACCCCAGGCCGCACCGCTAAGCCGTGACCGTCACTTCTCCACACTCATCCACCGCCCTAAATACATCTGAGGTAGATAGGAAGATGCAAGGGCCACCAATGAACCTCTCCATTTCTCGCGACACCCTTCTGTCTGGGCTACAGATGGTCGGCCGTGCCGTCTCGAGTCGCGCAACCCTGCCGGCGCTCGGCGGCGTGGAATTCACCGCCGCCGGCCAAACGCTGACGCTCCGTGCTACGGACATGGAGATGGGCCTTACAGTTTCGCTCTCCGAAGTGCAGATCGAAACTGAGGGCACAGTGCTCCTGCCGGGGCGCTTGGCTGGCGATGTAGTCCGAAGCCTCCCGCCCGGCGATGTCTCTCTGTTGCTCAGGTCGGAGCAACGAGACGTCGAGCTCGTGGCCGGGGGTGCTCGCTTTCACCTCCGGACTCTCGCCTCGGAGGACTTCCCCCGCATGCCGGGGCCAGACCAAGAGGGAGTAACACTGCCCGCCCAGCCGCTCGCTGAGACCATCGACCGCGTGGCCCGCGCCGCCTCACGCGACGAGGTGCGGCCGATTCTCACCGGTGTCCTGTTCCACGTCGACGGAGCGACGCTCACGATGGTGGCGACGGACTCCTATCGCCTGAGCGTCAAGCACACGGAGCTCGATGCGGCGCTGCCAGAGAAGATCGAGGCAAACGTGCCCGCGCGTGCCTTGCGCGAGCTCGCGCGCATCGTCGCCCAGGACGCGCCGGACGAGGTGGCGATCTCGCTGGCGCGCAACCAGGCGATCTTTCGCGCCGGGTCCGTGGTGCTGTTCTCGCGGCTGATCGAGGGACAGTTCCCGAGTTGGCGCCAGCTGATCCCGGAGTCCTTCGAGCACGAGTTGCGCCTGCCGCGCGTCGAGCTCCTGGAGGTGGCACGCCGGATCAGTCAGCTCGCACAGCGAAACGCGCCGCTGCGATTCGCCTTTGCCGAGGGTGAGCTGACGGTGGCCGCGGAGACGCCCGAGGTCGGCGATGCCCGCGAGTCGATGCCCGCCCCCTATTCGGGCGAGCCGCTGGAGATCGCGTTCAACCCGCAGTTCCTGATCGAGGGCCTGGAGAGCGTCGACGGTGACGAGCTGGTGCTGAAGCTGAGCTCTCCGCTTCGTCCCGGCCTGCTCGAGCCGGTGGGCCGCGAGGACTTCAGCTACCTCGTGATGCCGATTCGGCTGAACGTTTAGTGCCGCCTCGCACGGGCAGTGCAGGGGGCGCGAATCAGCCCGGCGAGAGTCTCTCGATCCGGCGCATTCGACTGCGCGGCTTTCGCAACCTCGTTCCCCAGGAGGTCGAGATCGGCGACGGCATCACGCTGCTGTGGGGACCGAACGGAGCCGGGAAAACCAACCTGCTGGAGGCGCTGTGCGCGGCCCTGACCGGGCGCTCCTTCCGCACCCGATCCGAGCGCGAGATGATCGGCTTCGACGACCGGCTGGCCCGTGTGGAGGCGGTTGTTGCGAGCGGTCCGGAGGCACGAGAGTTCCTCTGGTCCCTGGGCCGCCACGGCGAGCGCCGCCATCTGGTTGACGGCAAGGCGGTCACCCGCGAGCACCTTGCGGATCGCCCCCCGCTGGCGATCTTCCTGCCCGACCGCCTGGCGCTGGTGAAGGGGCCTCCCGGCCTGCGCCGGGCTCATCTGGACCGTCTTGCCGCCGCGCTGTGGCCCGCGCGCGCTGAGGCGCGGCGCCGCTATGGGCGTGCGCTCGCTCAACGCAACGCGCTTCTCGGGCAGATCAAGGGAGGCGGCGGATCCCTCGACTCGCTGGAGGCCTGGGATCGCGAGCTGGCGCTCGCCGGGGCGGAGCTCATTGCCTGCCGGCGGGAGGCCATCGCCGTGCTGGAGCCGGAGTTCGCTGCGGCCGCGGCGGACCTCGGGCTGCCGGGCGCAGCGACGCTCCGCTACCGGCCGCGCTCGGACACAGCCGACGCGGATCAGCTCCGTTCGCAGCTGGCCGAGCGCCAGGCCGCCGACGTGCAGCGGGGCCACACGGGTCACGGGCCGCATCTGGACGAGCTCGCCGTCCTGCTCAACGAGCGCTCCCTGCGGCTCTACGGTTCGCAAGGCGAGCAACGGACGGCGCTCCTGGCGCTCCTGTTCGCCGAGCGGCGGGCCCTCTTGGAGGCACGCCGCACCCCGCCCTTGATGCTCCTCGACGACGTGATGAGCGAGCTGGATGCCGCGTGCCGCGTGCTACTCGCCCGTCGCCTTGCGGAGGGCGGAGGCCAGGCCGTGATCACCGCGACGGAGCCGGACCACCTTCCGGCGGGCTTCGACTGCGCTGAGATGGCGGTCCGGGATGGGGAGGCGATCCCCGTCGCATCGCCGAACGGGCGCCTCCCGGGCGAGCCGGCGAGCACGGCGGTGGGTGCGTGAATCCGAGGCGCCAACCGCGCCGCCTGGGGACGGCCGTTCGTCAGGCGCGGGCTCGAGTGGAGCCCAAGACGCTGCTTGGGGCGGTGCAGTCGGCCTGGCCCGAGGCGGCGGGCCCCCAAGTCGCAACCGAGGCCGATCCGGTCGCCGAACGCGACGGCGTGGTGACGATTGCCTGCCGGTCGGCGACGTGGGCCCAGGAGCTCGATCTGCTCCAGCGAGAGCTCCTCACCCGGCTGAACGAGGTCCTGGACGCCCACGAGCGACGCGCGACGAAAGAGCGCCTTCGCGGCCTTCGCTTCACGGCCGATGCTGCGAGGCACTTTCATTCGTAATTTGCAGGTAATTCGTTGCAAAGTGGGGGGTTTTCCAGCGTCCTTTCCTGGTATCCTTATGTGAACTTGGATCGATGCCCCGAACCGCCTGGCCAGCCCCTCTGGCGGCGCGCCGGACGGTCGGGGTTTCTCGTGACGTGAGCGAGCGGAAAGGACTGAGTGGCAAACAAGTCCAGGACCGGCGCCGGCTCGAAGGCCGTCGCCAAGAAGGCCCCCAGCGGGGCTGCTAAGCAGGCGCGCAGCGCCCCGAAGCCCGGGACCAAGGGCAGGGCGGCAAGCGACGGCTACAGCGCCCAGGACATCACCGTCCTGGAGGGGCTCGAGGCCGTTCGCCGGCGCCCGGGCATGTACATCGGCTCGACCGGGCCGCGCGGTCTTCACCATCTCGTCTACGAGGTCGTCGACAACTCGGTGGACGAGGCGATTGCGGGCTTCTGCGACCGCGTCACGATCAACCTCCACCCCGACAACAGCGTCACCGTGGCCGACGACGGTCGCGGCATCCCGGTGGAGGAGCACAAGAAGGAGAAGCGTCCGGCCGCCGAGGTCGTGATGACCACCCTCCACGCCGGCGGCAAGTTCGGCGACGGCGGTGGGTACAAGGTCTCGGGCGGCCTGCACGGAGTGGGCATCTCGGTCGTGAACGCGCTCTCGGAGCGCCTCCACCTCGAGGTGCGCCGCGACGGCCACAAGTGGATGCAGGACTACGAGCGCGGCGACCCGCAGGGCCCCCTGAAGCGCGGCGAGAAGGTCAAGGGGACCGGGACGATCATCACCTACCTTCCCGACGGCGAGGTGTTCGAGGACGTCGTCCTCGACTACCAGACGCTCTCCGAGCGACTGCGAGAGACCGCCTTCCTCACCCGCAACCTGCGCATCGACCTGATCGACGAGCGTGGCGCTGGCCAGCGCGAGACCTTCCAGTACAAGGGCGGGATCGTCGATTTCGTCGCTCACCTGAACGAGAACAAGGACCCGCTCCACCGCAAGACGGTCTACTTCGAGAGCGACACGGAAGAGGGACAGGTCGAGGTGGCGATGCAATGGAACTCCTCCTACCAGGAGTCCGTGTTCAGCTTCGCCAACAACATCAACACGCACGAGGGCGGCTCCCACCTCTCCGGCTTTCGGGCCGCGCTCACGCGGACCCTGAACGCGTATGCCCGCGAGAAGGGACTGCTGAAGGAGAAGGACGAGAACCTGAGCGGCGAGGACGTGCGCGAGGGACTCACGGCGGTGATCTCGGTGAAGCTTCGCGATCCTCAGTTCGAGGGACAGACGAAGACGAAGCTCGGCAACCCGCCAGTCGAGGGGCTCGTGAAGGAGACCGTGAACCGGAAGCTCGGCGAGTTCCTGGAGGAGAATCCTGGCGAAGGGCGGCGCATCCTCCAAAAGGCGGTCGACGCGGCGCGGGCGCGCGAGGCCGCCCGCAAGGCCCGCGATCTCACCCGCCGCAAATCGGCCCTCGAGAACTCGACGCTGCCGGGGAAGCTCGCCGACTGCTCGGTTCGCGATCCCGCGCTGGCAGAGCTCTTCATCGTCGAGGGCGACTCGGCCGGCGGCTCGGCGAAGCAGGCCCGCGACCGCAACACTCAGGCGGTCCTGCCGCTTCGCGGCAAGATCATCAACGTCGAGAAGAGCCGCATCGACAAGGTGCTTCAGAACATCGAGATCCAGGCGCTGATCACCGCAATCGGGACCGGCGTGGGCGACGAGGAGTTCAACCTCGAGGACGCCCGGTACCACAAGCTGATCCTTGCCACGGACGCGGACGTCGACGGCGCCCACATCCGGACGCTCGCGCTGACCTTCCTCTACCGCCATATGCCACAGCTGATCGATGCCGGGTACGTCTACATCGCGACCCCGCCGCTCTACCGGGTCAAGAACGGCAAGCAGGAGACCTACATCGAGAAGGAGTCGGAGCTGGAGGAGCTGCTGCTTCGCGACAAGATCGAGCAGTACGAGCTCACGGACGCCGAGGGCAAGTCACGGAGGCTGACCGCGGCTCGCTGGCAGCGCTTCAACCGTCGCTTCCGCGAGTACGAGGGCTGGACGGACTCGGTACAGGCGGAGTTCGGGCACGAGTCGGTCGCATTCCTCGCCGAGTCGCAGATCCTGGACGCCGGCGCGGCGAGCATCGCGGGCGTGAGGAAGCTGGTTGAGGCTGCCGATCCCGAGGAGGAGCCATACGAGACCGAGCTGATCTCGTCGACGGCGGACGAGCTCGTGATCAAGGCCGTTCACCGAGCGAGTGGGCTCGCGCGCACTCACCACCTCTTGGCCGAGCTCTTCAAGTCGAACGACTACAGGCATCTCGTGGAGGTGCACGGCGAGCTCCTGAAGCAGGTCGGCCGCCCGCCATTCCGGGTCACGCTCGGCGACAAGCGGCGCGAGGCGGACTCATTCGACGGCCTGCGCCGCGCCATCCTCGAGCTCGCGCGCCTGGGCGTCACGCTCCAACGCTTCAAGGGCCTGGGCGAGATGAACGCCGACCAGCTGCGTGAGACGACGATGGACCCCTCGAGCCGCACGCTGCAGCGGGTCACGATCGAGGACGCGTCGAGCGCCGAGCGGGTCTTCGCCGATTTGATGGGCGACAAGGTCGAGCCGCGCAAGCACTTCATCGAGAAGCACGCGAAGGATGTGCGCTTCCTCGATGTCTGAGCCCGGGCGCAAGCGGAGCCTGTGATGGACGCCAGTGGCCTGGACGCCTTGACCGGCCGCATCGAGGAGCGCGAGCTCATCCAGGAGATGCGCTCGTCCTATCTCGACTACGCGATGAGCGTGATCGTGGGCCGGGCGCTGCCCGATGTGCGCGACGGCCTCAAGCCCGTTCACCGCCGGGTGCTCTATTCGATGCACGATCTCGGGCTGCAGCCGAACCGCCCCTTCCGGAAGTCGGCGTTCATCGTCGGCGAGGTGATGGGTAAGTACCACCCGCACGGCGACAGCGCCATCTACGACACGCTCGCGCGGATGGCGCAGGACTTCTCGCTGCGCTACCCGCTCGTGGACGGCCAGGGCAACTTCGGCTCGATCGACGACGATCCGCCGGCCGCGATGAGATACACCGAAGCGCGGCTGGCTCGCCTCGCCACGGAGCTGCTTCGCGATATCGAAGCCGACACCGTCGAGTTCGGCCCCAACTACGACGAGTCACAGCAGGAGCCCCTGGTCCTGCCCTCGCGGTTCCCCAACCTGCTCGTCAACGGCGCCGCAGGGATCGCCGTCGGCATGGCGACGAACATCCCGCCCCACAACCTGCGGGAGGTCGCTGCAGCGGTGCGCGCCTACGTGGAGAACCCCGATATCGACCTCCAGGGGTTGATGGAGCACGTCAAGGGACCCGACTTCCCCGGCGGCGGCATCATGAGCATGGAGGGGATCCGCGACGCCTACGCCTCGGGCCGCGGGAGCGTCAGGATCCGCGGTCGGGTCCACAGCGAGCCGCTTCGCGGCGGCAAGGACGCCCTGATCGTCTCCGAGCTCCCCTTCATGGTCAAGAAGGGTGGCGACGGCGGGTTGATCACGAAGATCGCCGACCTGGTCCGCGACAAGAAGCTCGAGGGGATCTCGGACCTGCGCGACGAATCCGACCGGTCGGGCATGCGCCTCGTCATCGAGCTGAAGCGGGGCGCCGACCCCAACATCGTAACCAACAACCTCTACAAGCGCACCCAGCTCCAGCAGGCCTTCGGGCTCAACATGGTCGCGTTGGTGGACGGTGTGCCCCGCACGCTCTCGCTGAAGGAGCTGATCCACCACTACGTCGCGCATCAGCGCGAGGTCGTGACCCGCCGGACCCAGCACGAGCTGCGCCGCGCCGAGGCTCGCGCACACATCCTCGAGGGCCTCCTGATCGCGCTCGACAACCTCGACGCGGTGATCGAGCTGATCCGGGCGTCGGCCGACACCGACGCCGCTCGCTCGGGACTGATGGAGAAGTTCGAGCTCTCCGAGGAGCAGGCTCAGGCGATCCTCGACATGCGACTCGCCCGTCTGACCGCGCTCGAGTCCGGCAAGGTGAGGAGCGAGCACAAGGAGCTGGTCGGCAAGATCAAGGAGCTGCGCGCGATCCTCGGCGAACCCGCCCTGATCGACGGCTTGATCGTCGACGAGCTCGGTGAGCTGGAAGCGCACTACGGCGATGAGCGCCGGACCGAGATCACCCACTTCGAGGGCGACGTGGACATCGAGGACATGATCGCCGAGCAGCAGATGGTGATTTCGATCACCCACTCCGGCTACGTCAAGCGCTTGCCGCTAGCCACCTACCGCCAGCAGCGCCGAGGCGGCATCGGCGTGATGGGGATGGACCTCAAGGAGGGCGACTACATCGAGCACCTGCACATCTGCTCGACTCACGACTATCTGCTCTTCTTCACCAACCGCGGCAAGGTCTACCGGCTGAAGGTGTACGAGCTTCCAGAGGGCGCGCGAACCTCGAAGGGCAAGGCGCTGGTGAACGTGCTGCCGCTGCGCGACACAGAAAGGGTGATGGCGGTCAAGCCGACCCGCGACTTCACGGAGGGCAAGTACCTCGTCTTCGCCACTGCGAAGGGCCAGGTGAAGAAGACCGAGTTCACGGCGTACAACACGAAGATCCAAGCGGACGGGATCATCGCGATCAAGGTTCGGAAGGGCGACGAGCTCGTGCAGGTCCGGCTCACCTCCGGCAAGGACGACCTGCTGCTCGTCTCGAAGTCGGGCCATGCCTCCCGCTTCAATGAGAAGGCGGTGCGCGCCATGGGCCGCGACACCTCCGGCGTCAAGGGCATGAACGTTGCCGGCAAGGTGGACGGCCAGCAGAACCGCGTGCTCGCGATGGACGTGGCTCGGGACGACTCCGAGCTGTTCGTGGTGACCGAGAACGGCTATGGCAAGCGCACCGCCGTGGCCGAGTACCCGGTGAAGGGTCGCGGGACGAAGGGGGTGCTCACCGCGAAGCTCACCGCGAAGAAGGGCGGCCTCGCCGGCGCCCTGATCGTGCGGGAGCATCAGGACCTGCTGTTCATCTCCGAGAACGGGATGGTGCAGCGGACCAACGCCGGCGGGATCTCTCAGATGGGTCGCGCCACGCAGGGGGTGCGGGTGATGAACATGAAGGAGGACGACCGGATCAGCGCGGTGGCGCTTGTGGTCGAGTCGAGCGCCTCCGTGGCAGAGGAGGCGGCTGCCGCGGAGGAGGCCGGCGATGGCGTCGTCAAGGCCGCTCACAAGGGCCGCGCCACGCGCTCGGACGGCTCAAAGTAACCCTGCGGATAGGCTGCGGCCGTGGAGGAGCTCCGCGGTCGCAATGCCCTCGTCACCGGCGCCGGCGGTGGCCTTGGCGGATACATCGCGCGTGCACTTGCGGCGGAGGGCGTGAACCTGGCGCTCACCGACCTGCCCGAGGCCCCTGTCGACGGGCTGGCGGCCGAGCTGCGCATTCGCGGCGTCAGGGTCGAGCATGCGCCCGCGGATCTCGCCGACCGCGACGAGCGGCGGCGGCTCGTTGGCTGGGCGGAGGACACGCTGGGACCGCTGGACGTCCTGGTCAACAACGCCGGGGTGGAGTTCGGCGGTCGGTTCCTTCACAACTCGGCCGATGAGCTGGAGGCGATCGTCGCGGTCAACCTGCTCGCGGTGATGGACCTGTGCCGGCTCGTGCTTCCGGGGATGCTGGAGCGCGGGCGCGGCCATATGGTGAACGCCGCCTCCCTCGCCGGGAAGCTTCCGTCGCCGTACCTGGTGAGCTATGCGGCCACCAAACATGCCGTGGTCGGGTTCACGCACTCGCTGCGGATCGAGTACAGGCGGGAGCCGGTGTCCTTCTCCGCCATCTGCCCCGGGTTCGTCCGTGAGGTCGGGATGTACGGGCGCCTCGAGCACGAGGTCGAGGCTCCGGCGGTGATCGGGACGGTTGCGCCCGAGCGCGTGGGCCAAGCCGTGGTGAAGGCGATCCGCGAGGACCGCCCGGAGGTCATCGTCAACTCCCGCCCGATGAAGCCGCTGATCTTGCTCAGCGCGCTGGCGCCGCGAACCGTCGCGAGGATCGCCGGCAGCAAGGCCATGATGGAGTTCGGGCGTCGCTCCGCCGCGATTCGCGGCCGCCTCTGAGCAGCGGGCGGACACCTCTCGCCGCCGCGCCTCCGTTCAAACCGCCCGCCGGTTTTGCTTCAATCGGTGGACCGGAGAAAGGAGGTGGTCCTAATTCACATGCTTAACGGGACTCTGGAGGCGTCGGAACGCTAGGACGGCCGTGCGAGCCGCCTGGCGGAATCCACACCAGGCGCCGGCGAGAGGCGAGGCGGGAGGTCGTCCCACCCGCTGCCAATTGCGTTTCGCTGAAATCGCACAGAGCAGGTGCGAGGGCCGCCTTCGGGCGGCCCTCGCTATGCCGCGATCAGGTACGGCTCCCAGGCAATCGGGATGCGAGGGCTCGCGAGCCGGATGAACACGGTGGGCCCCGGTGGGCGAGGATGGCTCTTCGGGTGCATACGCGCCTCACGCGGAGTGAGGTTGCCCTTCCTGCGGTTGCAGGGAGCGCACGAGGCCACGATGTTCTCCCACACCGATTCGCCGCCACGGCTGCGCGGAATGACGTGGTCCACCGTGAGGCCGGTCGCCTGGTGCCCGCAGTACTGACACGTCCACGCGTCGCGCGCGAGCACCGCCTTGCGGGTGATCTTCCGACGGTGGACGTCACGGGGAATCCGGACGTAGCGCATGAGGCGAATCACGCACGGGCGATCGAAGATCAGGCGCTCGGAATGAAGTGCCCCCTCCCCCCGTTCGATGATCTCCGCGCGCTCCTTCAGCACCAGCACCGTCGCCCGGCGAACGTTGCAGACGTTGATCGGCTCATAGCTGGCGTTTAGGACCAGTACCCGGCTTCCGATGCCACCGTGCGGGCGGTGGCCGTTGAGCCTGCTGCCGTTGCCGTTCTGGGAGGGATTGCCTCCCGGCGGCGCAACCCCATCAAGCTCCCGAGCGCGTACGCCCTGGAGCCCTACGTGAGGGTCCGCCGCGGTGTCCATAGCGCCAGGATTGTAGAGGGCGCCTCCGTTCGCCCCCGTTGGTGCGGCGCGCAGGGCGATGCGGCGCGCCTCAAATGCCCGGGATGCCGTCTGCGGCAATCGGGTAGCTCCCGAGGATCCGAACCGACTCCGCCTTGTCCCGGAGCGCCTCGATCGCGGTAGCCACCACGGGGTCGTCGGCGGGCCCTTCGACGTCGATGAAGAACATGTACCGGCCCAAGCCCCGACGCAGAGGGCGGGACTCGATCCGCGTGAGGTTGACCTCCCGGCTCGAGAACACGGTGAGCGCCTCCACCAGAGCTCCCGGGTGATCCGCGCCGAGCTCCGAGAAGACCAACGTCGTGCGCCACGCTCCGCCTCCTGCCGGCCGGGTGCCGGCCGGAGCAATCCACACGAAGCGCGTTACGTTGTCCGGGCTGTCCTCGACGCCTTCGCGCAGCACCACGCAGCCGTAGGTGGTTGCGGCCGACGAGGCGCCCAGCGCCGCCCACGGCTTGACGCTCGCCGACACCGCGCGCACCGCCTCAGCGGTGCTCGCTGCCGTCCGTACCTCGGCGCCGGACAGCTGCTCGCGGATGAAGCGCGCGCATTGGGAGCTCGCCTGCGGATGCGAGAGGACCACCTCGATCCGGTCCAGAGGCACCTCTTCGCGGGCGATCAGGCTGTGGCGAATCGGGTGGTCGTGCTCGCCGGCGATCGTCACGGACTCCGCCTCGAAGGCGAGCGTGTCCAGGGTCGAGCGGACGGCTCCCTCGATCGAGTTCTCGAACGGGACCAGGGCGCGCTCGGCCTCGCCCTCGGCCACCGCCCGGATCGCGTCGTAGACGGTGGGCGCCGGCAGGGGATCGAGCTCCGTCCCGCCGGCTGCGGCGCGCAGCGCGTCCTCGGAGAACGTGCCGGCGGGACCCAGGTATGCGACGCGCATCGCCAAGCGGCCCGCGAGTTTAGGGTGGCGCAGGACCTCGCCTAGGGGAAGGTGACGTCGTAGGTGGCGCGGTTGTTTGTTTCGACCTGCTCGCCGAGCACCGGCTGCACCGTCACCTCGATCGTCGCATCGCCCGATGGCGGGTCCGGCTGGATCGGGATCGCGGCGGTCTGGAACTCGCCGGGGCCGATGTGCGGGATCGTGGCGTCGCCGGAGATCGTCTGGGTGCCGCCCGTGAGCTGGAACGTGACCCCAATGTCGGACTCCTCCGAATCGCCCTGGTTCTGCACCTGCACGGCGAGCTCGTAGGGGCCGTCGGCGCTGACCGTCACCGGCGTTGTGGAGTCGAGAGCAAGGTTCCCCGGCTTGATCGTCGTCTGGATCAGCCCCAGGCCGTGGGTGCCGTGCACCGCCTGCTTCCCCGTCACGGCCGTCAGATAACCGGCGATCTTGAGGGGGTCGAGCCAGTCGGTGACCGGCTCCGGGAGGAAGGTACTGGGGGGAATCTTCTCGTCGATGCCCTGGTCTTGGAGGACGCTCTCGATCTCGGAGCGGGCCCGCTCGTACAGCACGTCGCTGGCCAGGAAGTAGCGCATGTAGTTGGCGATCGAGTCGACGGCATCGTTGCTCCCCTCGGTGCCGAGCGCGGTGGAGATCTGGTCCGCGATCCCCGAGAGGGCGTCGCGACGCAGGTCGAAAGCCACATTCAGCTCGTTCTGTGCCGCCTTCAGCTCGTCCGGGGTGTCGAGGTTGTGGACGCGGCTGTCGAGCTCGGCCGCGGTGCCGCGATCGGAGGCGATCTCGGCCTTGAAGCTGAGCGGGCTCAGGTTGCCCGGGTTCATGAGGCGGCCGAAGAAATCGTTGGAGAGCTGAGTCGTCTGGGCTGTGATCGCGGTCAGATCGCGTGCGTAGTTCTCGAAGCTTCGCTCCTTGCGGGCGTTCAGGCAGCCGCGGATCCCCAGCACGATCAGGATCAGGATCAGAACGACGACGCCCAGGCCCACAGCACGCCGCACCATGATCTGGCGCTGGGGATCGGGCATGCGGCGACGGGGCGGCTCACCGCCGCCCGGCGGTCCGAGCTCTTCTTCTGAGTCGAGGTAAGCCAAAGCTCAGCCCCGGATGGGTGCCTTCAACGCCGAGAGTATGACCCCTGCCTGGCCTCTCCCCGGCATGCGGCAA
>Ga0137368_10004044_pt1 | contig 15681 bp, 18 predicted proteins | sample SagtaG_13_FD_104917 | JGI IMG/M metagenome (GOLD analysis project Ga0137368, IMG submission 104917) | Vadose zone soil microbial communities from Sagehorn Ranch, Mendocino, California, USA - Sage1_L_100_16 metaG | ecosystem: Environmental > Terrestrial > Soil > Vadose zone | place: USA...
TCCAGTTCGTCGAGCCGGAGCAGAATGCGCCCGTTCTGGCGCAGCAATTGCCAGCCGACCCAGCAGCCGACTCCGATAAAAACCCAACTCAACACGATTCCGAAAATCAAAAAGTCGTTCATAGAGGTTTACCCATTCCTGGCATGAGTCCTGGGCGAACCCAGTAAAACGATGCGGAGCGTCGTCGGCGCTTGAAGCCGCTCGGACGACGCCCTTCCGACACACCAAAGCCGCCGGTTTAACTATCCAATCGCGCAGCAGTAGTTGCAGTAATAGAAGCAACCGTCCGAGGCACAGCCATACGGGTAGCGACAATGGTCGCAGCCTTTTTTGCACTCCGGTGTAGGGCCAGGATGGCGGGCTTCGACATTATTCGCCAGCCCGACTGCGGCCAGCGCGACACCGGCGAGACCGAGGCCGAATTTCTTCAGTGCCCCGCGTCGCGTGACGGATTGGGCTAGGCCCTTGGCCAGTTCATCGAATTTGTCGTTCATAACTTTCCTTTCGTTCTGGTTTTTCTTGTTTCGCTCTCTTGTTTCTAGCGGACAGCGGAGACGGTTGGTCCGCCCGCATGATTTCAAATACCGGTTTGCGTTGGCTTGTCTGCGAGAGTAATCTGGCTCCGCAATATGCCAATTGAAACGGCAACCCACATCTGGCTCGACGACCGCGGCGTGGCGTGGATTGACCAGACCAACGTCAAGGTGATCGAGGTCGTCATGGACAAGCTCGCCCATGCGTCGAGTCCCGAAGAGATGCACTTCCAATATCCCCATCTTTCTCTCTCCCAGATCCATGCGGCCTTGGCGTACTATTACGATCACCAGCCTGAGATGGATGCTCAGATCGAACGGAGCACGCGGCATTACGAGCAGCTCCGCTCGCAAGCGGGCGAAACGCCGCTCCAGAAACGCCTCAAGGCCATGGGCAAGCTGCGCTGAGCGGTGAGCCTGGCTCTCTACATGGATGTTCATGTGCGGCGCGCCGTCTCGACCGCCCTGCTTGGACGCGCGGTGGACGTTTTGACGGCGCAGACCGACGGCGCGGCGCAACTCGATGACCCCGAGTTGCTCGACCGCGCCACGGAGCTTGGCCGCGTCCTGTTCAGCCAGGACGAGGATTTGCTGGCCGAGGCGACCAGTCGGCAACGGAGCGATCGCCCTTTTGCTGGTGTCGTATATGCGCATCAACTTTACGTGACCATCGGCCAATGTGTGAACGACCTCGAACTCATTGCTAAAGTAGGCAATCCTGAAGACCTGGCCAATCGTGTCCAGTTCCTCCCGTTATGAGTCGTGAGACCTCGCGACGGATTTGGCCAGGCCCTTAGCCAGTTCATCGAATTTGTTGTCCATAACTTTCCGCTGGTTTTTGGTATTGGTTTTTTCTTTGACCACGGATAACACGGATTCGGTTCTGTCTTCATCGGTGTCCATCCGTGCCATCCGTGGTTCGATCCGCAACTTCAGCCCCCACCGCACCCATGAGGCTTTGCGGTGCTTCCGCAATAGAAGACGCAGTCGTAGAAGGAACCCTTCATTGGATCGCACCCGAAATCGAACTGGCCGCAGCGGCAGTGGTATGGATTTTTCGCTGAATGAGCGTGTGCCTTGTTCGCCAGCCCCAGCGACGCCAGCGCGACGCCCGCGAGGCCGAGGCCGAATTTCTTCAGCGCTCCGCGCCGCGTGACAGATTGGGCCAGGCCCTTGGCCAGTTCATCGAATTTGTCGTTCATAGCTTTCCTTTCGTTTGCGTTTGGTTTTCTCGGTTGACTTCTCAGTTCATTACGCGAGCGAATCAGTTCCCAGATTGGCGAAGCTTGTTAATCCTCGTCAATCGGTTAACAGCATTTGTAGCCGCAATAGGAACAGTCCACGATTCCCTCGTCCTGACAGGGGTACTTTAGCTTCTTTCCACCGCAGATGAAAACGACGGTGCCAACATCGCCCGAGCTGCAAACCCAGCGATGGCATTTGCCACCGGCATGTGCTTGTGCCTTGTTCGCCAGCCCCACAGCCGCCAGCGCGATGCCTGCAAGACCGACGCCGAATTTCTTCAGCGCTGCGCGGCGGGTGACGAATTGGGCCAAGCTCTTTGCCAGTTCATCGAAGTTGTTGTTCACAACTTTCCTTTTGTTTTTGACTCTTGCCGTCGGTTCCGCATGGAAATCACTAACGTTCAAAACAGATCGTCCCGGACGCAGCGACCCGGGACATTATTGCTTGAGCGGCTGCAGGAAATGATGAATCGCGTAATTGGCCACTCGCTTGCCTTGGTTAAGCCCGTGCACGCAGGCTGTGCGGAAGTGAGCGCCAAGCCAGACGCGCGAAATGAGGTTCTCCTCAGCCGCTTGCGAGAAGCTGGCATAGGAACGAAACACACCGCCTGGGGCAGTGCTGGTGGTAATGGTGAAGCTGAGATCGTCCGTTCCAAAGAAGCTGGCCAATACCCTGGCGGCGGCGGCGCCGTAGGCGGCATGTTGGGAAACATAATCCGGATGAACCCCGATGTAAGTCAGTGGAACCCATGTTGGATCGGCGATCGTATTCTCGTTCCCGTCCGTGTCACCCGCGTGAATGGCTTCGCGCGGGCGCCAGAAGTTATAGATGTACTTGGTGTCCATGACCGCGATGGTGGTGTCTGCGCCGGCCAGATTGAGCAGGGCGAACAATCGGGCATTGTCTGAGAGACTGGTCTGCCTGGTGGCGGCCGCAATGCGCGCAATCCTGTTGAACGCAATCTGAATGTTTTCCACCCAGAAAAGCGCGGCTTCGGTTTGATCGGGTGTGCGCGTGGCGCTGTTGAGAGCGCCAACACTCTGCACCTCGTTGTAGTCTGCCGCGTATTCGTCACCGGACAATGCCGGAGGGCCCTCCGCCCGAAATTGAGAACCGCTCTTCAAGGCAAAGGGCGTGACCTTGCCCCAGGCGACAAAAAGCGCTGCGGGGTCGGGCTGATAGATTCCGGGACCCGGCGGCACGGTGTACGGGAGAGTGACGGCTGAACCGTCCGAGCTGCGCAAGGCGATGATCACGGCGGCGACCGATTCCCCAACCGAAATGCCTTCCGTCTTGGCAATGCCATCAGCGATGGACGCCAGCGACGTCGCGTAGGCCGCATCAAGCTCCGCCTGGCGGCTGGGATAGAGGTTGACCAGCACCGCATGCGCCGACGCCGCGGCCGCAGCTTCCGGCGAGGCGGAAGGATCGGCCAGAGCGCCTGCAGCATACGGAGTGAATCTGCGGTCGATGGCGTTGACCGAGTCAAAGATGGCGAGATGAACCATCGCGAGGGCGCGAGCCGCGGGCGGGGTGCGGATCGCGCCGGGAATTGCGGCCTGGGTCGCGAGCGCGGTTTGGTTCCAATCGGTCACGACGTCGGCGCAGACGTCAGGCACACGAGCCAATGCCGCGAGCGCCAGGCTGACGGTCACGAGATTTTGAATTCTGATGTTCATAACCTTCCTTTCGTTTTGCTTTTTCATGTCGCTTTGTAGTTAACTGCCCGCCGGACAGACCATTGATCCGGGCGCAAATCGCCGTTTACCTTTGGTGCCGGAAGTTGGACCGTTGTTCAACAGGAGGCAACAGAGGCAACGGAGAATGGACGTGTGTCCGAGACCCGCAGGCATTGAGGCGCGAGCGCAAAGTGATTCGCCAGCCGTGCCGACCGCGTCTCTACCCGGCGACACAAACGCCATTCCGGCCGATCAACAAGCCTGCATTGCAGTAGAGCCCTGGGCAGCACTCGCTGCTCTCGTGACATCGCTTTCCAATCGATTTGCAATGGCGCGCTTCCGCTCTGTTCGGCAGCCCCATTATGGCCAGCGCGACTCCCACTAGGCCGACACCGAATTTCTTCAGTGCCCCACGCCTTGTGACGGATTGGGCCAGGTCCTTGGTTAATTCATCGAATTGGTCGTTCATAACCTTCCTTTCGTTGCGGTCGTTGTCTTTGGTTTGTTTGCTTTTCCCTGCAGCAAAGAGCGCTAAAGCCTTTTGCGGCTAATCATGTAGAAGTCGGTTCCCCCAAGTCCGCCTGGCCGATCCGAACTGAAGATGAGAGTGAGACCATCATCGGACAGGTAGGGCGCCCTGTCGTCGTAGGGAGTATTCACCCCCGCCCCAAGATTCACTGGCGTGGACCATTTATCATGGGTCGTCGCCCGCGTCGAAATCCACAGGTCAATCCTGCCAAGCGACCCCGGCCGGTCCGATGAGAAGATCAACTCCAATCCGTCGCGTCGAACCGTCGGATGCGTATCGCGGTACCGGCTGCTGAGTTCGGGATCGAGGACAGCGTTTCCGAATGTCCCGTCCGGTTGCAACGTACTGACGTAAATGTCCCAATCGCCCTGGCCGGGTTTGTTCAGGCGCGCGAAATAGAGCGTGGTTACCCCGGTTTCCGGGTCGACAAAGACAGTCGGATCACAGTTAAGATGATCGCCGTTGATCCCTTTGCCCAGATTGGCGGGTAGCCCCCAACCGAAGTTGTCGGCGGTGTCGCTGCGGAACGCGACGAAGATGTTCAGGTTATTGCCTTTGGCATCGGGAAGGCCATCGCTGCAGAAAAACAGCCAGTGAGCGTCCGGCGAAAGCTCGACCCCGAATTCATCTCCAGTGGTGCAGAAGCCCGGCCCCAGGTTCTGCGCCGGTTCCCAATCGGCATTGCGATCAAGCCGTTGAGCAACCCATAGGTCACTTCCGCCGAAGCCCCCCGGGCGCCCGGAGGAGAAGAAGAGGCTCAGTCCATCGGCGGAAATGGCCGGGTGAAGCTCGTTGGACGCGGTATTGATGGAGGGACCCAGGTTGATGGGCGTGGACCAGGATGAGAACTCCTGCGGGGCAACAGAGAAGCCGCTGGCCAACACTACAACGAGGGCAGCGCAAAAGCCGCGCCGACAATGGCGCGCGACGGCTCTCGTCGGGCCATTGGTCAGGTAATGTAATCTGTCGTTCATAACTTTTCTCGTTTTGTTCGTTAGTCATATGCTGGCAGTACCTTGCCCCGCAACAGACGTTCAGGACGCCGATGTGACATTGCCGCGGGGTGGCGCTCCTACACGTTTCGCTGGAGCCGGCTAGCAGCACTGGTAGCTGCAATATGAGCAGTCCACTGGTCCAATTAAGACGCACGTTTCGACTTTTGGGACTTTCGGGCGATGTGGCCCACAAAGATAAACGTCCCTGTCGCCCAAGCCAGTAGCGCAGTGCCACTGATTACACTTCTTGCCGACCGCTTGCGCCTGCGCCTTGTTTGTTAGCCCCAGCGACGCCAGCGTGAGGCCGGCAAGGCCGAGGCCGAATTTCTTAAGGGCCCCGCGCCGCGTGACGGATTGGGCCATTCCCTTGGCCAGTTCATCGAATTTGTCGTTCATAACTTTCCTTTTGGTTGCGTTTGGTTTTGTCGGTTGACTTCTCAGTTCGTCACGTGAGCGAATCAGTTCCCAGACGGGCGAAGCTCGTTGGACGAAGTATTGATGGAGGGACCCAAGTTGATGGGGGTGGACCAGGGCGAGAACTCCAGCGCGGCAACAGAGAATCCGACGGCCGACGCTACGACGACCGCAGCGCAATAGCCGCACATACAATGGCGGGTTACGGATCTCGTCAAACCCTTGGTAAGTTCATCGAATTTGTCCTTCATAACTTTCTTTTCGCTTGTTTGTCGTTGTTTCTTTTTGCGTTGCTGAAGGTTAGAAACAATGTTTCGCACTCATGGCCCGACGCGACGGAAGAAGATGCTGTCGAGATCCGTATCATGCGGCTGAGACCAGGAGGCCAGAAAATCAGTTCCGACCGTCGCCAGGCCTTCGTAGTCGCCGATGAAATATGCGCCCCCGGGCGTTGGAGCTTTCTCGATATCGAACGAAGTGTCGGTGAGGCGCACCTCGTTTCCCCAACTGGCCGGATTTGTCGCCGGTGTCGTGACCGAGGGATGGCAGTGCACGAGCCAATAATCAGTCGGCATGCCGACGCTAGCGTCGTTAAATCGAAAGTCGTAGTAGCTGACGCCGATCGTACCATCGGACGCGACGGCTATCCCCGGGATGAACGCCTGGCGGTTGGCCAGTGGAATGTTGGCAGGAGTCTTGTTGACCTGGATCGGGTCTGACCACGTGAATCCGCCGTCGCTGGACATCGCAAAGGCGATGCTCGAGTATTGGCCATTGCCGAAGCGTGTATCCTCCCAAACGACGTACAGATTGCCATTGTTGGGGTCGGTCGTATTGGCGGGATTGGGACAACAACTGCTGGAGTTGACCACGGTCACGCCGGTCTCGGGATCGATGACCGAAAAAACCGGTACGGCCGCCGCGCGGATTGGCTGCGACCAGTTTTGGCCCTTGTCGGTCGAACGGATGACCGACAGCAGCGCTCCCTTGTGGGTCCCATCGTCTGAGAATTTGAACTCGGTGAAAATGTCCACCAGAGTTCCATCAGGCAGGACATTAATCGTATGACCCAAAGTCCCGCCGTCGGCGTTACCAGGATCGTAGATGATTCGCGCCGGTTCCCAGGTGAGGCCTCCGTCGGTCGTGCGCGCGAGCAAGCCTTGTCCCCGGTTGCCATTGTCGTTGTTGTCCCAGGTAGCGTAAACATACCGCGGGTCCCGGGGATCAGCCGTTATGCGCGTGTAATCTGGATAGAAACGCTTGTCTGTAGTGTCCCACAGAACTGCCGGGGCCGCCCAATGCAAGCCGCCATCGGCGGACTTGCTGACCAGCACGACATTTCGGCCTGAGCTGTTCCCGCCGAGGCATAAATGGTAAAGGTCGCCGTTGGGAGCGAAAGACAGCCACGGATCCGCATTGTTGTCGAAGTCCTGTGTTCCCCCGCTGCAAATGGACAGGCCGGGAATGAGCACCTGCTGCCATCTCTTGCCGCCATCCAAACTGACCGCGCCGCCGATCCCTTTGAATAGCCCGGCGATCCACGTAGCGACGAGATTTTTTGGATTAGTAGGGTTAGCGGCGACGGATGTTTCCTTCTCGGCACCATTCGACCCACATGCAGCAAACGCGTCCGGATCTGAAAGATCAATGAGCCGACCCGGCCTGAAGTCATTAGCTCGCGCGGACACTGCAATCTGCGCGGTGACGGCGAGGCATAGAAACGTGAGCCTCACCGATTGGCCCATGCTCATGGCCAGTTCGTCGAATCTGTCGTTCATGACGTTCCTTTCTGTGTTTCCCTTCCATTAAACTCCGCAGTCCCTGAAGCAACCATTGCTGCCATAACAAAAGGACACACAGTCGTTCCAATCATCAGAATTGCGCTTAGAGAAGATTGCACAGTACTTCTTGCACTCGTTAGCACACTGCTGATCGAGGCACTTTGAGGCGTGCGCCCGGTTCGCTATCCCCACCGCCGCCAGCGCGATGCCTACAAGGCCGAGGCCGAATTTCTTCAGCGCCCCGCGGCGCGTGACGGATTGGGCCATTCCTTTGGCCAGCTCATCGAATTTGTCGTTCATAACGTTCATTTCGTTTTGGTTTGTTTCCTTGAGTTCACTGTTCGTCCTCCAGGTCGAGCGGGAGCAGGAAGTTGTCGAGCACGTAATCGGCGATGGCCACGCCCACCGCGCCACCCACGTTGCAGGAGTTGCGGTAGTGGATGCCCGCCCAAATCCGCGCTTCCTTCACCTGCGCGGCAGCGTCGGAGAATCGAGCGAACGTCCAGGTGAAGCTGGGATAATCCCTCGCGACAAGCGTGAAGGTGTGTTCGTCGCCCAACTCCCGCGCCAGCACATGCATAATCCCGCCTGTGTTGACCGCATGGGCGGAGAAGTACTCCTGATGCCGTGGCGCCAGGAACAATGAATTCCAGGTCGGGTCCGGCTCAGTGTCCGGATTGCCGTCCGTGTCTGCGAGCCGGATGGCGTGGTAAGGACGCCACAGGTTGTAGGTATACTTGGTATCGAACGTGGCAATAATGGTGTCGCAGGCAACGATATTCAGGAGCGCGAAGAGCCGGGCGTTATCTACCAGCTCATTGTCAGGCGGTACAACCGAGCGCGCGATGCGGTTTTCCTCGGCGGCACCGGACGCCTGCCAGAGCAGCGCCAGTTGGGTTTGCTCGGGGGTGCGAATCGCGCTGTCGAACCGGCCAATCGCCTTGACCTCGTTGACGTCGGCGGCGTATTGCGCGCTGTCCAGAGCGGGCGGCGGTCCGGCCCGGAATTGACTGTGGCTCGTCATGGCGAAAGGCACCAGCACCGCCATTTGGGGAAAGACGGCCGGCAACGTGCCGTCCGCATTGGTGCCGGTGGCGATGGAACGCCAGATGCCAGGAGTGTTAGTGTCGCCGAAGTAGGGCGGCGGCGGCGTGCTGAAGCCGTCCGTCGCGCGCCAGGCCAGGATCAGGTTGGCAACGTGCTCGCCCCAGGCCCGACCGCGCAAAATAGAGAGACTGTTGTCGCCGCCTGGAATGTTTGCCAGGGATTCGGCCAGTTGCGCATCGAACGTCGCTGTTTGCGCCGGGAACAGGGCCTTGAGCGCAGTGTAGGCGGCCTGGACGGCAGCCGCTTCGGGCCGCGCCCCGGGCGGGGCGCTCTCGGTGACGAAATATGGCGTGTATTTGCCGACGATGCCGTTGACCGCGTCATAGACGGCAGTGTGGACAATTGCCAGGAAGCGGCCCTGGATACCCGGGTTAACCGCCGCGGTCTTGATGGCGTTTTCAGTTGTAAGGTTCCAGTCGGTCACTTCGTCTGCCCGCGCGGCGGGGAGGCCGGCGACCCCGGCCAAGGCCAGGGCGAGACCGATCTTGGTGATGTTTCTCATAACTCTCTGTCTTTCTGTCCAGGAGAAATCGCCTGGGCTTTCCGTTGGTTGTTGGGTTGAGTTCGAGTCCGGGGCATCGTGCGATGTTCCGAACCGTTCGGCGGGTTCGGAGGGACACAGATCTCTGCCTGAGCCCGCCTCCTTCTCACTCGAGTAGAAAATGTTTCGGTTGTGGTTTTCATCGGCCTGGTTGTCCTCGAAAATTCCACGCATCGGTTTCCTACACGCGGTGATGGGAGCGAATCTTTCATTTTTCACTCCTTGCCAACCGGTCCTGGTTTTGCGATGGCAAGAAAACATAACCCGAACACAATATTAGGAGCGGGACGGCGCTGTATATGGAACCGAAGTTGTAAGTTGGAGGTCCGAGAATCGCGTTGTCAGCCGGGCTCAAAACGGGTAAAAAGCCTGCTGTCATGAACAGGGGTGGCTCCAGTCTGACGTCGAAGACAACGTCTCAAGCCCGAGCCGGGCCGATCGGTCGTCAGACGAAACCAGGACGAGCCGGCTTACCGAGCCTTCTGGGTGAGCCGCGGTTGCAAAAGGCTTTGCTCCGATTGCACGCCGGCATGGAAATGGACGAGGTTTCAAAGGCTGTGTTCGACGTCTTTGATGCGGTTGTGCCCAATTATTTTGTGGCGGTCTGTTTGCAAGTCGTAGAACTTGAGAAACCTTTGATCGTTCGATGGAGCCACGGTTACAGTTATGATCCAGCGGAGCTGAAGCGTTTCTTTGAGATCAACCCCAGCCCGGCGGTTTGGAATGCGCATCCGGGACTAAAAATCTGGACATCGAGCGAGATGTTCGGCGAGGACTGGCAGGCCGCGCCGGAATTTTACCGGGAATGTGTGCAGCCCAGAGGCTGGCACTACGGCGTGGTACTTGGGTTCTGGAAAGGCAAGCGTCTGCTCGGCGTTATCTCCGCCCAACGCGCACTCGCCCAGGGCGATTTCTCCCCTGCCGAGGTTAGATGTTTATTGCGCCTTCATCCCTATTTCGATGCGGCGTTGCAACGGTTGGATCGGCTGCACGCCGAGCGCAACGCGCGCGCCGCGTCCGAGCAATTGCTCCGCCGGCTGCCGCTGCCGACCGTGCTGCTCGACTGGGACCTGCACGTGGTGCACAGCAACCTGGCGGCGCGGGACAGTTGCGCGCTGTGGAATCTCGGCCGCGGACAAGCGCGAGCTATCAAGAGCCGAGCCGACTTCCGGCTCCCGGCGGTTTTGCTCGAGAAATGCCGTGAGTTAAAGGCGCTATGGAATGGCAAGATGCTGGAGCGTTACTCTCTCGCCTCACCGGTCGGCCATCCCATGTGTCACCCTTCGCAACCGGACCTGCGGGCCAACATTCACCTGGTGCAACGCAGCACCGGTTCGATCACCAAGCCGATTTTCCGCGTTGATTTTGAAGAAGCACCCGCCGCGAACAGCCACGCCACAGGCGCGCAAACTCCTCTATCGCTCAACCTGCGGTTGACGCGGCGCGAGCGGGAACTCATGGAACTCATCTGCCAGGGTGCCGCCAACAAGGAGATCGCGTCCAGACTCAGCTTAAGCGTGGGCACGGTGAAGAAGGAGTTGAACACCCTTTATCAAAAATTGGAAGTCCACAGCCGCAGCCAACTCATGGCGCTGATGCGCTAAAGCGGACCCAATGAACGGCGTCATCCTTCAACAATCGAGAACCGCTCGCACAAAGCGGGGCCTGCGGCTTGACCGGTCGCAAGAGCGACTTCAGAAAAGTCTGCTCCATCTGCACGCCGCGATGGAGTTGGAGGAAGTGGCAAAGGCGGTTTTCGAAGTCATGAACACCGCCGTACCCAATAGATACGTTGGTGTTTACTTTCAGGTCGTAGAGTTCGAGAAACCACTGATCGTCCGCGTGAGCCCTGATTTCGGATACAACCCCGCCCAATGGAAACGTTTCTTCGAAATCAACCCCGTCGGAGCCTTCTGGGCAGCGCATCCGGGCATGAAAATCTTTCGTCGTAGCGACGCATTCGGCGAGGATGAGTGGCGCGCGATGGATTTTTATCGGGAATTCGCCGAGCCGAAGGGCTGGTATCACGCGGCGAACCTGGGATTCTGGAAAGGTGGCCGCCTGCTGGGAGGCGTCTGCGCCCTGCGCAGCCTGGCGCAAGGCGATTTCAGCGACGCAGAAATGAAACGATTGTTAGGGCTGCATTCCTATCTGGACGCAGCAATGCAACGCTTGGACCGGCTGCACGCCGAGCGCAACGCGCGCGCCGCCGCCGAACAACTGCTGCAACGGCTGCCGTTGCCCACCGTGCTGCTCGACTGGGATTTGCGGGTGATCCACAGCAACGCCGCGGCCTGTGACAGTTGCGCCCTGTGGAATTTTGGTCCGGAGCAAGCGCGCGCGATCAAGGGCCGGGACCAGTTCCACGTGCCGGCTGTGGTGCTGGAGAAATGCCGCGAACTGAAAGCACAGTGGCACGACAAAATGATTGAGCGTTATACGCTGGACTCTCCCACCGGGCATCCCCTCTGCCACCCGGCACGTCCGGAGTTGCGGGCCAACATTCATTTGGTGCAACGCAGCACCGGCTCGATTACCAAACCTGTTTTCCGAGTTGATTTTGAGCAGGCACCCGGCGCCAATGCCGAGACCGGGAGCGGAACTTCCGCAGAGAGGGGTCTGGCGCTCAGCGCGCGACTCACGCGACGCGAGCGCGAGTTGGTCGAATTGCTCTGCCAGGGCGCCGCCAACAAAGACATCGCCGGACGGCTCAGTTTGAGCGTGGGGACCATAAAGAAGGAGTTGAACACGCTCTATCGAAAGCTCGAAGTAAACAGCCGCAGTCAACTCATGGCGCTGATGCGGTAATGCTGAAAACGTTGCATCGTTAAAAGAGTTAAAACGTATTTCAATTGAATCAGCACGTTGAAATTGTGCATCCACACAAGAGGATCGCAAAAGTGACCACGCTGCAAGCAGCCCCGAAAGGACTCGCCCCGGCGCAAGTTCTCTCGCGGCCGGCCCTGCAAAAGGCGTTGCTGAAATTGCATGCGACCGTGGATCTCGAGGGGATGTGGAAGGCCGCGGTGGCGGTTCTCGATATCGCGTTGCCCCAGAAATTCATCGTCGGCCTGTTTCAATTCATCGAGATGGAGCGTCCCATGATTCTCAAATTCAGCCAGCCACTGCCTGGCCCGCCTGACGATTTGAAACGCTTTTTCGAGGTCTGTCCGACGTGGGGAATACTGCAAGCCAACCCGGGCTTGAAGCTGTGGCGGGTGAGCGATGATTTCGACGACGAGCGCTGGGAGCAGACAGAATTTTATCGCGACTTCGTCCGGCACCAGGGATGGTATTACGGCGCTCTTCTGGTGTTTTGGAAAGGGAAACGGATCCTGGGCACACTCTCAGCGCAGCGGACCCGGGAGCAAGGCGATTTTTCCGATGCAGAAATGCGACTGCTCGCCTGTTTGCACCCGCACTTCAACGCCGCGGTGCAACGACTGGACATGTTGCATACCGAGCACACTGCCCGGGCGGCGGCCGAACAACTGCTGCGGCGGCTGCCTTTACCGACGGTGTTGCTGGATTGGAACCTGCGCCTGGCCCACAGCAACCCGGCTGCCCGCGACTGTTGCGCGTTGTGGAATTTTGGACCGGAACGGGCCCGCTTCCTCAACACCCGCGATGAATTCCGGCTTCCGCCGGTCTTATTGGAAACCTGCCAACAATTGAAAACCCAATGGAATGACAAGATGCTGAAACAATACGCGCTGGCGTCGCCTGCGGGCCATCCTGTGCGCCACCCGGACTCGCCGGAGTTGCGGGCGAACATTCATGTGGTGCAACGCAGCACCGGTTCGATCACCAAACCGATTTTCCGGATTGAATTCGAGCAGTCACCCGGCGCGGAGCGCGAGCCAAGGGAGGGCTCTCGCGGCGCCGCCGAGGCGAATCTGGCGCTTAGCGCGCGGCTTACGCGACGCGAGCGGGAGCTGGTCGAATTGATCTGCCAGGGCGCGGCCAACAAGGACATTGCCGGACGACTTTGCTTGAGCGTCGGCACGGTAAAGAAGGAATTGAACACGCTCTATCAAAAGCTCGAAGTCCACAGCCGCAGCCAGCTCATGGCCCTGATGCGCTGAGCCGGATCAAAAACGCGCCACGACCATCACGCCGAACAGTTGCGGCCGGCCGGGCGCGCCGCCGTTCAAGGGCGGGATCTTCTTCGAAAAATATTCCGTGCCGGTCAGGTTCTCGCCAAACAGATAGATGCCAAAATGCGCGCACTCGAAGCCGACGCGCGCGCTAAGCAGGCCATAGGCCGATTGCTTGAAATCCGAAGTGTTCGCCGCGTCATAAAATGTGTCGCCCACGACAACGTAACCGATGCGTCCCAGCAGCCCGCTCTTATGTTTGTATTGCGCCGATACGCCGGCGTTGAACTCGGCTACGAATGGCGGATGGGTGTCGCGCACCGTCGCGCCAGTGAACGGGTCGGTGAAACGCTCGAGCCGCGCGTCGGTATAGCCCCCGAAGGCCGACAGTTCCCAACCTGTCGCCGGTCGCGCCGTCAACTCCAGCTCCGCGCCCAATGATCTGGCTCGATGCGCGTTCACGACGACGATGTCGAATCCCATCGGCGCGAACTGCTCAACCTGGTAATCGGTCACGTCATAATAAAAAAGCGCCACGTTTGCGGTCAGCTTGCCGTCCAGCCAGGCGGACTTGACGCCGATTTCACTGGCCCAGGCGGTTTCGGTGTCGAACTTCGGGGACTGCGGCGGATCTATAAACGCCGTGAAACCGCCAGGCTTGAATCCCAAACCAGTGCTTCCATACACGAGCACGGCATCCCGAACGTGATAGGCCAGCGTCAACTTGGGGGCGGTGTTAAAGAACCCTTCGTTGACATGGACCGCCGGCGGCGAACTGAAGGTGGACGTGCGTGTTCGATCGAAGTCCCGAACCGTGTAATCCAGCCGCAAGCCGAGGGTGACATCCAGTTTTTCCCCGACCGACCGCGTCACCTCGCCAAAGAGCGCGTAGGAGTCGGAGATTTCCGTGTAATCGACCGTGTCGCTCCCCGACAAGCCGAGCGGCGGCACGAAGAAATAATAGGGCCGATGCAAGTCGGTCTCAGCGGTTGCGAAGAAAAATCCCGCGCGCCAATCCCATTTCCCCTCGGGAGCAACGGGCGAGACGCGCAGTTCCTGACTCCACTGCGCTTCGGCCCAATTCACAATGCCCGTGTTCCCCGCAAGCGGCGAGAAGTCGGGATCGAACATGAAAGGGTGGAGATTAAAATCGCGCCGCGTGGTGACGGAAGTGATGGCCAGGTCGGACAAGGAGCCGCGCACGCGCAGCGATTGGCTGTTGACGTCTTCATCGAACTTGCCGTCGAAATCGCTCTGTGTCCGGTGCGGGTCGCCGCTCAGCGAGACCAGGCCAATCCCGTCGCGGAATCGGTCGGCAGTGGCGGTGAAATCCACGTTCCATTGGTCGCTCGGCGTCCAGTGCAGGGACGCCCGGCCATCCAGCCCGTCGCGTTGGTCCGCGCGCGTATTGAGAAAGTTGTTGCGGATGAAGCCGTCGCTCGAGGCGTATTGACCGACCAGGTCGAAGCGCAGCTTCCCCTTTACCAGGGGACCGAGCACGCCTGCCTGATACTGCTGTGTGTTAAACGTCGCAATGCTGGCCCTTGCCTCGGCCTCGAAACGATCGCCGGGCCGGCGTGTCACAATGTTGATCACGCCGGCTTCGGAATTCCTGCCAAAGCGGCTGCCCTGCGGCCCGCGATAAACCTCCACATGGTCAATGGCCAGCAGGTCGGTCGTGTAGGTGAGAACATTGCCGGACGGCGCATCGTCCACGTACAATACGACCGCGGGATCGCTCAGGAACTGCGTGTTGCCGAGCCCGCGCACAACGTAGTTGTCGGCATACGATCGCAGTCCAGTGTAGCTTTGGGAGAAATTCGGGATCGCGCCGCGGAGGTCGAGCGTGGAGGAAATCCCCGCCAATTCCAGTTGCTCACCTGACCAAGCGGTGACAGCCAGCGGCAAGCGCTGGATCGCCGGTTGCTCCCAATCATTGGTCCCGATCACCACGACCGGCGGCAGTCGGATCGACAATGGCTCCGTTTGCTGGGCCGCAACCGGTCCGCAGAAGCAACCCGCCGTCAGAATCGCCAGTGGAAACCAGAAAGTCCGGCGCGCGACACCGCAGCGCGGGGTGGTGAAGGCCAGCAGGTTCGCGCCTGGCGGATCCGCGTCCCGGCTGGAATCCGAGCCACCCATTCGCCCGAGAATAGAAACACCTTCGTCCGATTGGAAGGCGGAAAAACCACGTGAATCCGAGAAGGGCGCGTCTCCACACCGCCACCAGCGGGCTCACGCGGGATGGAGAGCCGGGCGTAGTGGCACGGGTGTCTCGCCCGTGCGAGCCCGGGCAACCCCCACACGGGCGGGACGCCCGTGCCACTACCCCGCAAGGAACGAGCGGAGAAGGTTGGGCCTTCGCCGCGCCGTCCCGCTGCGACAGAGCGAGAGCGCGGCGAAAGCGGCTTCGGCCACGCAGGCGGGGTGAGGGGCATTCGATTAAATTGGCCTCCTCTCCCCAGCCCTTCTCCTCTGCGGGAGGAGAGGGAGAAGACCCCCTCGGGCCACGTGTCGGTTGTCAAGATGCGCCCGACGCGCCAACGATCCGCTACTTTTTCTTGAACAAATCGCCGATGCTTTTGGTTGCTTTTTCAGCGCCTTCCGTCGCGGTTTTGCCCGCATCTTTCACCACGCCGGTGGCGCCTTTGCCCAGATCGACGACGGCTTTCTCCGCGGCGGGAATGGCGGCTTGCAACAGTTCCTTGAGCACTTTCGCCGTCAGGTCCCCGGCCGTGATGCCGTCCGGCCCGGCGCCCA